>Ga0209450_10000095_pt1 | contig 51593 bp, 47 predicted proteins | sample FrelakmetLWP11LW_FD_187149 | JGI IMG/M metagenome (GOLD analysis project Ga0209450, IMG submission 187149) | Freshwater lake sediment microbial communities from the University of Notre Dame, USA, for methane emissions studies - LWP11 LW (SPAdes)... | ecosystem: Environmental > Aquatic >... | reverse complement strand
AATCTTAGCATGCGATTGGCCATTCTCATCTTTAAAGGTTGGAAGTAATTTGCCCCCACCTGTCCATTTGATTATTTCTTTACTATTGCCAACATCGGTCACCAAAAAAGGCGTTTTAGATGCGCAAGCCTCAAAGAGTACTATTGGGGAAGCTTCGATATTTGATGGGAACAGAAACAAATCTGAACTTTTTAGAAAATCTACAGTATCTTTTCTATTTATATCTTTTACTATAATTTTTTGCTTATTTATTTTAGAAATTAAACTTCTATTAAATTTATGTCCCTTGCGAGAACATTCAGGCCCGCAGCCCTCTTCTAGCAAATTGCCAATTATCAGTAAGGTTGAATTTTTTATTCTGGCTTTTTTAAATATTTTAATCGCTTCAACATGACCCTTTACGCCAGTATGGCTACCTATGGTAGTTATCAAAAAAGATTCATTATTAATTCCATACTTTTCTCTGACAGTCTCATTGATGCTGCTATCGAACTCATCTGCGCCTGCACCATTGGGAATTATTACAGTGTTTTTAACTTTATGTTTTTTAGCAAAGTCTATATCGCGATATTTTTCAGCCAAGTATATTGTTGCGTCATACTTTTTAAGTAGGTCTGGCATTTTTTTAAAGTACTGTTTATATGCAGGGTCATACAAGCCAGAGAATCCGCACGGGACAAATACTTTTTTAGCTTTTACTTCATTCATCACCTCAAAGAACAGGTCAGTTGCCCACTGTTGAGCAGCATAATTCATGACGATATCAAATTTATTATTTAACACAAATTCTTTAAACGCCTTTGTATTACCCTCATATCCTCTTACTTCATTACCGGAAACATCAAACTCTTTAATTTTGACTCCATTAATATTCAAAGACTTTCGTTCTTTAAGCTTAGTGGTGGCAACAGTCACATCATGACCCATAGCAACCATGCGCTCGCTTAGCTGCCTGACTACTTCCTGGGCACCACCCTTGAATGGTTCATAAAACTCTACGGTATGTAAGATTTTCATAGCAATTATATTATACCTTTTAAAATAATATTTATTCAGCAAATCTGTCGGCAAATTTTCTTGAAATAGTAATTGACTTCCGATCTATGATTGCTGTCCATAATGATGAAACCAAAAAAATAATCGGCATAGAGATAATGAAGCATAGCAACGTTACCGCCCAATATGACATCGATTGATAAGTTCTTAAAAATACTAAGGACGTAATAGTAGCATATACAAAATAATGAAGAAGGTACAATGCGAAAGAGATTTCACCAATATAAATGAGTGGCCTGCTTGCAAATATTTTCTGTGCTTTTTGGTTAGAAATTACTAAAATTAGGAGTGATACAGCTGCGATATTATGCCAAATTAATGGAGATAATTCCGCGCTAATGAATGGAGAAAATATCTGTGTATATTTAAGCCCCAATAAGTCGGGAGAATAGGCTGGCACGCTTCCTCCTAAGACAACAAATACTAATAGAAAAGTAATTGAAGCTGGTCTTTTGAAAAAAAGTAAGATCTTTTCTTTAAATGATGAAGTGAATAAATCGCACAAAATTATTCCAAAGATAAATGACGATAAAAATTGACTCCATAAAAACAATAAAGCAAATAAATAAAAAATCCATCTATATTTATATTTCCCAAAAAGTGCCAGAAAAAGAAAAACAAAAAAAGAACCTACTAGCTCTATTTGCATAGTCCAAAGAACAGGGTTATATTCCACCAAACCTTTAGTGAAGACTCCAATTAGTCCTGTGTAAATAGCACCACTAAGTTCTGGAACAAAGTTCCAGAGAGGTAAAAAATGAATAGAGCCTGTTATATTTGCAACTTCTTGGTTCCTGAATACACCAAGATACATCAAAATATATCCAACCATTACAGAAATAAACACTGGAATGGCAAGCCTTAAGTACCTTTTGAGAGATTGCTTAATTAATATTTTATTAATTTTATTGCTAGATACAAAATATCCATACGATAGTACATACCCACTCAATAAAAAAAATACTATTACTGCAAATGAGCCATTCTGAATAAATCCAAATGGGAGACCATAGAATAATCGTTCTAATATTTTTGAGTGAGAAGTACCACTTGCTGGGCCTGTAGTAATGACTGGATAAAAAATAGCCAAAAAATGATACAGCACTACGACAAGAGCGGCTACACCCCTCAAACCCTCCAGGTAGTTTAGTTTCTTCATGGTTTTAAAAACAATCTAAATCTAATTTTTTATTGCGAATGCAACTCTTGTATTATCTACCCAATAAAGATCATAGCCTTTACCATACATTACATCTACAACGGCATCATGAACGCCCTTAATCTGCATATCATGCCATATTATTAGGTTGGGATTAGACTTTAATGCTTGCCTAGTATCCTTTGAACAATACTCATAATCGTGCTTACCATCTATAAACCATGCATCAATGGGATAGAGACTTGAAAAATCATATTTTATTGAATTACCAAAAATTTGCTTATAAGGAAAAGTGCAGTTTGCGCCAGCCTGCTGGGGATGACCGTCTTCTGCCTTTGGATAAATTTTCTTAGGATCAGTTCCTGGGGGCACATCAATTGATATAACTTTTTTTAGTTGAGCGTATTTTTTGATTCTGCCTTTTTTTATACCCATCGCATTGCAAATTACATTTGTTCCCGTACCCTGGCTGGTACCTATCTCTAATATCTTCCTTGGAATATATTTTCTTATTATAGAATGTATCGCTTGATAGTCTTCTTTGAAGCCAGGAAAATCATCTCTAATGATTGCATCATCAATAAAGGGTTTTTTTACTATCCATTCGAAAGGAACTTTTATAATTATTTCTTTTTTTGAAAGTGGTTTTTTATTCTTCATTGTTCAATCTTATTACTAACTTAATTTTTATTCAATGAGTTTATATTTTTAAGGATTTTTTCTTTTTCACTCATATTTCCAACTTTTGCCCAATTTGAACCATTTATCAAATGAACCCAAGCATTATCAACAATCTGGTAGCCATTTTTTTGCTTGTTCTTGCCCTTTCCGATAAAATTATTTTCAACTTTTGCAAATTTTAATTTCCTTAAATTATGCTTTTTATAAATATCAGGCCACATTGAACCGCCAGTATCTAAGCCAGGCATAGGTAAAAAATTAATTTTTTTTATTTCTACCTTGTCTAAGTTAAAAATACAAAATCCTGGCCACAGGTACCATGCTTTATTTTTAGTTTGTCTTACTCCATAAAAAGGTTGCTTAGCTATTGCACTAGAAAAGCTATATTTTTTATACGGGAAAATGTCATGGTCTAAATAAGCAAGATTTTTTACTTTGTTGTTTAATAAATTTTTCACCGACCAGTTTAGTGCATATCCATGTGACTGGCTTGGGTGCTCTGGAGCAGGATTATTTAATAATCGATAATAAACTATTTTATTTTTTTTACAAAAAATCTGAATAGTATTTGAAGCATCGGAAACGGTCGAATTATCAATCACAACATACTCAAAATCATCTTGAACGTATTTTTTTAATAGCTTATATTGTTGCTTAATAAGGTTGGGTTTATTAAAAGCTACTGTTAACACTAGCGTATCGGTTCTAAAAGTTTTTTTAAAAATTTTATGCTGTGAATAAAACTGGCTAACTTTTTTATATTTATGGTATCTTTTGATTAAGTTCATTTCTTATATACAAGTAGCATCATTGGAGAATACAAAAACGAATTTGGGGCTTTGTGTTTAAGTTTATTTATATTCACTACAATCTTGTGTCTTATTTTAAATAATTTGTCATTTTTTATGGGCGAATCATACCACAACTCTATTCCACCGAGATGGCCTGAAAATATTTTTTTTAGACCTTTTGAAGCTATTATTGAATTTAGCTTGTTTATTTTCATTGAGTCTAAATTGTGAATTTTTAAATTATGCTTATCAAACAGAACCCTATATATGTATTGTAAGTTTCTAAAATTTGGCAAGCTTATTACTAAGTATCCTCCTTCTGCAAGCAGTTCAATATGCTTGTTTATAATATCTTCGTAATTATCGAAGTGCTCTATAAAACCGAAGCTTGAAACTATGTCGTATTTTTTATTAGTTTTGATATTTTTAATATCAGCACTAATAAATTTGTAATCTCTGATTTTATTTATCTTCATAGTTTCATCAAAGACACTTTTATTTTCTGCAAAATCAATACCGGTTATTTTATATTTAAACTCTTTATTAAAGTAAGCTAAAAAACCACCAGGGATTGCGCCTATTTCGAGACAAGTCATTTTGTCTGAAACGGGCAAATATTGCTTCAGTATATGGTCGAATTCGGGCTTAGTATACTTTCTAGCTACAGCCAAACTTGTTCGCTCATCCCACTCTTGTTTAGGCGTTGTTTTATATTTTACAGGCACTCACTTAACCTCTACATTTTTGTAATATGCGTTAGATCCACCACTGACTAGATTATCGGACTCTAAAACTTCAAAATAAAAAGCATCCTGAATAAGCTGCTCGACTATTTGATCTTGCGAAATTATGGAAATATTTGCCGAATAGTCACCATCCGATAGGCTAAGCTCTGGTATATTAATCTCCAGCTGTTTATTATTTCTTGCTAATGTCTTACCAGTGAAGCAAGCCACCCTAAACCCATCTTCGGTTATTATGTTTACGTCAACCCTAAGTTCTTCTTTTGGCATCGTATTTTTCATGTTTAGCTTTACTTTCATTCCGTCACCATAGCTAAAGTTAGATGTAGCCTTATCTCCTTTGAATATCTCTAAACTACTTATTTCAATTCTACTTCCTTCATTAAAGTTGTTTCTGAAATTACTAAATTTTGTCTTGCCTTTTTGCTTTGTTCCCATATATTTTTTATAGACTTTTTCGGTGGAACCAATTTCAACAATTTTACCTTTCTCTAGCAATACTGCCTTGTTGCATAATGACTGAACAGCCTGCATGCTGTGGCTTACAAAAAGAACAGTTCTGCCTTCAGCGGCGGACTGTTTCATTTTATTCAGGCACTTCTTTTGAAAAGCAGCATCGCCAACTGCCAAAACTTCATCAATTATAAGAATATCTGGATCAAGGTGTGCTGCTACTGCAAAAGCTAAACGCACGTACATTCCAGAACTATAGAACTTAACTGGTGTATCTAAGAACTTTTCAACTTCACTAAAGGCAACAATCTCATCGAACTTAGCGTCGATCTCTTTCTTTTTCATTCCCAGAATTGATCCGTTGAAATAAACGTTTTCGCGCCCAGTAAGCTCTGGGTGAAAACCTGTGCCAACCTCTAATAGACTTGCTACTCTACCGTTCATAACTATTTCGCCAGTGGTTGGTTCGGTTATACGAGACATAATCTTAAGAAGAGTTGATTTACCAGATCCGTTTTTACCAATAATGCCTACCACTTCGCCCTTATTAATTTCAAAATCAATACCTTTCAGGGCCCAGAACTTTTCCTTTTTCATTAGGTGCCCGGTAAGTAATTCTTTGGGCTTTTTTAGAGTATTGATAATTGCATCACGAAAAGTAACGTTGCCAGCACTAGCCTTCATTTCGTGGCTAATGTTATAGCTTTTAGAGATATTTTTAACTGTAATAACTGGTGAATTTTTCATATTATATCCGCAAACTCCCGCTCGGTTGATTTAAAATATGCAAAGCCAACAACAAACGCCACCAGACAAACTGCCAGCGAAAGAAAAGTGAGTGGCCAATTTATCGGTGAGGTGTTTAAAAAGCTACTACGCATCATATTGATAATGGCTGTCATTGGGTTTAAGTAAAGTAGCCACTGGAACTGCTGAGGAATGCTTGTTACTGGATAAATTACTGGGGTTACAAATAGCCCGACAGATAGCAGAAATGGGACAATCTGCTTAACATCACGGTACTTTACATTAAGTGCTGCAAAGAACATTCCAACGCCAAGAGCTGTAAGGCAGGTAAAGAATATTGCAGGGATCAACAAAACAACCGCTTCCCATGTTGGTGGGAATTTAAACCAAATCATAAGACCTACAAAAACTAAAAAGGCAAAAAGAAAATCTATAAGTCCGACAATGACTGATGAAAACGGAAGGATTATTCTAGGGAAGTAGATCTTAGTAATAACCCCTTGGTTATCTACCATGCTGTTACTCACCCTCGTGATTGAACCATTAAATAGGTTCCAGAAAAGCAAGCCAGTATAACTAAAAATTGCATATGGTACGGCTGCATTACCACTGCCGATACCCGCAACTTTATTAAAGAACACTGTAAATATAATCATTTGCGATAGCGGTTGCAGTATTACCCAGCTAGCTCCAATAACTGTTTGCTTATATCTAACCTTTACATCGCGCCAGGCAAAATAAAAGAATAGCTCTCGATATGCTTTTAATTCTTTCCAGCTGATTGAAAGTTTGCCTTTCGGTTTTATGACTACTGTTTCAGTATGCATGGGTTATATTATATCTTATTTTCTTGGTCTTTGTACCAAGAAACGGCCATTTTAATACCTTCAGGCAGTTCTATTTTGTGCTTCCAGCCCAAGCCGTGTAGCTTATGTACACTAAGTAGTTTTCGCGGGGTTCCATCTGGCTTAGTGGTGTCAAAAACAATTTCGCCGTTAAACCCAACTGCGTCTTTTACCATATGTGCCAGCTCTTTGATTGTGCAGTCCTTGCCGGTACCGATATTAATATGAGTGTTGCGTATCTCGTCCATATCTTTACTCAAATCTTCAAAACCGACATTGTTCATAATATGTATGCAAGCATCGGCCATGTCATTAACGTGCATAAATTCTCTATAAGGCTTGCCGCTTCCCCATAAGGCTAGCTCGACATTATCACCCTTTTTACTTATTCCATATTTACCTACAAAGTCTAGCACTGAATTTTCGTCTTTTTTATCCAAGCCCAAATTATTAGCTGCCTTTTCGTATTGCCCCTCTTCAATATATTTGCATAGCACCATCTTTCGAATCATTGCCGGCATAACGTGTGATTTTTCTAGATCAAAATTATCGTTATCACCATAAAGATTGGTCGGCATTACTGAAATAAAGTCGGTACCGTATTGAATATTGTAGCTTTCCGAAAGTTTGATGCCTGCAATTTTTGCGATGGCATAAGGCTCATTGGTATATTCAAGCTCGCCAGTGAGTAAGCTGTCTTCTTTGATTGGCTGAGGGGCCATCTTTGGGTAAATACAGCTACTGCCTAGAAACAATAGTTTTTTAGTACCATATTTATAGGCTGCAGAGATAACATTATTTTGTATTTCTAAGTTTGAAAAGATAAAATCTGCTCTATAAGTATTGTTAGCCATAATCCCCCCGACCTTGGCTGCGGCCAGAAATACGTATTCGGGCTTTTCTTTTTCGAAATATTTATAGACGGCATATTGATCGGTTAGGTCTAAATCCGCTGAGGCTTCGCCAATGATACTTTTGTGCCCAGCTTTTTCTAAATTCCTTTTGATAGCACTGCCTACTAGGCCTTTGTGGCCAGCAATATAAATTTTAGAGTTTTTATCCATAATATAGATAATAGTATATCAGATTGAGATAGTAATTAAAGAACTAAAAAGCGTAGTACTCTATGCCCTCGTATCCCCATCCCTGAGAGCGGATAATATTTGATTCATTTGAATCTCTTGTGTAAAAGTGAGCTCTTCTAGTTGGGCTGTAATGCCTGTAAACTGAGTAGCTTGTGGGTGTCTCTGAGGCATACCAAGCAACACCCTCATAATTCCATCCCTGAGAGCGTATTCTATTTGATTCGTTTAGGCTAGTCGTATAAAAATGTCTACCCCTGCTTGGGCTATAATGCCTATAAACGGGCTTAGAATTTGGCGTACTCAAGACATACCAAGCAACACCTTCATAATTCCAGCCCTGCGAGCGAATAATGTTTGATTCATTTAAATCAGTAGTATAGAAATGGGAGCCTCGCGAGGGACTATAATGCCTGTAAACTGGCGTGTTGGGGGTTTCACCACCAGTAACTGTAATGTTTTGTGTTGGGTACAAACTGGACCAACCTAGATTTGTTATTCCAAGTCTGAATTGAACTGAGTATACTCCATTGTATTTTGGAGCCTTTAGTCCGAATGAAAAAGTTGCATTACCGCCTGGAGCAACCGATTCTTCTTGCATCCTTGCTACAATCTGGCTATTTAGCCAGCTGGAGTCTTGGAATGGGCTAGTTGTGTTATAGGGGTTTGTATAAAGGTCTGCAGTAAATGTTCCAGATTTGTACCACGTCACATTTCCGGTATTTTTTATGGTTAGGTTTGAACTTGAAGTGGCTAAAGAAATCATTGATGTTGAGTATGTGTTAGTTACAGTTTCTGCCGAAATATTTGGACTGACTAAATTAACTGGTATGTTCAGACCGGCGTCATTAAACCAAGCCAAATTTTCAGCTAACAAATTAAATTTTTCATTATACTGACCTGCAGCTGCCCCAGACTGTATCTCAAACTGAAAGGTCCCATTATCTCCCGGTAACACCTGGGACTCTACTAGCAAAGCTGGCCTGCCAGAAGATAACCACGTTGATGTTTGGAAAGAACTTATTCTGTCTTGGGGGCTATAAGTGGCCAATTTTATAGGGTTCTGACCAGAATTGCTCCAAGCCTGGGTGCCAGTGTTTTTGGCAATTATAGTAATGTTAGCTTTTTCGCCCCTAGCTAAATTAGATAAATTTTTATCTGAACTTTGGGATTGGATTTGCCAAGAGTAGGCTCCAGCTTGAACCAAACTGTTTGTGGCGTTTATCCTGCCGTAACCGTAGCTAGTAGTAAAATTTAGTCCGGCCATTGCCGATGTTTTATCGGCCCCTGATCGAATATACGATTCTACTTCGGAAGGTGTTGAGGATGGTTTAATGGTTTTAATTAAGGCAGCCAAAGCTGCTACCTGAGGAGCAGAAGAAGATGTACCGCTAAAACTCGTTGTATATAGACTGGTTTGATTACTTGAGTTCATGGTTGCAGCCCTAACCCCGCCTGATCCTGGAGCAACAACGTCTAAATTATTGCCATAATTACTAAATGAGGCACGGTTATCGCTAGCATCACTTGCACCAACAGCAATGACGGATGGGATATTTGCTGGGTAATTAATGCAATCGCAAGAATCGTTACCTGAAGCAGCCACCACAACAACATTATTAGAAATGGCATAATTGATTGCTCCATTTAAAAAGCTATCGGAAGCGGCTGACCCCAAGCTCATGCTTATAACTTTAGCGCCGTTGTCTACTGCACGATAAATGCCAGCTGCAACGGTAAATGTGTTACCAAGTCCATCGTCATTCAAAGACTGAATCGGAATTATTTTTGAGTCCCATCCAAGGCTAGCTATTCCTAAAGAATTGTTGGTTTCTGCACCCGCCAAACTCGCTGCAGCCGTGCCATGATATACAAAGGACCCATTAATATTTGTTGAACCCGCACTGACATCTGAGTCATTATTTGCAAAATCATAACCAGAGGCTAGATCCAACTTATTTACCAAATCCTGGTGATTTATTGCGAAACCCGTATCAATTACTGCTATTTTAGTGGCTGAAGAAGACTTAGAAATATCCCAGGCTGTTGGAGCAGAAATTTTAGTTAAATTCCACTGCTGAGTATATAGTGGATCATTAGGAGTAGCTGAAGCTTTATAAATAATATTTGGGAAAGCTTTAATTTCTTCATAGCCTTTTAGATTTATTAATTCATCATAATCAATATTTATCTGATAATTGTTTGTGTTAGGTATCTGCTTAAGTTTTGAGGTGTCTATTTTATTTTCTATTAAAAATCTGTCTTTTTGCTGAGCCGTTTCGAATGCGACTATACTTGTTCCTTTTTCGACATTTGGTTTTTCTTGGTTATTTGAGTTTTCGGAATTTTTAGTACTTTCTGGTTTTACGTTTTGTTTGGTATATTTTTCAAAAAAAGCCACAGTAGAATTGATATTTGATAAATAGAAAATATAAATACCTAGCATTAACAGTAATGGCAACGCAATAAATAGATAGATAATTTTCTTCATTTGATGTTTTAGTTTATTGCGTAATACTCTATACCCTCATAATTCCAGCCCTGAGAGCGTATGGTATTTGATTCATTTAAATCTTTGGTGTAGAAGTGAGCGCCTCGGCTTGGACTATAGTGCCTGTAAATCGGAATGGGGGTTGTTGTGCTTGAGGCATACCAAGCGATACCTTCATAATTCCAGCCCTGGTTTCTTATAGCATTAGACTCTGTGAGGCTGGTGGTAAAGAAGTGCCTACCTCGGCTTGGATTGTAGTGCCTATAGACAGGCTTTGAGGTAGTGCTTGAGCTAACATCCCAGGCGATACCTTCATAATTCCAGCCTTGGGTTCTGATTCTGTTAGACTCGTTTAGGTCTGTAGTAAAGAAATGAGCTCCCCTGTTTGGATTATAGTGTCTATAAACAGGGATTTTTGTTATTTCGGCACCATTAATTACATTAATTGTTTGATTTATCATTAAATTTGACCAGCCTAGGTTAGTAATTCCAAGCCTGAAGCTCTCTTGGTAAGTTGAATTGGTAGCTGGTGCCTGTATAGCAAAGGTAAATGTTCCTGTCGCACCTGGTGCAACAGAGTTTTCTAGCATCTTAGTGCTTATATTGCTGCTAGGCCAGGTTGAGGCCTTAAACGGACTAACTCTATTTAAGGGATCAGTATATATGTCTGCTGTATATGAGCCTGCTTTATACCAAGTAACGTTGCCAGTATTTTTAATCCTTAAAGTTACGGTGCCTGCACTTCCAGCGTTCATTGTTGCAGGATAATTGTTCTCTACCAGCTGTGCCGATATATTTGGCGCAATAACTCTTATTGGGTAATATTGCCCAATGTCATTTAACCAAGTTAGGTTTTCTGCAACTAAATTAAAGTATTCATTATAGGTGCCTGGACTTGGATTTGCCTGTATCTCGAAAGAAAAACTGGCCACCTGGCCTGGGGCCACAGAAGCTTGCTGCATAACTGCAGCTCTATTGCCGCTAATCCAAGAAGGAGTAGAAAAACCACTACCTCTGTTTAGAGGGTTACTGGTGGCTAATCTTACAGGGTTTGCTCCAGAGTTATACCAGGTTTGGGTTCCAGTATTTCTCGCCTGTAGGGTCAGAATTGCCCTCTCGCCTTGAGGCAAATTGGTAATATCTCTATCCCAGCCCTGAGAAACTATCTCCCATCTGTAAGGCGCAACAATAGTACTGCCAAACCAGTTAGTAAAATCTCTCCAGAAATTACGGTTACCATAAGCACTACATCCATCACCAGTGCCATACAAATTATTTAGGGCTGCAGTATTTGGCTGGTAAGGAGTATAGGAATACAAAGCTGCTGTAGCTCGGTTTTGAATATTAACATTGCTACCACCACAGGCCGAATTAGGATTCCAACGAATATACCTTACGCCTGGGCTATAAGGAATATACCAAGCGGGGTTTAGGTCGTAAAAATTACGAAAGTGTCGAGCGGCCTGATAAACTTGCTGAGTAAAACCGTAGTAAGCTGGGTCACAGGTTCCATTGTCTGGACATGCAAAGCCCATTGCTGTGCGATACTGCCAAGGGTAAGGCCAAGTATCGGTAATGAGCCCGTTTTCTTTTTGGAGCGTAACTATTAATACCTGCGGGTTTAGGTTAAAATTTTGTGCTTGTTCCCAAATGATCTGCGCGGCACTTTTGCCATTTTCGGTATAGTTTTTGAGGCAAATCCAGGGTGGCGTTGCGCCCTGGGCACTCGGCCCTGCAGGGTGCCAAGTGTCGCAAACCGAAACTTTAGAATTCAAAAAGTTTTGGATATCTGCAACTGACATGGAGCTTTTATTAGTAAAAACAGAATCGTCAATTATTCGGCCAGGATCAAATGCCTCTGCTTTGGCAGGGCTTACAAATAAGCTGATTAAAAGCAAGGCTGGCAATATAATTAGTGATTTGAGTATGTTTTTCATTTAATAGTTACCTTTCTTGATGGCGTTTCAAAACTTCCATTTTGCGAATCTAACTTGATTGTAAGATCCCAGTCTCCTTTAGGGCTTATTTCAGATGAATTTATTATAAATCCTTGGCAGACGTAGTAAGAAACTTGTTGGCCAACTGGTGCGGATTTGGATATTACCGAGCTTCCATTTTTCAAAGTCAGATTGCAGGTGCCTGAGCTGGCATTTGAGACCAATGCGCTAACAATTAGCCTATCGTCGACCTGTTCTGCAGTTGTAATGTCTAGAGATGGTTTAGCGTTGGGGCTTGTACTCGTGCCTGAGCTACTTTGGTTTGAGTTTTTATTATCCAGGCTTTTAGCCTGCTCGACATCCTTTTGTTCGGTTTGCTTTTTTGTAACCTCGCTGACTTCTATCTTTGATTTGTCTCCTGGCCTATTTACATACCAAAACGCAACTCCTAAAAACAATAAAGAAAATATTAAAACTGCCAAAATTATTTTCTTTTTTGTTTTGCTCTTGCTTTTCATAATTAATATTATATTAGCATAACTTTAAACGCTTTTCAGCTTTAATTTTGACCATATTGGGTTGTGAAGTTCGGTTTTATAATACTCTTTTTAGATACTCGCCATATCCGCTCTTTGTTAAGTCATCACTGATTCTGATTAATTGATCCTTATCAATATATCCTTCTCTGTATGCAATTTCTTCAATACAGCCTATCTTTAGACCTGTTCGCTTTTCAATTACATGAATATATTCCGCGGCCTCCATCATAGAGGCGAAAGTTCCAGTATCTAGCCAGGCTGAACCTTGATCCATTATCTGAACCTTAAGCTTTACCCTTTTAAGGTACTCTTCATTTACCGTTGTAATTTCCAGCTCACCCCTATCGCTCGGCTTTATGCGTTTAGCTATATCAACGACATCGTTATCGTAAAAATATAATCCAACGACTGCAAAATCACTTTTTGGTTTATCGGGTTTTTCCTCAATAGAAATAGCTTTGTTGTTTGAATCAAATTCAACGACACCATACCTCTCAGGGTCAGAAACTTGATATGCAAAAACAATGCCTCCTTCGGGATCGGTGCATTGTTTGAGACTTTGACCAAAATCGTGGCCATGAAAAATATTATCTCCCAGAACTAAAGCAACTTTATCGTTGCCAATAAAATCTTCTCCAATTATAAATGCCTGGGCTAACCCCTCCGGTTTGGGCTGGACCTCATAATTTAAATTTATACCCAAATCAGAGCCATCCCCAAGCAGTCTTTGGAACTGATCTTGGTCTTGTGGGGTTGTTATAATTAAAATATCCTTAATTCCTGCCATCATTAAGGTGCTTAATGGATAGTAAATCATTGGCTTGTCATAAATAGGCATCAACTGTTTACTAATTCCTTTTGTTATTGGGTATAAACGCGTTCCCGAACCTGCTGCTAATATAATCCCTTTCATTTTGAAATCTCCTTTTTAACGTATTTTTCAAGATTAATATTCCAGTCGATTGGCGTAAAACCAGTTGACTCTATTTTACTCAAATCTAAAGTGCTATTTAGTGGTCTTAATGCAATTCCTTTCTTGCCCCTATAATACTCTGCGGTAGTTATATCTGTGACTTTATAGCCTAAACCGCTCAACTTAAATATTTCTCTAGCTATATCAGCCCAGCTAGCGGGATTTCCTGAATTGGTTAAGTTATAAATACCATATTTGCAATTATTTTTTAATAAATGATCTATCCCCCTGACTAGTTCAGAAGTAAAAGTGAGTCTGCCAGTTTGATCATTAACAACTGCAGGCTCAATTCCTTTTTTACCCAATTCAAGCATCGTTCTTACGAAATTATTACCCTCTCCGATTACCCATGAGGTTCTTAATATGTAATATTTTTTTGCCAAGCCACAAGCTATGTCACCTGCCGCTTTAGAAGCACCATATACTGAAAGAGGCGAAAATGGTTCATTTTCATTGTAACTTTTTTTGCTTCCATCAAATACATAGTCAGAAGAAATGTGCACCATAGTGATGTTTTTTTGATTCGCAATCTCCACAAGATTAGATACTGCAGAAGCGTTTACTTTCCATGATATCACTCTACCTTCTTCAGTTTCTGCACCGTCAACATTAGTATAAGCTGCTGCATTTACGATATATTCTATGTCCTCCCAGTCAAATGATTGTATGCTAGCCCTATCAGTAATATCTAATTCGTTAATATCAACGTATCTTGCATTTGGATATTTTTTTCTTAAAGCAGTACCCAGCTGGCCACTTGCACCAACAATAAAAATGTTTGAATATGTCATTGCTTCTCCATTGGTTTTATATCTGAAAGCATGGGGTGATTTTTATCTCGATCATTGATGATAGCTTGCTCCAAGGTGATTGGCCAGTTTATATTTAAACTTTTATCACTCAGATTTACAAAGCAATATTTATCGTAATTATCTGCTCGCCAGTGCTGATTAACACTATATGTGTAATACGTATCATCCTCCAGTGTCTGAAACGAGTTAGCCACACCTCTAGGCAAATAGACAGTTTTGTTGGGGGTAATTTCAATAGTTTCAACTTTTCCGAAACCATCACCAACTCTTAAGTCTACATATGCAGCAAAAAACTTACCTTTCACAACCGAAATGTATTTATCCCATGGCTCAGCATGAAGGCCTCGAGTAACCCCGGCGGACTTGTTGTAAGAAACACTGTTCTGCACTATATCGAAACTTTCTGGCATTCCAGCACTAACTAATTTTTCTTTTTGGTATTTTTCTTGAAAGTAGCCTCTTTCATCTTCAACATGTGAAACATCAAAAAAAATCAAACCTTCAATAACTGTTTTATGTCCAACGAATTGAGTAGTTTTTAAATTTGCCATTATTGTCCTACTTTCTTATATTTAGCCTCTGTCTCATCTTTTTGGGGTTGCCACCAGTCTTTGTTGTTTTCGTACCATTCAATTGTCTGCTCAAGACCCTCTTTAAAATTTTCATATTTCGGTTTCCAGCCCAATTCTTTTTGAAGTTTGGATGAATCGATTGCATAACGCATATCATGGCCTGGCCTATCCTTAACATGCTCATAGTCTGTTTTTTCTTTACCCATTTCTACAAGTATCATTTCAATCACGTCTTTATTGTTCTTTTCGCCATTTGCACCAATCAAATAAGTTTCTCCAATCTTTCCCTTTTCGAGTATCAATGCTACCGCCGAATTATGATCATCTACATGTATCCAGTCGCGTACTTGCTCACCTGCTCCATAGAGTTTAGGTTTTATGCCAGAAATAATATTAGTAATCTGCCGAGGAATAAATTTTTCTACATGCTGCCGAGGACCGTAATTATTGCTGCAATTGCTAATTGTGGCCTTAACCCCAAAACTTCTTATCCAAGCCCTTACCAGATGATCTGATCCTGCCTTTGTTGAAGAGTAAGGGCTGGAAGGATTGTAAGCAGTATCTTCATTGAATTTAACTGGATCATCGAGCTCCAGATCACCAAAAACCTCATCTGTACTTATGTGGTGTAGCCGCTTTTTGTGCTTTCTTACAGCCTCCAATATTGAATATGTACCTATTATGTTGCTCTGCACAAAAGGCCATGGACTAAAGAGTGAATTATCATTGTGAGACTCGGCAGCAAAGTGCACAACTATATCATTCTTTGATACCAAATTATCTATCAATTCAATATCCGAAATATCGCCTTCGACAAATTCAATCTTATCCTTTATTGATTCAAGAGACATCATATTTCCAGCATAACCCAGATTATCAATGACTGTTATATTGTATTCAGGCTTATTTTTAAATAGGTAGTGAACAAAATTTGAGCCTATAAACCCTGCTCCTCCAGTAATGAGTATATTTTTCATTTTTTTATTATAGCAAACTTCCAGATAACAGCTGAATTGGGGGTATTCATATTATTCTAATATTATTGTATAATTAACCTGATAAGAGGTAATTGTAAATGGCTGATAAGATGAAAACCTGGTGGTCGCAATCGAAAACCTGGCATCATGTGCTACTCGGATTAGGCATGGTGGTATTTTTATTTTTACTCGGAATTGCTGGAACTCGAATAGTTAACTACGGGAAGATTCTACCTGGGGTTAGTGTTCGTGGTGTAGACGTTGGTGGTCTTACCAAGGAGCAAGCAATTGCAAAGCTTGATGAAAAAACTTCTCAGTATTTAAGCTCTGATGTTAGCTACACTTTAAACGGCAAAGCCTCAACGCTAAAGCCTGCTCAACTTGGTATAAACTTCGATAATCGCGAAATGGTTAATCGTGCTTTTATGGTCGGTAGAGAAAATGACATTATTACCGATGTCGCCACGCAGGCCACATTGCCATTCTCTAAAGAAGACATCATGCAATTAAGTGTTGATCAGGAGGCTTTTAGTAATACCTTGATTGAATTTAACAACATTAGCGCAAAGCCTTCCCAGAATGCATCATACAGAATTGATGGCAATAAAGTAGTAATAATCGACGGTAAGACTGGCGAAAAAATAGATATGGGTCTGGCTATACTAGGACTAACCCGACAACTATCAGATCTAAATAGCTCTCTTGAAATGCCTATGAATACCGTAAGCCCTAGCAGAACCTCTACTCTACTTAATAGACAATTAGGTTTTGTGAATAGTATCACCCAAAAGCCAATTACACTAACTTATGGCGGTAAAAGCTGGGTTATATCTCAGCAACAAATTCTTGATTGGTTGTATATTGAAAATCAAGAAAAGCCATTAAGGCAAGATTTACTAAACAGGTATTACAACACACCGACTCAGCTCAGTGACTTTAGGATTGAAAAGCAAAATGTAGTAGCTTTTTTAAATGGAATTGCCGGCGAAATCAATCAAGAAGCAGTAGATGCAACTTTAACAATTAGTGGCGGTAGGGCTACAGTGTTTAAGCAAAGCCAAGATGGAAGAACTCTAAATGTAGAAAAGGCTGCCGACTCTATTATTGCTGCCGCTAAATTAAACTCCGGCCAACCATTAGAATTAGTGGTAGATGTTAAAAAAGCTGCTGTGAGTGATGAAAATATTGATAATTTAGGAATTAAAGAACTCATTGGAGAAGGAGTGAGCTATTTCCCTGGCAGTAGTTCTGCTAGGCTTCAAAATATCAGCGTTGGAACTTCAAGGTATAAAGGCGTTTTACTTAAGCCTGCGCAAGTGTTTAGCTTTGGTGAAATTTTGGGTGAAGTTGGGCCTGCACAGGGGTATGCAGAAAGCAAGGTGATTTTAGACGGTCGCCAGGAGTTTCAGTATGGTGGTGGGCTTTGTCAGGTAAGCTCAACGATATTTAGAGCGGCCTTAAATGCCGGTTTGCCAATTCTAGAACGCACCAATCACGCCTTCCAGGTTAGTTATTATACTGAACCATTTGGTGTGCCTGGAGTTGACGCCACAATATACTACCCTGCCGTAGACTTTAAATTTAAAAACGACACTAGCAAACATATTCTAATAGAGCCCGAACTGGTAGGAACCAAGCTTACTTTCAGATTTTATGGAACTAAAGAAAAAGAAGGCAAAATTCGCGGCCCATTCTTCAATTTTGGAAGTACCGACGTAAATGCACCAAGTCAAACTATTTTTTATAGAGACATAATAGTAAACGGTGCAGTTACAAAAACCGACACATTCACAACTTACTATAAATCAGCCTTAGATTTTCCAACTTCTAATTAATAAGTTATTTGCCGATACAAAAATTTCTAAAAATTGAGTCTATAATTTGCTTATTAGCATGTTCGCCTGTCAGTTCACTAAGATCTGTTATGACAGATTCCAATTCGGCACCAATAATATCAAAAGATATATTTTCCAAATTATCTAAAATGTTAACCAGTGTTAACTCTGCCCTACTAAGAATATTGAGCTGTCTCTCGGTTAAGATATTTAGGCTGTTGTAAAATTTTCTGGATGATTTAGAAACAATTTCTTTAATTAGTTTTCTAATACCAATTTTACCCTTTGCACTAATTGATATTTCGGGGCTGTTGTTTTTGTCTAGGTCTGATTTGGTATGAACTTTTATGGTTTTATCGCTTTTTATGTATTCCGATAAGTTATTTCCTATTATAAATTCGTCAGTCTGCTTAGACTTACCTGGCTCAATTAATAACAGTATTACATCTGCGCTTTTAATATTTTCGATGGATTTTTCAATTCCAATTTTTTCAATTTCGTCAGGGTTGGTGTTTAGCCCAGCAGTGTCAATAAATTGATATGTCATCCCCTCTAGCTCAACTGTTTCAGAAACCGCATCGCGGGTTGTTCCAGCCTTGGCAGTTACAATCGATCTATCAAAGCCCAAGAGTGCATTCATTAAGGTGCTTTTACCGGCATTTGGCAGCCCCACTAGGGCCACGTTTATCCCTTCCTTGAGCTTAGGAAGAATCTCGGAGCCAGCCTTAATTTGAGCTATGTCGTTAACGATTTTATCAATGGAATTTTTAATGTCTGCTTTTTCTATGCTTGGTAAATCTTCTTCAGAAAAATCTAAGTCCGCAGCTATAGCTGAACTTAGCTTGGTGGTACTTTCCAAAATTTCGGATATTTTAGCACTAAATTCTCCGGCTAGTTGCCTTGTGGCAAGCCTGGCTAGCTGGGTGTTTTCGCTAGATACCAACTCCATTATGGCTTCGGCCTGTGCGACATCTATTTTGCCATTATAATAAGCGCGCTCTGAGAATTCTCCTGGCTTAGCAGGCTCTGCACCGTTTCTGAAAAGAACTTCTAGGATGCTTTGCTGGACTATTTTTGATCCATGGCAGTGGATTTCTAGCATATCTTCGCCGGTGAAACTTTGCGGCGATTTAAAATACACCATCATCGATTGGTCTATCTTTTCATTGTTATCATAAACCCAGTGCATCTTGATTAAATTTGGCTCTGGGGTGATGTCTTTTCTGGTTAGAACCGAAAATAGTTCCAGGCTTTTTGGGCCCGAAACTCTTATAACTGCAATTGCGCCCCTCCCTTGTGCAGTGGCTGTGGCGGCTATGGTGGTATTCATTATCTCTTCTTTATTACTATATGGCGATTAACGCCTTCGCCTTCACTGTCGGTTGCGATATCAGAGTCTTCTGAGAGCAAAGTATGAACCGACCTTCTCTCGAAAGCATTCATTGGTTTTAAATGCTGATCTTCGCCGGTTTCTCTAGCTTTGTCGGCAGCTTCTTGGGCAATTGCTTGGACTTTTAGAATTCTCTCTTTTTTGTATCCATTTATATCAACGCCAACATATCCAAATTCCTGAGACTTTCTGTGGTATAGGGTGTTTATCATATTTTGGATTGATCTAAGATTTTCGCCACCTTTTCCAATTAGAAGCGCTGAATCGTCAGAACTAATATTTAAATATACAGGCTCGTCTGATTCTATTTCGACTACAGCAGGTATTCCCATGCTGTCTAATAACTTCTGGGCGATGTCTTTGGCTTCAACTGCAGACATTATTTTTTGCCCTTTTTAATTTTGGTTTTAACTTTTGGCCTGGATAGCTTTTTAGGCTTAGTCGAGGCAGTAGTGCCACCCTTTCTAACAACCTTTACTACATCCATCTCTTCCATTTCTTCAACTTCTCCACGCATTATTAGCCACTGTTGGAATATAGCGACCATATTGGTTGATATCCAATAAAGCGGTAGTGCGGCTGGCAATGTCCAGGCAATAAATACCGTAAGCGCTGGGAAAGTATAATTCATAAAAGAAGTCATTTGAGCTTGTGGGTCCTTGGTGTCTGTCTTTTGTCTGCGCGGTGTGATCATCTTTACTTGAAGGTACTGAGTTAAACCAGCCAAGATAGCTAAAAGATAACTAGGCTTGGCCATATTAACTAGCCCAAATAGGCTTGTGGTGAACTGGGTCTGACCAGAAAGTAACGAGCTAATGTAAGGAATGTTTTTGATTGGTTCGTAAAGCAAATTTGAAATACTATCAATCGAGCCTGTAGATTTCTGGAAAACCACAAACATCGCAATTAAAATTGGAAACTGCAAAAGCGCAGGTAAGCAGGCGGAGAAAGGATTAACTTCTTTTTCTTTATAAAGCTCCATGAGCATCATTTGCTCTTTTTGCTTATCTCCAGCTGCTTTTACTTTTATCTTGGATATTTCGCCCTGCAAAGACTGCATCTTCTTTTGACTGTGTAGCTGCTTACTAGCTAATGGCCAAAGAAGTAGTCTGATGGCAATTGTAAAAATAATAATAGCTAAGCCAAAGTCGTGTCCGGGCAAATAGCCAAATATTAAAAACAACAAGTTAACTAACGGTTCAATCAATATTGTATTAAAAAATTCACCTATCATTTTCTCTCCTCTTCTATAAACCTAAAGTCAATTTTAGGCTTTGATAACGGGTTACATTGTACTATACGAAAGATACTTATACCAACTCCTTTAACAGCTCCGTGCTTTTTTATAGCTAATTTAGAGTATTCGCTGCAGGTTGGATAATGCCGGCAATAGCCGTATGGATAATTTGCCTTTCTTGGGCTGTGATCTGGGGATAACGTCCTCTGATAAAGTTCGATGCTTTTTATAAGTATTTTTTTCATTGAACAATCCCGCCAATAAGTTTAGTTATTTCTGCTTTTAGCTCATTTGGCTTGAGGTTAGTAAAGTCTTTCCTAATAAGAATAATTATTTTGTAGGGCTGTTTAATGTCTTTGTACACTTCCTCAATGATGGCACTGGCTCTGCGACGTAAAGTATTGCGAACAACTGCGCTCTTTGAGACTTTTTTGGAGACCACAAATCCCACTTGCGTGTACTGCAAATGAGATGGTAAATAATACAAAACTAGATTTGGGGTGGCAAATCTTTTAGCTGTTTTGTAGAGTCTTTGAAAATCGCTATTTTTGCGGAGTCGGTAGGTCCGCGCTAGCATTTAAGCAGATAGCCTTGTTCGACCTTTGAGCTTACGTCTTTTAAGAATAGCTCGGCCTGCTTTAGTAGACATTCGCTTCATGAATCCGTGAACTCTTTGGCGATGTCGTTTCTTTGGTTGATAAGTTCGCTTCATAACCTGAATATTGTATAACAAAATCAAAAAAAATTCAATTATCCACACGTAGTTGGTATTTTTTAATTTTAAGTTAAAAAACTGTGGAAAACGTCTATACGAATAGTGTATAGTGAATAAAAAGAGAGGGTAAATGGATAATAAATTACAAACAGTTTGGGGGTCTGTTTTAGGTGAGCTAGAAATTGTTCTATCTCAGGCTAATTTTCAGACTTGGCTTAAAGGAACAGAGCTAGTGGAGCTAGAAGGTAAAAAGGCTGTGATTTATGTTCCTAACATTTTTACCCGACAGTGGATACAAGATAAATACCATAAAGAAATATTAGAGGCTATTAGCAAGGTTGACCCTAACATTTCAGATATTGAGTACACTACAAAAAAAATTGTGGAAACTAAGCAAGCGCCAAAAAATGACGACAATTCTATCAAGATGCCAATTAATAAGGCTCGCGAGAAATATTCGAATCCGAATTCTAGCCAGCAATCCTCTATCGAATCATACGGTGAGTTCACTCCTAATGATAAATATAAATTCGATAATTTTATAACAGGATCAAGCAACAAAATGGCCTTCTCAGCCGCCCAATTGGTTAGTGAGAAGCCAGGCGAAATGTACAACCCGCTGTTCCTGTATGGACCTGCGGGGGTCGGCAAAACTCACCTTTTGGGAGCAATAAGTAATGAGATTCACCAGCGTGATCCGAAAGTTAGAATTATTTATTCAACCAGTGAAGAGTTTATAAATACATTTTTAAATGCCATCCGTAGAGGTGAAAAATTCACCAATAAATACAGAAGTGCCGATGTGCTTTTGATTGATGATATGCAGTTTATCGCCGGCAAGGAGCGTACCCAGGAAGAATTTTTCCATACATTCAATGCACTTCATCAATACAATAAGCAGATAGTGCTTTGTAGCGATAGGCCTCCTAAAGAAATACCAACTCTAGAGGAGCGTTTAAGAAGTCGGTTTGAATGGGGATTGGTTGCTGATATACAGCCTCCAGATTTTGAAACCAGAGTGGCAATACTCATGAATAAAGCCAACACTCATTCTATCGATCTTGGAATTGATGTAGCCGAATTTATTGCAACCCATATTGATAAAAATATCAGAGAGCTTGAAGGAGCCCTAACTAAGGTAATTGCCCATTCCAGGCTTCACGGACAGTCGATCGATCTAGGTGTCGCTCAGGAAGTTTTGGGTATGTATATTCAACAGACTCAAGTTAAGGTTAATGCCAAAACTGTACTTCAAAAGACCGCTGATTATTATGAGATAAGCTTTAATGATATAACCGGCACCAAAAGATCACGCGAGATTGTGGTACCTCGGCAAGTTGCGATGTTTATTATGCGTGAGGAATTAAATATGAGCTTTCCCCGTATAGCCAAGAGTTTAGGCGGAAAAGACCACACTACAATCATGCACGGGGTTAATAAAATAAAAACCCAATCAGCCCGCGATAGCGTAATGAGTCAAGATATTCAGTCAATTAAAAAGGTTCTGATAGGTAATTAGTATGTGGATAAGTATGTGTAAAAATAGTGTATATCTTGTGAAAAAAAGTAACTTTATTCACAATCAATTCACTATTGACGAATCCCAAAAAACAAAAACTGTTAATTGTTTGTTAGTTGTGCATAATTTATTATTCACTTTTCATAAACTTATACATAACGAATTATGCTTTAGTAAAAGGCTTTTAGAGTCTTTTGCACGGTTTCCACATAGCCTATTACTATTACTACTATTAAATAAATTAAATATAATAAATAAGAAGAAATTAAATTGGAGTTTCAAATGAAGGTTGCTATAAAAGTTAAAAATTTATTAAAGGCTGTAAATATATGCTCACGTCTAGTAAGCAGCAGGTCATCTCTTGAAGTTTTAGGTAATATCCTAATTGAAACAGACAAGAACATACTCAAGCTAAGCTCTACTAATTTAGATTTAGCTATTACAACCAAGCTTGGAGCTAAGGTTGAAAAGGAAGGTAAGATTTCTATACCTGCAAGATTATTAGGTGAATTAATCGGATCTATATCTGAAGATACTCTTCAATTAATTGCCGACGATTCCAACTTAACCATTAAGGGAGATAGCATCCACAGCCGTATCAATGGTGTTTCGGCGAGTGAATTCCCTACCCTACCACAGCTTTCAAATACTAAATCTATTAAATTCTCTAGCGACGAAATAAAAAACAACTTTGAAAAAGTAATTGCTAGTGTCAGTATCGATGAATCCAGGCCGGTACTTGCAGGCGTGTTTTTCAGTATCAACTCCAATCAGCTAATTTTGGCCGGGACTGATAGCTACAGACTTTCTGAAATTAAAAGCAAGTATGATTCGAAAGAAAGTGTTAATTGCATAATTCCAGTCCGCACTATTTCAGAAGTTTTAAGGTTAATATCTACCGAAGAGGTAAAAGACATTGAAATCAAAATTGGCGAATCAGAAATTGCCTTTATTGTTGGAGAAAGCCAGTTAATATCCCAGCTAACAGAAGGTAAATACCCTGAGTACCAAAAAATAATACCTGAAAATATCGCAACCACAATCGAATGTAGTAAGGATAAATTGTCTGAAGCTGTTAAGGTGAGCTCTGTTTTTGCTCGCGAAAGCTCGCACGGAATAGCTCTAAATGTCACAAAAGATGAGCTAACTATTGACGCCCAAACTAGCGATGTTGGTGAAAATACCATAAAGCTTGAAGTTAAAAAAACTGGCAAAGATGCTTCTATAAATATCAACGCCAAGTATATTACCGATATTCTATCAGTGATAAATGACAAAACAGTTGTAATTGGGATAAATGACAAGCTTGACCCCCTACTTATCAAACCTAAAGCCAAAGAAGGTGAAGAGGTTCATATAATTATGCCTCTACGGAGCTAATGCTAAACTCGATAAAATTAAATAATTTTAAGTCCCACAATGATTTGGAATTAGGCTTTGATAAAATTACGGCAATAGTTGGTAAAAACGCTGTTGGAAAAACAAATATATTAGAAGCTATCTACTACTCTCTTATCACAAAGCCTTTTAGGGCTAATCAGGCCTCTTTAATAAATTATGACTCCGACTTTACAAAGATCTTATTAAATATGACTCACGACAAGCCACAGGCCTTAGAGACTAGATTAAAAAAGAGCAACACAGCGCTTTCAAGATCAATTACAGTCAACGACGTCAAAAAGAAAGCCTCTGAAATTATCGGTATTCAACCGATAGTTGTTTTTGTCCCAGACGATTCAAGATTAATCACTGACGGACCTCAGTTTAGAAGAAATCTAATAAATAGCATAATAATTCAGACATCTAAAGAGTATCTAAACGCACTGAATAAATTTCAAAAAGTTCTAAATCAGCGCAACCGTCTACTTTACCAAATTAAAAATCGCCAAACCAATAGTAAAGATCAGCTATTTATATATAATCTTCAGATGGTTGAACCGATATCTATAATTTACAAATATAGAGATGAATTTATGTCTTTCCTAAATAATAAAATCAGCGAAAAGTACTCCTCTATTAGTGGCGGAAAAGACAAAGTTTTTGTTGATTACTTAAGTACACTTGCGAAAGACAAGGATGATATTTTAAAGATGTTAGAAGAAGGAACCCAAGAGGACATAATGCTAGGGTACACTCGCAAAGGACCACATAAAGACGAAATGCTAATATCGCTTAACGGAATTAAGGCCAGAGATAATTTATCCCGTGGAGAAAATAGATCCCTATCGTTAGCGATTAAGCTTGTGGAAATTGATTTTATTGATCTTAAAAACCCTACCCCACCCATATTAATGCTCGATGATGTGCTAAGCGAGCTCGATAGCGATAGGCAAAAGCACCTCATAGAACAGGCCAAGAAGCAACAAACAATAATCACATCTACCAATATAGATAAAAGTATAAGTGGCTATAAATTGGTGGAGCTATAATGGATCATATTTCTGAAAGCCTCAAAAAATATTCAAAAATCCAAGACAAATCGGATGAACTCTCAGAAATAAAAAATAAAATCATCAAAGCCACCGGAATCGAGCCTGAATCATTAAAAATTAAAAATGAAACTTTGTATATCAAAGCAAAAAATAACTATGAGGCAGTAGAGCTAAGGATGAATAGTGAAAAAATATTTAGCTTATTAAATAATATAAAAATTAAGGTTATTTGATATCAATAAAATTAATTATTCCCTGGTCTCCCGTAGGGTTTGGTAGGACTACACTATAATATAAATTTTGGCTATCTGTATCGATATAAAAAGATTGTAGATATGTTATATCGGCGCTACCGACTACCTTATCTGCTCTTAGCTTTTCAATATCCATAATCCAGATGCCTTCTATATCTGTATAGACAATTTTGTTTTCGTCTATCCAGTTGATGAGATTAGGTTTAGGAATTTGTTTAGTGTAAAGTAGAATATTTTTATTACTTAAAATGTCGTATATGCGAAGCCCTTCTGCATTAACATAAGCTACTTTATTAGATGCTGCATTGAATATTATTGAGTTTACGCTCGAAGTTGACTCAACTTTTGTTAAATAATCTGGATCGCTTAACTTCTTAATAAATATACTTCGGTCTGTATCATCAGAGTTATTTGTAGTTTCACCTTCATCGCTAATATCTTGGGTCGTTGAAAATGCATACAAGTCATTTTCGGATAAAGCTACGTTTACGAATTGACCTTCGATATTGTTTTCGAGTAATTTTGTCTTAGCTTGTGGCGTACTTTTATAAGCTAAGCTACTGCCAATCATAGCTAATATTTGATTTTTTGAGTTAGCAGTAAAATTATTCGCCGAAGTATTGCTTGATTCACTAAATTCAAATTGGTCAGGTTCTTCAAAGTTGTAGAAGTTTATTTCAGATATTTTGCTATTGTTTAAGTATCCAATGCCTGAGTTAGTATCAATAATTCCCTCGTTTTGCTTTGTCCAAACTATTGATTTAACATTTTCCGGGATTGGATTTATTGGGAAATTTGACGGAATATTTTTACCATCAGTTACTCTCTCTAGTAAATTGTATGTACTATTTAGATAGTTTATAGAGTTACCAATGACCTGCATGCTTGTTGCAGTGACTTTAGAGAAACTTTTTACATCCTTTAATTCGTTAGGAAATATTTCAAAGGTATAATTTTTACCAGAAATTACATTTACAGTCTGAATTGAGGCTTTTTGATTATCTTCTATTAAATATGTGTATTCACCACTTTTAGTCGAAAAAGATACACTAGTTCTGCCTAATAGCTTTTTAGTGTAACCTAGGGCCTTGGTCTCAATAAGATATATACCAGCATTTTTAGGCGCTTTTATTGTTACCCTGCCTCTGAGCAGAAAATTATTTACTAGGTATATTACTCCAATAATAATTATGAACAAAACAACACTAGTAATTATGTAATTCCTTATTCGGTTCGCATTATTTGGATTCATTTTTTACTCCGGTAAGTTATTAAATGCCGCTGTTAGTGGAGGCTGTGGATCTATCATATCGCCCTGAGTAGGACAGCCGTTATTCCGACTACAAGCAGGGTGTCTATCGTAGTTTTTATTATATATATCAAAATGTAAATGAGGCGAAGTGTTTTCTGCATCTGCGGCTGTACCTACCTTTCCTAGTACTTGACCCGCCTTAACGGTATCACCTATCTTTACAGTAGTTCCTGCGCTCATATGGGTATAATAATAGAGATATTGATCGTCACCCTTTATTGTTACAGAGCAGTTTCTATTGCAACTTGGGTTTGTATTGACAACCCTGCCGCCTACTGAAGCAACTACTTCAGTACCTGCTGGCACTCCTATATCTGCAGCTGGATAGCTTCCATGACATTCCTTTCCTCCTGTAGGTTTGTTATAACACCAAATGAGACCCGCGCCATTGCCTTTCTTTATTTGTGATTTAGTGGTTTTTAGTGGGAATATAAAGCCATTAGGACCCTGGCCTAAACCTCCAGCACTGTTACTGCAATCGGTCGGAGTGCTGTTAGCACTGGAAATTGCTCCACTAGGAGAATTTTGACCATAAAGCTGAAAAACTTTTTCTGAATTGTTTATTCTTTGAGGAATACCGGCTCCCCCAGACCTTTCAAAATTAACTTCCCACGCAACAGCAGCATCTTTAACAGTAGTTGTTTTTAAAAACTTTTGGAAGCCAGCTTTTTCACCAGTTTGTGTTACCTCGAAAATTGTGTACTCAAGCTGAATCTGCAGATCGTTTGGTGGCTTGCCTCTATCTCTTGCAAATTGAATTAAGCGGGTCTTTCTGCCGCCCAGCCATTGAGCTATACCGAAAGCACCTATACTATTGGTGATGTTAGGATCTATGGTGGTGTTACCACCAGATTCGAGCATATAATTTCCTACAATTGCGGCAGCATGAATTGCATCTATTCCTTCTCTGCCATTAAAGAAATTAAACGCTATTTCTACATTGTTATTACCAGAAAAGCCATTATTGGTCACCCCAGTCGGGCAGGAACAGGTAGAATTTCCGGTTTGAGAATTGGCATTGCCACCCAGACTTTTAGAAATAGTATCTACATAAGCTTTCCTTCCCTCTTCGGTATAGGGGTGAACACCAAGGCCGTCATTAAATATGAAATTGGGGTTTTGTTTGACAACTGTATTCCAATCTATAACTTTATATCCCAATGATGAATTTTCTTTAAGGGTTCGGTCGATTGAGTCTGTGTCGATATTTCCCCCTTGGCTTCTTGTTGAATTATTTGCACCAACATTTACCCAGTAAATATCTGCATTTGGTGCACCCGCCTTTATGATATCGACAGTTTTTCTAATATTAGCTGCATTAACCCCCCCGTTGGTTCCAAGTTCTAAAACAATAGTATTGGCATTAGACCATTGTGCTTGGTCTCTCTGAAGGACTCCTATACCATCCAAATTTCCACCTCCCTCTCTGAGAGACCTAGATGCCTTTGAATTTATTAATACATCTGTGTAGCCATCAGCCTTGAGCTTATCCTTCAAACCCTTATTTATACCAGCATCTTCTGTTATTGAATCGCCTATAAGGTAAAGTTTTCCAGTTTTTGCACCACTTCCGGCGGTGGATGTAGTTGGGCCGGGCTTGGCTTTTTGGTCTTGAGTCCAGGCAAATTTAAGCTTAGAACCGCTTCCCCCAGCATCTGGACCTCCACTTAGCCAAGTTTTTGCACCCAAAGCTTCCATTGCTTTTGGAGGTAGTCCTCCAACCCTACCTTGATATCCTGCAGGCGTGTCTCTTCTAGGGGATCCCCAAAGATTTCTCTGCTGCTCATCACCTTCTCCACCTTTTGTACCAGTCCACGGCGCAGGTCCTGCCTCTAAGACGACCGCTACAATACTTTTACCATTTTCTGGATTTGTTACTGTTACTCTTCTTGGCTCTTGTTGATTGTTATACCAATCAAATTCGTCCTGCCTTAGATTACTACCTTTACCATCCCAGGCCCAATCAACATATGGCCAACGCATTGTTATGTAGTAATCTCTGTATTCTTGTCCTAAAGCAGCAAATTTTGTAAATGTCACCCTCTCACTTAAATTTCCATCTAAAAATTTACCAGTTTCGTCGATCCTTGCTTCAGTTGCAACTCCTCCTTCAGCTGCTGGTAAGCGTCTTCCTTCAAGTTCTTGACCGCCTGCAGCGCCGCTAGCTCCAGCTTGGCTACCACCAGAGGGGCAGTCGGTAGGGTCATACCATGGGGACCTCTCGATAACATACCTTTGACTAAAGCCTGTAGGGTCGCTCCCCTTTTCATTGCTTAATGCAAGTGCTTGAAGCGGCGTCGCAAATGCCATGATGAATATAGAAAAAATAAACATAGCTTTTTTTGAAAATAAATAATTAAAATATAAAATTTTATTTGAATTAAATTTTTTATAAATCATCAAAACTCCCTCTCGCCAAAATATTCAATAGAATTGCTTGATATCCAGTTAATAACACTCTCTGGTATTGTTTGTTTATTTTTTAAAGAAGAAGGGTTAATAATTGGCCCAAATACTACATTCCATTCCCTACCCTCTCTTTTTAATCCGGCAATAGCAAAACTTTTATTGGACTTATTTTGCAGAACTACTACTGCCCAAGTACCATTATCTTCAATGTAGTTTGTATCAACAATATTATAATTGTCTTTATATGTATCATCGAGACCTTTAATACTACTTATTGTATCTAGTTGTTGCTTATAAGGCCGCATGTCAATTTTTATTAAATTATTGTTATTTCTTTTTATATCAAAAATTTGTTTATAATTATCATATCCGATTTTGCGAATCTGAATGGTAACTTTTCCAGCTCTTAGATTAGTATTTTCCCGGCCAATTATTTTTACCGTTTTGTTACCTATCTTTGTGTCAAAATTTTCTGTTGGAGTTATTTCAATTGATGTTTTGAATTCGGAAACGGAGTAAACATAAACCAATATTCCTAATAGAACACTTAAAAAAAATATTATTATAGAAATCAGCAGTTTGTTTTTTAAATTATTTTCCACAAGTATTAGGCCTTCCTGTTGCTTCCCAATGCCACGCCTCAATATTTAGCTGTTTAATTCCAAAACTTTCGGCATTCTCTCTCATCCATTGCCATTCTCTAGTGTTACTTGTTTGCCTATCTCCACAGCCTGAAGCTCGTTTTGCACTACCGCCTACACTTCTAAATATGGCACCAATATCTATAGCTACTCCTAATTGGTGGAAAGAACTACCCTGAGGGGCACACCCAAAACCAGCTGCGCATGGCTGCCTAGCTCTGAATGAACTGCTTGAAATTATTGGTATTCCATCTGCCTTCGCTTTTTCGCCAAGGGCCTGAAATGCACCCGCGACTCTTGAGTTAAAAACGGCGCCGTTTGTGTTGCTATTGCCTTGCGCATCTTGAGCGGTACCAGGAATAGAAGAAACTCGACATAGCCTTACCTTTAATGGCCCTGGCTCTTTTTTGGCACTCCCAGTGTATACACCTTCCACCACACCGACATCTGTCGTTCCGGCTGGACAAGGTACTCCATCTGAATTTAGCCCAATGTCTCCTATTATGCCACCACTTGAGGGGCCATCTGTTCCACCCGAAACAGTGTTGGCATAAATCTTATCTGTTTTTTCTGTACTACTTAGTTCTACAAGATTATCAATAGTGGTGTTGAAAAATACATTTGCCCTATATTTTAATGCTAAAGCGAAGGCATCTTCACTAAATAGGTCATTTTGTATTGGCGATAGATCTCTGGTTGTGTTCTCATCCTTTGGAAGCAAATATATTTCGCAGGCCATAAACTCATTTTTGTCTGCAAAACCGAAATTAGTACCGTCGGTAGTAGAGACATACAAAGGAGTTCCATCATCGGCTTTTTGAGGGGACTGTTTATTTATAACTATAGTATTACCCTGTCTTGAGGACTCATATTTTCTTGCAAAAACAGACTTAGTTGGGATATTACTTTTTACGCACTTATCGAAATAGCCTAGAAGCTTTTTGGTGTTTTCTGATCCGTCTGATTGTAGATCCTTAATCTCTTGAGCATTAGCCTTGAAGTCGATACTATCGAAATCTTCCCCAGCTACACCGACAGTATCAACTCTAGTGAAGGAGCTGCCAGAAACAGCTTGAGCAGTTGCTATGTTTCTTTCCCCAAAAGCGTAGTAGCCAACCGAAGATTGGAAATCAGCAATCATTTTAATTGGGTTAGAAAATATGGCAATGTAGTCTTTTGACCGGCTTTTGAATTCAACGTTATTTTTTGGTATTTCAGCGCTCATTATATTAGCCAAAGATCGTATATTGTCTCTATTGAAAAGCCTATATCCGATACCTGACTTTTTTTCTATGGTTCTTCTAGTGTTTTCACTCACTTCTCGAAGCTGGGTGGCCTCGGTATCAGTCAGGAATCTTCCGCCATTTCTTACCATGTATTGGTTGTAGATTGAATCAAAGCCCTGTGCTTGAGAATTAAAATTTTGGTAACCTTCCCTCTCAACACCAGAAACAGAAGATCCGCCCCCAGTTCTAATTACCCCGATCATCAACTCTCTAACCCCAAAGTCTTCAGGGCTTGTAAACTTACCTTCGGTTAGCTTGGATTGGTCAGCAATAAGCACACGCAAACTATTATAGGAAGCATCGATAGTTGCTATTGCCTCATCTCTATTGTTGTTGAAGAGGTTTGCTAAATCTGCTATCGCGTCTTGAGCCTGAGCTGTTCCGCAAGAGTCTTTAATAAGCGACAGGATGTTTTGAGAATCTACATAAGATCCGCCGTACGCTGTATTTGCCAAAGATTCAGGGTCGATTGATTCGCCGTTTTGTGTTCCATAAACATTTTGGCTATATACCTTGCTCCTAGAGAAGTTACTCATCTGGGAGTAGGTTGCTCCATTTTCTTCGCCCGAGCTTAAATCAAGCACGGCTGTTGAATCCATGGTGCCAAACTTAGTTGAATTTCGTTGGCCGGTATTAAGCCTAGAAAACAGAGCTTTTTTCTGATTTTCTTCATCTAGATAACCTTGGGTAAAGGTACATAGTGTTTCGAGCCTTCCTTCGACACTATTTGGATTTGTATCACCAAAATCAAATTCAACATCGTTTGGGTCTTCACCCTCTTCTAATTTATTTCTTACCTCGTCTATGTATTGATTAACTAACTCTGCTTTTGGAGTGTCTGCCGGCTTACTTGTAACTCTTTCGTAAGTTTTATCGTAAACATAATCTTTAACTTCAGTAGAACTCTTGCCTTTAAAGTTTGTTGAATCCTTAGCATCGGCGTAGTTTAGCTTAGAAGAACTGAATTTATTAACATCTCTTGCTTGCTGAGTGCGTATCATCATATTAAACAGAGGAAGCTTATTGAATATGCAGTAAACTGCCAAAGAACTGTTTCGTTCAAGCTGATTGCCGTTTTTGTCTAAAACTTTATCTACTACTATTCGTTTCTCTCCATTAGGTCCAATTAGAGTTTTCTCTACAACCGTAGCCGGACAGCTTGGAGCTCCGTATTGATACCTTGCGGTACCATAATCTATCTTCAACAGCTTTTCGTCGATAGATCCCGACGGTGGCGCGGGAGCTGAAGACTGCGCAAAAGCTGTTCCTGGCTTGTAGTCTACGTAACCGTATTTTTTGTGAAAATCCCCATACATTACGTCTTCAATTACAATTTCATTAACAAAATCAACGCTTTTATTACATAAACTTTCAGCAATACTAAACCTACAGCCAAAACCGCCTACTGTATCTATAGCATAGCCTCGCAGAGTAGAGTCGGTAAGTACTTTCCAGCCAAAAGAAATTGGGTTTTTAATAAAGTTAAAAAATAAAAAAATTGCGAATGCGACAAAGCCAGCAACCAAAAAGGCTGGAACTGCTAAAGCAACGCCTATTTTTTTAAGATTTTCTTTTTTGAGGCCTTTTTCGACTGCTTTTCCGGCAGTTGCGCCAACAGGCGCCCCGACTCCGGTTGCATCTAAGCCTGCCTGAACCCCTTTACCGACGGCTTTTCTACCGACCTCGCCAGCTACCCCTTTTGCGCCCTTTTCTTCGGAAGCTTTTTTGATGTCCTCCACATCGTCTTTGCCAAATCCTTGATTCGCAGAGGCTTTAGCTACGGCTTTGATATCGTCTTTTGCATCTTTGACAGTTTTACTTGCATTAGAAGCCTTATCAGTTAGCTTTTCTGCCCTTTGTGGACCACCACTTCCTCCGGAATTCCCTTCATCATTTGAGAGCTTGGATTCATTAGCAAAATCAGCCGAGCCTAATTTATCATTTTGGCTAGGTACTTTATCTTTTAGTCCACCAGTAGGATTTTTATCACCTTCCATAAAAAACTCACAAACTTTATATGATTATTATAACAAATAATTAAGCTAGAATGGCCTAAGTATTATTATTAAAAAACGACAAATTATTGAGCTGCGGTTACGGTTCCACCGCCGGCATTCATTTTTTCTTGTTCCATTTGTCGCTCAAGTAGAGCCTGAGGATTAGTGGTAATTAGCTGTTCTTCTGTGGGCGATCCCATAATTCTCATTACTACATGGCTTAAGCCCGCAAAGAAAAGACCTTCTCCCACGGGGAATTGAGTTAAGCGCTTGGTTTCTTCTTGAGTCAGTTTAAAAGTTTGGGCTACGACATCTACAGCAGCAGGGTTCTGCTTAAGCAGTAATTGCAAAGAAGAGTTGTTGACTATCGCACGACCAAGACGAGTGCTTAAAAAGTCTTCTACATCCTGTGAAATAGTTGTTAGGCCAAGATAATATTTACGAGCACGTTTGGCGATACTAAACATAAACATTGCCGAATCTTGATACTGCATCAATTGCCAAGCTTCATCTACCACCAGAATTCGCTTTCTTTTGTCGGTTTTTACTCTGTTCCAAATGTAATTTAGCGTAATATACATTCCGATAGGCCGTAGTTCGTCTTCTAGGTCACGAATGTTAAACACCACGAAATTGCTATCAAGGCTGACGTTGCTCTGTTCGGAGAAGATTCCCGCAAAAGTTCCTTCGGTAAAGCGCCTTAAGCGCGCTGCGAGCGAAGGCCCATTACCACCCATAGTGTTTAGGGTCTCGTAAAGATCTTTCATCACCGGTGGCTCGGCATTGTGCGTAAGTGGATCGTTGGTAATACCTTTGTTGGCATATGTATTGATTAGTGCTAAGTCTAGGTCTGCAACTTCGGCGGCGTTCATTTGGCCCGTCATAAGTCGTATAAGTCCATGTAGCATAATAATGTTTGCCCTTAGAGCATTATCGGCTTCTTCCGGGTCGATTGTTTTTGGTAGGTCAAATGGATTAATTCTGGTGTCAGAGGCCAAGCTTAAGTGCAAGAAGCTTCCCCCTACCGCATCACAAAGGGTGCGGTATTCATTTTCTGGGTCGATAATAATTATTTCAGTACCCATCATCAAAGAACGCAGGCACTCTAATTTGATAGCAAAACTTTTACCAGCACCCGATTTGGCGAAAACCACCATATTAGCGTTTTCCAGGCTGAATCTGTCAAAAAGAATTAGACCGTTGTTGCTACGATTGATGCCGTACATTATGCCTTCGTTACGGCTTAGGTTTGCGGTAGTGAACGGAAAGCTCGTAGAAACCGATCCAGTATCCATGTTTCTTCGTATTTGAAGCTGATCAGTGCCCATTGGCAGGGTTGAATTGAAGCCTTGCTCCATCTGAACAGTTGCCGGTTTTGTATAAATAAGGCTTGAGCCAAGAATACTCTCAACTTTACGACCAACATTGTCGAGCTCTTTTTCGTCCGATCCATAAACAGTTATGTAAAGCCCAAATCTGAAAAATCTATCTTCTCCAACCTGTAGCTTGTCACGAAGCTCCTCGGCATCGCCAATGGCTGCTTCAAGTTGCGGATCTCTAATTCTTCCCTTTTCTTGGTTTATGGAGTAGCTAGCCTCTAATTGGGTTACTTTCTTTTTTAGATTATTTAAAACAATTTGGCTCTCCACGGGCTCAATATTTAAACTAATATCCACTACTTCGTCGAGGTTGATTATAGGTGAGAGCCATCCTGTAAAAATACTTCTGGGGTATCCGTAAACAAAATAAGTCCGTACATACCTTCTGCCAATTTTTATGTAGTTACTTTGAATTTCATAAGAACTTGGAGCGATAATATCTCTCAAGGTAGTTACGCCTTGCATATAAGTTTGTTCTGCGGCTACTACTGCTGGATCAATCTGCGGTTGATTCTTTTTACCAAAAGCCATTATTGTTGTCCTCCTGGCTTGAATTGAGGCTGAACTTGCTGAGGAGTTTGGGCAATATTGTTTTGCTCAGCAGCACTAAACAAATCTTGAGGTTCAGCTTCTTTTGGAGATGGCTGGTAAGGTCGAGCAGGCTGGCCTGACCTAGTTGTGGCAGGAGTTACAATTTCCTGAGTGTCGCCCAGGGCCTGATGCTCGGACTCATCAATATTGTAGGACCCATAAAAAAGCTCAATAACTTCTTGCGTTCTTAATACCGCAGCCCTAACTCCTATGGAAGCTAAGCCTTGAGCAACAGTATTTGTTCTTTGAATTAGTTCTGCCCTGCGATCCTGGAATTGCTTACTGGTCTGGCTAACATCTCCTTGAGGAGCAACCGTTCCGGCAAGCTCTTTGAAAACATTTCCTTTTGCGGCTTCTGCAACGAAGTAAGGCACTATTACATAGAACCGTTTATCCATAATATTTACTTGATTTAAAAGGTCTCGAATATTGTAAATATAATCGTCCATCAGCCCTGCTAGCAAAGGATTTGTCTGATCGGCAAGTTTTTGTTCGAGATCATCAAGATATGAGTCAAGATCTATTTTTCTTGACTGCACAATGATTTGAATTGGAAAATGCAAGCCATTCAAAAACCCCTGATATGCAAACTCGATAGCATCTTTTTCGGATGCGCTTTTGAGGTCATAATTCGTTGGTGAGCACATCACTACCATACGTAAACTACCATCGCGCATAATTACAATGCCATCTCTAACTTCGGCAAAGTTTAGATGTGCTTGTGTACTTTGCATCTTCCCCTTGCCTTTTTTAGGAGGGGTTGTGCTGTTAATGTATTCTTGCTGGTTTGGATTATTCTGCGGAGGCATATTTTAATTATTTCCCAGGACTTAATTTTATCTGTTGGCCTTGTTTGAGTTCTTGCGAGTTTGCTTGGTTAGCTAATTGCTGAACTGTTAAGTTGTTACTTTGAAGCATAGCCTTTTTTAGTATAGCACTTGAGGTCTGTGGTTGAGAAATTGGAGAAGGCTGATTTTGCTGGGGTGCTTGCGCAGTAGCCATATTTTGCTTGATTTGTTGAATCGCCTGCTGGTGGATTGTTGCTTCCTCATTTTGTAATAGCTCATTAACTTGTGCGCTTCTCGGATTCGATGCATCAAGAACGTCGTCTTGTTGGGTAACCTGCAAGGTTCTTGCCCTGTCTGCAACGTTTCCTGCAATTTGTGTTGGATTTATAACTCTTTGGCCATAAGCCGAGGCTTGGTTTTCTTCATCTTGCAATTGAATAGTTGGGTCTTTAATAGATCCGTGTGTGTCCATCACAAGCGCTAATTGTTGAAGGCTGCTTCTGGAAACGTTTTTTTGGGTAATAATTTCTGGTGCCTTGACCTCTTCTTTTATCAGCTCGACCGTGGAGAGGTCTTTGTCCCAGATTCTTACTCTTGGTACAAAATAGAACCGAACCAAAGCCACGAAGTACTTTTCAAAACTCTGCTCTTGCCTTTTGCCAAACCCCAAAAGCAAAAAGAATCCAGTAATAGGTATTATTACTACCGCCATAATTACATAATTAACTATTGCAGCATCAGAATTGCCAGTTGGGCGGAGTATAAAAAACATTAAGCCTGCCCAAACTACGCCAATTACTACATATATAAATTGCCTTAGGCTCAATGGACCAATAAGCTTGTCTTCTGATTCGACGTCTTGTGGTACTTTGTATTGGCCCACTTATTGAAGAACTTTCCCGCCCAGGAGCCCTGAGCTATTAATTGCTGCTTTTACTTTAGGATCAATTGATTTGGTGCTATCCTTGTTAATTTCATCTACCGCATCTCTTAAAGATTTGGTTGCATCTGAATTTATTCCCTTTGTCTGCGCATGGGTTAGCATCCTATTAACAGTGTCTCTGTCCCAGCCGGCTAACTGGCCCCCGCTAAAGCTATTAAATGCACCTTCTTTTCCTTTTATAATGTCTGGAGATTTAGAGGATACGTCACCAATATTGGATTGTATTCCTTTCATTACTTTATCTTGGGTTAATTTGGTGCCTGGTGCCGATTGTGCATTAGATATAACATCATACCTACCAGTTTCGGCAAGCTGACTGACTGCGGCTACTTGGAGATCTTCGCTACCGCTAGTTACACCCAGTAAAGCAGAAGACCCGCCTTGTGCTACCTTCCCAAGTTCATAATTGAAAAGGTCATTTCCGCCTTCAATGCCTGCTGCCACACCGCCTGCCTGCTGGTGTGATGAAAAAATGGTGTTTGTAGTATTTTCAAGTGCGCGACCCCTTAAGCCCCTCTGCTGTAATTGAGCCTTAATACTGCCTCTGCCCTGCGTCAAGTCGAGGCCCTGATAAAGGTTACTTGATTGAGCAAGCGCTGCTTTATTATTTTTGAGTTTTTCTTCTTCAAACTGTGCTGCTCGCTGACCAGCCTCTAATTGCCCTTTTTGAGTAGGCAATTTGCCTTGGAAAATTGCGGCAGCTCTTCTGTTGCCTCTACCAAAAGCCTTGGCTGCTGCTTCATTTCGAGTTTGCTGGAATTGACCTTTTGCGGCTTCTTTGCCTTTAGATTTTATAGCACCAGTAGCTTTCCCGGTTGCAGCACCGGCTGCCCCAAGCACTGCCCCCGAGAGCGCGCTAAGCCCTTTGGTAGTGGCTTTTAAGGTTTTAGGAATTAGGAATAAAGCAACTATAGGCATCAAGGCCGGCAAAATACCTAGGTTCGTATCAGGGTTCCCTTGAAGTGCAGAAGCAACAACAATCGAAGCCGAAAGCAACGCCATAATTGTTACGAACATGGCGTTGAGCCTAATAAAATCTGTCCACCATTGCTTAAAGAACTTTTCGGTACCTGGTATAACCCAGGCGACAAACGCAAGTGGGGCAATCAGTATCATTACGTATATCAAAAAATATCTTAGTATCATATAAATAATACCTATGATTACTGATACAAATGCAGCTATTAAGAATCCAATAATAAATATCCAACCAAACCCCCCTGCAACAACGGCAAATCCACCAGTACCTACTAGAATGCCCGCACCTACCCCGCTTGCTACCGTTCCTGCCGTGTTGCTTTCTGTGGGGCCCTGGTACTGGGCTAGCGCCAAAAGAACATTTGGAATTGCATAGCCGAGTAAATTAAAGAAGTCTATTATTACACCCGTTATTACTAAAGTGAATTGAGTTAAAATAACAGCAAATATTAACTTTGGCAGGGTCTTTTTGATCGTGTAGTTTTGGGCTGTAAAAAATGGTAAGCTACTGCCAAAGATTAAAATTAAAAAGACCAAAATATAAATTACGTTGGCTATATTAATAATTCCCTCTATAACTCTGGCAAGAGGTGTTTGCTGGCCGTCTTGCTCGAACCTAGGAGGAGTAATCGCCAAAAAACTAATTAAGGGGCTTTTTCTTTGCCCTTCTACTTGTCCTGGCGCACCAAGAGTAAGGTTAGCTATTCCCCGTAACAACAATCTAACAACAGGGCAAACAACTATTTCTATAGCACCCACTCCTTCTTTACAGGCGTTATCTGTGGCATCCACTTCAACTTCTGGGTTTGCAAGTATTTCATCGGAGTTCCGTTGCTGATTGTCATCCTGAGCTAACGCTATTGGCATACTCAAACTAAATATCATTACAAATACAGATATAATCAATACAATTTTTTTAATCCAACTCTTTTTTGTTGCATCCATAGTCTTTATGTAAATATTACACTCCAATAGATTTTAAGGCAATGAAGCTAGTGGAGTTTTGTGATACTATTTAATTGTGAATAAGCTTAAATCTATTAACGTTCATAAAATACTAGCGTCACTGTTTTTGACTATGGCTGTTGGCCTAGCCTTTTCTGGGGTTGCATTTGCTCAAGACCAAACAGTATCCCAGGAAAGAAATGGCGAAAATGTTTGCGGTGTTTTGCCTGCGGAATTGTGCGATCAAGTTTTGAACGGAACTGCAGATAGTAGCAACCCTCTGGGCGGCCTGCAGCCACTGATTGAATTTATTATGAACATACTTATTGGGCTTTTTGGTATTTTTGCAGTTTTGGTATTGATAGTTTCGGGAATACAAATCTCAGCTTCTGCCGGCAGCGAAAGTGTGGTTAAGTCTGCAAAAGAAAATATCTTTAAAATAATTACCGGATTGGTTCTTTTGATTTCTTTTAGGGCTATATTGAGTTTAATAAATACAGCATTCGAAGGAGTTGATACATCTAGCCTCTTCGGATCTACCGGCAATGATCTTAATCCTGAAGGAATCCCAAGATTACTCGGTAATATAATATCGATTGCTAGCTTTATATCTGGAATTGTTTCGGTAATATTCGTTATTGTTGGGGGTATTCGATATATAACTTCGGCGGGTAACCCAAAAGCAAGAGAAGGGGCTCAAAAAACTGTAATTTATGCAATTGGAGGCCTGGTATTATCGATAAGTTCATATGGTATACTGGTATTTATTCAGGAGCAATTAACAAGATGAAAAAAGCTGTAAGTGCACTAACTATTGCAACCTCTAGTTTGCTTTTGCCGAGAATGGCTTTAGCTCAAATAATCAATGAAGGACAAATTCCTGATACGGTTAAAGGCCCTACTGTTGCGGAACTAGTAAGTAATGTTGTTGGTATTTTATTTTTTGTGGTCGGAGCAGCTTCTGTTATTGTGCTGATTGTGGCAGGAATAATGTTTGTGGTTTCGGCTGGCAATGAAAAAACCACTAAACAGGCTAAAGACGCAATACTATATGCGATAGTGGGAATTATTATTTCGGTTGCCGCATTTGCCATTACTAACTTTATAAACACCCAGCTGGGTGGAAATTAAAAATAAATATTGCATAAGCAAAAAGCTTTATATATAATTGTTCTTGATAATTAAAGGAGATAAGAATGTCATTAAATACTATTAAAAAATCTATCAGTGCTGTAGCCTTTGGTTCTACTATGATTGCAACTAGAGCTTTTGCACAGACCGATGCGCCAGGCGATGCCGTTAGAAATATTCAGGATGGTGCTAATGTGGGAGATACAAGTCTAGAGGCGTATATTTCGCTCATTATTAATGTTTTGCTAGGTTTGATCGGCGTGGTTGCGGTAATTATGTTGATTTACGGAGGATTCAGATACGTCCTCAGTGCAGGTGATGAAAAAGCTACTACTGGAGCCAAAAACACCATTCTTTTTGCAATCATCGGTATCGTAGTTGCGGTTCTTGCCTTTGCAATTGTGAACTTTGTTATTGGCGGTTTAAGCGGATAATTTTTAAGTGAAACTTATTAAAAAGCCCAGTTTAGTTATTTTGACAGCTGGGTTTTTTGCTGAGCGTATGATTCAAAAGGCTTCCGCCCAGTGTAGTGATACTGGCAATACAGTAGGTTCGGGCATAGACTGCGCAGGCAATACCCTACCAGAAAATCTTACTGGCGGCGGAGGGATTATCACGGTAATTATAAACACCCTACTTTCAATAGTAGGGGTTGTTGCAGTAATAATGATTATAGTTGGGGGTTTTAGAATGGTTGTGAGCGGCGGAAATGAAAAAGCAGTGGCCGACGCCAGAAACACCATACTTTATGCCGTTATTGGGCTTATTGTTGCGGTTTTAGCTTTTGCAATTGTAAACTTCGTTTTAGACAGTTTGTAATATTTAAAATCCAAAGTAGCCTAACAAACTCATAAGAGTGCAGATTTTTAGATAGTGGTATAAAATGTCTCTATGAAAGTTTACAAAGACAACTTTATGACTGTTTTGATTACTGTAATCATTATTCTAGTTATGGGCTTTATAGGTTTTTTTATTGGTAGCTTCATATTAGCCCCCAAGACAAACACTTCTTCTGGTAAGACTACCTATAGACCCAAGGTAAAATACCCTAACGGCCCAATAACACTCACGTATTGGAGGACAATCGAAGGGGTTGATGTTTTTGCGCCAATTCTTGAGGAATATAAGAAACTTTACGCAAATGTCAAAATTGAAGTTAAAGATATTCCTTTGGCTGAGTATGATAGTAAGCTTTCTGAAGCCGCCAAAAATAATAGCTTGCCCGATTTATTTATGCTTAGAAGCGACTGGGTTCCTCGCTACCGAGATTATATGAAGCCATCGCCTAAAGAGGTGTTTAAGCCAGAAGACTATAAGAAAACATTTGCAGCAGTTACTGGCGAAGAATTGATATATAATAATGAAATTTATGCAGTATCGTATGGTATACCGACCTTAGGACTTTTCTATAATTCTGACAAATTTTCTAGCCAAGGAATAACAAACCCACCTGCAAGCTGGCAAGAGCTTTTGGATATTAACTCCAAACTCGTCACAAAAGAAGGCAACGGCTTAATAAACTCAGGCATTGCCCTTGGAACTGCGAATATCTCCTCTGCATCGAGTATTATGCCATTATTAATGATTCAAAATGGTGCAACTATGACCGACTCCCCTCCCACAAAAGCTACCTTTGAGAAGCCAGGCACGGATAATTATCCAAGTAGTCCCAGGGCTTTGGATTTTTACACTAGCTTTGCAAAACCAAATAAATCTAGTTATTCGTGGAGCGATGGTTTTGGAAATGACATCAAAGCCTTTGAGAACTCAAAGACAGCCATGATTATCGACTACCCTTTTCGCTACACTCAAATAAAAAATGAAGCAAAAAATTTAAATTTCAAAACTGCCAAAGTTCCTCAGGTAAACCCTAATTCTCCAGCTAACTACACAGTATATTGGGCCGAAGGAGTTAGTAAAAATACAAAGTACCCAGAAGTGGCTTGGGATTTTTACAATTTTATGACCAGCTACGAAATAATGAATATTTACACTACCAAAACACTAAGGCCTGCTAGCCGGCTGGATCTTGCTAGAGACCAAGAAAAAGATACCGTTTTGGGGCCTTTTGCGGCTCAAGTGCCTACTGCCAAAAGCTACTACAAGGGGAATAATGTACAAACCGACTCGGCAATTTTACAGATGATAAACACTTCTCTTTCTGGATTTGACCCAGCAATTGCCGTAAGAGCTGCTAGTGATAGCGTAACTAAATCCATTCAGCAGTACCCCTATAAGTAGGCTTGTATTAAAAAAGCCCCGTAAGGGGCTTCTTTTTAATTATGCTTCTAAGCAGCGGGTTTAACCTTGATTTTTTTAATCTTGTCCTCTTGCACCACTTTAGGTATTTGAATTGTTAGAACACCGTCTTTTAAGCTAGCTTCAGCTTTTTCAGCAACTGTGGAGGTAGGTAGAATTACTGACCGGCTAAATGACCCCCAGAAACATTCCTGCACATAGTAGTTGTCTTTTTCAACCGCAAACTCATCTTTGCGATCGCCTCTAATAGTTACAACATCCTCAGATATTGCCACATCGATGTCTTCTGGCTTAACTCCAGCAATTGGAGCCTTAACTACGATTTTATCCTTTGTCTGATACACATCCACTGCTAGCTGGCCCTCAAACTCTTCTTCGCTCATCCACTCCTCTGCTTGAGGCTGCTCTTCGTCTAAAAATTCATCTTCTAATATTTCTTCATCAACTTCATTTTTTCTCGCCATAACTAAACTCCTTATTCTTGCTTAGTTTACTGATTTGTCATTATTATAATCAGGTTACAAATCTAATGCAAGCATAATGTTGGAAAAAATATTCGAAATAATCAGCCCCGATACTTGTGTAGTGTGCGAAAAAGAGGGCACTTGCCTATGCGTAGAGTGCTCTAAAAAGCACCTACATTATAAGAAGCCATCTTGTGTATTTTGTAATGCCCTCAATGATGATGGTAGGTCATGTAGGGCTTGCTATGCCAAGGCGAAAGTCTCAAAAACATTCATTACTTTTAGGTATGAGGGAATTGTAAAAGATTTAATATGGGCGATGAAGTACGACAATAAAAGAAGCTACGCCAAAGAGCTAGCTAGCTATCTTAGCTTTGAGGAAGGATTGGTTTGCTTTGTGCCAAGCGATGGAAAAACTAGAAGAAGAAGGGGTTATGATCAGGCAGAATTACTTGCTAGGCACTATTCAAAAATACATAATTTAAAATTCAGTAAAGTATTGATTCGCAAAAAACATATCAGCCAGGTTGGCAAAAGTAGAAAAGAGAGAATGCAAAACACCCTAGGTAATTTTGTAGTGGCTAAGAATGTGTTGGGGGTAAAAATAATATTGATTGACGATGTACTTACTACGGGATCAACAGCTAAAGAATGCGCCAAAGTCTTAAAAGAAGCAGGGGCAAAATCTGTAAACGTGGTCGCCTTGGCTAAGGGTTGAGTTTATATAAATAGTACTGATTGTTGCTTGCAGAATCTATTTTTATCCAGCCATTTTTATTTAACCACTGCTCGAGAGAATAATTTGAATCTCGCTTTAAAATTAAATCTTCTTTTGGAAGAATTATACACTTAATGTTGTATTGTGAAATTTGCTTTTGCCTTGAGCTTTCATTATTGAAAAAATCTAAATAATTTTTAAAGTAATTTTCTTTATAATTCTGCCAACTTGGCATTCTTCCGTCGATATAGACTTTATTATTTGGCAATTGCCAAATTAAAAAACCGCCATAATTGTAAGAATTAAAAATATTCCCATTACAACCCTCATCTTTGATATAGCGAACTGCCAAAACGGGGTATTTTTCAGCTCCGTAGATAGCCGATCTTACAAAAAGAAGGGACGATATCACAATAAATACATATAAAATGGCCAGTGAAATATACTTTATCCTGTTTAATTCGGTGGAGCTCTTTATTATATTAATTTTAGAAATTAACTCTAATTGATAAATTTCCAGATACCTTATGCTAGTGATAACATAAATTGGCAAATGCCTAATACTCGATAAAGTCATAGCAAGGGCCAAAGAAGGAATTGAAAAGATAGCTTTCCAGGCTTCTTTTCGAAGTGCTAGCACCAACGATACGGAAATTACCACGAAAGCGACCGAAGAATAAGGCAGTAAGACTGGGCGCCATTCGCTGATTCTAAACCTTAACTGAGAATCAGCACCAGTGCGATAAATTTCTTCAAAAATTCTTAAACCATACGGGTTAATTAGCACCGACAAGCATGAAATAGCAATAATGTACCACTTTATCCTATTCGAGCTGAAAAGCTGATATAGAATTAGGACAATAAGACCCAGCACGAAACTGCCATGGAGGTTAGCCCAAATTATAAAGATAATTGGTAGCAAATATTGAAGCTTTCTGTTTTTAGAGCAAATTATTCTTTCAAGAATAGCTATGAAAAAAATAGTCCACGCAACTGGCCTTATTCCAGCAAAGGGTATAACTGCAACAGTTGCTAGTAACAGCGGGAATTTTAGAGATGTTCTTTTTGCGATCAAAAGCCCAGAGATCCAAAGAAAGCTGAAAAATATCGCAGTAGCTAGGTATCCCCCAGAATTATAGAGTACATAAATCAAAACATCATTTAGCCACTCGTGATTTATCCATAAAAAATTGCTAGCCGTAAAAGTAAATACATCGTACTTTGGGACTCCATTTTTGAAGATATATTCCCCTGCCTTTAAGTGCCAACCAAAATCAGGGTCTATATTGTAATAAGCGATACAAAGTATTATTGTGAAGCAAAGCAGTGCAGTAAGGGTATATGAATAGTTTCTTCTGAGATAGCTTAGTGATGAGTAAAATATTTTTTTCATTCGGTATTGTTCTGATTAGATTATCATAGCAAACATTATCTTTCTGATATAGAATATAAAAACTTGGAGAGGTGCAGGAGTGGTTGAACTGGACGCTCTCGAAAAGCGTTGTGCCCTTTTGGGTACCGTGGGTTCGAATCCCACCCTCTCCGCCATTGTTTGTGGCAGAGCTTCAGCTCTGACATAAACAATTGTTGAAAGAATGAGAATCCACAACTGCGAGAGCAGTGGGTTCGTGAGCAATACTCTGCGCGCATAAGCTTGCTTAGAGCACAGAGTGAAGCGATTTAGCCTTGCGTCATCCCACCCTCTCCGCCAGTAGCTACTTTTTATAAATATATAATTTTCTTGAAATAGAAGTAGAGTTTTTTAGTTTAATGATTGAAGTTGGGCTTACTTTTGAGGATTTAAAATTAAGACTGTACAATATTGAATTTTCAGGAGCTTTTTTCATAATCTTATCTATACTTTTTGGCGATAAATAGGCATAAATCTTTGAGCCTTTTGGAATTCTAAATTTATTTATATCCCCATAAATAATTTTAATATTTTTGTAGCTACGCGTGCTTATCTTAGATAATAAAAACGGTATGGCACCCCTCTCCACCCCTAAATAGGTTGCCTTGGGCTGTAACTGAGAGCAATAAACTAAGAATTCAGCATTACCACAACCTAAATCGTAAACCCTATCATTTGGTTGTATTTTCATAAACCTAAATATCTGTGGATATATATGCCTGGGGCTAGATACAAATGGCGCCTCGCTTGGGCGTAATAAATCATAAAGCTTTAAGAATAATGCTATCAAAACAAAAATTAATATTATAATTAGTAAGATATTGATTACTTCAATCATAAATAGATTATAGGATACTATAGGAGTACTTAATTAAAGAATTATGAAAAAAATAAGCAATAAAAACAAATTTATAGCTTTAACACTTGTATTTCTGATCTTGGTATTAGTACTATTTAGTTATTTTTATGCACAACCGAGCTTTGGTTTAATCTCTAGGGTTTCTGAGCAGGTGGGCTTTGGCCCAAGATATGTAGGCTCCGAAGGGCATTCCAAAGTTAAAAAATATATTGCCGACGAACTAGCCTTATCAGAAGCAATTATTAAAAAGCAAGAATGGGTTGATTCAGATAGCGGATTGGTTTTGACAAACATTATTGCCAGATTTAATCCAGACGCAAAACAGCGACTTATATTAGCAACTCACTACGATACTGACCCAAAGGCTACAAAGGACAATAATAATAATAAAGATAAGCCAGTGCTAGGTGCCTCAGACGGGGCTTCTGGGGTGGCAGTACTTCTAGAGCTGTCTAAAAACTTTGAAGATTTGGGATTAAAAAAAGATGTAGGGATTGATTTAGTTTTTTTTGACGCCGAAAATTTTGAGCCAGGTAGTTTTAATAACTGGAGGCCGAAAGGCTCAACTTACTTTTCGGAAAATATAAACAGCCTTTATGAGGCTCCGCCTGTAAAAGCAATAGTGGTAGATATGGTTTGTGATAAAAATTTGAATTTCAAAAAAGAAAGCTCTTCAGTAAAGGCTAATGAAGAAGAAGTTAATAGGCTATGGGAAATTGGCCAGAAAATCGCCCCAAAATCATTTATAGATCAGCCTGCCGGAGAGATAAAAGATGACCACACCCCCCTAAACAAAATAGGCATACCTAGTATTTTACTAATTGATTTAGACTACCCCTACCACAACACCACCAAAGACACAATTGATAAATGCAGTCGAGAAAGTCTTAATATTTCCTATAATGTTCTAGAAAAGTTTTTACAATCCACCAAGATTTAAAAAGATTAAGTTTATTTTTTAACAAATGCGATGTAATATTTAATTATGAGAATAAAACTTAATTGGCTTATTATGATTATTTTTGTAGTCGTTATTCTAATGGTATTATTTATCTATCTTGTAGTTAACTACTATCGAATAGATAAAAACATGGCCGGTTCTAAAAAAAATAAAATGACTTGCCAAGAACTGATTAAGGTTGTGGTTGGTACTAGCGAAGAAGAAGCGATAGAAAATATCAATGAAAATGGCATAAGTTATAGGATGGTAGGAAGAGACAATAAACTCTTCCCGGTCACAGATGACTTTCAGCCAGAAAGATTAAATATAGTCATCGAAAAAGACGTAGTATTAACTGCAACATGTGGTTGAGACATAAAAAAATAGACCAGCGTCTCATTTGAAAAGACTACAGTCTATGGTGCGCCCGGCAGGAGTCGAACCTGCGACCTCCAGTACCGCAAACTGACGCTCTATCCAGCTGAGCTACGGGCGCTTGAACGAAGGTATTATACCTGAAAAAAGCTTATTTTTAAAGTCTAAAAACGCAAGCGCCTAAAAATCCTGTCAGCTATATCTTCTTTATGATCGACTAGCGGAACCATTTGAGCAAGCGCAGCTTCAATTTCGTTGGCATCCTGTGTAGCTAAGGGAAGACTGACCAAAGTCCCAAATCGTTTAGAGGGAATCAGATCTAAGGTGGGCTGATTATAGTCCATATATTTATAATACGATCTGAAGTCGTCAAATAGATATTTCTTGTTTTCAATTTCAACTCCATAATTTGTGAATCTGTAAACGAGAATCTTTGGCTTTCTGGTGGCCCACACCGATAAAGCTATTCCCATCACGACCAATAGTACAATTGTGATCCACTGCTGAAACCATACCGCCAATGCTATTAGACCTGCGAAAAATGCAATAATTCCCAAAAACCAGCCAAAAGGCTTCTGAGTGTACGAGAATTCTGGGGCTTGCCATTGAAAAATAATTTGTTCCGGAGCTTTAGGCTCTTCCTCTGGAGTGTGGTCTTTTTTATCTTCCGCTCTGCTACCCACTAGGTTGTTATCTTGCTGGGCTCTATCCTGATTTTGTTGGCTACCAAGCTGGCCAGTAAGGAAAGGATTGCTTGCTGGCTTGAACTTTGACTGATTCTGTTCTTCTTTTTGGTTATTTTCCATAATACTTAAGATTTATTATGGTCTAAATATTTAGACATGTCCAATTATGTTTACATCCATCTCTGCCTTGCTGTTGTTCGCTCGCAGAAGCGACCCTTTTGGGTTGGACGATCTCATAAATAAAACTTCCAAAATTCGAATTCTTATTTATGGCGGAGAGGGTGGGATTCGAACCCACGAGACCCTTGCGAGCCTGACGGTTTTCAAGACCGTTCCCTTCAACCACTCGGGCACCTCTCCATAAAGTATTTAATTGAGCTATGGCGGAGAGGGAGGGATTCGAACCCTCGCGGGAGCATACGCCCCCCTACCGGTTTAGCAAACCAGCCCCTTCAGCCACTTGGGTACCTCTCCATAAAGCTCAAATGTATATGTGCGATACCTGGTAATTATAGGTTAAAACGAGAAAAATTTCCAGAGCCAGGCCCTAATAAGGTAGCAAAAAAATATTTCAACCATCCAGTCAATATTTATTCAGAGTGATCTGCAAATAGCTAACTTATAAAAGCGAACAAAAAGCAAACTTATTATGTTTCTGTGAAAGAATCCTTTTTCGTGTGAAAGCTAGTTGTTGGGAAAGTTTTTAAACTGGACATCTTCCAGTCTCTGCTTGTAGATTTCTGACTCCCCTGCCTTGCCTTGAGCTTTGAGATTATCTATAAGCTTTTGAAGAATTAACTTGTCAGCTGGACTTTGCTTAAGCGCAGACTCTAATGCTCTTTTTGAGTCCTCAAGTTTCCCAGAGTTTGCATATATGGCTGCTATTGCCATCCAGTCCGAGCTGTTTTTGGTCTCCAGTTTTTGGAGCTTATCTAGCGCTTCACTGTAAATAAATGCATTAAGTAGCGCATAAGCTTGCTGCCTATCATTAAGGCTTGAAGAGGAATTTTTGATATCGCAAATTGCCAGTACCTGCTCGGCATTTTGGCTGCTAAGATTAAGCTTAATTGCCTTTTGGGATAATTCGCATCCTTTTGAATTGTTACCGTTGATAAATTCAATTATTGCTAAGCCAGACAAAGATTCGGCATTCTCCCCTTCTGCGTTAGATTTGGAGTAGAATTCTTTAGCTTTTGAGGTGTTGTCAGATTTTAAAGCTAACTCACCAAGATAATTGTAATCAAGCTCAAGCCAGCTTGAGTTGTAGGTGTCAATCGCTTTTTCGTACTCCCCTTTTTGCCAAAGATAATTCGCATAAGTGTATGTAGCCAATGGATCGTTCTTTCCAAGCAAAGCGGCCTGCGCATAAAGGCTGCTTTTGGTAGCCTCATCGCTACTCGACTTGCCCTGCTCTAATAGAATATCGACATTTTTAATTTGCCAGGTTTTTATAGCCGGCATACTTAGCCCAATAACTAGGCCAGCCGTAACAATCAATGCGGTAGCAATCGTTGCAAAAGAAAAGTTATTAAGTCGATTTAAGTTTTTCAATTTGACCCTCGATTTTAGTTGCTTCTTGTATTGCTTGATCCAATCTGTCGCGTTCTTCTTCTACGACGGCTTTAGGAGCATAAGATACGAAGTTTTTGTTAGAAAGTTTTGATTCGGATATTCTTGCCATATTTTTTTTGACTTCTAGTTCCTTGGTGAGTTTTTTTATTTCTACTTCTTTAGCATCTTTTTGTTTGGCACTAATAATCTTAATTATTTCGATTTCGAATTTCTTGGCTTCGGCTGTGGAAGACTTGTGGATAACGTTCGGCCATTGTTCGGTTATAAGATTGGAATTTGTCCACATTAGTTTCTGCCAAATGGCCTCTGTAACAAAAGGGGCATAGGGGTGAGCAAGTCTTAGGACGGTATCTAGGCAGTAGGCCAAAAGCTCGTTATTGGGGGAGTGCTTAGAGTATTCTATATACTTATCGGCGATATCTTCCCAGAGTAGGGTGTAGATGGCCTGGCCAGCGTCAGAAAAGCGATAATTTTCAATGTTTTTGGTGACCGATTCGATAGTTTCGTTAATTTTGCCAACTATCCAGTTGTCAGCAGGGGATAGTACCTCTGCGTTCTTTGGGCTGGTGCCATCTGGTATCTTGGCCAATACAAATCTGGCAACATTCCATAGCTTATTGCAGAAGTTTCGGTATCCCTGAACCTTTTCTTCGTATAAGGCCCCATTGTTGCCAGCAGTAATACCAATCGAGAGCGCCATCCTGAGAGCGTCGGTTCCGTATTTGGCAGTAATTTCCATCGGGTCTTCGTAATTGCCTTTAGATTTAGAGAGCTTCTGGCCTTTTTCGTCGGTTACCGTGCCCCAAAGATACACATTTTTAAATGGAACCTTGTCTGTGGCATAAAGCCCAAACATAATCATACGAGTTACCCATTTGTGAAGTATTTCGACGGCAGTGCCCATTAAGGTAGTAGGGTAGAAGGTGCTAAAATCATCCTGGCCGGTCGTCATTAAAGTAGCATAGGGCCACTGGCTAGATGAGAACCAGGTATCGAAGGTATCGCTTTCGGCTCGATAGTTGCCTTCGCCATAATATTTGATTGCCTCTGCTTCGTCTTTGGCGATAATGTAGTTTTCTTTGTCTGGGTCATTATTGGCTTTGTAATAAACCGGAATTCGAATTCCCCACCAGCCTGGACGAGAGATGCACCAATCATGTTCTTGATTAAGCCAATTAAGCGCAACGCGTTTATAACGCGCAGGGAAGATTGTGACTTCATCGCTTTCTAGAGCTTCAATAACGGGCTTATTTAGCTCTTTCACACGCAAGAACCATTGCTCGGACATTATAAGCTCAATCGGCGTTTTACAGCGATCATGGATAGCTACGGAGTGGGTGAGGGGCTCAGTCTTGACTAGCTTGCCGGCTTTATCTAGTGCTTCCACTACGGCCTTACGGGCTTCCAAGACATCCATGCCGGCAAATTCCTCGGGCACATTAATAAGTTTGCCTTCTTCATCTATCACGCTGATTTCAGGAAGGTTGTGGCGCTGTCCAATCTCGTAGTCATTTTTGTCGTGGGCTGGCGTAACCTTAAGCGCACCCGTGCCGGCTTCAGGGTCGACGTGTGCGTCGGCAATAATTGCAATTTGCCTATCTACTAAGGGTATTCTTGCGGTTTTACCAATCAATGTCTCGTAGTTGCGGTCTTTAGGATTAACTGCAACTGCTACATCGGCAAAGATGGTTTCTGGGCGGGTAGTGGCGATTTTGATAGTGCCGTAATCCAACGTGTACATCGCATCGTCGCGGTCAATATGCTCGGTTTCGATATCTGGGAAGGCGGCTTGGCAACGTGGGCACCAGTTAACAATTCGATTGCCACGGTAGATATGTCCGTCTTTATGCATTCGAATAAATACATCGTAAACAACATCTATAATATCTTCGTCTAAGGTAAATTTAAGCCTCGACCAGTCCGCTGAAAAGCCCATCGATTTGAATCCAGCTAGCGCACCTTCTTGGTGCTTTTTGGTAAAGGCCATTACTTGCTCGTAGAATTTTTCTGGGCCTAAATCGAAGCGCGAAAGGCCTTCTTTGGCCAGCTCCTTTTCATAGACATATTGAGTCTCGATGCCAGCATGATCAGTACCGGGTAGCCAGAGTGTTGGCCGGCCTTGCATTCGAGCATATCTGGTGGCTATGTCTTCTATCGTATACATCAAGTGGCCTGCGTGAAGCACTCCATTAGCATTTGGCGGAGGCATAATAATACAAAAAGGCTCTTTAGAAGGATCTCCAGCGGGCTTGAAGGCTTTTGAATCTTCCCATAGCTTACTTACTTCAGGCTCATGCTTGGGCGGCAAATAGGCCTTATCTAGTGGGGCGTTAAACTCCGAATTCATTAAAAATATTATACCACCAACAGATACATTCGACGAGAATAAGAAGTTTGACATACACAAGCACTTTAGCGTAAAATATGCATAACCAATGTATTAATCAACAAAGGAGAGGTGAGTGAAAGACATATACAGTCCGCTAGATATCGATGAAGAATGGGATAATATGGCCCCGATGGCTGATGCCCCAGCTATGCCTGCTATGAGTACAGAAGGAGCAACTGCTGTAGCAGTTAAGCCTGCCGAGCAAAGCCCGATGGAAGGCGAAATGGATGCAATGTCAACTCTACCGCCAGCCGACAGTACTAATGAATTGAAAGATCCA
>Ga0209450_10000094_pt1 | contig 51624 bp, 35 predicted proteins | sample FrelakmetLWP11LW_FD_187149 | JGI IMG/M metagenome (GOLD analysis project Ga0209450, IMG submission 187149) | Freshwater lake sediment microbial communities from the University of Notre Dame, USA, for methane emissions studies - LWP11 LW (SPAdes)... | ecosystem: Environmental > Aquatic >... | reverse complement strand
GGTGTGGCTGATGCTGCTGGTGCTGGAACTGGTGGGCGCGCTGATCAAGCCGTTCGCGTTGATGATTCGTCTTTTTGCCAACATGATCGCCGGGCACATTGTGCTGGCAGCGCTGATTCTGTTGATCCCGGTGGGGGCTTCGCTGGCGCACCAGATTGGCATCGGCGCTCCGGTGACGATCTTGAGTTTACTGATCCGGATGCTGGAGCTGTTCGTGGCGTTTTTGCAGGCGTACATCTTTACGTTCTTGACGTGCCTGTTCATCGCCAGCGCGGTGGCCCCGGAGCATTGAGACATGGACCGCATGGCCTGCCGGCGGACGGCCGGCATGGCGGATAAACCCAGCCCACGGCAGCCGACGCCCGGGCATATTTTTGACTTAAGATCGGCACCCTATTGTCCCGCGGCCGGGGCATTTTATCTGCCGCAGCCGCACAGTTCCGAGCCTTCGGGTTCGGGTGGAGAAACGCATGTTCATGGAACTGCTCGCACAGATCGCGCTGCTGCCCGACAAGGGCACCATCGCCCTGGGCGCCGGGATCGGCGCCGGGCTGATCGTCATTGGCGCGGCCAAGGGCATTGGCCACCTGGCCGGGCAAGCGATGGAAGGCATCGCCCGCCAGCCCGAAGCCGGCGGCCGCATCGGCACCAACATGATCATCGCCGCGGCGCTGATCGAAGGCTTCACCTTCTTTGCGCTGGTGATTGCCCTTCAGTTGGCCGGCAAGATTGCCTAGTGCAACCGTGTGCGTCAGGCGGCAAGCCTGGCGCACGCTTTGTGAACTGCTGGGACCTTGTATTGTGAGGTCATGCCGATGTTCAAGAGATGGATAGTCTGCCTGGCCGTGCTGGTGGCACTGCTGCTGCCGGCGACCAGCGCCCTGGCCGGCGGCGGATCGGGACACGGGACCGCCGCCGCGGCCGAGAATCACGAGAAGCCGCCGCTGCTGCCGGATCCCACCAGCCGCCAGACGATCATGTCGGCGCTGTGGGTGGTGATTATCTTTGTGGCGCTGCTGGCGATTCTGTATCCCACGGCGTGGAAGAGCGTGCTGGCGGGGCTCAAGGCCCGCGAGGAGCGCATCCGCAAGGACATCGCCGACGCCGAAGCCGCTCGCGCCCAGGCCGAGCAGACACTGCGGCAATACGCGGCCCAGTTGGCGACGGCCGAGGACAAGGTTCGCCAGATGTTGGCCAGCGCTACCGCCGAAGGTGAAAAGCTGGCCACCGCCATTCGGGCCCGCGGCCAGCAGGAGGCCGAGGAAACCAAGGAACGGGCGGTGCGCGACATCGAGGCCGCCAGCAAGCAGGCTGTGACCGAAATTCACGAACATGCGGCCGAGCTGGCGATAGCCGCCGCCGAGCGCATCCTTCGCCGGAATTTGACCGTCGAAGACCAGCGCGAGCTGGTCCGCAGCAGTCTTCAGCAACTGGAACAGACCAACCGCGGTTGACCCTGACAGGACCCGCCAGCAAAGTCTGTCGGGCAGGCAAGACATGGCAAGAGCAAGACGCAATGCGGACCCCGCGGCGACCACCTATGCCCGGGCTCTGCTTGAGCTGGCCGAAGCGCAGCAGCAGGCGGAGACGATCGGGCAGGAGCTGACGCAAGTTCAGCAGGCTGTGGCGGCCGAGCCGGCCATCGAGGATTTCCTGCGCAGCCCCGGCATCAGCGCCGAGGAGCGGGCGGCGGTGCTGCAGCAGGCCTTGCGCGGCAAGGTCACGCCGCTGCTGTGGAATTTCGTGGGCGTTCTGAACCTGCGCAACCGGATGGGTTTGCTGGCCGACATCGTGGCGGTCTATCAGGAATTGCTGGACAAGCTGCGGAACAACGTGCAGGTGCTGGCCACGGTAGCCCGGCCGCTGGATGCGCAGCTTCTGGAGGAAGTTCGCAAGCAGATCAGCACGGCTTTGCGGATGAACGCCACCGTGGAGCAGGCCGTGGACGAGTCCATCATCGGCGGGATGGTGTTGCGCCTGAATGGTCGTCTGATCGACGGCAGTGTGCGAAAACAACTGGAACTTATGAAGGAGAAGCTGCTGGCCAGCGCCAGATAGCAACGGAGTCTTTATGGCCATCAATGTCGCGGAAATCACCAGTGTCCTGAAACGCCAGATCGCCGGCTTTGAGCAGCGCCTGGAAGTCACCGAGGTCGGCACCGTCATCGAGGTCGGCGACGGCATCGCCCGCATCTACGGATTGAAAAACGCCATGGCCGGCGAGCTGCTGGAGTTTGGCAAGGGCATCATGGGCCAGGTGTTTAACCTGGAAGATGAATCCGTGGGCGCGGTGATCTTTGGCAACTACCTGGAGATCGAGGAAGGCGACAGCGTTCGCTCCACCGGGCGCCTGCTGGAAGTGCCCGTGGGCGATGCGGTCATCGGCCGCGTGCTCAACCCGCTGGGCCAGCCCATCGATGGCGGGCCGGCGCTGTCGGCCAGCGAGTTCCGCAAGATGGACATCGTGGCCCCGGGGATCGCCGAGCGCCAGCCGGTCAAAGAGCCGCTGCAGACGGGCTTGAAGGCCATCGACTCCATGATTCCCATCGGCCGCGGCCAGCGCGAGCTGATCATTGGCGACCGCAAGACGGGCAAGACCGCCATCGCCATCGACGCCATCATCAATCAGAAAGGCCAGGGGGTGAAGTGCTTCTACGTGGCCATTGGCCAGAAGGAATCCAGCACGGCCGCCGTGGTCGAAGTACTGCGACGGCACGGCGCCATGGACTACACCACGGTGATCGTGGCCGGGGCGGCCGACCCGGCGCCCCTGCAATACATCGCGGCCTATGCCGGCTGCGCCATGGCCGAATACTTCATGCATAAGGGCCAGCACACGCTGTGCGTTTACGACGACCTGAGCAAGCAAGCAGCGGCGTATCGGCAGCTTTCGCTGCTCTTGCGGCGCCCCCCGGGACGCGAGGCTTATCCGGGCGATGTGTTTTATCTGCACAGCCGTCTGCTGGAGCGGGCCTGTAAACTTAGCGATGCCAACGGCGCCGGCTCGTTGACGGCGCTGCCCATCATCGAAACGCAAGAGGGCGAAGTGTCGGCGTATATCCCGACCAACGTCATCAGCATCACGGACGGCCAGATTTACCTGGAGCCCGATCTGTTTTTTGCCGGTGTGCGTCCGGCGATCAACGTGGGCATCAGCGTCAGCCGCGTGGGCGGCAACGCCCAGATCAAGGCCATGAAGGACAAGAAGGTGGCGGCTTCGCTCCGTTTGGACCTGGCCAATTACCGCGAGCTGGAGGCCTTTGCCCAGCTCGGCACTGAACTGGACAAGGCGACACAGAAGCAGCTCGATCGCGGCGCGCGGCTGGTGGCACTGCTGAAGCAGCCCCAGTACAAGCCCATGCCCGTGGAGCAGCAGGTGATCGTCATTTATGCCGGGACCCAGGGCCACCTCGACGACGTGCCGCTGTCGCGCGTGGCCGAGTTCCAGAGCAGCCTGCTGACATACGTGCAGACGGCGGCGCCGGACCTGCTGACGGAGATAGCGCAGAAGAAAGAGCTGACCGACGACATCGAGAAGCAGCTTAAGCAGGCGATCAGCGACTTCCGGGCGAAGGTCTGGAAGAAGTAACTCCTCGTGCAATGGCTGATCAGGGGTCCAAGCCGCGCGGCGGTCTTGACGTGTTGGCAACTGTGTGATTAAATGCTCACGTAGCGTCGTAAGCCTCTGGCACCTCCGCACATGATCGACCCACAGACCAAAGCCGTCTACGAACGCAAGGCCGAGATCATTAAGGCCCTGGCCCACCCCCTGCGCGTGGCGGTGGTGGACTTTCTTAAAGACGGCGAGAAATGCGTCTGCGACATCGCCAGGCATCTGGGTTCCGAGCGGTCCAACGTGTCTCGGCACCTGGCGGTGATGCTGAAGGCCGGCGTGCTGCGGTGTCGCAAGGAGGGCCTGATGGTCTACTACGAGTTGCGCACGCCGTGCATCCTGAATTTCCTGAACTGCGCCACGCAGGCGCTCAAGCACAACGTCAGCGAGGACGCGAGGGTCGTGGCATTCGCCTGACGCTCGGCGTTTGTACGAGCAGCGCCCATGAGCCACCAACACTGCTACGGCCAGATGATGCCAGACCTGGCACGACTGGAGTACAACCAGCGGCTCAGGGGCCAAGCCTTCAGTGTTCTGGCCAGCAGCCAGGGCATCGGCGTGCAGAGTCTGCAGATGGATGTCGACCCTGCGGGCTGGGAAACGTGCCTGGCCTGTTCGGACTACCGCACCTGCTACGACCTCTCGATGGCGAAGCTGGTGCTATACCGGACGTTGCGGGACACGGTCTGATTGCTGAGGCAGAAGCGGCCCCTGACGGGGCCTTCTTTTGGACTCCGTGCGTGATTAAATAATCACGCACTCATCAACGGCCCGCGTGGGCCAGACATGCTTGAAAGGAGCACGGTCATGACAGAGCAGACAACTTGCGGATGCGCAGCGGCGGCGGCCAGGAAGAAAATCCTGGTGTACGCCTGTTCGGGCGCGGCGAACGTCGCGGAAATTGCCGATCGCGTGGCACGGCAACTGATGGCCGAGGGGCTGGGGCAGATGTTCTGCCTGGCCGGCCTGGGGGCGGGTATCCCCAACATGATTCAGACCGCCAACGAAGCGGACCTGAATCTCCTCATCGACGGGTGCTCGCTGGACTGCGCCCGGCTGATCTTCCAGAAGCTGGGGTTGACCAACGTAAAGATCATCCGCGTGACGGACCACGGTATCGAGAAAGCCAAGGGAGTGAAGATCAACGACGAGCAGGTCCAGAAGATCGTCGCCCTGGCCAGGGAGGCACTGGCCAGTGCGTGAGAATCTTCGGCGTCCGCTGCATGGGCTGCTGTCCTCTGTAGACTTTGCCGGCGGACTTGCCGCGCATTTACGCTGAGGCTATACTTCGTTACTTGACGAAGTGAGGAAGCCGCTCATGAAGCCGTTTCTGGCCATCACCAAGGCCCTCTCCGACGCGACCCGCGTGCGGGCGCTGCTGGCCCTCCGCGAGGGCGAGCTGTGCCTCTGCCAGATCGTTGATCTGCTGAGCATAGCGCCGTCCACTGTTTCCAAGCACATGGACCTGCTCTACCAGGCCGGCCTGGTGACGCGGAAAAAGAAGGGCCGCTGGCATTACTTCCGCCTGGCCGGCCGCCAAGCCGCGCCGGCAGCATGGAAGGCGCTGCGGTGGGTACTGGAAACATTGGCAGACGAATCCGTGATCCAGGCCGATGCTAAGCAGCTCTGCTGCGTCCGCAAGAAGGACTTGGAGGAGGTCAGCGCATGTTACCGCGGAAACTGAAGATTCTGTTCCTCTGCACCGGCAACTCTTGCCGCAGCCAGATGGCCGAGGGCTGGGCGCGCCATCTTAAGGGCGACCTGATCGAGGTCTATTCCGCGGGCATCGAAACCCACGGACTGAATCCCAATGCGGTGAAAGTCATGGCCGAGGCCGGCGTGGACATCAGCCGCCAAACGTCCAAGACCGCCGACGCCGTGCGGGACGTGCCCTTCGACTATGTCGTGACGGTCTGTGGCCATGCCAACGAAACCTGCCCCGCATGGCTGAGCAGCAAGGCCAGGGTCGTCCATGTCGGCTTCGACGATCCTGCGCGATTGGCCCAGAACGCCAAGACCGAAGAGGAAGCCCTGGGCCACTACCGGCGTGTGCGCGATGAAATCGCCGCATTCGTGCGAACGCTGCCGCAATCGCTGAACCAAGGAATCTAATCCAGAGAGGAGTTCAATATGGGTTGCTGTGATGCTTCCGCCACCAAGTGCTGTTCCTCGACGTCGGATGTGCGCGAGCAGGTCCGCGACGGTTACGCCAAGGTCGCCCAGACGGGCCGGCTCGCTACGGTCACCAAGGCCGGCCGGTGCTGCAGCGCTAGCACGCACAGCGCCGACGCGCTGGCCCAGCAGATCGGCTACTCGGCCGAGCAGATTCGCAACCTGCCCGAGGGAGCCAACATGGGCCTATCCTGCGGCAATCCCACCGCGATTGCGGCGCTTCAGCCGGGGCAGATTGTGCTGGACCTGGGCTCTGGCGGCGGGTTCGACGTGTTCCTGGCCGGTCCCAAGGTTGGAAACACCGGTCGCGTGATCGGCGTGGACATGACGCCGGAGATGCTCACCAAGGCGCGGCGCAACATCGCGTCCTATCGGCAGAGCACCGGTCTGGACAACGTCGAGTTCCGCCTTGGTGAAATCGAGCATCTGCCGGTGGCCGACGCCAGCGTGGATGTGGTTATCTCCAATTGTGTGATCAACCTCTCGCCCGATAAGCCGCAGGTCTGGCGCGAGATCGCCCGCGTGCTCAAGCCCGGCGGCCGGGTGGCCGTGTCCGACATGGCGCTGCTGCGTCCGCTGCCGCCGCAGGTCGCTCAGATGGTCGAGGCGCTGGTGGGTTGTGTGGCCGGCGCGGTGCTGCTGGAGGAATACCGCCGGTTGGTGCTGGCGGCGGGGCTGGCCGAGGTGTCCTTGCGGCCGAAGCCCGAATACGTCGCGGCGCTGGCGGAGTTCAAGGACCCGCTGTATGCGAAGATCGCCCGGGCGCTTCCGCCCGGAACCTCGGTGGGCGACTTCATCACCAGTGTGGACGTGGTCGCCGCCAAGGTCTGAGGGTCACCGGCACATCGGTTGGACGTGGAGGTAAGTCATGGCCGGTATCGCCAAGAGGCTCTCGCTGCTGGACCGGTACCTGACGCTCTGGATTTTCCTGGCGATGGCCATCGGAGTGGGGCTGGGCTACCTGGTGCCCGGCTCGCAAAGCTTCATCCATCGCTTCGAGTTCGGGACGACCAACGTGCCGATCGCCATTGGCCTGATCCTCATGATGTATCCGCCGCTGGCCAAGGTGCGCTACGAGGAACTCGGCGACGTATTTCGCGATGTCAAGGTGCTGGGGCTGTCGCTGGTACAGAACTGGGCCATCGGCCCGGTCTTGATGTTCGCCCTGGCGGCCGTGTTCCTGCACGGCCACCCGGAGTTCATGATCGGCCTGATCATGATCGGGCTGGCCCGCTGCATCGCCATGGTGATCGTGTGGAACGCGCTGGCCAAGGGCGACACCGAGTACGCCGCCGGTCTGGTGGCGTTCAACAGCATCTTTCAGGTACTCTTCTACAGCGTTTATGCTTGGCTGTTCGTGAAGGTCATTCCCCCGGCTATCGGCCTGTCGCTGGGCGATGTGGACCTTGCGAAGATCACGATGGCCAGCATCGCCCAGAGCGTCTTCATCTACCTGGGCATCCCGTTCCTGGCAGGCATGGCCACGCGGTTCGTGCTGCTGAAGTCTAAGGGCCGGGAGTGGTACGAGAAACACTTCATCCCCAGGATAAGTCCGATCACGCTGGTGGCGCTGCTGTTCACCATCGTGGCCATGTTCGTCATCCAAGGCGACAAGATCGTTCGCCAGCCATGGAATGTGGTGCTGATCGCCATTCCGCTGCTGATCTACTTTGTGGTGATGTTCCTCGTGAGCTTCTGGATGGGCAAGAAGGCCGGGGCCGACTACTCCAAGACCGCGACCATCGCATTCACCGCTGCCAGCAACAACTTTGAACTGGCCATTGCGGTGGCGGTCGCGGTGTTCGGCATAAACCACGGGGCTGCCTTCGCGGCCGTGATTGGCCCGCTGGTCGAGGTCCCGGCGCTGATCGGGCTGGTGAATGTGGCGTTGCTCCTCCAAAGGCGCTATTTCGGGTCAACCAATACGACAACGGCTGCAGGCGCCTGCCCGGAAATCATGTCCGCCGGGTAGCCGCCACAGGGGCAACACCGTGCTCGCCTCAAGGCGGCTGGCCGCTATCGCCAGCGCGGCGGTCGGCGGGGCTGCATCAGCAGCACCAGCGCGGCGCCGGCCACAAAGCCCCCGGCATGTGCCCACCAGGCAACGCCGCCACCGGAGGTGGCCTGGCTGTAAACCACGGCCATGGTGCCGTTCAGAAGCTGCGACAGAAACCAGATACCCAGGTACAGCAGGGCGGGGATTTCAAAGAAATAGGGGATGTAGAATATCGGCACCAGTGTCAACACTCGCGCGTGCGGATAGAGAACCAGGTAAGCCCCCAGCACGCCGGCGATGGCGCCGCTGGCGCCAATGGTCGGCACCGTGGAATCGGTGTTCAGCAGCACATGCGTCAGCCCCGCCGCCAGGCCGCAAACCAGGTAAAACACCAGAAAGCGGCCGTGTCCCAGGCGGTCTTCGACGTTGTCGCCGAAGATGTACAGCGCCAGCATGTTACTGAACAGGTGAAACCAGCCGCCGTGCAGGAACATACTGCTCAGCAGCGTGAAATACTCCCAGGGCCCGCCATGCTGCGTGAAATAACTGGGGATGATGCCCAGTTGCTCGACCGTGGTCTGCGCCCCGGACTTGCCCGAGGAAATCATCAGCAGAAAGATGCTGACGTTCAGACCGATCAACACCCAGTTCACGCCAGGTGTGGTGCGCGACGGAATCGTATCCCGAATAGGAATCATGGGGTCCTACGGCTTGCGGGCTTGGATGACCGAGTTCATCCATGGGTCTTTGCGCAGGAGTTTGGCATCCATAAGGCCCGCGGCGGCCAGATCATCCCGCAATTCCGCGAAGGTATAGGTGCCGCCGGCGGGGGTGCCGGTCAACATGTTGATCGCAAACATGGCGCCGCCCGGCGGACTGGTGCGGGATTCCTCCATGACGATGTCACGCACCAGCACATGACCGCCCGGCAGCAGGGCGCGATGGACGGCGATGAACAGATCGCGATTTTGCTGGCGCGAATTCTGGTGCACAATCGCCCCCAGCCACACCAGGTCGGCTCCGGCGGGCAGGGCGTCGACGTAGAAGTCTCCGCTCACCAGTTTCACGCGATGGGCTAAACCTGATGCCGCCAGCCGCGACTGCGCCTGGGGCATCACGTGCGGCAGATCGAAGATAGTGGCCGTGGCCTGCGGGTTGGCGCGCAGCAAGGCCAGCGTCCACGTCCCGGAGGCGCCGCCCACGTCCAGCAGGTGATGGAAGGGGGGCAAGGTCAGATCGCCAACGACCTGCGGCGCGAGCGGCGCGGAAATGTTGTCCATGGCCTCGATGAAGCTGGCGGAGTCGGCGGCCTGGCCGCGAACGCTGGGCACGCGCTGCGCCGGTTGGCCGGTCTGGACGACGTTGGCCAACTGCACCCAGCGTCGCATGCAGTTGCCCTGGTGCTGGGTCATGGCCAGGACGTTGCCAGGCTGCCTGCCGTCCATCAGGCGCACCACCGACGCCGGCACGCTGTAGCGGCCGGAGGACTTATCCAGCAGCTCCAGCGCCGCCAGCGCATCCAGCAGGATAGTGGTGGCGCGCAGGTCTGTGTCCAGACGCTGGGCGGCGTCGGCGGCGGTGAAGGTGCCGCCGGCCAGACTGGAAAATAGTTCCATATCGGCGGCCGCCGATAGCACGCACGCCGCCTGATACGCCCCGGCCATTTGCAGAAGCTGCTCCGCAGTCCAGGTCTTGCTCATTTGGACTCCCGGTGGAGGTCAACAGGGTTAGTAACATATGATTCGCTGCCAACATAGTCCACGAGGAGGAATTGTATGGACGGACAGGCTTGTCCGCTGCCGGGAAAACTGACCACTGATGAGGCGCAGGCCATCGAGCACATGCTGGCCGCGCGCCGCGTGGCGGTGGTGGGTTTGAGCGACGACCCATCGCGCCCCAGCTATGGCGTGGCGGCGTATTTGCAAGAGCAGGGCTTTGAGATCTTGCCCGTCAATCCGTCGGTCCAGGAAGTCCTGGGCCGAAAGTCTTACGCGGCTTTATCGCAGATACCCGGGCCCGTGGACGTGGTGGTGGTATTCCGCCGGCCGGAGCATGTGCCCGAGATCGCCCGCCAGGCGGCACAGATCGGCGCCAAGGGGCTGTGGCTGCAGAGCGGCATCACCAGCGCCCAGGCCCGGCAGACGGCGGCGCAGGCGGGCATGGATTACGTGGAAGACCGCTGTATGAAGGTTGAGCATCGGCGCCGGCTGCGCGGCTAAGGGGCCCCATTGGCACAAATTCCCCTTTTTGCGGCCAGAAGTGCCGATGGGTTGCTTGACGCGGTCGCCGTTGGCGGTCACGATGACGAGATTGATGAAGGGTACGCATAGGATCATCGCGGTGACGCTGTTGACCACGGCGCTGTGCGCCGACCAGGCGCTGGCCAGCGTTCCGGCAGCGCGCCCGCAGGTTGTCCAGGCCGCCCGGCGAGCAGTGGCTCGGCTGGCAGTCAGCTTCCGCCGCGTGATCCCGGCCATGCATCTGCCGCTGGCGCGGCTTGCAGCCGGCCTGGCGTTTGCCCGTCCCAGCGCTCGGCCCGCCGACACCACGGCTCATGCGCTGCGGCTGCTGCCGCTGCTGCTGCGCCTGCCGCCGCCGCTGCACTAAACCCCACTTCGTGCCTGTTCCGGGCAGCCTCTGCCCGCCGTTTCCGCTGTTGCTTGCCTGCTTTTCAAGGTCCGCCCATGAATCTCACCAAGGTCATGACACGCATTTTCGGCAGCCGCAATGAGCGTCTGCTGAAGCGATATCAGCGCATCGTCAACCAGATCAACACCTGGGAGCCCAAGGTCCGCCCCATGACCGATGCGGCCTTGGCCCAGCGCACCCAGGAACTGCGCCAGAACATCCGCTCGGGCAAAGTGCAGGCGGCCGACGTGTTGCCCGAGGCCTTTGCCATCATGCGCGAGTCCATGGACCGTCACATCGGCATCCGCGCCATCTTCAACCCCGATGAGAGTTTCGACCCCGATCGCTTTGATGACAAGACCCTGGAAGCCTATGACGCCGTGCAGCGGCAGATGATCTCCACGGGCATGTCCTGGCAGCGCGTGGCTATTCCGCCGCAGATTTATGCGGCGGTGCGCAAGCTGTACCCCGAGTCGCGGCCGCCGTTCCGGGCCCGCTGCTTTGACGTGCAGCTCATCGGCGGCATCGTGCTCTACGAGGGCAAGATCGCCGAGATGGCCACCGGTGAAGGCAAGACGTTCGTGGCCCCCTTGGCGTGTTTCATGCGGGCCCTGGAGGGCATGCACTGCCACGTGGTGACGGTCAATGACTACCTGGTGCGGCGCGACGCCAACTGGGTGCGGCCGGCCTTTGAAAACCTGGGCTTGACCGTGGGGTTCATCCAGGCGGACATGGAGCCCGGCGGCGAGGCCCGTCGCAAGATGTATGAGTGCGATGTCACCTACGGCACCAACTCCGAGTTCGGCTTTGACTATCTCCGCGACAACATGAAGGAGCGCGCCGACCTGCAGGTCCAGGGCAAGCTGGAATATGCCATTGTCGACGAGGTGGACTCCATCCTGATCGACGAAGCGCGTACGCCGCTAATCATCAGCGGTGCTGCCCACGATGATGCGCCCAAGTACCGCGAGGCCGACCGCGTGGCGAGGCGCATCGTCGAGCTGCACAAGCCCTACGCCAACCTGGAACGGCAGATCGACGCCGCCAAGCGTGCCATCAAGGCCGCCGAAGGCGATATCGACAAGCACAAAGGCGACGCCGGCGAGGTCGCCGCCGCCGAGCAGCGACGCCAGGAAGCCCAGCAGCAGCTTGAGCAGCTCGAAGGCCGGAAGCGCGATTTTACGCAATACTACGAGACCGAGCTGGACCGCAAGAGCGTCCACCTCACCCACGAAGGTATTGCCTCCGCCCAGGATATCGCCGGCGTGGGATCGTTCTTCGTGGGCAACAACATGGAATGGCCGCACCTCATGGAACAGGCCATGCGCGCCCACGTGGTCTACGAGCGCGACAAGGATTATGTCGTGGAGCGCGGCCAGTCCGGGCAGATGGAAGTGGTCATCGTCGACGAATACACCGGCCGCAAACTGGCCGGGCGCCAATGGTCCGAGGGCCTGCACCAGGCCATCGAAGCCAAGGAGCGCGTGCCCATCAAGCAGGAGACCCAGACGCTGGCCACCATCACCCTGCAAAATTTCTTCAAGCTCTACAAGCAGATCGCGGGCATGACCGGCACCGCCCAGACCGAGGCCGAGGAGTTCATGAAGATCTACCGGCTGGAGGTGGTCACCATCCCGACCAACCGGCCGTGCATCCGCGTCGACCACGAGGACCGCGTTTTCCGTACCGAGCGCGAGAAGTGGGATGCGATCATCGAGGAGATCAAGGCGAATTCCGACGCCGGGCGCCCGGTGCTCGTGGGCACCACCAGCGTTGAGAAGAGCGAAATGCTCTCCAAGATGCTCAAGCAGAAATACGGCGTGGAGCACGAGGTGCTCAATGCCAAGCACCACGAGCGCGAGGCCATGATCGTCGCCAAGGCCGGCCAGCAGCACCAGAACGTCCACGGCGAAACCGTGGGCAACGTCACCATCGCCACCAACATGGCCGGCCGCGGCACCGACATCAAGCTGGCCACGCCGACCCTCTACGACATTCAGTCCAACCTGGCCCAGGACGACAAAGCCAAACACGTTGCCATCCAGCGCAGCACGCGCAAGCACGTGGAATTTGAGAATTCCACCGACTCGCCGTTCTTTGCGCGTCCCGAGGTCACCACCACGGGCGGCCTGCACGTCATCGGCACCGAGCGCCACACAGCGCGGCGCATTGACAACCAGCTTCGCGGCCGCAGCGGCCGCCAGGGCGACCCGGGCTCCAGCCGCTTTTACGTGTCGCTGCAGGATGAGCTGATGAAGATGTTCGCCGGCGACTGGACGATCAAAATCCTCTCCTTCCTGGGCATGGAAGAGGGCATGGCCATCGAGGACCGGCGCGTCACCAAGGGCATTCTCCGCGCCCAGAAGAAGGTTGAGGAGCGAAACTTCCTGCAGCGCAAGAACCTGCTGGAATACGACGAAGTCATGGACTACCAGCGCACGGTCTTCTACGGCATGCGGCAGCGCGTGCTGGAAGGCCGCGACGTGGACCAGGTCATCTGGGGCATGATTGGCCAGGCCATCGAGGACGCCGTTCGCAAATATATCGAGGAGGATTTCGTCGCTTCCTGCATCTGCGAGTGGGCCCGCACCAATTTCCAGGTGAACCTGGAAGCTGACGACATCAAGGGCCTGCGCCACGTGGATGACCTGGAGAACTACATCAAGAGCCACGGCCGGGCCGAGGCCGAAACCACGATTCCCACGACCCTTGATGAGTTCATGGGCGAGGACCGCGATGACCCCACCGTGTGGGATGCGCGGGGTTTGTCGGCCTGGGCGATGAGCCGTTTTCATGTGCAACTGTCGGCCACGCAGATCAAGAAGATGCAGGCGCGCGAGCTGGAAGACACACTGCTGGCGGCGGCCGTGCAGCAGGTCAACCACCGCCGCTGCGATGAGCTGCAGCGCTACCTGGTGCCGCTGTATGCGGAAACGGCGCTGGCCAACTGGGCCAAGGAAAAGTTCGGCGTTGAGCTTGCGCCCGACGAGCTGGTGATTGAGGCCAAGGACCGGCAGATGCGCAAGGCACCCGAGGAAATCGTCCGCATGATCGATGAGCGCGCCCGCGCTGCCTACCAGCGCCGCGAGGTCGAATACCCGGTGGACCATCTACTGGCCTTCACCTTCGGGCCTGACCTGGGCGGCGCCGACAACCCCTACGCCGCCGACGTGGTTCGTAACTGGACCAAGCACAAGTACGGTGTGGAGCTTTCGCTGGAGCATGTCACCTCGCAGTCGGCGCGACTCCTGCGCGATGAGTTGATCGGCCACCAGGAGCGATACCTGGTCGACGGTGAACTGGAGCGACAGGTCGATGCCCTGATCGCCGCCCATGGCACAGACCCCGACGCCCTGGCCAAGGCGGCCAACGCCCGCTGGGACGCGAGTCTGGCGCCCGCTGACCTGAAGGCGCCGGCCCCCCAGCCCGGCGGCAACGGGCAGCCGGCGTCGCCCTCGCCGCGCGATCGCATCCTGCGGGTGGCCCGCCAGTTCCTGCGCCAGGAACTGACCGATCTGGAGCAGTTTGTGCTCATCAGCATCTTCGACCAGAGCTGGAAGGACCATCTCTATGCGATGGACATGCTCAAGAGCGGCATCGGCCTGCATGCTTTTGCCGAGCGCGATCCGCGCGTGCTCTACAAGAAGGAAGGCTATCGCTACTTCGAGGAGATGATGGCCGTCATCCGTGATAAGGTCACCGACCTGATCTTCCGCGCCCGGATTGTCGGCCGGGCGGAACGGGCCAGCGCCTATCACCCGACCGAGAGCCGGCACGACCAGATCGACAGCTATGGTGTGCGCGAGACGGTAAGCCGCAGCGACGCGGCCCAGGCCTCCGAGCAGACCCAGGGCGAAGGCGCCGTGGTCAAGACGATCACGCGCGAAGGACCCAAGGTCGGCCGCAATGACCCCTGCCCGTGCGGGAGCGGCAAGAAATATAAGAAGTGCTGCGGACAGAATGCCTGAGACAGCTTGGACGCGGGGTGGGGTTAGTCCGGATCTTGCGGCTGGGGCGTGGGGCTCTGGGGCTGCGGGCGCGGCTGGGTCAGCTCATGGAGCTTGCGCACTTCGCGCGGCGTCAGGGGGCGAAACTGTCCCGGCGCCAGTCCTTCCAGCGTTAGCGGGCCCATGCGCACGCGCGTCAGCTCGCGCACCTTGTGACCGATGCGGGCCAGCATCCGCCGCACCTGCCGGTTGCGGCCTTCGCGCAGGGTGATCTCCACGATGCTGCGCTGCCGCCCGCGCTTGATGATGCGCAGGCGGCTGGGCGCGGTCTTGAATCCCTGGCCGCTGCGAGGGTCGGCCAGCCAAACACCTTTCTCCAGTTGCTGAAGCTGCTCTGGCGCAACATAGCCCTCCACCACGGCGCGATACGTCTTGGCCACGCCAAAACGCGGGTGCGTCAGACGGTGGGTCAGGTCCCCGTCATTGGTCAGCAGCAGCAGTCCGCGCGACTCGGCATCAAGCCGGCCCACCGGATACACGCGGCCCACTCCCGGGGGCAGCAGGTCGATGGCCCGGGTCTGCTCGCCCTGGGCGACGTTGGTGCTGTAGACGCCCTTGGGCTTGTTGAGGATGAAATACAGCCGTGGCACCTGCTGTGGCGCCCGCAGACGCAGCGGCTCGCCGTCGATCTCGATACGGTCCACGCGCGGGTCCACCATCGCCGGCAGATCGGTCAGCAGCGTGCCGTTGACGCTGATGCGCCCCTGGCGAACCATCTCCTCCACGGCGCGGCGCGAGGCCACGCCCGCGTTGGCCAGCACCTTGTGAATTCGCTCTTTCATGACAAGCCTTTGGCCGGTACGGTCGCTTCGAGCCACACACAGTCGCTCAGCGTCCTGAGCATCGGTTGGCTCATGGCCGCGGGCAGCAAAACCGTATCGCCCTTGGCCAGCTCAACGGGTTGGTCCAGGTCCTTGACGCTGATCTGGGCCTGGCCTTGGAGCATGATCCACACCACCGGCTGGTCGTAGGGCACCGGCTCCTGCACGCCTTCGCTGAACCGCACCTTCTCCAGAACGAACTGCGGGCAACTGGCCAGCCTCGTGACCGTCGTCAGATAGCTGGCCGTGTGGCTGCGCGGCTGTTGCGGCTCCGGCCGGTCGAAGTTCACACACTCCATCGCCTGCTCCAGGTGAAGCGGGCGCGGCTTGCCCGTGGCCGGATCGATGCGGCCAAAATCATAGAGCCGATAGGTCGTGTCGCTAGGGGTCTGGACCTCGGCCACCAGGATGCCGCCTCCTAAGGCATGGATCGTGCCGCTGGGCAGATAGAAGCAGTCACCCGCCTTGACGGTCACGCTTTGGACCGCATCGTCGATGCGTCCTGATTCCACGGCCTGCCGTAGCAACGGCGGCGTCGTGCCGGGCCGCAGACCCCGCAGCAGTCTGGCCTGCGGCTCGGCCTGCACGATGTACCAGGCTTCGTTCTTCAGGTGCGCTCCGGGGTGCGTTTGCGCATAGCGATGGTCGGGATGCACCTGAACCGACAGATCCTCCCGCGCATCCAGAAACTTGATCAGCAGCGGGAATTGCCCGCCCGGCAGCAGCGGAACATCGCCGTGAATCTGCCGGCCAAATTCAACCAGCAGCGCGTGCAACGTGCGCCCGGCCAAGGGACCATTGGCCACCACCGAGCTGGACCAGTCGGCCGACTGATCCACCACGCCGGGCGGGAAATCATAAAGCTCCCAGCTTTCGCCGATCATGGCGCCGGTCGGCAGCGGTTTGCCCAGAACGTCATAGAGTTTTCGGCCGCCCCAGATCTTTTCTACCAGGCGTGGGATGAACTTCAGCGGGTACATACGCCTCCTGGGCATGGGCAATGGCCGTTAACGCCATCCCGGCCATTAAGATCGAAGAGCTGAACGCTCGCTGCATCACGCTCTGCGTGCATGGCATTTCTTCTGAGCGGCCGCTACGCGCGTGGCCCAACCGAAGTGCCGAAGCATAGCAGTTTCCCGGCGCCAAAACAAAAACCCCATGATGGCCTGTATTTCATCCGTTCTGCCAGCAGTGGATCCATCTCCACGTCGCCACCGCGACAGCGGTGTCGGCACAGCCATGGTCTGTGAACGTTTTTGGTGCGTTTAGTGTTTCCGCAGGTCGTAGCAATAGATTCCATCGCCGCCGCGGATAAACGCCCGGCCGTCCACGATCGGAGTCACGATGGGCTGCGAGTTATAGGCGGTGGTGCTGGTGTGGGTGGGCGCCCACATGCTGCCCACGGTCTTCAGTTCACGGTCCAGAAACCCGTAATGGGCCGCGCCATGCTGGCCTTCGGGGTAAAAGAGAAACCGATCGGGTAAGACGCCCAGCCACGGATTGGACCCTGGGCCGCTTCCGCCTTCGAACTTGCGCTCGCCGACTTTCTTGCCGGTAGCCACGTCCAGGATGCGGATGTATTGCGCGCCCAGGAGATAGGCCTTGCCATCCGCGAGCGTCACGGGGATGTTTTCGTCGTTGGCGATGTGCTCATCCTGCCAGACCTGTTTGGCTCCGGTGTCGGACAACTGCCAGCCCGTGTAGTACAGCTTGGTGCCTTTCTCCCCGAGAGGCGCCACCAGCAGCAGGTCGCCGCTGATAACGGCGCTGAGCGGGGCGCGGGCCAACATCGTAGCTTCCTGCTTCCATATCACCTTGCCGTCGGCCGCATCCAGGCACAGCAGCGTCTTGCCATAATCTGCCACCGACACCAGCCGTTGCCGTCCGCCGCTGGTCCAGGGCATCAGGTAGCCGCCCGGGGCCTTCCATTTCTCCTTACCCGTGGCCGGATCCAACCCGAAGACCAATCCGCCGTGCGCCCAGATCAGGTTGCCGGCCATCATTATGGGTGAGGGATTGGCCGGACCATTGGACTTTCCGCCAGTCGCCGGTGTGAATGCACCCGCGGGCGACTCCCAGAGCAGTTTGCCCGTGCCGCGGTCCAGCGCATAGAGCCGCGAGTTGAAATTGGGCACGAACAGGATGTCTCCGGCCACCAGCGGAACGCCCGACACACCGCGGTGCTTGTGAGTTTGCACATTTGCGGAGCGCAGCGGCATCACCGCCGTCCACCTGGTAGCGCCGGTGGCGGCGTCCATCGCCACCACCATGTCGTCGGCCAGGGGCCGGAAGTGATTCAACACCCAACCGACCTCGCGGGGGCTGGCGTTGGCTTTTGCCATCGCCTCCTTGAAAGCCTCGTCGCTCTTGAAAGTTCGTTCCCAATACGGGTTGCCCCTGAGTGCCGGCTCGGCACCGGGGCTGGGGACATATTGGTAAATGTACACCGTGCCGTCGGCCACGACCGGCGAACTGCCGCCGCCACCATTGCCGCTGGTTAAGGCGCGGGTGAAGTAGCGGCTGTCAGGGGCGTTGCCGTAGCCGGTCAGAACATAGACCTCGCTGCGCCACACCGGTCGACCGGCCGCAAAATCGTCGACCAGCGGTGGCTGAGCCCCGGCCGACATATCCAGCGAACTGCCCCAGAAGTTCGTCCAGCTTGCCTTGGGAGCCAGTGCATCCTGGGCCGGCGCCTTGGTCTGGAGCACGCCACTGGCCGTCCCCTTGGCCGACGTGTAGATGGTCTGCTCCATGGCCAGCTCATACTGGCCGCTGAGTTTTTCGCCGTCGAGTTTCAGGTCCAGCACCAGGTATCCCGAGGCTCTGCCAATCTTGCCGACGGTGCGAATATGGGTTTTGCCGTTCAGCGTGTCACCCTGGCGCTGCAGTGTCGATTCCTCCAGGTGCAGCCGCTTGTCGCCGCCTTCCGGCGTGACGAACCAGAAATTGACCAGCTTGCCCTGGCGCAAAGCCAGGATGAGTTGCTGGGGTTTGCCGGCCAACCCGGCAGGCAGTTCGAGCCGCGCGAGAGCGTAGTCGCCCTGGGCCACGGTGGTCACCGGTTCGGCGGCGAGGGGAGTCATGGCCTGTGCACCAGCCACAGCCCCGATACCCAGCACAATACTCAGGAAGGAACGCAGCATGTGATCTCCCAAAAAATCAGCCACACCAGCGGTAATACCGGCTCTGCTAACCGGTCGTTGCCTCAAGGACGGCCGCTTGGGCAGTGAATAACTGAAAACACGAAGGAGCACGAAGAAAAGCAGGGATTCTTAGTGGTCCTTGGTGGCACTTAGTGGACAGAAATACGGATAGGAAATGTGCTTCCGCCGGGCGAGGGTGTTGTGTGGGAGAGCCCCGCTTCAAGCGATGTCCGAGCCCTCACCAATCCCAGTCGATAAGGAAGCAAGCGCAGGGTGGTCAAGGCGCTTTGGTCCCACGCGGATGAGCCGCGAGGCTCGTGACCACTCGGAAACACCATCCTGATCTTCCGGATTTTGCGGTACACCCTCCGCGCCCACTTTTCGGTGTGTTTGCCTTGACCTTCGCCCCGCTGACCATTGAAATACCGGGTCCCTTCGCGGAGTCACCATGAGACACCTCGTTCCGCTCCTGTTGCTGATCCTTGCGGAGATATCGGCCTGTGCCAGCGCAGCCCCGGCGACCCGGCCGGCTCTGCCCCAAGGCGCCATGCTCTTCAAACGCCTTCACGTGCATGATGCGCTCATCAATGCCGAGGCGTTCACCATGCTGATCCCCGCCGACTGGAAAGCCGAGGGCGGGATTGTCTGGCGCGCCAATCCGTTCAAGCCCGCCGCCGCCGCCATGCGCATCAGCAGCCCCGATGGACAGAAACAGGTCGAAATCTTCCCGCAGATGCCGTTCGTGGACGGGGCGCGCGAGGCCGCCATGAACTCAGCGCGCATGGCGGGACCGCAGGCGGTGGCGATGATGGCCGCCCGCTTCGCCGAGGGGAAGCTGAGCTTCGGTAACGAGGTCCGCCGTCAGGTGGATTCGTCCGCGACGTTTGTGCGGCAGTTTGTGCTGCCGCGCTTCCGTGCCGACCTGCGCGACGCCAAAATCGTCGCCGAGGAGGACATGCCCAAGGTGGCCGAGGCGGTCGCGGCCGCCCAGCAAGCCGAGCCGGGAGTGCGCAAGACCGTCCGCGCCGGACGCACGCGCATCGAGTTCGTTCTCGACGGCAAGACCTACGAGGAGGACATCTACTGCGCGCTGCTGTACGTCGAGATCGGGCAGATTCGCCAGACGTTCTGGGGCACCGAAATCCTGCTGGCGATGCGCGCTCCCCAAGGAGAACTCGATGGGCAGATCAAGGTTCTGCGCACCATGGTCAACTCGTTCCGCATCGACCTCAAGTGGTTCAACAAATACTCGCAACTGGTCGCCTCGCTCATCCAGGGCCAGATTCGCGAAATCCAGGCCATCGGCGAGTTCAGCCGGCGCTGGGCCCAAATGAGCGACGAGATCAGCCGCGACCGCCAGAAGGCCTGGGAGGATCGCCAGGCGCGCCAGGACGAAATCAACAAACGCTACAGCCAGTACCAGCGCGGGGTCCAGGAGTATCGCGACGCCGACGGCAATCGCGTTGAACTTCCGGCCGGCTACAACCACGCCTGGATCAGCCGGGGCGACGAATACATCGTGACGGACAACCCCAACTTCAACCCGAACGTGGAGATGAAAGGAACTTGGACGCAACTGGAGAAGATGCCGTAGCGTGCCTCTCCGTCTGGGGGATCGGCCCGGTTGACCGATCCTGTCGGCTCCTACGACCAGGTTGGCGAATCATTCCAGGCTTGCAGGCTGCTTCGCACGGGTATGTTCCTGGCCGGACCTTTGGGCCTATCGTGTTTAGTGTCCGACTTGCGGGAACGGCCGACTGGGGACAGTTGAGGCCGGGTTTCCCTGCTTCGAACCGGGCGGCGGTTGCACGTTCGTTCGCTGGCAACTCGGCGGACCAGGCCGCCCTTGGGACGGAGGCGAGAGCCAACCCTGAAAGCAGAAGCACCGGGGGGTGCGGCGGACACAGGGCGCACGGACACCAACGCGTTTTGCAGACCGTCGCTGTCTCCCTTTCTTTACTGCTCCAACCGTCCGATTCCGCCCCCCGAAAGCAAGGGCGTCTGGTGCCGAACGGTTTGGTACTGTTTCCATTTCCGCATTTCCGCCTCATACTTCCGTTCGAGCGCTTCATGGTCGGCGGTGACATCCGCCAAACGCGGGGCCGCCCAGATCTTATCGCCGCCCTTTTTCGTGCGGCTGATGGCGACTTGCAGCAGCACCGGGAAGGTTCCAGCGGGCAGGCGGTAGGTGTCCTGCTCATTGACCGACGCGCCGGCGACCCAGGCTGCCCACTGCAGGTTCCAGTCCTCGCCATTCGGCGGCAGCATCTGGAAGCGCACGAAACGCGGCCGGTCGTTCGTGACCACCGTATAGTAGGCGGCCGTAGTATGGATCTCATTGCCGACCGCGCCCTTGAGATCCAGCCACGTCAACTTGCCGGTGTAGCGTGAGTCGCTCATGAAATGCTCGGGGCCGACGGCGCGAAAGACGCTTTTTGTGCCTGCGTGTGTCACGGCCTGGTCGGGGATGGCGCGGACGTCAGGCTGCATGGGAAGGTCGTTTAGAAGCGCTGTGTCCGGCGTCTTGCGCGGGAACGGTCCGCACACCAGCCAGTTAAGCGGCATCTCGTTGTCCGCGAACGGGGTCATCGGCGCCTTCGTCCGCTGGAGCGTCCGGTCCGGCTCAATTCCGACAGCGCGCGGGGCAATGGGCTCCGACGGTGTCGGGCCGCCGATACACACCAGATGTCTGTCAGTCGGAACATACTGCCGGTCGCCTCGGAACACGGCCTGGCCGTTGGCCTGCGACACGGCGTAGCGCCAGATCTCGCGGCTCTCCCGCCCGGGGGTGACAACGGCGGTGACCGCTGGCTCGCCGCCAAGCGGCACATAGAGCCGCCCGCCCACCTCGCTCAATGACGGAAAGTCGCACGAGGCGTCCCCGGCGCGGCCGGCGGGCGGTCTGGCCAGATCGCAGCCGCCGAGGCGAGCCCCTGTCGTCGCCTCGATTGCCAGCAGCCCGCCGGCGTCGGGCAGCGCGTAGAGGATCCCTTCGTGAAGGAGCGGCGATGCCGCGAACCCGCGTGCGTTGCCCGCCGCGGCGGTCCACAAGATATCACCGGATTGGTTCGGCGCATCTGTGGCCGGCAGGCGGAGCGCCACGACCGCCGGCCGCGTCGCGGCTCGGGATACGCACAGATAGGCAACCCCTTCGCGTACGAGGGGTGCAAGACGTCCGGTGATGGGCAGTCCAGCGGCAACGGACGCGCCGTCGCGCTCGCGCAAAAGACGGCCGTCGGCCGTAAGCAGAACCCGCACGCCGTTTCGCAGCCGGCAGGGAATTGGCGCCGCCAGCGGGCCATCGCCGGCGCTCGGGACGCGCCATCGTTCGGTGCCGGATGCGGCATCGAGGCCCACGAGGTCGGCGAGCTGCACAGCCACCGTCTCTTCTCCCGGAACGGGCGTCGCGTCGTTGGTCCCGGGCCGCTGGGGCATCTTTGGGTGGCAGGTCCACCGCCGGTCTCCCTCGATCCCGAAACACCCCACGCGACCGTCGCCGAACGTCACGAAGACCGACCGGTCGCGAACCGCCACGCCGGGACGTACCCCGACGGAAGCAGTAGCGCCGGCGCCCGCTCCCGATTCTTTGGCGGCATCGTGTTCCCAGAGCAACGCCCCGCTGTCCGCGTCCCACGCCGCCAGTCTGCGCGGTCCGGCAAACCCGACCAGACGGCCGGCCGTCCAGGCCGGCGAGCCGGCGCGCAGCGTCGCATCCGCCTGGGGAGCGTTGGTGCGCCACAGGACATTGCCGTCGGCCCAGTGCAGCGGAGGCTGTGTCCCCGGGAACCCGTTCCCGGCCGTGACGGACTGCGTCAGAAACGAAGGCTCGTACGGCGAGGCCGGATCGCCCACGGCGTAGATGTGGGTGTCAGTGCGCACGAACATGCGCGTCCCGTCGAAGCACGGGTTCGACAAGTTGGGCTCCGAATAGGGCTTGGATACGACCTTGGGTTCGCGTTCGGCCGAGAACACCGTGAAGCCCGGCTTGCCCCCGTGCCGGACGAACAGGTATGCGCCGGCCCCGGTCATGTTGCCGGAGTCCGTGAAACCATCGAAAGGAAACTCACTCAGGACCTTGCCGGTCGCCGCCTCCAGCACCCGGCCGCTCGTGAAGAGGCGCTCGCCGTCGTAGATGGGAGACATTCCTCTCGCCGGGCCCTTTCCCTTGACGTACCAGAGCGGCTCGACGAGCAGGGCGCCGCCGCCGTCGAGTCCGTAGCGAACCGCGTGGCAACCGGGGTTGCGCCACGGCATGTCCGCAAACACCGTATTGCGCGCCGCGTCCACCGCAAGGCTCTCATAGAGCATGGCCGCCACCGTATCCTGCGCCAGCATCTTGCCGTCCGAAAGGCGGTAGACCCATCCGTCCGTGCACACGATCAGGCCGCAACTCAGATAGACGGGCGTCCCGACCTTGGTCCGTCCGCCGCCGGCTTCCTGGTTGGTGTTGGCCTTGGCCGACCAGGCCTCGACGCCGGTGCGCCGGTGGATGGCGCGCACGCGGCCTGCCGCCTGCACGACCACGTAGTCCCCGGCTAGGATCGGCGAAGGAGCGAACAGGCACCCATTGTGGGCGCCGCCCGTCCGTTCCCAGTTCACCCACCGGCGGTTGCCCTCCATGTCAAAGCACACCACCGCGTTGTAGGACGCGGCGACGTACACGCTCTCGCCGTCGGCGACCGGCGTGGGATACGCATAACCAAACCAGTGCCCTCCGTAGGGTTTGCCGGGCCAGTACTTGGGAATCCCGCCGCCGTATGCGCTGGCTTCTTCCATGCCGGGGAACCCGGCGGTCCATGTCTTCCGTTGTGCGTCGTAGGCAAGGCGAAAGCCGTCGGCCGCCCCTTTTTCCGCGATCGGACGCGCCTTCTCGCTGTCTGCGGGCTCGTTCTTGAGCGCGGCGACCGCGGCAGCCTGCCACTGGGCAAAACGCGGCCAGGCCGCGAATGTCTTGCGCCAGTGCTCGCGCGCTTCGCGCTGGCGCACCGGCGGCAGACTGTCGAGGTGGTCAATCTCGCGCTGCCACATGATCTCGCCTGTGCGCGCGTTGACGCAGAAGAGAACCGGGAACCCGGCCAGGGCCTCGGAGATCACGAACAACCGGCCGCGCGTGACGATGGGCGAGGAGTTGCTCCAGTTCGGCAGCGCCGTCTTCCAGACGATATTGCTGCCCGTCCGCTCGTCCCAGTCCACGACGGGCCGCGCATCGCGGAACATGCCCGTGCCATCATTGCGGAAACGGGTGATGACCTCGCTACCGGCGACGACCGCAGCATGCATGGCGACCCATGCCACGGTCGACAGGCCAGCGGCGCCTATGGAGGACGAAACAAGTGGGAATCTCATGGGTACTCCGGTAAGTGCTTAAGCAGGGCCATCACTCCTTGGGCATCGCCTGAACAATATCCGCCGCCGTGAGCCGGCCGGCCGGGCTGGTGTTCATCACGCGCCACAGTGCGGCGATGTAGCCGCTGGACAGCCATGATGCGGACGCCGCCTCTCCCTTGTAGTCGCGGGCCGGGGCGGCGTCGAAGGATCTCGCATCGCCGAGCCATCCCGCCTGGGGATCCATGTCGCGCAGCGATACCTGGCCATCCGCGCCTTCCACAAGCCTGGCGCGGATGATGTCCTTATAGAACGGATAGAGCAACACGGGGCAATCGCCGGTGGTATGGCCCATGTTCGGCTGCACGATCAGCGCCCACAGCGCCCCCTTGGCGCGGTTGGCGGCGAACGCGGCGGGGTAGCCCTTGCCGTACTGGTCCTTTGGCCCCGTGTAGAGCAGGCCGGGAACCTTGCGGGCTTCCTCGGAGGCCAAAAAATCGGACTTCATGAAGTTCATCGAGACGAAGGCCAGCATGCGCTGTGGGCAGTGCTGCAAGATCGCCAGCGTGCGCACCGACCCCATGCTGTAGCCGTCGACTATCAGAGGCACGCTCGCCAGTTCCGGGTGCTTGCTCGTCTCGGCCAGCGCGCTCAGCGCGTCGATGACCGGCGCGGCGTCGCCGCCCGGGCTGTCAGCGCCCATCAGCGCAAAGCCAACGTCCTCGACAAAGGCCCGCTGGCCGGCGATGGACACCATGGGCGTATAGCCGCCGAGCCGCGCCTCGTCCACGAACGTGCGATGCTTATTGCCCGGCAACGTCACGTACACACCGCGGGCACGGGCCAAGCCAGGCGGGACGTAGAGGCTGAATCCGCGGTGGTACCAGACGTTCACGCTGCGCGCGGGCGGATCGCCGGCGCCGGGCTGGGTCGCCGGGGATGAGGCATCGCGGGACAGCCGGACCTCCTGCGAGTACCGGGTGCACTTCTCGCCCCATCCGTAGGGGAACCATGAGAGCGACGGGCCGCCTTTCCATACCTGCAACTGCAGGCGAACGGTTCGCCCCTCCTGGGGGGCAATTTCCATGTTTTTCCACGGCAGGCGCGCCTCCAGCATATAGCCGCCCTCGGTGCGCGCCCATTGCGCTTCGATCGCCAGCGGCGACAGCGCCCTGATCTGCTTGCCGGCCTGGCGCGGATCGACCCATTGGTCGAAGCGATGGTCGATCAGTCGCGCCGATGGGCGAGTGGCCGGTGCGCCGGCCTTGAGCGGCGGCAAGTCGATCATTGCTTGGCACCAGTTCAGTGGGCGCGGGCCATCGCGGACGATCAGGTTGACCATAGGCGCAACATTCTCGGTCCCCTCGACGCGCTGGGCGGGCAGCCGCAGCGCCAGCAGCAGGCCGCCGCCGTCCCAGGCCAGGCGCAGTGTGCCCGACCCCTCGGGGGCGGGCGTGACGGTCGATCCCGACGCCGCGTGCAGCGCCAGGCGATCGACCCTAAGCCCTCGATCGCCCCAGTCGCGCTCATCGCCATCAATGGCGATGGCGTCGATGCGAGGCGCGTCGGAAGCGAACGTAACCGTCGCCATCGCGAGGACCGAAACCAGAACGTGAGAGGTCATCGTCATGTTCCTATTGGTGATCCGTCGGTTCAAGCAGGCCTTTCCACCGCTCGCGCAGGCCGGCGATCTCCGCCTCCTGCTCGGCCGTGAAATGGCCCTGGTATTGGGAATAGGTGTCCATCCAGAGCGCAAGACGGGCCTTCTCGTCAGCCGTCAGCGGCGAGCCCGCCGGCGAGGTCAGCAACGCCCACGGCGCCCCCACGCGCGAAAGGGTGTCGCCGGGAATGGAGGGAGCAAAGCCCGTGTCCACATCCTGCCGCCACCCCTGGCTGAACAGGCTCTTCTCGCCCCCGTAGCTCACCAGTGCCTTCCACATCCACGTGTGCGCCGGCCCTTGGCCGGTGCCGGGCTTGATGGCTTTGGGATCCTTCCACGCCCGCGCGGGGACCAGATCCAGGTCGGCGACCTTGGGGTCTTGGACGGCCAGCAATCTCTCCAGGGTCGGCTGAACCAAACGATTGAAGCGGAGCGGCCAGGAGCCTTCGACATCCGGCCGGATCTTCGACGGGGCCCGCGCGAAAGCCGCCCGCCGATCGGTTGCGGGGGCGTCAAAGCGGCGTTCATGACAACCGGTGCAGGACGCCGTCTCTCCGCCCTGGAGATACGTCACGGTGCGCATCGTCTGCACGGCACGCCCGTCTTCGGCCAGAGCCTGGAACCACAACGGCACGCCGGCCGGGGCCACAAAGTGCGCTGATCCGTCAGGCTCGACGGGCACTGTCCCCAGCACAAACTTGCCCGGCTCGTAAGAGAGGAAGCCCACCTTGGGATTTCCCCATCCCGCAACCACCTTGGGAGGCACGGCCACGATCCGCAGCCGCTTCACCGTGCCGGGCGCGATGCCATCGAGGCCAGCGTAGACGTTGTTCAGCAGAAACTTGCCGCTGGGCACCGGGTCGGTGCAGACGGGCAGTTCACCGCGCGCGGGTGGGGCAGGCCGCGCGGCAACGACCACCGGCGTGCTGGAGTTGATTTCCGGGTCGCGATGCAGCAGTTCCCGGTTGCCGAAGGCGTCGTACAGGTACAGCCCCAGGTCATTGGGCGGCGAGGGACTGGCGAACGTGGTGATCGTCAGCGGCTTGGCGCTCCAGGCGCACAGGAAGAACTGCTCCGAAAGCGGCCAGGGCGCCTGGTAATAAGTCAACGGGAACCCCTGGCTCTCGGGCATGCAGACCTCGGGTGTCAGATTCGTCAGCGCCCTGGGCCCCTCCCTTGCCACGTCCGGATCCAGCAGGAGCAACGGCCCGCCCGTGTTGGCGTGGTGGGCGCTGCCCGTGAAGACCAGGCGGCGCGAGTTGGGGACCGGCCGGGCCTCGAAGACGCAGTAGGGCTCGCGGGTATAGTTGCCGTAGACAATGGCTGCGCTTGTGCCGTCGGGATTGCTCGACCACAGACCGAACGCGATGCGTGCATCGCGGTCCACGTAGTCCCAGCGCGCATACAGCAGCCGGCCGTCGCGGTCAGTGATCGGGTACCATTCGTGCGTGTCGGTGGGCGAGAGCGTACGCAGGTTCCGTACCCCCGAACTGTCGACGCTCAGACGGTGCAGCGTGTAGACCTGCGAGATGCCGCAGCGCAGGTAGCAGTCGGGCAGCGTCTGTTCGGCGGCCAGCGTGCTCTGCGCCGTCTCCGCGGTCACCTGAATGGTTGCGCCGCGGCGCGTGCTGACGAAGACGATGTCGCCGCCGGGCAGATACGAACCGTGGAAGTCATCGTGACGCCCGCGGGTGAGTTGGCGCACCTTCTGCGTGGCCAGGTCCATCTCGAAAAGGTGATAGAAGGACTCCTCGGGTCGGGCGGACTTGTCGTAGGGATGCTTGAGCGTCGCGGGCGGGGGGCAGTGTTTGGCGTAGGCGAATAGCGCCCGCGTGCCGTCCCAGGACAGGTTCAGGCCCACGAAGTTGCCGGGCGCGAAGTCGGCCGTCAGGCAGCCGACTTGCGGCTTGCCCGAGCGAATGCCCTCGAGCACATAGATGCCGCCGCCCGGACGGAGGTACTCGGAATTGAATTGGGGCGCGGCGTTGGTCTGCGTGTTGGGCACCCGCTTGACGAACAGGACCCGGTCGCTGTCCGTGAGCAATGGGTTGGCAAACGCAAGCGCACGGATCGCGGTTCGGGCCTCAAGGTATAGCGGCAGCGTCTGCGCTGTGCTACGCGGCTGGGGCAGCGCTACCAGACGCCGCGCCACGTCCGCCAATGCCGTACGCGCCTCGGCAGCGTTCACTCCCCGTTTCTCCAGCGCCGCCGCCAGCGACTGGCCGCGTGCGATCGTCTCGGCCACCGGAACGTACGCCAGCGGATAATCCTGGCCCGCTTCGGTCGGCATCGTCGCCGGCCCCTTCGACGCGGCCCCCCGCGGCTGGTAACTGCTCTGGTCCGCCACCCCCTTGAGCGCCACGTTCAACTGCGGATCGGCCTTGGCATAGACCTCGACCTCGCTGAGGCGCAGACGGTCGCGCCCACCGGCCGAAACCCGCACCCAGCGGGCCGACCGGCCCTCCAGCGGAACGACCAGATGTCCCTTCTTCCAGGTCGGCCCCTCCATGCAGTGGACTTCCGCAAAGTCATCCTGCTTAGTGGCCACAAGGGCCTTGAACCACGCATTCGGACCCGTGTTGGCTCTCGGGTTGAACACCTCGACACGATCCAGCGGCATCTCCGCCCCCAGGTCCACCTGCCACCACGCCCAGGTCTCAGCGCAGGTCTGATGTTCGCCCTGGCCGCTCTTCACGCCGTCGATGACCCGGGACGCGTCGCGCTGCGCCAGGGCGCGGAGGTTCTGCGGCGACATCCTCGCCTGGACCACCCAGTCCGCTTCGACCTGCGCGATGGTCCACGTAGCCTGAACTGCCGGCTGCGATGTCTGCGCGCCAACTCTTGCGATCAAAAGGACCGACGCGACCAGCACCGCCAAAGTTCGCTTGAGCATACTGAGTCCTTCTCTCGGCGGCTCATCCACGGCCGTCTTCAGGCAGCATACCGCGGCCGCGGCGGCCGGCTCAATACGACAATGCGGAAACCCATTTCCTATTTTGCGCCTGCGGGAGTATACTGGTTGCGGAGTTATCCATGGTCCGTACGCCGCGAATCGCCGTGCTGGTCCCCAACTTCCTGGGCGTGACGCGCGCCGTCCTGGGCGGCATCGGGCAATACACGCGCGAGCACGACCCGTGGATCATCGTGAACAACCCCTGGCAGGTCGCCGAGCGGGGACTCGAACTCCCGCGCCAGCCCATTGACGGCGCGATCCTCTGCTTTCCCGACATTCTCCGGAAATGGCGCGGCCGGCGTATCCCCACCGTCCTCCTGACCGAGCGTTTCGTCGATGCGCCGCTGCCGCGCGTCATCGCCGACAGCGCTGCCATAGGACGCCTGGCGGCCGAACACCTGTTGGACTGCGGCCTGCGACACCTGGCGTTCATCGGGTACGCGGGCGCGGGTTTTGCACAGCGCCGCGGCGCCGGCTTTGTGCAGGCGACCGAGCAAGCGGGTCTGACCTGCCACATTTTTTGGGCCCACCATCAGGACCGTAAGTTCCCCGGCGCCGCCGTCCGCCGGTGGCTGGGCGCCCTGCCCAAGCCGCTGGGCCTGATGACCTGCAACGACCATCTTGGCATGCTCATGCTCGGCCTGTGCCGCGAACTGGACCTGCGCGTGCCCGCGGACGTTGCTCTCGTCGGCGTGGACAACGACGAACTGGTGTGCGATTATTGCAGCCCGCCGCTCTCCAGCGTCCAACTCGATTCGCGAAACGCCGGATACAGGGCGGCGCAGTTGTTACACGGCCTGCTGCGCGGACGGAAGGCGCCCGCCCGCGCGATCGTCATCCGCCCGCTGGGCGTGGTCCGCCGCCAGTCTTCCGATGTCGTCGCCATCGGCGGCGAGGTGGTTGGCCGGGCCATCAAGTTGATGCGCGACCGCTCCTGCCAAGGCATTTCGGTCGCCGATGTCGTGCGCCTGACCCAACTGGCGCGGCGGACGCTGGAAAAGGCCTGCCGAAGCCTCCTGGGCCGTTCGCCGGCGGAGGAGATCCGCCGGATACAGCTTGCGCGTGCCCGCGAACTGCTGCGAACCACCCTCCTGCCGATCGGCGCCATCGCCAGGCAGGTGGGCCTGGGCGAGGGCAAGCGGCTTTCCGAAGCGTTCCGCAGGGATGCCAGCCAGACACCCTCTCAATACCGCCGCGGCCAACAGACCATCGCCACGGGCCGATGAACCCACGTTTTTCCGTTGCAAACTGGCGGCGCGGGATCGGAACAGCGATTCCGCAACCAAGGTGACTTGCATTTGCTTCCGCCGGGTTGGGTGTTGCGTGGGTAGAGATTCACTAAGAACACGAACGAACCCGAAGAATAACACGGACTTTTTCTCATGTGCGACGGCGTTTCGGCAGGCCGTCCGTCTACCGGATTTCCTCGCAGCGCCGCCGGCTTTTTGACGTCGCCTGCCGGCAGGATTACAGTTATCTCGACCTCGCGCTGACCCCAAAGGAGCGAATCCATGACCCCCCGAGACGTGCTGCGGCTTTGTCAAGAGAAAAAGATCCAGATCATCGATCTTCGTTTCATGGACTTTCCCGGTCTGTGGCAGCATACCTCGGTGCCGGTCAGCGAATTGACCCTGGAAAGCTTTGACAGCGGATTTGGCTTCGATGGCTCCAGTATTCGCGGCTGGCAGGCCATCAATGAATCGGACATGCTTTTGCATCCGGTGGCCTCGACGGCCAAGCTCGATCCCTTCCTTCAGCACACGACCCTTTCAATCCTCTGCGACGTGCGCGACCCCATCACCAAGAAGGAATACTCGCGCGACCCGCGATCCGTCGGCCGCAAGACGATTGAATTTTTGAAGAAAACGCGCATTGCCGACGTGGCCAACTTCGGCCCGGAGCTGGAGTTTTTCATCTTCGATTACGCCTGGTATGACCAGGGTATCAACTACGCCAAGCACCACATCGGCAGCCGCGAGGGCATCTGGGGGCGGGGCGACGAGGATGTCACCAACCTGGGTTACAAGGTGCGCCTCAAGGAAGGGTACTTCCCCACGCCGCCCATGGACACCATGCAGAACATCCGCTCGGAGATGGTGGCCACCCTCGTGGACATGGGAATTCCCGTTGAGGCCCACCACCACGAGGTCGCCACCGGCGGCCAATGCGAAATCGACATGCGCTACCAGGACCTGGTGACGATGGCCGACAACGTGATGTACTACAAGTACATCTGCAAGAACGTCGCGGCCCGCCACGGCAAGGTCGTCACCTTCATGCCCAAGCCCTTGTTCCAGGACAACGGCTCGGGCATGCACGTGCACTTCTCGCTGTGGAAGGGGGGCAAGCCCCTGTTCGCCGGCAATCGCTACGCGGGTCTGTCGGAGATGGGCCTGTATGCCATCGGCGGCCTGTTGAAGCACGCCCGCAGCCTCTGCGCCTTCACCAACCCCACGACCAACAGCTACAAGCGGCTGGTTCCCGGCTACGAGGCGCCGGTCAACCTGGTTTATTCCTCGCGGAATCGATCGGCCGCCATTCGCATCCCCATGTACAGTGAAAAACCCCGCAGCAAGCGGCTCGAATTTCGCTGCCCGGACAGCTCGTGCAATCCCTACCTGGCGTTCAGCGCCATCACGATGGCGGCCATCGACGGCATCCAGAACAAGATCCACCCTGGCGACCCGGTGGACAAGGACATCTACAACCTCACGCCCCAGGAATACGAAAGCATCGGTTCGGCGCCGGCCTCCCTGGAGGAAGCGCTGGACGCCCTGGAGCAGGACCATGAATACCTGCTCAACGGCGACGTTTTCACGGCCGACGTGATCCACTACTGGATCAAATACAAGCGGGAGAACGAAGTCGACGCCATCCGCGTGCGGCCTCATCCTTACGAGTTCTGCATGTATTTTGACATTTAGTGCGGTCGCATCCAACCCGGCAGCAAGCCTTTAGCGGCACGGTGGCGCATTTTCGACCTGATCTTCGGGCGGCCAGGGTGCGTAAAATGCGCGCATAGGCTGGCGGCATGGCTTTTTCAGCGCCGCCCCGGTCTTTAGCTGCATGATGTATCAAGCTCAGTCCATGACCGTCGGCCATGCACCGGCCAGTGCTCCGCCCGTGGATTCGCACAGTCCCCACCATCCCCACAGCCCCCACAGCCCGCACCCGCCACCCCTGGACCCGGTGGAGACGCTGCGCTTCATGTTTGCCGTGGGGATCGAGTGTTCCTATCCCACCATCGCCGGCAACGAGCGCGTCGACCAGTTGCGGGATACCGGCCACTATGAACTGTGGCAGACCGACCTGCGCCTGGTTCGTGAACTGGGCCTGCGGTATCTGCGCTATGGCGTGCCCATCCACCGTGTATTCCTGGGCCGGGGGCGCTACGACTGGGGGTTCATGGACCAGGTGATGACGGAGATGCGTCGCCTGGGCATTATCCCGGTCATAGACCTGGTGCACTTTGGCCTGCCCGATTGGCTGGGCAATTTCCAGAACCGTGACTGGCCGGACTATTTCGCGGAGTATGCCCGCGCCTTTGCCGAGCGCTATCCCTGGGTGCGCTACTACACGCCAGTCAACGAGATTTACATTACGGCGCTGTTCTCGGCGGCGTTCGGGTGGTGGAACGAGCGCATGATGAGCGACGTGGGCTTTGTCAATAATATCAAGCACTGCGTCCGCGCGGCTTTGCTGGGCATGCGGGCCATCCTCGAGCTGCGCCCCGATGCCATCTTTATCTTCAGCGAAAGCACCGAGTACGTACACCCCGGATCGCCGGACATGGTCCAGCAAGCCCTGTTCATGAACGAGCGCCGCTTCCTTTCGCTGGATCTGCTGTTTGGGCATGATGTTACGGCCACCATGTACCGCTACCTGCTGGCCAATGGCATGACCGCCGAGGAGTATCTTTGGTTCCGCAGCCAGCGCGATCTGCGGCGGCACTGCATCATGGGGACCGACTACTACATCACTAACGAGCACGTGATCCGCGCCAACGGCCGCAGTATCGGGGCCGGGGATGTCTACGGTTACTATGTCATTACCCGGCAATACTTTGAGCGCTATCGCATGCCCGTGATGCACACCGAGACCAACCGCACCGAGCGCCACGCCGTGGAGTGGCTCTGGAAGGAGTGGATGAACCTGCTGCGTCTGCGCGAAGATGGGGTGCCGATCATCGGGTTTACCTGGTATGGACTGACGGACATGAAAGACTGGGACTCGGCCCTGACCCGACGGCAGGGCAACATCAACACCGTGGGGCTTTACTCGATCGAGCGACGGCAGCGGCGCGTGGCCCGCGAATACCGGCGTCTGGTGGAGGAATATTCACACCTGAATATCAGCAGCAGCAAGTTCCCCATTTTGACTGCGTGACATACTCGTTAATTTCCCCGTTGCCTAACCGAAACCCGAGCCTTATGGTTCCTTGTTATGTTCACGCGATTTTTTCCGCCACGTTTTTGGGTTTCTAGGGTATAATTCTCGCAAGTTGCCCCGGGCGCGTCGCGTGAGCCAACAAGAAGGAGAGAGAACGCGATAGCGGCAGTGGGCAGGCACGGATGTCGGAAGTTTCACTGCCGTGTTCATCAAGTCTTGTGGCGCTGGCACCGGGTTGTCGGCGTCCTCGTTGACGGTAGCGAGTTCTGAGCCGGGCGTGCCGTGGCGCTGCGCTGGGATTACGGCGACAGGCCCCGGTGGTTTGTGGATGGGTCGGAGAATGCAACAGGGACAGGAGATCACTGTCTGCCGCAAGCCTGCCGGCGGCCTGGCGCCGCTGGCCACGGTCGCGCAGCCTTCCAGCGAAGCCTCGGAGGACCTGCTGCACGTGCTGTGGCGCAGGCGCTGGACCGGACTGGCCATCATGGCTTTGTGCCTGGCAGCCGCGGCGGCTTACCTTTTCTGGACCACTCCGCTCTACACGGCCACGGCCCAGCTCTATATCCAGCAAACCGGACCGGAACTGAGCCCCGGCGCCGACCCCGACGCCCGCGCCAAGAACTATCTTCAGAGCCAGTGCGAAGTCATCAAGGCCGCCCCCTTGCTGGGCGGCGTGCTGGATCGAACCGACGTGCGGTCGATGCGCACCTTCCAGGGCGTGCCCAATCGTCTGGCGTTTTTCAAGGAGCAACTGAGCGCCGAGGTCGGTAAGAAAAACGACATCGTGGTCGTGTCCATGGATTCGCCCTGGCCGGCCGAGGCGGAACTGCTGGTCAAGTACGTCGTGGACGCCTACATCGCCCAGCAGGCCGCCCAGAAGCGCAATACCGCCTCGGAAATGGTGAAGATCCTGTACAAGGAGCAGGAGCGGCGCGAAGCCGAACTGGCCGAGAAGCTCAAGGCCATGCTCGCCTTCAAGCAGGCCAATGCGACGCTGTCGTTTGCCGATGACCGCGGCAACATCACCATCCAGCGGCTGGCTCGGCTCTCGGAGGCCTTGACCACCGCGCAGCTTGAGACCGTCGAGGCCACGGCGGCGGCCGACGCGGCGAGACTGGCGGCCGCCCAGCCCGAGCAGATGCGTCGCTTGATCGCGGCCCAGCGGGCCAAGGGCATCGTGTCGGCGATGGACCGCGAAGAAGAGCAATTGCGCTCCCAACTGGTGGAAATGGAGGTGCGCCTGGGCACGGCCCGCGGGCAGCTCGGCAGCGAGCATCCCACCGTTCGCACCACGCAGAACTATATCGACCAGTTGCGGCAGAAGATCGCCCAGCGTCAACAGGAGTTCGCCGCCATGTACCTGCTGGGGGCGGAAAATGATGCCGCCACCGCGCGCCGGCGTGAGCAGGCGCTGCAAACCAGTTTTTTGGAGCAGCGCAAGCAGGCCTTGGATCTCAACTCCAAGGCCAGCGACTACGCCGTCCTGGAAGCCGAGGTGCAGCAGGCCACCAAGCTCTGTGAAAACCTGCAATTGCGCATCAAGGATCTGAAGGTGGCGGCCAATACGGGCGGCATGAACATTGAGATCCTGGAGCCGGCGATCGTCTCGGATCGTCCCACCAAGCCGCGGCGCTCACTGGTCTTGATGGGGGCGCTGATGGCCGGCGGTATGCTGGGCCTGGTGACGGCGCTGGTGCGGTCTGCCCTGGACCAGCGGCTGCGCGTCGTCGACGAAGTGCAGAGCACCTTGCGTCTGCCGCTGGTGTGCGCCGTGCCGCACATCGCCGGGGCCAGCACCGCGGCCCAGCGCGGACGGGCGGTTCTGTTGGCGCCGATGTCCGAGGTGGCCGAGACCTATCGCAACCTCCGCACGGCGCTCTATTTCACCATGCACAATGGGCATTCGCGCTCGCTGCTGGTCACCAGCCCCGAGCGCGGCGACGGCAAGAGCACCGTGGCCGCCAATCTGGCGATTGCCATGGCCCAGGCCGGCGACCGCGTTTTGCTGCTGGATGCGGACTTGCGCCGCCCGGCGCAGCACACGGTTTTCGGATTGAGTAATGACACCGGGTTGAGCACGGTGCTGGCCCTGCGGCGACCGACGGCCGAGGCCATCCGCGCCAGCGCCGTCCAGGGCCTGGACGTTTTGACCTGCGGCGTGCTGCCGCCCAACCCCGCGGAAATTCTGCACGGTGAAGATTTTCAGCAGTTGCTGAATGATATGGGCAGCGTATATGACCGCATCGTGATTGATTCGCCCCCGGTGATCCTGGCCGATGCGCGGATTCTGGCGTCGATGTGCGATGGGACGCTGCTGGTGCTGCGTGCCCACAAATCGACGCGCCGCGGCAGCGAGGCCGCCTGCCACCACCTGGCCGGGGCGGGGGCGCGACTGGTGGGGGCGGTGATCAATGATGTGCGATCGCAGGAACAGAAATACCGGTACGTGCCGCAGCAGGAGGCATTGCCCGCCGAGGCGGCCGTGGAGCCTGTAGCGGCCAGCGCGCCGGTAGTGTCCGACGTTTCGGATATAGGAGTCGAGGTTCTGGCATCGACGTCAGCGCCGGGCCGGTCGCGCAAGCGGCCACGCCGCAACTAGCGTTGCGCGCGTACCGGCTGGCGGCGATGCCTGCGCAATGGAGAGAAAATGCATCAACTCGTGAGCGGGTGCCTCTGCTGAAGGAAGACAGCAGGTCATCTTCATCTCGTTGCTGACGTTGGCCGCGGTCTGCGAGCGCGCCTGGCGTGAGCGACAGTTGCTCTATTGCGGACATTGCCGAAGACCGACCGCATGGCGCGGACGACATGGCTTGAACTTGTCGTTCGCGCGATGCCGCGGCGCGCGGCTGGCCAGGCCGCCGCCACGATAAGGGAAAGGAGCTGGGATAATGCGAGCCGAATTCACTACGAGCGGGCCCATCACAGCCCGCGGACACGGACCGCCGCACATGGCGGAACTGCGCTCAGCCCGCGCCATCCAGGCGATCCTGTGGCGCGAGCGTGCCCGGGCCGACCGCACCGGCGTGGGCTTCTCACTACTGCTGTTCGGAGGTCACGACCACAACGGGACCCTCGATGCGCTGACAGAAGCCCTTTGCCGCCGCGTGCGAGCCACCGACGACGCCGGCTGGTATGCCCAGAAGCAACTGTGCGCCGTCCTGCCGGACACTGCGGCGCGCGGGGCCTGGCGACTGGCCGACGATGTCTGTGCTCCGCTGGGCATGGTCGCCGCAGATTGCTGCGAAGTGTACACCTACCCGGCCAACTGGACCGGCAACGACCGGCCGGGCCATGAGGGTGACCGACGTCACAGCCATCCATCACCGGGCGAATCGCGCCTGGGCGAAGGTGCGTCCGGCCAGCCCATGGAAACGCTATTCATTTCACCGCTGCCCCTCTGGAAGCGCATCGTTGATGTTGTCGGCGTGTTTGTGGCGATGCTGCTGCTGTGGCCGCTGATGGCGGTGATTGCGCTGGCCATCAAGCTAACGTCGGACGGGCCGGTGATGTTCGTTCAGCGTCGCGCCGGCCTGGGAGGGCGCTGTTTCAACATGTACAAGTTCCGCACCATGGTGCCGGATGCCGAGGCGCGTCAGCAGGAACTGCGGGCCCTCAGCGAGCAGGATGGGCCGGCCTTCAAGCTGTCGGCCGATCCGCGCGTGACGCGTATCGGACGGTTTCTGCGCTGCACCAGTTTGGACGAGCTGCCCCAGTTGTGGAACGTGCTGTTGGGAGATATGTCGCTGGTAGGGCCTCGGCCGCTGCCCTGCGCCGAGACCGACGCCTGCGAGAGCTGGCACCGGCGGCGTCTCGATGTCACGCCGGGCCTGACTTGCCTCTGGCAGGTCCATGGCCGCTCGCGGGTGGCGTTTGACGACTGGATGCGCATGGACATTGCCTACATCCGGGGACGCCGACTGAGTTATGACATGCAGATTTTGCTGCTCACGATTCCGGCGGTGGTGATGCGCCGCGGAGCGCACTAGCAGAACCGAGAGAGGACAGAGGAGAATCGACCATGGGCTATTTACAGGAACGCAGCCATATGCGCAAGCACGGCAATGACGTCCGACTCAAGATCGCGGTCAGCATGGTGGAACTGCTCGAGGGGCGGGTTCTGCTGAGCACCACCCTCCCGGCCGCCCATTGGCGACTGGACGAGGCCAGCGGGCTATCCGCCGTGGACGCCTCGGGCAACGGCAATACAGCGCAATTGCTCAACGGCGCCACCTGGACCACGGGGCGGTCGCTGGGCGCCGTGCAGTTGGATGGTGTCAACGACCGGCTGGAGGCGGCCGACAGCGCCAGCCTCGATCTGACCGGCAATTTCGCCCTCTCCCTGTGGTTCAAGACCACCCGCCGCACCAACCAGACGCTGCTCAAGAAGGCCAGCACCGGTTCGGTCAACGGCTATGAAATCGGCCTGACCAGCAATGGCCTGATCTATGCGCGGTTCAACCAGGCCACCAGTGGCGACAGCTTCCGCGTCAATTCCAGCAGCACCTATCGCACCGACGGCACCTGGACCCACGTCACCGTTTCCTATGACGGCAAGAACCTGTCGCTGTATGTCAACGCCGTGCTGCAGCGTTCGCCCAAGCTGACGTTTTCTCTTGGCACCAACAGCCTGCCCTTGAGCATTGGCGCCGAAAACAACAGTACATTGCCGCTGCTTGGCGCCGTGGATGATGTGCGGCTGTTTGCGCGCAAGCTGGGGGCTACGGATGTGCGCGCCATCTACCAGTTCAGCCAGCCGCCGATGGTCAACGCCGGGCCCGACCAGCAAATTGAGCTGCCGTCGGCGGCCAGCCTGAGCGGAACCGCCACCGACGACCGCCTGCCCAACCCGCCGGCAGCACTGACCATTGCCTGGACCAAAGTCAGCGGTCCAGGCACGGTGACCTTCGGTTCCAATAAGGCGCTATCCACGACCGCGACGTTTTCGCGGACCGGGGTCTATGTGCTGCGCCTCAGCGCCGGCGACGGCGCCGACACGACCACCGACGACATCACCATCAATGTGCAGCCGCCCAATGCCGCGCCGGTGGTCAACGCCGGGGCCGACAGGTCAGTGGAACTGCCGGCCAATTCGGCTCAACTGAGCGGTTCGGTGATTGACGACGGGCTGCCCAATCCTCCGGCAGCCACGTCCAGCCTGTGGTCGGTCGTCAGCGGCCCGGCCAGCGTCGATTTTGCCGACGCCACGTCGCCGACGACCCTGGCCAGCTTCAGCACAGCGGGCACCTATGTCCTTCGGCTGACGGCCAATGACGGCCGCCTCAGCAGCAGCGATGACGTGACCGTCACCGTGTATCCGCCCAATGCTGCGCCGGTGGTCAGTGCCGGCCAGGACCAGTCGATAACACTGCCTGCGTCGGCCAGTCTCAGCGCCAGTGCCAGCGACGACGGCCTGCCGCTTTCGCCGGGTACGGTCAACACACTGTGGACCAAGACCAGCGGGCCGGGGAACGTCGTGTTTGGCAACGCATCAGCGCTAAGCACGACGGCCAGCTTCTCGGTTGCCGGAACCTACATCCTGCGGTTGACGGCCAGCGATGGGCAGTTGCAGAGTAGCGATGACATCACCATCGTCGTGAGTCCCGCCGCGTTCAATCTGGCGCCCACCGTCCTGGCAGGCGACGACCAGACCGTCCCTGTCGCCACTGGCGCCGTGCTGGCAGGCTCTGTGAGTGATGATGGCCTTCCCAATCCTCCAGGGGCGGTGTCCGTGCATTGGATGAAACTGAGCGGTCCGGGCGTGGTGAGTTTTGCCGATGGCGCCGCGGCGCAGACCACGGCCAATTTCTCAGGACCCGGCACCTATGTCCTGCAACTAAGCGCCACTGATGGCGCGCTAAGCGCCAGCGACACGGTCAAGGTCGTGGTGACAGCCGCGCCAGATGAGGGACTGGTGGGCTACTGGTCGCTGGATGACGGCCAGGGGGCCACCGCCGCCGATGCCTCGGGCTTTGGCAACAATGGCACGTTGACGACCGGCGTCAGTTGGGCCAGCACCATCAGCAGCCAGGGCCTGGACTTTGACGGCAGCGGAGCCCGCGTGGTGGTGGCGGACAACGCTTCGTTGGACCTGAGCGGTCCGATGACGCTGGCCGCCTGGATCAAACCCACGCAGGGCACCACGCAAACCATCGTTCGCAAGTCGCGCTATGGATCGGTGGATGGCTTTGAGTTGACTTTGAGCAGCAGCGGAACCGTCTTTGTCCGCTTCAACCAGAAGACCTCGGGTAACACCTATCGCGTCAATTCCACCAGCGCCTATCCGGCCAATGGCTACTCGTGGATGCATGTGGCGGCCACCTACGACGGCTCGGTGATTCGGCTATACATCAACGGCGTTGAGGAAGGATCGCTGACCCGCAGCTTTACCATCGGCACCAACAGCGTGCCGCTGACGTTGGGCGCCGAAGACGGTGGCAACTATGCCTTCCGCGGCCAGATGGACGATGTGCGCGTGTACAACCGCGCGCTGGGGCCGGCGGAAATTGCCGCCCTGGAGAACATCAATCGGCCGCCGGTAGTGCATGCCGGCCCCGACAGCATGGCGGTGCCCCATGTGCCCGTGGGCCTGAGCGGATCGGTCACCGACGACGGACTGCCAAACCCGCCCGGCAGCGTCAGTACCCTCTGGTCACTGCTGAGCGGCCCCGGCAGCGTCCTCTTTGACGATGCCACCTCCGTCACCACGGCTGCTACTTTTTCCACGGTTGGCACCTATGTCCTGCGGCTGGTGGGCGACGATGGTTCACTGGTGTCCGATGACACTGTCACGGTGTACGTTGAAAACCAGCTCCCGGCCGTGACCAACCTCGATTCCACACCGCTCTCGGCCAACACGGGCGAGAAACCCCAGTCCAAGCTCTGGACTTATCAGGATCGCTGGTGGGCGGTACTGCCCAACAGCAGCGGCACGTGGCTGTGGCGGCTGGACGGCACAAGCTGGACGGCGGTCCTCAAGCTCTCAGACCTGACGAACATCCACGCCGATACCAAGCAGGTGGACGACAGAGCTTACGTGATGCTCTACCACGGCCAGGGCAACGACGCCAACCCCGACGGCGAAAGCAGCGGCTTCGGAGCGGCGTTGGCCCAGCTTCAATACCAGACCGACGGCACCTATGCCCTCGTGAGCGCGCCCGCGGCGGTGCCCCTGAGCGCGGGAATCGAAACGGTCAGCTTCGACATCGATACGACCGGCCGCCTGTGGCTGGCCCAGGATACCGCCAGTACGATCGAGGTCCGCTACAGCGATGGCGCGTATACTGCCTGGAGTGCTCCGATCACCCTGGCAACGGGCATTACCACCGACGATATCGCCGCCATCAAGGCCTTTGACGGCAAGATCGGCGTGCTGTGGTCCAACCAGAATGCGCAGCGTTTTGGCTTCCGCACGCATGCGGACGGCGCTGATCCGTCGGTCTGGTCGGCCCTTGAAGTGCCGGCCTCCGGCTCGGCGCTGCCCGTGGGTTCGGGCATGGCTGACGATCATCTGAGCCTGGCGGCGTCAGCCGACGGCACGCTCTACGCGGCCGTCAAGACCAGCTATGACGCGGTGGGCTATCCGATGGTGGGTCTGCTCGTGCGGCGGCCTGATGGGCAGTGGGATCCGCTCTATACCGTTGATACCGATGGCACCCGCCCCATCATCGCCATCAGCCCGGACCAGAATCGCCTGGTGGTCATCTATACGGCCTTGTCGTCGCCCTATGACGACATCGTCTACAAGTCGTCGCCGCTGTCGCAAATCAGCTTTTCGGCTCGGCAGATTCTTATGGCCGGCGCCCTGAACAACGCCACGTCGCTCAAAGGCGTGTTTGGCAGCAGGCTGATTGTGCTGGCCTCCGATGCCGACGGCAATCTGCAGGGCGCGCAGCTTGATTTTCCCGTGCCGACCCTGGCGGCCACATCGGTCAGCACAGGCGCGGGCGATGACTCCCTGCCTGACGGATTCTTCGACGGACAACAGCCCAGCGTCTGGTCATGAAGGGAGACTGCCAAGGCATGGATTGGCCGGCAAAACATGAGCTGTTTGGCGTGAGTCTGAGCGCTACGGACTATCAGCAGGCGGAGGATCTGCTGATTGAGGCGGCCGGGCGCCGGCAGTCCGCGTGCGTGACGCATCTGCCCGTGCATGGGGTGGTGCAGGCGGTGCTGGACCGTGGGTATCGTCAGCGCATCAACAGTTTTGAATTGACAGCCCCTGATGGCCAGCCGGTGCGCTGGGCCATGAACCGCTTTTTCAAGACACGGCTGCCAGACCGGGTCTATGGGCCGGAGTTGATGCTTCGCCTTTGCGCCCGCGCTGCCAGCGCGGGTATCGGTGTCTACCTCTACGGCAGCACGCCCGAGGTAGTAACGTCGCTGGCGGCCAATCTTCAGCGGCGGTTTGCAGGCCTGCGAATCGTCGGCGCCGAGTCGCCGCCGTTCCGACCACTGACTGGCGAGGAGGACCGCCAGGCGGTGCAGCGCATCAATGACAGCGGGGCGGGGCTGCTGTTTCTGGGCCTGGGTCTGCCGCGGCAGGACCATTTTGCCTATGAGCACCGCCACAGCATCCGCGCCGTGCAGGTGTGCGTGGGCGCGGCCTTTGATTTCCACGCCGGGACGGTGCCCATGGCGCCGGGCTGGATGCAGCGCCGCGGGCTGGAATGGCTCTTTCGCTTGTGCAAGGAGCCGCGCCGGCTGTGGCGACGCTACGTAGTGACCAATTCCCTGTTTCTACTGCTGATGGGTCGCCGATGGCTTCTGGGGTGGTAACCCCGCATTGCCAGGATCGCAGCGATGGACGCAACGATGGAAACAACTTCGGCCGAAGCAGCCAGCCCGTACCGCCAAACACGGCGGCTGGGCCGGGGGGCCTGGGCCCTGGCCGACCAGATGCTGATCTCGGCGGCCAACTTTGTGACGATGGTCTTGCTGGCCCGCCGCCTGGATAAGCCCACGTTCGGAACGTTCACGCTGGTCTACGCCAGCCTGCTGTTTGTCAACATCCTGCAATCGACGCTGATCACCCGCCCGCACAACGTCCTGGGCGTGATGCTGCGCGGCAGCGGAGACTATGCCCGGTATACGACCGGGACAGGACTGTCCCAGCTCCTGTTCACCCTGATCTGCGCCGTGGCGGCTCTGGTGGTGGCGGCGGCCGGTCACATCATGCAGTGGAATTCACAGGCGCTGCTTTTGCCGATGGCCGTGTGCGTCGTGGGCTGGCAGTTGCAGGAATTCGTGCGCCGCGTGCTCTACACCGAAGGCCGCACCGGCACCGCATTTTTCAATGACCTTATTGCCTATGGCGGGCGCACCGCCATCGTCGGGTTGCTTTTCTGGCTGCATCGGCTCAGCGGATCGACCATGTTGCTGGTCCACGGGCTGGCCGCGCTGGGGGCGGTCGCGGTGGGCATCGCGCCCCTGCGCAGCAGCCTGCTGAAGACCCTGGACTGGAGCGCCTGGCGGCGCAACTGGCGCTTTGGCAAGTGGCTGACCGGCGCCGAGGTCCTGCAGTGGTTCTCGTCGATCCAGTTCTATCTTTACCTGGCCGGCGGCATGCTGGGAGCGGCCGCTACCGGAACGCTGCGAGCGGCCTCGATCATTTTCGGACCGCTGCACGTGGTGGTCTTTTTCCTGGATACGGTGCTGCCGATTCGGTTCACCCGGGCCCTGGGCCAGGGCGGGCAGGCGGCCATGCATCGCCAGCTCAAGCAGGCTTATCTGCTGGCCACGCCGGTCCTGGGCGGCTACTGCCTGCTGGTAGCGCTGTTCTCCGGGCCGCTTCTGCACCTGATGTTCGGACCCACCTACGACGAAAGCACCGCGACGCTGCGGCTGTATGCGGTGGCGGTTCTGCCGGCCTTGATGCTGCACATCATTTGCGCAGCGCTGAGCGCGCGACAACTGACGCCGCTGATCTTCCGCAGCTATCTTTATACGGCGCTGTTGACGCTCAGCGTCGGCTGGTTGTTTCTGCTGCTATTTGCCATCCAGGGCGCGCTGATTGCCATGGGCCTGACGTACGTGGTGGCCAACGTGCTGCTTTGGAAGGGCTATCGCGCCAGCCGCCAGGCGGTGCCGTCGGCCGCGGCCGGCGACGAACCCCAACTGCGCAGCGACCCCGAACTGACACGCCACGTTCTACAGAGCCTCCAGAGTCAGGGCATCCCTTGCCGGGTCATCGACGGGCTGGGGGATAGCGTCGGCGATCCGGTGGACGTGGACTGCCTGATACCCCAGGAGGCCCTGCCGCACCGGGTCGTCGCCGCGCTGCAGGAGGGCAACGGCGATCTGGACCTGGTCCGCTACAACCGCGATCACTACATGGTACTGGCCAGCAACGGCCAGGCCGGCCCGCTGCGTTGTGTGCATCTGCATGCTCGCACCGAATACCGCCGGGCCGGTCGCTTCTTCTATCCCTCCGTCGAGTTATTCGGCAATGCTGACGGCAAGGGGCGCTGGGCGCCATCGACGCCACCGGCCATCGAGTTTGGTTATGCGCTGATGGAAGGGGTGCTCAAGGATGCCCTGGATGACAGCCGCGCCGCCATGTTGCGCCAGTTGTATCGGCGTGAACCCGATTCCTGCCGCCAGCAGGTGCGCCGGTTCTTTGGCCCAGCCCATACGGAGCCCATCATCCAGGCCGTGGAGGCCGGATTGCTCCAGCAGCTTGATCGCCAGCGCCTGATGAAGCAGTTGCGCCGGCGCGCGGCGGTGCGCCGTCCGTTGTGGACCCTGGGCTATCGCGCCCGCAAGGCCCTGCGCAAGTTGCACGAGTGGCTGCAACCCAGCAGCGGGCTGCACCTGGTCCTGCTGGGGCCCGACGGCGTGGGCAAGAGTACGATCCAGGATGCCCTGCAGCGCGATCTGGCCCCCATCTTTGGCGGCACCACCAACCGCACCTTTGCCCCATACCTGGTGCCGCGCCGCGCGGGCAAGGGCGGGCAACCGCACGCGCTGCCGCCACGTTCGCTGCCGGCATGCCTGGCGAAGGCCGCCTGGTGGATGCTGTATTACACCCTGGGCTATTACCTGACCACCCGTCGCGACCTGGCGGCCGGCAAGCTGGCGATGAACCATCGCTACATGCTCGATGCCTTGGTGGATCCGCGCCGCTATCGATACAAGGGGCCGATGTGGCTGCTTCGGCTGGTGTGGCGCTGCGCGGTCAAGCCTGACCTGATCATTCTGCTGGATGCTCCGCCCCAGGTCATTCAAGACCGCAAGCGCGAAGTGGCGCCGGAGGAAACCGCCCGCCAGGTGCACCAGTACCGCCAGCTTGCACAGCAATTACCCAATGCCCATGTGGTGGATGCCGGCCAGCCGGTGGAAAAAGTGCTGGCCGACGCCAAGCACCTGGTCCTCAGTTTTCTGAAGCAGCGCGTCGCCTCCAATCTGCATGTGCCAACCTCGGCCGGCGGTCTGCCGCCGGCGCTGACCTGGCGGCACCTGCTGCCGACCGATGCCGATTATCAATGCGGTCCCCTGGCCGGCTGGCTTCGCCAGTCCGTGCAGACCATCAGCCGGGAAGGCGGCCGACAGGTCCTGATCAGCCAGGATCATGTCGATCTGGCTTCGCTGGCCGATACTGAGGCCTTGGTGGTACCGGGCAAGAAAGCGCCGTCCGCGGAGGCCCTGGCGGCCGCGGGGTTTGGCTATGTGCGCCGCTTTGCGGTGCTGCCGTGCCTGCGGCGGGCGAGGTGGTTGGTGCCGCTGGACTCGGCCAGCGTGTCCTCGGCGGCGTTCGGTCTTTACACACCGGCGCGACGCTCGGCTCATTTCAAGAGATTCCTGGTGCGGACGGCGGTTGCACTGCGGGTGCCGGTCTGGTATCGCGACCGGCTCACCATCGCCCAGCGCCAACCGCCGCCGCTGGAAACCGCCGTCGCCAGCCTCTTTCCCGGGCGCCAGGTGCGCATCGCACTGTCCTCAGGGGCGCCCGAGCCCGCGCGCAACCGCAAAGTGTCGGCGGCCATTATTGATCAATGCGGAGAAATTCTGGCGTTCGCCAAGCTGGCCGGTTCGGCCTTGTCGCGGCGGTTGATTGAGCACGAAGCCAAGGTGCTCTCGTGCTGGAACGAAACGCCGGGGCAGAACCGGCCGGCACCCCGGCTCTTGTTCGCCGGCGAGGTGGATGGCACGTATGTGCTGATCCAGAGCCCGCTGCGCGGACGCTCCGTCGGGGCGCGGTGGTCGGCCGCCCACGCTCGGTTCCTGGCGGCCTTAAGCACCGAGGCCCGCGCTCCGGCGCTGACCTGCTCGATCGTGATGTCGCTGCGGCCGCGGCTGACAACGCACGCGCACGCGTTGCCCGGCGCCGTCGGGCTGCTGGACCGCGTCTGCGAACAACTGGACGGCCTGGAGCTGCCCGTCACCATCACCCATGGCGACTTTGCCCCCTGGAACCTGCGGGAAGAGGCCGGAGCGGTCATGGCCTATGACTGGGAATATGCCACCCTGGATGGGCTGCCCCTCATGGATCAGACACACTATTGCATGCAGGTTGGGGCTCTATTAAGCCGCTGGACCCCGGCCCGGGCCGCCCGCGAACTGGCGGTCGCGGCCACGCAGCGGCCGATGGGGCTAAGCGCCGACCAGGTGCGGGCGCTGCAATCGATCTATCTGCTGGACACCCTCTTGCGGCTGCTGGACGAGGGCTATGATGGCGGCGACAGCATGGTCCGCTGGTATCAGCAACTGCTGCGGCAGGTGCAGTCAACCTGGGAGCCGCAGACCGCCGCTGGGGTCAGTTGTGCATGAGCGCCGGCCCGACTATTCCCGCAGCGCCCGCGCCGGCGGAAACCGCCTGGCGCGAGCCGACTGCCGGTCTTGAGCTGCGCCAGAGGGGGGTGGTGCTGGCCTGCGCGGACCGTTACCAGGGCCATACCGGCGTGGATGCCCACGCCCGCACGCTGATCCAAGGCCTGCAGGATGTGGGGATTCCCCTACAGTTCCTTACGCCGGATGATGCCGGCAAAGCCTGGTGGCCGATCTGGGCCGTGCGCCCGCTGCTGCTGAAGTGGATCAACCACAACTGGTCCACGCGCTGGTATCGCCACTGGCATGGCGCAGCGCTGCGTAGCGCCCTGGAACGCCTGTTGACGCGGCGGCCTCCGGCCGTGGTGGTATGTCAGTGTCCGCTGAGCAGCGCCGCGGCCCTGGAACTGCGCACGACCCTGGGTCTGCGTTATGCGATCGTGACGGTTTGCCATTTCAACTACAGCGAGGCCTCTGAGTTTCGCCAGCAGGGGCTGCTGTCGGACGCAAGGGCCTACGACCGTATCGAAGCGATGGAGCGCCAGGTGCTGCAGGGCGTGGACCACGTGATCTACGTTTCGCACTGGGCGCAGCAGCAGGTGGAAGCTCAGCGCGGCATTCGTCCGCGGGCCTCCAGCGTAATTCTGAATGGGGTCGCGCCTCGGCCGCGGATGCCGCCGCTGCTGCGACGCGACCTGGGCCTCTCGGACAGCGACGTGGTGCTGATCAATGTCGGCACGATCGAGCCGCGAAAGAACCAGTCAGGCCTGGTCCGCTTGTTTGCCGCGCTGGCGGCCCGGTGTCCGGCGGCGAAACTGCTGCTGGTGGGTGATGGTCCCCAGCGCGCCGCGGTGGCCGCTACGGCGCGCCAGCTTGGGGTCGGTGCAAAGGTGCATTTCCTGGGCTTTCGCAGCGACGTGCCCGCACTGCTGCCGCTGGCCGATGTCTACATTCACTATGCCACCATGGAGAACTGTCCGGTGGCGCTGATCGAGGCAGCGCGAGCCGGTCTGCCCGTGGCGGCTGCCGCCGTGGGCGGAGTGGGCGAGCTACTGCGCCTGATGGATGGCGCCGTCAGCCTGAAGCCGGATGATGGGGAGGCCGGCGCGGCGGCGATGGAGCCGCTGCTGAGCGATGCCGCCCTTCGCCGGCGGGTGGGCCAGCGCTGCCGGCAGGCCTTCGAACAGCACCTGACGCAGCAGGCCATGGTGCTGGCCTATCTCAAAGTGTTCTGCGACCTGGCGAGCCGGCCGATGTAATATCCAAGAACCCGTGGCGACCGTAACCAGTCCCATCCCGCTGACCCCGGTCCAGGCACGACCCTCGCGCTCGGTGGAGCGGTTTTTGGTCTTCCTGGGCATCGTGCTGCTGGGTTATGCGCTGGATGGGCGGGGTTTTGCCTACCTGGGCTATCCGCCGCTGTTTATCGGCGAGGTCACGCTGCTGATCGGTCTGCTGGTCGCGGCTCAAACGCGGGGCTGGTTGCGCCTGGGGCAGATGCCCGAGGCGTTGCTGCTGGGCGTTTTACTGACATGGGGAGCCTGTCGCCTGCTGCCCGACCTGCCGCGCCACGGCCTCGACGCCGCGCGCGACGGCATGGTCTTTGGCTATAGCGCCTTTGCCGTGCTGATCGCGGTGTTGATCCTGGACAAGCCGCAGCGCCTGGTCACGGTGCTGGTGCACTACCGCACCTTCACGCGCGTGTTCCTGGCGCTGGTCCTGGTGATCAACGTCCTGTACCGGCTGGTGTGGCTGGAGCGGCCGACCTGGCCCTGGGCCCCGGCCGTACCCATCATCCACCAGAAGGAAGGGGACATCGACGTCCACCTGGCCGCCGTTTTGGCGTTCTTTGTGGCCGGTTTTGCAGGACCCATTCGCTGGCGGTGGATCATCCCGCTGGGACTGACCGCGGCGGTCATGGGTTCGACCGACCGCGCCGGCATGCTGGCTTTGCTGGCGGTGGTTGGCATTTGCGTGGCCTACCGACCGCGCCACTGGGCGCCCTGGCGGCTGGTGGGCATGCTGCTGGCGGCGGTAGGCGTTCTCTGGATCAGCGGCCTGCGTTTTGAAGTTCCCGGCGGCAAGGGACGCGAGATTGCCTTCGACCAGATCATAGACAACTTCCGCAGCATGGCCGGCGGCGACAGCGGCCGGGGCCTGCTCGATGCGACCAAGCAGTGGCGGCAGGACTGGTGGTCGGAAATCGTCAACTACACCCTGAACGGCCCCTACACCTGGACCGGCAAGGGTTTTGGCATCAACCTGGCCGACGATGACGGCTTTCAGGTCTACGACGAAGCGCCGCTGCGCAGTCCGCACAACGTCCACCTGACCTTCCTGGCCCGCGGCGGCGTGCCGGGGCTGCTGGCCTGGGCTATGGCGCAGCTCGGCTGGGCCGCGTGCATCCTTTACGCCTGGAGCCGGGCCCACCGCGCGCGCGACCGCGCCTGGAGCGGGCTGTTCATGTTCCTGTTTTGCTTCTGGACGGCGTGCATCATCAACGCCACCTTTGACGTCTTCCTGGAAGGGCCCATGGGCGGGATATGGTTCTGGTGCATCTATGGCCTGGGGCTGGCGTCGCTGTGGATCCATCGTCGCTGCCCGCAGGTGCTTGACCCGCTGCGATGAACATCCTGCTGGTCCACAACTTCTACCAGCAGCCGGGCGGCGAAGACCAGGTCTTTGCCTCCGAGGCCGATCTGCTTGCGCGCTTCGGCCACCGTGTCCAGACGTTCACCGTCCATAACGACCGCCTGCGCACGATGCACGGCGCGGCCGCTGCCGCCGCGGCGATCTGGAATCCCGCCAGCGGCGCCGCGCTGGGCCGGGCCGTCCGCGAACACCGGGCAAAGGTCGTTCATTTCCACAATACCTTTCCCCTGATTTCGCCGGCCGGCTATGCGGCGGCGCGACGGCAGGGGGCCGCGGTCGTGCAGACCCTGCACAACTTCCGGCTGCTGTGCCCCAATGCCCTGCTGTTTCGCGATGGCAGGCCCTGCGAGCAGTGCGTCGGCCGTCATCTGGCGTGGCCGGGCATTGCTCATGGGTGCTATCGCAACAGCCGGCTGGCCAGCGCGGTCAATGCCGTCGGGGCGGCCGTGCATCGCGCCATGGGCTTCTGGCGGCGGCTGGTGGATGTCTATATCGCACTGTCGCGGTTCTCCGGCGCGCGGCTGATGGCAGGCGGGCTGCCAGCACAAAAGATCGTCGTAAAACCCAATTTCATCGACCCCGACCCGGGGCCTGGGACCCAGGATGGCGGCTATGCCTTGTTCGCCGGCCGGCTTTCGGCCGAAAAGGGCGTGGGCGTCCTGCTCAGGGCCTGGTCCGAGCTGCGCGGGCCGGTGGAATTGAAGATCCTGGGCGATGGCGAGCTTCAGGACCAGGTGCGCGCCGCCGCGGCCGCCGATCAGCGCATCCAATGGCTGGGACGGCGGCCGACCGAGCAGGTCCAGCAACTGGTGGGCGAGGCGCGCTGCGTGGTGGTCAGTTCTGAGTGCTATGAGAATTTTCCACGCCTGATCGTCGAGGCCTTTGCCCGGGGCACCCCGGTCATCGCCTCGCGCCTGGGCGCCATGGCCGAGCTGGTGGACCATGAACAGACCGGGCTGCTGTTTACTCCGGGTGATGCCGCGGACCTGGCCCGGTGCGTGCAGCGGCTTTGGAACGATCCGGCGCTGCTGCGGTCCATGCGCGCTGCCGCGCGCAGCATGTACCAGCAGCGCTACACCGGCCTGGTCAACCATCGTATGCTCATGGACATCTACCAGCGGGCCCTGCGCCTGGCCGGGCATCGCAGCAGCGCCGCTGCGCCGGCGGCACCGGCATGAAAACACTCTTGACCACAAGCTGGGACGATGGCCACCCGCAGGACCTGCGCCTGGCCGAGCTTCTGGACCAATACGGACTGACCGGCACGTTCTATATCCCGCGTGCATCGCAGCGACCCACGCTGGCCGCCGACCAGGTGCGCCAGCTAGGCCGGCGTTTCGAGATCGGCGGCCACACGCTGGACCATATCTATCTGGGCACCGTCTCCGACGAGCAGGCCCATCAGCAGATCGCGGGCTGCGCCCGGTGGCTCAGCGATCTGCTGGGGCGCCAGTGCAAGATGTTCTGTCCGCCCGGAGGCCAGTTCAGCAGGCGGCATCTTCCCATGATCGCGGGCGCTGGCTTCGGCGGCCTGCGGACGGTGGAACTGCTGTCGCTACGGGCGCCGCGCCGCGTTGGCGGGCTGGCCATCATGCCCACCACGGTCCAGGCGTATGCACATGGGCGCAGCGCCTATGTGCGCAACGCCCTCAAGCGCCGGTCCGTCACGGGTCTCTGGCGGGCGGCCTGCCGCGGCGACGATTGGACGGCCGTGGCGCGCAGGCTGCTGGATCGCGCGTTGGCGGCGGGGGGCGTCTTTCATCTCTGGGGGCATTCCTGGGAAATCGAGCAGTATCAGCAGTGGCCGCGGTTGGAAGAGGTTCTGCGCCTGATGGCCGGCGTGGCGTCCCGCGCGCCCTGCGTGACCAATTCCGACCTTTGATCGAAGGTGTCGGTACTTCCGCCCACCGATGGGCTAATGGGAATGACGTTCAGAACTGCGACTGTCAGAGCCGCGACCGTGAGGGAGCGACCAAGCAACGTGGACCCACCCGGTCGCTTGCTGACGCGCGCGGCTCTGATGGCAAATGTATTTTGAACCGCGGAGTATCTCCAGAGCTCGCGAAGGCGCGACGACGCGAAGGGATCGCGAAGATCAGCAAGCGACGGAGCGACGGAGCGACGAAGCGACGAAGGGACAGTCTCCTGCTCTCCTGTTCTACTTCTACCCCGCTACCAACTACCAACCAGCAACTACCAACTATCAACTGTGTCTGGATTGTCTCTGTGGTGAAATCTGTTGAAAACTAGCGACGAAGCGACGAAGCGACGAAGCGACGAAGGGACAGTCTCCTGCTCTCCTGTTCTACTTCTACCCCGCTACCAACTACCAACCAGCAACTACCAACTGTGTCTGGGGAGAAGCCCCAAGGGTCAGGAGTCATACCTTGAAACCGCGCCCGCTTACTTCTCCGCCACCGTCACCACCAGCACATTGATGAGCGGGCCGATCCGTTCGACGGCATCAAACAATCGCGCCTGGCAGTCACAGCCGGCGCCGAAATTGGCGCGGGGGTCTATGCCCGTCGAATCCACGACCGGCGATTATCCGCACGCGGGCAAACGGATGCAAGCAGATGGATTAACCGAAACGATTCCCGTGATGGGCCGGCCAAAGAAGCAAATGCACAGGTCACGATGATGAATGATGAATCAGGCCGCATCTTTCCCCGGCCGGATTCCCGGTCCCGCCATCGCCGCCGCCAGAACCAGGCTCCGATTCCGTCGAATGATCTTCCCAATCATGGTTCTCACCCCAGAAAAAGAGGAAATAGATAACGCAAACGCACGGAACACGAACGCAAACGCACTGAACGCGAAAGCAAACACACGTGCCACGCCACGCGCGCGGCCGGCCGGTGGCTGTGCGCACGATTCACCCGGCCAAACACAGGTATGATCCGCTCAAAGGCGAGTTTGCCCGCATGACAGAACAACGTTGTCGTGCTGATCCCTGCCCAACGGCTCGGCAGAGCCTCGCCCACCCGGTGGTCGTTTTCTCCCGGGAACGCCGAGCTCCAGCTCGGCACACAGCAGAGCAGGGCCAAGCTGGAGCTTGGCGATCCCGGGGGCTCTCTGCGGTGAAATTTATTCTGAACCGCGGAGGACGCCCAGAGAAGACTCACCACGGAGGCACGGAGGCGACCTCTCCGTGTCTGGAGTGTCTCTGTGGTGAAATCTGTTGGAATCTAGCGACGGAGCGACGAAGCGACGAAGCGACGAAGGGACCAGCCCCCACCCCAGCCCTCCCCCGGAGTACCGGAGGGAGGGGGATGGCGACGGAGGGAAAATGGCCGCGAATCTACTACTGACCACGTGACCAATGGACCCACTACTGACTACGGACCACTGACCACTGACCACTGACTTTCTCTGCATTGCAAGGCTATTGTATCTTGTTTTTCTGGCAAACTACATTCTCACGCGACCAGTCTACTGACATCGGCGCGGCGCAGGCGCAGCGACGCACTCATGATCCGCTGGCCGTTGTCAGTCACGCGGTA
>Ga0209450_10000093_pt1 | contig 52216 bp, 33 predicted proteins | sample FrelakmetLWP11LW_FD_187149 | JGI IMG/M metagenome (GOLD analysis project Ga0209450, IMG submission 187149) | Freshwater lake sediment microbial communities from the University of Notre Dame, USA, for methane emissions studies - LWP11 LW (SPAdes)... | ecosystem: Environmental > Aquatic >... | reverse complement strand
GGTTCGTTCTTCCGCCGGCCCAAACCCTGGGGGAAAGACGCGAAAACCCCACTCTTTCTCTACGACTTCGTCACCGATGGGAAACATCACGACGTGAAACTGAGCGGCGAGGATCTGCTGCGTCTGACGATCTGGCAGGACAACAACTGCAACTTCCTCGGCGCCTACCATGAGACCGCTCGTCAGGTCAAAGGCGAACTGGTGTTGCCTGACGCCGTGCAGGGGGACAAGAGGTACCCAAGATGAACCAAGAAAGGACCTGTCTGCCATGAAATGTTCCACCCTCACCCTCGTCGGACTGCTGGCGCTCATCTTGGCCGTTCCGGCCGCTTTCGCCGCCGATCCGCCGGCGGCCACGCCGGCCTCCGGCCCGACCGACCGCTACTGGGGCCTGGAGTTCACCGGCATGTTCCGAAAGGGGACCTCGCCGCTCTACTTCTATGCCCGCGAGCGCGACGGGGTCTGGAAGTCGCTGGTGGGCAGTTCGCGCGACAAGAAGCGCGACCGCGGCAAGACCTTCAACAAGAGCTGGTATTGCGGCGACTTCTCGGGCGCGCCGATCCGCGACAATACCATGAAGGGCATCGTGAAGGTCCACATGACGCCCGACCCGTGGGTGCCGTCGGACCACAAGAGTTTTCCCCTTGTGCTGGAGGTAGATGCCAAGATCGAGGGCAAGCAGATGACCGGCACGTGGAAACTGGTGTCGGCCGACAGCAAGGGCATCGATCCCGAGGTGATCGCCAAAGGCGGCACGATCAAGGGCGATGGGAACCCGGGCGAAAGCCCGGTCCTGCCGCCGACGTTCACGCTGCGCTGCAACATGCAGGGCGCGATGGTGGGCGGCGACCCGGCGGTGGGCAACCGGTGCCTTGTCGTGCTGCTGGGCGTCGATGGCGGCAAACTCGTTTCGACCGTGGCCGGCACGCTGGACGACGGCGGGCGGACCTACGGCGCAGTCGTCGAGCCCCAAGCCTTCCAGACCGAAGGCAACGCCCTCTCCGTGCATCCCGATCTCATCAAGGGACGCGTGAGCGTTCCCGCCAAGACCATTGACGCCCAGGAGTGCCTCTATGTCTTCGATTTCCAGGCAAGCGTGTTCGCCACCCTGGTGGTCGGGACGTACACCATGACCGCCAAGGTCGGCGGCCAGCCGGATGTAACGGTCGCCGGCAGTTTCGACGGCGGCATCGACCAGGGGCTGCCCAAGGCGACAGCGGCGGGCAAGCCGATCCATGCCGACCTGAAGGATTTCGTGCCGGTGCAGCCGGGCGAGCATCCGCGGTTGCTGTTCCGCAAGGCGGACGTACCGGCGTTGCGCAAGAAGGCCCAGACGCCGGAGGGCAAGGCGATCCTTGCCCGCCTGCGCCATGTGCTGGGCGGCAACGGCGAGACCTTCCCGGAGAAAGTGTCCCCAGCCACCAAGGGTTACCCCGGCCCCGGGAAGTATCAGGGCCTCGGCATTTCCGAGCAAGGCTACCTGACCATCAGCCATGCCGCGGGGTACGGACTTCTGTACCAGTTGACCGGCGACAAGAAGTACGCCGACTTGGGGCGACGGGCCTTCGAGAAGTACATGGACGGCGTTCGCGACGTCGACAGCCGCTACTCGTTCGTCAGGCCGAACGGGGAGTTGCGGGCCGGCTCCAGTTGGGCTGTGGCAGCACTGGGCTATGACCTGTGCTACGACGGCTGGGACCCGGAGTTCCGGGCCAAGGTGGCCAAGGCATTCCTGACGGTGCAGATCGAAGAGGGCGACGCCGGCCTGATCAGGTGCGCGACCGCGCCCAAATATGGCCCAGCCAAGAACCACTACGGTGGTATCGCTGCGGCCGGCCTGGCGGTAATGGCGATCATGAATGATCCGGGCACCGAGGGGACGAAGTTCGAGTCCCTCGTCCCGGCCATGACGCAGACCACCCTGCGCTTGCTCACTGGCGGTTTCGGCGACTACGGCTTCTATGCCGAAGGTCACGGGCCCAGCCACGTTAGTTCCGATACCGGCTATCTGCCCATGCTCCAGGCCTGGCGCAATGCCTTGGGCAAGGACTTCATCGCGCCGGCGCCCAACGCCCAGTGGATCAGCCTGCGCTGGGTGATGGAGACCGTCGCGATCAACGGCAGGCCCGTGTACCTCAACCGACAAAAGGCCCCGGGGTCCTATGGCGACGACAATTTCTCGCGTGGCGGCTGGTCGCACGGCGGCCAGTTCGCCCAGGGGTTCGGAACCATCGAGCCCAAGTATCTGCCCGCCATGCTCTGGACCTACCAGCAGGTCATTGAACCGGCGGAACTCGCCGGCTACTTGTCGCCGAGCATCCTCCAGAACGGCTGGCTCAAGCAGGGTGACCGCAGTTACGACAGCCTCCGACAGCCCTGGCACGCGGTGGTCAGCTTCGTCAATTGGCCGGTCGGCGCGACGCCGGCCAACCCCGCCACCGTCCTGCCCCACGCCATCTTCGACTCGGGCAAGGGCTACACCGTCTTCCGCAACCGCTGGCAGGACGGGGACGATATCGTGATCACCAGCCTGCTGGGCTATGGTCCCGCCGAAGGTTACACGCCGGATGGCGGGCCGATCCTGGCCTTCGCCTACGGACAGAAGCTGACGTTGGGGCGCCTGGCGGGCAAGGCCGGGAAGTTCACGCCCACACCGGCGGGCGGGGTCACCGTTGCTGACGACGGGGCGGGCATCCTCGCTTTCGATGCATCGGGCGCTGCGGGCGCTGATGCGCTGTTGGTGGCGGTCGGCGCGGGCCTGAAAGGCAGCGAGAACGCCACGCTGCATGAGGTCGAGGCCGGCGGCCGCCGCGTGCAGATCCTGGCCTTCGCCAAGGGCAAGACCGTGCCCGCGCCGACAGCCGCGGGGGCGGTCATCACCATGGGCGATCAGAAGATCACTGTGGCCAAGGACAGCATCACCTTTGCGGTGACAACCAAGCCGCCGGTTCCGGCGGTGGGCAAGCCACCAGTCCTGCCGACCAACAAGAACGCGCCGAAGACGAGTGCGGGAGGCGACGTTGACGAATGAATGATTGGTGTCGTGAAGGCGCCGCGTCCTGATCCTTCAGATGGCGAGTGGTCGCTGGGCGAGTGTGCTTTCCGCGCCACGGGGCGTTGTTCACGGCCCGGGCTGGGCATACGGGGCTGGTGTGGTGCCCGTTAAGGCGGGTGTGTTCAAATCAGATGCTCCAGGACGCAGGGAAGAAGGTCGTGTTCGGGGCATCGTAGCGGGCCGTGGCGATAGACCAGGCCGGGGAGTGAGTCGAGACAGGAGGCGTCGCACATGCGGAAACGGAGCGTAGGGTTCGGGGCCGTGGCGACGATGTCGTGCTTGATCGCGTTCGGGGGCGCGGCCGCGCCGCCGGCGAAGAAAGATTCTGCGGCGAGGGCGTTGCTGGAGCAGCTCCGGAGCGCCGACGCGGAGCAGCGCGCCAAGGCGGTGTGGGAACTCTATGCCGTGCACGACCGGACGAACCCGCCGGTGGGGCCGGTTGCAGCCTTGCTCGACGATGAATCGCCGGAGGTGCGGAAGGCCGTCTACGCCGGCGTGCTCAAGATGAAGGGCCTGGCCAAACCGGTGGCCGAACGGTTGCTGGAGATCCTCAAGGATCCCAAACGCCGGGCGGAGGCTGAGCAAGGGTTTAAGTGTTTCCATCAGGATCCGAAGTTCCGGGCCGACCGCTTCATGATCGAGGCGGGCCCGCCGTTGCTGAAAGCGATGGAAACAGCGGAAGGCGATGCGCTGGCCTGGATCGCGAAAGCCGCGCTGGACACGGGGATCGAGATTCCTGACGAAGTCGCCCTGGCGGCGTACCGGAAGGACAAAGAACGGATGGACGCCTGGGTGGTTCTCTGGGGCGAGTACTGCAGAAGCACGAACCCGGAGGTCATCGCCCTGTTGCGCCAGGAACTTGCGGACGGCGGAGACGGCTGGCATCTGGCCCAGGCGGCAAACGGGCTGGGGCAGATCGGACCGGCGGCGGCAGCCGGCATCCCCGAACTCACGGCCGCGCTCGATAGCACCGTTCCTCACGTTCGGCGTTACGCGGCGCGCGCGATCGCCATGATTGGCCCGGCGGGCAAGACGGCGCTGGCCAAGATCAAGGACATGGCTCAAAACGACGCGAACGCCGAGGTGCGCCAGTGGGCCGCGTCGGCGGCTCAGACGCTGGAGGTGGCCATCGCCAAGGAGTAGACAGCAGCGCCTGCGTGCGGTTTCGCGGGCAAGCCGGATTTAACCCCCACCCCCAGGCCACGCAACACCCGGCCCGGCGGAATCAAGGTTTCTATCAGCCCGTCACGGCCCTGCGGACCCACATGGAATGAAAACTGGTATACTGGTGACGGGTCGGCTGGTCCGTTATTTTCGTGGCAGTGAACTCGTTGTTGTGGCTGTCGGCGGCGCACGCCGACAGCGAACCGCGAACCCTTAACCAACCACTCTTTGCATGGGAGAACTCGAATGACTCGTAGCGTGCTTGCTATCGTGATGGTGTCGATCTTGTTGGGACCGCTGGGCGCGGCGACCGCATGGTCGGCCGACGACGCGAAGCCCGACAGACCGGCCGGGATGAAATCGAGCGGCTTCTCGGTCGATGAGGCCTGGAATGAGTTGAAGCGGCAGATGGAAGCCGGCGGAACGACGAACTGGGTCATCGTCTTTCTGTCGATCGTCGGCGTGGCCTTCATCATCGAGCGGGCGTTTCGCTTGCGGCGGAAGTACATCGTGCCTGTGGGCTTCGCCGAACAATCCGCTGAGTTGTGGCGCGCGGGCCAGTTCGGGCAACTGATCGCCTTGTGCGAATCTCCACAATACGCGAAGACCCCGATGGCTCAGATCATCGGCTTCATGGCCCGCCATCGCAGGGCGCCGATCGATAACGTCAACGAAGTCGCCGGCGACATCGCCTCGCGGCACATGGACCGCCACAACATGCTCAACTACCCGGTGATCACCGTGGCCACGCTGTCCCCGTTGCTGGGTTTGTTCGGCACGGTGGTGGGCATGATCGAGGCATTCGACACCGTGACCCTCGCCGGCCAGATGGGCGACCCCACGCTGCTGTCCGGGAGCATCTCGAAGGCCCTGATCACCACCGAGTTCGGCCTGGTGGTTGCCATCCCCATGATCTTCTTCTATGCGATGAACAAGACCCGCACGAGCTACCTGTTCAACACGCTGGAAGAGCAGGCGAGCACACTGATTGCCGAGTGGTACATCACGGCGACAGAACCGGAGGCGAACCATGCGGTTGCGCACGCAGGCTGAAGGCAATGAAATGGGGGTGCAGATGGCCCCCTTGATCGACTGCGTCTTTCTGTTGCTGATCTTCTTTCTCTGCACCTCGACGCTGAAGAAGAAGCACCGGGAAGTGCCGATCTTCGTGCCCCACGCGTCGGTGGCCACGCAGGTCAAGTCCCAGATCGAGCCGCTGCGGATGCAGATTTTCGGCGACGGCACGATCCTCGTTGAGGACCGCATGATGACCTTGCAGGCGCTGGGCGAATACGTGCAGACCATCGCCCTGCAGACGCCCAACCGCAGGGTGTCTATCGAATCGGAGCGCCCCACGGCGTTTCAGCACATCATGTTCGTGATCAACGTCTTGAAGGCGCACGGGCTGGGCAGCGTGTCGCTGGCCGCGATGGAAGTCAATCCGCAACAGCCCGGCAGGCCGAAAGGGAACCGATGAAAGCCAGAAGCTCCGAGAGCGGCGACGAAATGGGGGTCCAAATGGCGCCCCTGATCGACTGCGTGTTCTTGCTGTTGATCTACTTTCTCTGCACCGCCCACCTCACCAAGCCGCATAAAGATCTGGAGATCAACCTTCCGGAGGCCTCGGTCGCGGAGAAGACGAAATCGAGCTACGACACGGTGATCATCGAAGTCACCAAGGACGGCCGGATTTACATGGATGCCCAGGAGATGACCACGCGCCTGCTGCACCAGAAGCTGCAGCAGAAGGTGGCCGAGAAACCCGACCGCCGCGTGCGGCTCGACGTGGACCGCTCGTGCTCATTCTACTATTTGAATTCCCTGATCGACTTGCTGCAATTCGTGGGATTGAACAATGTCGGTCTGCGAGCGACCGATTAGGAGCGCCGCTATGGCACGATTCCTCGATCGTCAGCGGGAAAAAGAAGGCGTGAAATGGGGCGCCTTCTGGTGGACGGTCTCGATCATCGCCCACCTGACCGGGGTGTTCTTGCTGGTCTACTTCACGCCGCTGCGCGAACGGTTCATGTCGCGCGAAGACCCCAACGACAACCTCGCACGGGTCTCCGGCAAGCAGGTCTCCGACACGGTTCGCACGATGCTCATCGTCCATACCCAGCGGATGGCCGAAGACATCGAGAAGGGGCGCAGGGATCTCGGCGAGATCGACAGCCGGCGCGACCGTGCCTACAAGCGTTACGAAGAAGAAGGAAAGTACATCCTCACCAGCCGCAGGGACGCCCCGCCGATCGTGCCGCTCGCGGCGATCCAGACGCCCAACGTCACCGAGATCGATGTCCGCAAGGTGAAACTTAGCGACAAGAGCCTCTTCGATCTGTACAAGCTCGCCCAGCAGGTGGAGCGGGCGGCGATCGAGTCCTATCGCGAGATGCAGGCGATTGAACTGAGCCGGCTGCAGCGCGTCGATCTCGGTGTGGCCAACAAGGCCACGAAAATTCCCTATCCCGACCACCCGCCGATCCTCGAGCGGCATCGCGATGCAGAGATGATCAAGGAACTCAACGACGCCGCCAAGCCGTACATCGACTACGACTGCTTCTTCGAGCCGATCAACAACATCACCGACGGCCGCATGGGCGCCGTGAAGACCGAGCTGGGCGAGATGCGCAGCGAGGTCGCCTCGATGGTCGCCGCCATCCGCCGCATGCTCGATCTGGCCAAGGGCCTGATCGGCGACGACGTCGGCGGCACGCTGGCCGGCGGCGGCGGTGGCATCATGACCAACTTCGGCGACGAGAACTACGCCGGCCGCGGGCGGACCGAGGACGGCCTCTTCCAGGGTTACACGCCGACGGATCCCAAGGCGTTCGACCACGCTTGGGGACATGGCGCCGGGCCGGTGACTCACAAGGATGAACTCTTCCCCAGGGAGCAGGCGCAGAACCTCGGCGCGGCGACGCCGGTGCCCGGAAGGAAGATCATGAAGGAGGGGACCCGGCCGGGAACCTGGATGTACGTCGATATCTGGTACATCATCGGCCCTTTCGAGAACCCCAATCGCGAGTTGATCGACCACAAGTTTCCCCCCGAGGCTGCGATCGACACCGGCATCGATCTCGACGCCCAGTACTTCGGCTGGCAGAACAAGCCGGTCCGCTGGCAGTTCCGCCGCTCGCCCGACGTCTGCGTGATTCCCCACGAGCCGAAGGACGGGGCGATCTGGTACGCCTATACGGAGCTTTTCTCGGACAAGGACCAGGAGCGGATCTGCATCTTCGGCAGCGACGACTACGGCAAGGCCTGGATCATCCGACCGGGCGAGCCGGCCGAGGCGATGTACGGCAGCGGCAAGACCCCGCACCCCTGGATCCCCGACCGGATGTACAAGAAGGTCAAGTTCAGCAAAGGCTTCAACCGGGTGCTCTTTAAGCTCGAGAACGCCTGGGGCCGGACGGGCTTTTCGATGGCCGTGCTGATGGAGGATAATCAGGCGGAGTCGAGCCAGTAGGCTCCTGAGAAAGGAAGCTATGCAAGCGACAAGGGCCTGGTGGACGGCGGCGGCGTTGGGCATGCTGGCGACCGGTCTGGCCGCGACGGCGGGGTGCGGCGGACCCGCCGAGGCCGACGCGAAGGAAGGCAACGTGATGATTGCCAACCTCCGCAGCACCGGGATCAAGACCCGCGCCATGGCGGCCAAACGCCTCGGCGAACTCAAGTACGCCGACGCCGTCTACCCGTTGACCAAAGTCCTCAACGACCACGACGCCAGCGTGCGGATGAACGCCATCTGGGCCTTGGGCCAAATCGGCGGCGAGCGGACGGTCAAGCCGCTGATCGGCGTGCTGGAATCGAAGGAGGCTGCTGACCGCAAGCTGGCCGCCGAGGCTTTGGGCAAGGTCAAGGACGCCCGCGGCGTCACGCCGCTGATTGCCGTGCTCAACGATGGCAACGCCGCCGTCGCCGGCGCCGCGGCCAACGCCCTGATTGCCATCGGTCGGCCGGCCGTCGATCCGCTCTGCGCGGCGCTTAAGGATGGGCTGGCGGATTTTTCCGCGGCTAAGGCGGCGCGGGTCGAGATCGAGGAGCGAGAAAGGGCCGAGGCGGCGCGGATTGCCCAGGAAAAGGCGGCCAAGGAGAAGGCCGAGCAGAAAAAGCCGCCCGAGAAGAAGCCGGCGGAAAAGAAAGAGGACAAGAAACCCGAGCCGAAACCGCTCCCCCAAGAGCCGGTGCTCTCGAAAGAGCAACTCCGCGAGAAGGCCGCGCAGGACTTTATCGAGCGCGCCGTCTATGCCCTGGGCGAGATCGGGGACCCCGCCGCCATCCCCGCCCTGCGGCCGGTGCTCGACATCGGCGTGCCCTCGATCCGCGTCACTGCCGCCGACGCCTTAAGCCGCATGGGCGACGCCGAGGCCGCACTGGTGCTCATCGATTGGCTCGGCGGCACCGACGACGTCGCCAACCGCGTGGCGGTCAACGCCCTGCGGCGGCTGGGCGACAAGGCCCTGCCCAGCGTGCTCAAGGCCCTCCAGAGCGATCGCGCCGCCTGCCGCGCCGCCGCGGTGAACCTCCTGGCGCGGATCGACAGCCCGCAGATCGTCGCCCCCCTTGTCGCCCGGCTGGGCGACGGCGCCGTTTCGGCCCAGGCCCGGAAGGTCCTCGGCCAGCGGCTGGCGATGAAGGAGACGCTCGACGAGTTGCTCAAGCTGCTCAGCCATGACGACGATGCCATGCGGCTGCGGGCGGTCGAACTCATCGAGGCCTCCGGCCAGGTCTATCCGATCGCCGCCGTGGCCGAGCTGGTCTCGGACAAAGACCCGCGCGTCCGCGTGGCCGCGATCACGCTGCTGGGCAAGTCGGGCGACAAGGCGGCGTTCCGCCCGCTGGCCGACGCGATGCGCGACAAAGAGGCCGGCGTCAAGGCCGCCGCGGGCGAGGCTCTGGCCGCGATGGGCGACAAGCGGGCTAACGACTTCTTCCTTGATATCCTCAAGAAGGGCGACGACGCCGACCCACACTATCTCACGGCGATCCGCGCCCTGGGCCTGACCAAGGACGAGCGTGCCGGCGACCTCTTGTTGCCGCTCTTGAAACTGCCCGAATCGAGCAAGGAGGGAGATCGTCGGCGAAGGATCCACGTCACGGCGGTCGAGGCCATCGGGCGCATCGGCGACAAGCGCGCCGTCGAGCCGCTCTCGAAGATGATTGAGCGCGATCTGCGCAGCGGCGTGCCCTTCGGGGCCGTCGCCAAGGCCCTGGGCGACATCGGCGACCCGCGGGCGTTCGACTCGGTGATGACATTCCTGGCGACGACCAGCCACCGCTTCCACTCCCAGATCCGCCAGCCCGCCATCGCGGCCCTGCCGAAGATCGACCCGCAACGCGCGGCCGAAGGCTACATCATCCAGTTGGCCCGCGTCGATCCGGTCGACCGGCAGCAAATCGAGACCCTCTGCCTGGCGATGGCGCGGCTGGGCGACCCTCGGGCGATCAAGCCGCTGGCCGAGAAAATCTCCGCCGAGGCCCCCGAAACCCGCATCGCCGCCGCCCGGGCCCTGAAGGCGATCGGAGAGAAGAACATACCGGCGATGATCGGTGCGATGAAGGAGGTCAAGGCCGGCGGCCGCTCGGCCATCGCCGCCGCCCTGGCTGCCATCGGCGAGCCGGCGGTGCAGCCTGTGCTCGACGCCCTGAGCCACGAGGCCCCCGAGATCCGCCAGGGAGCCGCCTGGGCCTTGGGCGAGATGGGCGACAAGGCCCATATCGCCATGCTCAGCGCCACGCTTTCCGACAGGCACCCCGAGGTCCGCGGCGCCGCCGCCTGGGCCTTGGGCCGGTTGAAGCACGAGCCGGCGCTGGACCGGCTGATCGAGATGCTCCACGAGAAGGAGCCGCGTCCGCGGGTGTCGGCGGCCAACGCCCTGGGACGGATCGGCGGCGAGAAGGCGATCGCCGAGTTGATCGCCGCCGCCGGCGACGAGTCGGCCGAGGTCCGCATCGAGGTGATTACGGCCCTGGCCCCGCTCCGCAACAAGAAGGCCCGTGACGTGGTCGCCGCGGCCCTGCAAGACAAGGACGAGTCGGTCCGCAACGTCGCCGGCGAGTTGATGCGGCTGATCAGCCGCGACAAGCCCGCGAAGCCGCCGACCGAGAAATCAAAGCCCGAGCCGAAGCAGCCCTGACTGCTTAAAAGCTTCCCGCCCACCGAGGAAGATCGCCATGAGCATGTCCCGTGGAAACAAGTTCGCGCTGATCAGTTCAGGAGTTCTGCTCTTTCTGGTCTGCACCCTCTGGCTGGTGGCGAACGTGGTCAAGTTCGGCCGTGGCGGCAGTTCCGGGCTGCCCACCGGACCCTCGTCGGCGATCCCCGATTCGCAACTCCGCGAACTGCTCCGCAACCCGGCGACGCAGCTCGACGCGATCGTCAAGGTTGGCCAGGAGAAGACCGCCGCGGCCGTGCCCGAGCTGAAGCGGCTTGCCAGCGGTTCGTCCGACTTCGGCGTCCGCGCCGCGGCCGTGAAGGCCCTCGGCCAGATCGCCGCGCCCGACAGCGCCCAGGCCCTGGTGACCGCCGCCGGCGACGGCCATCTCGACGTTCGCATCAAGGCGATCGAGGCGTTGGGCAAAGTCCGCGACCCCTCCTGTCTGGCCGAGCTGGTCCGTCAGACCGCCCGGGAGGAGCCTGAGGCCCGGCAAGCGGCGGCCGTCGCGCTGGCGAGCTATCGCGAGGCCGATGCTATCGCGGCCCTGGCCGGCCGCTTCCACGACGCCGAGACCGTGCAAAGCGTGCGGCTGGCGGCGGCCAAGGCCCTGGCCGGGCGGACCGAGCCGGACGCCCGCGCCGCGCTGGCGAAGGCGGCGACCGACAAGTTCGAGAGCGTCCGCCTGGCCGCGGTCGAGATCCTCGCCGCCTCGCCCCAGGAGGGCGACTGGGCGGCGCTCTGCCGGGCGATGCTCGACCCGGCGACGGCCGTGCGGACGCCGGCGTTTGCCGCGGTGCGAAAGGCCGGCCCGAAGACGATCGCCGAGATCGAAAGAGCCCTGATCGCCACGCCCTCGACTGTCGAGCCCCGGCGCCAGGTCGTTCAACTGCTCATGGAGTTCAACAAGATCGAGGCCGTGCCGGCGATGCTGCGGGCGCTGGATCGCCTGGCCGACGGCCGCACGAAGACCGACGCCCCGGACCACCAGGCCCTGCGGAAGATGGTGACGACCTTCGTCAAGCAACAAGGCACGGACGCGCTGCCGGCGGTGGTCGCGGCGGGCGTCGACGCCCGCTGCGGCCTGTTCGCCAAGGAGGCGGCGGCCGAGATCTGCATCCACTTCGGCGCGCCTGCGGTCAAGCCGATCAACGACCGCATCCTGAAGTGGAACCTCTTCCCCAGCGCCTCGGAGTTGATGCTGTGGGTGAAGACCTTAGGCACGATGGGCGACCCGTCGAGCGCCGCCGCGCTGAACCGCGCGCTGGCCCAGGACGTGCCCGAGATTGAGGAGCTGGTCGCCGTCGCGCGGACGGAGATCGAGAAGCGCTCCGGGCAGAAGCTGCCACCGGCCAAGCCCGACTACGGCGTCGTCGGCGACGAAAAGCTCTTCGTCGTCGATCGTAAGTTGCCCCATGTGCCGCCGGTGAAGGTCGAGCCGGGCAAACTGCCCGCCGACGCCTGCGTGTATCTGATCCTCGAGGACGCGCTGATCCCCCCGCAAAACGTCAAGGCGCGGAAGCCGCTGAAGCTGGAACTGATCCGCCGCGGCGGCAAGTGGGAGCCATCGGTCGCCGGCACCGGACGTAGCTACAACCAGAGCGGCCACGAAGGGGCGATCATCGAGGACGGCGAGACGAAACTGAAGGTCGAGATATGTGTCAACGACGACCCTTGGGTCAGCGGCGGCTTCGGTGTCTATCAACTTGAACTGAAAATCGAGGGCCAGCAGATCTCCGGACAGTATCGCGGGCAATACAACTACCGCGAGGTTTCCGGCAGCATCACCAGTGAGGTCTGGGCGATCCCGCCCGTGCTTACCCCCGACATCCCGCCGCTGGAAAGCGGCGAGCATCCACGGATGTTCTTCCGCAAGCAGGAGATCCCGGCGATGCGCGTGCGGGCGAAGAGGGAGCCTTGCCGTACGATCGTTCGCGCGATCCGCGACCGCGTCGAGGGCCGGGTGCAGACGGTCGACGAGAACCCCGGCATGGACGGCGCCGTCGGCTGCGGCTTCCTCTATGCTCTCTACGGCGACGAAGCGATGGGCCGACGGGCGGTGCCGGCGCTGTTGGCGGCGGCCAGGAAACCGCCCCAGGGCGGCGCCCATGCCGCCCACGACATGTGCTACGAGATGAACTCCGCCGCCTTCGCCTACGACCTCGTCTACGACGTGCTCACCGACGAAGAGCGGGCGAAGATCACCGAGTATCTCGCCCAGACCCAGGGGATCATCGTCCCCACCGTCGGCCTGACGGGCGGCTTCAATAACCCCATGGCCAGCAATTGGACGGCGATCGGCCTCGGCGGCGCCGGACCGGCGGCCCTGGCGACATTGCGAGAGAAGGGCCGCATCGGCATCAATCCGCCGATCGAGGTCAAGCCCGTCTTCGAGGTCGCGCCCCAAGGCAAGACCAAGGCAACGCCCGGCGTGCCCGTCGTCGAGATGAAGACCGGCGAGGTGCTCACGAACTGGCTCGTCCTCGGCCCGTTTGACGACCCCGGCAACGACGATCCGCTAAAAGCCCTGGGCGGCCTGGAAAAGGCCCGGCTGACGCCGGAGACGGCCGTCGAGTTCCTCGGCCAGTCGCTCAAGTGCGTCCCGTTGCCCGAAAGCGCGGTGCAGAAAGTCGCCGCCTTCGGCCAGAAATCGCACAAGATCAACCTCCCCGCCGCCAAGGCGAAGTCGCGGAGCTATCTTGCTTGCCTGCTGAAGGTCGCCGACGACGAAGGCGCCGTCGTCGACGCCACATTCCCCTTTGGGTTCGCGTCGGCGGCGATGGTGCTCGACGGCGTGAAATATCCCAACGGCACGACGCTCCTTCTGCGCCCCGGGCTGTACCACCTGGTTGTCGAGGTCAACGGCAAGGTCGTTTGCCCGATGTTCATCAAGACCGACGCCCAGCGCCAGATGGGCCTCTACCAGCGATACCTCCGCTGGAAGAAGGACTACGAGAAGGTCAAACAGCGTTACGACCAGACGGGCGAGCGCCAGGACGTTGTCAAGCGACTGGACATCGCCAAGCGAAAGATGGTCACTTGGTGGCGAGTGTCGATCGGCGACCACGGCTGGGGCCAGGAGAGCGGCTACTGGTTCGCCCACGGCGAGCTGATGCCCTTCACGGTCGCCTACGAGACCGCCACCGGCGAGCGGGTGATCCCCGGCTCGGGCATCCCGTGGATGGCCCCCCTGACGATGGCGATGACCACGGCCAGCGGCATGCCCTACTTCAGTTCCGTCAAGGGCGCGCCCCTGGCGATGGTGATCCACTGCACCGACCCGAAGGTGCAGCCGGCGATGCTCCTGCCGTTCCAGAAAGATCGGTTGGCCGACTCGCTGGCAAAGATGAACTGCAAGAACCTCGCCTTTCTCTTCGTCAACTATCCGTTGGACGTCGAGCCGAAACCGGCCGGCGAGGTGATGCCGCTGGCGTTCTGCGACGCCCGCAAGGGCGGTTTCGTCTTCCGCAGCTCCTACGACAAGGGCGACAACCCGAAAATCCAGGGAGGCAACAAGCACGCCGCGCGCACTGCCGTTCACGACGGCTACGGGGCCTATGCCCCCAAAAGCTCGCTAGACAAGGGCATCGACGACATGCTCGCGGCGATCTTCCTCCGCAGCGACCGCGGCGACGGCGGCTACTTCTACGCCGAGTCGGGCACCTTCCGCATCACCGGTTTGGGCACCCACTGGGCCGGCGGGCTGCCCGGCAGCAAGCGCAACTGGCAATACGCCCAGGAGTGCGCCGTGGTGATGCCGCCGGCCAATGGCGAGGGGTTGGCCAACGCGATCTACTCCGAACTGAAGCCCGATGGCTCCGGCGTCGTCGGCGCCGATATGTCCGGCGTGAACGCCAAGGGACACAATTCGCCGCCGAAGCACACGCGACACTTCGCCGTCGATTACAGCGGCAAGTCGGGGGCCGCCGCCCTGATCGCCATCGTCGACCGTATCGACGGCGGCAACGACAAGACCTGGCTGATGCACAGCGGCGGCAAGCGCGCGACGGTCAACGGCAAGACCTTCACCATCGACGGCCAGTTGCCCGACACCTCGCTCTTCGCCCAACTGCTGACCGACGCCCAGGTCGAGCTGACCACCGGCCCGATCGTCTGGAACATGACCAACCCCGAGGCCCAGAAGCAGAAGGCCATGGGCACCAGCAAGGGTATCAAGGACGTGGAAATCGAAGAAGAGGAGATCCCCGACCGCAGGGATTTACCCTGGGGCAGCGACACGACGGTGCGGGCGATCTGCAAGGAGCCGCAGGTCGATTACTTCTTCGTCATGACCATCCAGCGCGGACAGCCGCCGAAGTTCGAGGTCCAAGGCAGCGGCCTCAATGCCAAGGTGAAGGTCGGCAAGGCCATGGTGCGGTTCGCCAATGAGCGGCTGATCATCGAGTGATCCGACATGGCCGGCGCAACCACGTTGCGATCATCTTTGTCGTCTCACTCCTCAGGACGTGCTTCACTCTCGGCCTGACCGCCAGGGTCGCCCAAGGGGGCCGTCAGCGGCGCGGCCGCGCGGCTCTGATGGCTTGCCCGTTGGCTTGGCATCACTACCATGTGCAGCCACGGCTTCGGGCCGGCGTCCATGGTGCAAGGGCGCAAACCCGCGGCCGGCTCAACCTCGCAGGAGATACCCATGGCACGATTCAGCCGACTGACCGTCCTCAATGCGATGATCGAACAGGGCCTGATCCCCGTCTTCTACCACTCCGACGTCGAAGTGGCCAAAAAGGTGGCGGCCGCCGGCGTCGAAGGCGGCGGCCGGTTCCTGGAATTCACCAATCGCGGCGATCATGCCATCGACGTGTTTTCCGAACTGGAGCGCTACTGCCGCAAGGAACTGCCCAACCTGATCCTGGGCGTGGGTTCGATCGTGGATCCCGGCTCGGCCGCCATGTACATCGCCCACGGCGCCAGCTTCGTGGTGGGGCCGGTGCTGAATGCCGACGTGGCCCGCGCCTGCAACCGTCGCAAGATCCCCTATGCGCCGGGCTGCGGCAGCGCGTCGGAAATTTCGGCGGCCGAGGAACTGGGCTGCGAGATCGTCAAGGTCTTCCCCGGCGGGCAGGTGGGCGGACCGGAATTCGTGAAGATGGTGCTGGGCCCGTGTCCGTGGTCGCTGATGATGCCCACCGGCGGCGTCGAGGCCAACGAGCAGTCGCTGCGCGCCTGGTTTGGCGCCGGCGTTGCCTGCGTGGGCATGGGCTCGAACCTGATCACCAAGGAAGCCCTGGCCGCCAGCAACTGGAGCGACATCGCCGCGCGCGTGCGCTCGACGCTGGCGCTGATCAAGACCGTCCGCGGGAAAAAGTAGCGCCGGCCGGACACGCCGCCATGCGCGCCAGCGCGCTGGTGACGTTGTCGCGACATTCCCAGAGCCTGCCGCCGCGCCCCAGCCTCAGTCGGCCGGTTGCGTGGCCGGCTCGGCCGGTGCCGTGCTGGGCTCGGTGGTCGCCGGCAGCTTCACCTTCACCAGCCGTCCCTTGGTCAACTGCTTGATCTCCAACCGCAATTCGCCGGCGCTTTCCATGGCCTTGGCGAAGTCCTTGATGTCCTTGATGGCCGAGTCGTTGACGTGGGTGATCAGCTCATAGGGCTTGAGTCCGGCCTTGCTGGCGCGGCTGCCGGGTTCCACCTTCGAGATAATCACGCCCGGCTCGGTGGGCTTTTTCTGGAAATAGCGGCGCACTTCATAGGTCAGCTCGCGCACGGTCACGCCCAGCCGCTCGGCCTTCTGGCGCGGCGCTGAATCATAATGCGTGGGGCTCTGCACGATCTGCATGTCCTTGCGCAGCACCTTGCCCTCGCGGGCGATCTCGGCGGTGTACTGCTTGCCAAAGCCCAGGTCGGTCAGGGCGCGGCTCAGGGGGCTTTCAGCGCCCAGCCAGGGGCGCGGAATCTGGTCAAAATATTCCTCGGGCACCTGTGACAGCCGGTCCCACGGGAAGGGCTGATCAGCGAAGCTGTAGGCCTCCACATGCACATCCAGCGGCTTGGGCTGGTCGGGCACGTGCAGACGCACCAGAATGTCGCCGGCGACGATGCCGGCCGTGGCCGCCGGCGAATTGGGATAGACAAACGTCACCAGTCCGCCGCTGGAGCCGTCATTGGTCAGGTCCGAGACGTTGCTGGCCCGGGCCAGTTCGCGGTTGAGGGGCTGAAGCTCCACGCCCATCCAGGCCAGGCGGTTTTCTTCTTCCTCGGCCAGCGGCACGTTGTTCTGATCGCTGTGTTTAGCCAGTTCGGCCAGCATGGCCTGCAGATGGACGGCGGCCATCGGTTCAGGCTGGTTGGAGCCATAGCCGCGCTCCACTGTCACCTTCTGCCGCCGCGAGACAGGCACGGCGACCAACTCGCCCTTGGCGTCAAACAGGAAGGCGATGTTGTCCGAGCCGGTGATAGACATCATGGGCAGCCGGCGCAAACCCGGCCGGAAACTACCCACGCGGCGGTGGCCGTAATAGGCGACGCGCTTTTCGCCCTGGAGCTGGATGTCGGCGCAGAGCAGCATCTGGTCGCGCCACTCCAGGATCGGCCGGCTGCTGAGCCGGGCAGCGCCGTCCAGCGGGGCTGCCAGCCGGACCACAAAGCAGCCATAGTCCTTGAGGCTGGCGACAAACTTGGCGCTGATCCCCTTGCCGGCCGGGGGACGGACCTGGATGCGCTCCAGTCGCGCTGTCACCGAAGGCTTGAGGTCAGCCAGCACCAGCATCGTCTGCGGGTCCATCACCACGCCCAGCACGTTGCGCTCGGTGGAATTTTCCTCGTCGTGGCCATATTCGCGGACTTCGTTGCCCTTGGCCTTGGGGCTGCGAAAACTAAGGGAGATGCGCAGAATGCTCTGGTTGCCGCGCGTCTCCAGGTCTCGCAACAAGTCGGCCATTTCCACGCTCTTGATCGCCGGCCATTGAAGCGGCGAGCCCTTCCAGGAGTCGTCGGCGGGAATCACATCGCGGGTGATAAAGCCCACGGCGGCGCCGCTCTTGTCCACCACTAGGGGGCCGCCCTCGATGGTTAGCAGTCTTTGCTGGCCGGGCCCGCTGAGCGTCATGCCGCCCATGGGCCGCACCGCCGTGAACCATTCGGTGTGATATTGGCTGTAGGCCACCAGGAAATGCGGCCCCGCCAGCGCCGCATCAAAGGCCAGGGGCTTGGCGCCCTTCAGCGGCTGGGCCAACTCCAGCAGAATGGCGGAGTGTCGCGGGAAATAGCGGGCGATGCTCGCCGGCTGCACTTCCTGTCCGAAGCGCACGCTGATGCTCTTGACGAAGCGCGGGTGCAGGATGCGGTCCGAGGTCAGCACCTGCGTGGGCGAGAGCACATAGCCGCCGGCCTCCAGCGGCCGCTCATCCTGCAGCACGTTCACATCGTCATCGCCGCCGTGGCCCGGAAACACGCCACCGGCCGACATCGGGGCGTCGCCCTTGTCATATTGCAGTGTGTATTCCACGCGGCACAGGGATGCCGCCAGGGCGTCAGCAATGGCCGCGGCGCGGGCCGGGTCGGCCTTATCGGCGCCCTGGAGGCCAGGGGCCGTCAAAAGGCCAAGGAACAGAAGCGCCGCCACTGTGGATCGAAGCATGGATGCTCCTGGAAAAGGGTGGGTGCATGGGGACGCCGACGCGCCCGGTCAGCTATTCGCGGGCATAGTCGCGGGCAAAGTCCACGACCATCTGCATCTGTCGGCCGTTGCGCAAAACCGTCAGCACCATGCGGTGCTTGTCGGAAATGTTGTCCAGCGCCGACTTGTGAATGTTCTTGACATCGTCCAGCGTCGCGACCTCCTTGCCGTCGATGCGCAGGATGATGTCCTGGGTCTGAAGTCCCGAGGCCATGGCGTTGCCCGGCGACTTAATGCCATAGATGAACACGCCTTTTTCGCGGTGGAAGAACAGGTCGGGGTTATCGAACTGGTTGATGGTCTTGACGGCAAAGTCCCAGCGCGGGCAATCCAACTCCTCGCCTTGCACCTTGCCTTTTTCCCGCGGCACCACTTCCAGGGCGATGGTCTGCCCATCCCGCCGCAGCTCCAGTTTCGCCGGCTTGTCCTTGGGCAGCATGCCCAGCTCGCGGCGCAGGGCCGGCAGGTCCTCCTCGGTCAGACCGTTGGCCGCCTTGCCGTTGACGCGCAGCAATCGATCCCTGGCCCGGATGCCGGCCCGGCGGGCGGGGCTTTCGGGGTCGGTGTCGGCCACCATCACGCCCTCGGTGCCCTCGAAATAGTTGTTGCGGTTGAAGTCGCGCAGCGGCTGAAGCTGAAGCCCCGTCCAGCTCCACTGCACCTTGCCCTGCTGGCGCACCTGCGGCAGCAGATGACGTACCGTGTCGGCCGGAATGGCGAAGCCCATGTCGCCGCCGGCGATCATGCCGCGGGCATTGAGGCCGATGACCTGCCCGTCGGTATTGACCAGCGGTCCGCCCGAGTTGCCCGGGCTGATGGAGGCATCGGTCTGCAGCCACAGGCTGTATTCGCTGTCATTGGGCAGATAGCGCTTCGAGCAAGAGATGATCCCGATGGACACCGAGCGGCTCAGGCCCCAAGGCGCGCCCATGGCCATGACAAAGTCGCCCTCAGTGAGCTTGCCCGATTCCCCCAGTGTCGCAAAGGGCAGGGGTTTGGCGTCGGCCGGCAGCTTCAGTTGCAACAGCGCCACGTCCGTGTCCTTGTCCGTGCCTACGACGCGGGCATCATAAGCCTGGCCGTCGGTCAGCAGGCAGCGCACTTCCACGGCCTTGTCCACCACGTGCCAGTTGGTCAACAGCTCCCCCTTGTCGCTGATGAGCACGCCGCTGCCGGACACTTCCTGGGTGGCTTTGGTGCCGCCTTCGGTGGTCTGGCGCAGACATTTGATGAAAACCACGGCCGGGAAAACCTTGTCCTTGGCCTTGGCGATGACCTCGCGGAAATCCAGCTTCTCCAAGCCGGAGATCTGCTCTTTTGCGGGCTGGCCGATGGCCAGTCCGCTGAACAATGCGATGTTGACAATCACCAGGCGCTGGATGAGTCCGTTCATACGCTGATTCTCCATGCATCCCCCTATGGGCGAGCCCGCCTGCTCTTATAAGAGGCCCGGCAGCGGGTGTCAAACACCGTGCGCTGCCTCTACCGACGACGCTGTGGAATGGGTTACAGTGACCCGGCGGGGCTGCAACCGGGTCAGCACGCTTGCGACCCCCGGCGGTGAAGATTCCACGCCCCGCGGCGGGTATCATACCCCGATGCGAATCCAATTCTGCGGCGCTGATCGCACCGTCACCGGCTCGTGTCATCTGCTGGAAATCAACGGCCTGCGCCTTGCCCTGGACATGGGCCTTTCCCAAGGCCCGCGCCAGAAGTCCCGCTGGCGCAACGAGTGGCTGCCCGATGACCCATCCGGCATCGACGCCGTGATTTTGTCTCACGGCCACCTCGACCACTGCGGTAAGCTGCCGGTGCTGACGCGCGCCGGCTATGGCGGCGGTATCTACTGCACGCCCGCCACCGCCGCCGTCGCCCGCATCGTGCTGGAAGATGCGGCGCAAATTCAGGAAGAAAACGCGGCCTATCTCAACCGCCGCGCCCGCCAGCCCGATCAGCCGCCCATCACGCCACTTTACCGCTCGGCCGATGTGCAGCCGGTGATCCGCCGGTTCCGCAGCGCCGGGTACAACGCCCGCACCGAGCTGGGCAAGGGCGTCTGGTTCACGCTGCTGGATGCCGGCCATATCCTGGGCTCGGCCTACGTGCTGCTGGAATGGCAGCACGGCTCGTGCATGCGCAGCCTGGTGTTTACCGGGGATGTGGGGCGCTACAACACGCCCATCATCGCCGATCCGCGGCCCCTGGCCGGACCCGTCGATGTGCTCATCACCGAGAGCACCTATGGCACGGTCAGCCACGCCCCCATGGACGCCGTCGAAGGCCAGCTCCTGGACGCCCTGCGCTTCTGCATCGAGCGACGCAGCCGTTTGCTGGTGCCGTCGTTTGCGGTGGGGCGTACGCAGACCATCCTCTGGTATCTCCAGAAATTCATCCAGGAAAAGCAGATCCCCGAATTGCCCATCTTCGTCGACAGCCCCATGGGCACCGAGGTCAGCCACGTCCACAGCAACTTCCGCGATTACTACGACCAGCAGACGCGCCAGATGATCGGCCAGAAGGACCTGTTTGGCCTGTCGCGCGTGACCTTCGCCGTCAGCGGCAGCGATTCCAAGCGCATCAACAGCGCCTCGGGGCCCTGCGTGATCATCGCCTCCAGCCCCACCTGCGAATTCGGCCGCATCCTCCATCACCTGAAGCTGTCGGTGGAGCGCACCGACGACCTGGTGATCTTCGTCGGCTGGACGCCGCCCAATACGCTGGGCCGCCGGCTCCAGGACGGCCAGCGCCGCGTGCGCATCCTCGACCGCTGGTATGACGTGCGCTGCCAGATACGCACCCTTCACGGCCTCAGCGCCCACGCCGATGCCCAGGAGCTGCTGCGCTTCCTGGCCCCGACCCTGTCGCCGCGCACCAGCTTCCATGTCGTCCATGGCGAGCCGCAGCGCGCTGAGGGATTCGCCGCCAAACTGCTGTCCGCCGGCGCCGCGCGCGTCAGCGTCCCCGCCATGGAAACGGCCGTGATGGAGGCGTAGCGGCCGCGACAGGCCGCCTGAGTCAAGTCTCCGGCTGCGTCCCGGCTCGCTGAGTCATCGCCTCGCCGAACCCCCAGTGCCGTCGCTCCCCTCGCTGCCCGCCGCTGCCACTGTGGCAGATGACCGGCGGGGCTCAACAGCCTTTGGCAGAGCAATTCACGCCCGGCCACTTATCGACCTGGGGGCGCCAGGCTGGGTGCGCGTTTATAAGTCATTGATTGACAATGTCTTGTGAAGTATAGGCCCGGCCGCCAGCACTTCTCTTGCGGCGGCATGGCCGTTGTTAAAGCCGCTATCGGAACCGCATTGGCGGCTTGAGCCATGGTCCGCACACCCGAGGCATCTCGCTTCACGGTTTTGCTGCCCGATGAGCGGGAAGACTGGCATCGGACGGCGCGCGGCATTCTCGAGTCGCAGGGGATCGAAACGATCCCCGTGCGTTCGGGCCAGGAGGCCCTGGACGTGGCGGTTCACCAGCCGGTGCATTGCGCCGTGCTGGATGTGCGAATGCCACAGTTGGGTGGCCTGGAAGTGGTCCGGCTGATGCGAATCCGTCGGGATTTGCCCCAGCCGCCCCCGGCGATTCTGCTCAGCGAACACCTGAGCGACCACCTGCTGCGAGAGGCTTTGGCCATGCACGTGTTTTCGGTGCTGGCTAAGCCCGTGGAGTTAAACGTGCTGCTGGACGCCCTGGCGCGGGTCCTGCGGCGCCGCTATCAAGGCCGCTGGCCCCAGGAAGGATGACATCGTGGGCCGGCCGGCGGAATGCGGCGGCAGCGGTGGATAACCATGCAAGGAAAGCCGGTCGCTGACGGCCGGCTGTTTTTCGGCTTTTTCAACCATAACCCCGTACGAAGGAGTCACTGCAATGAGCAAGCTGCGTCCCTTGGGCGACAAGGTGCTGGTCAAGCGCGTCGAGGCCGAGTCCAAGACCAAGAGCGGGATCGTGCTTCCCGACACGGCCAAGGAAAAGCCGCGCCGCGGCAAGGTGTTGTCGGTCGGCGAAGGCAAGCGCCTGGAGAACGGCCAGCGCACGCCCCCGTCGGTCAAGAAGGGCGATGAGGTCATCTTCAGCTCCTATGCCGGCACCGAGATCAAGATCGACGGCGAGGAACTGGTCATCATGAGCGAGGACGACATTCTCGCTATCGTGGAATAGTCACTGAAAAAGTTGCTGGTTGCTAGTTGTTAGTTGCTAGAAAGCAGCGCCAACTACCAACTACCAACTACCAACTACCAACTACCAACTGGAGCATAGATATGGCTGCCAAGAAGATCGCATTCAATCAGGAAGCCCGCGAGGCCATCCGCCGCGGCGTCTGCAAGCTGGCCCGGGCCGTCAAGGTCACGCTGGGCCCCTCCGGCCGCAACGTCGTGCTGGAAAAATCCTTCGGCGCCCCGACCGTCACCAAGGACGGCGTCACCGTCGCCAAGGAAGTCGAACTGGAAGATGCCTATGAAAACATGGGCGCCCAGATGGTCAAGGAAGTGGCCTCCAAGACCAGCACCGTCGCCGGCGACGGCACCACCACCGCCACCATCTACGCCGAAGCCATCTACACCGAAGGCCTGAAGAACGTGGCCTCCGGGGCCAACGCCACGCAGATCCAGCGCGGCATCCAGTCGGCCGTGCAGGCCATCGTCGATGAGCTGGCCAAGATGAGCAAGAAGGTCGACAGTTCCAAGGAAATCGCCCAGGTCGGCACCAGCTCGGCCAACCAGGACGAGCTGATCGGCAAGATGATCGCCGACGCCATGGACAAGGTCGGCAAGGACGGCGTCATCACCGTCGAGGAAGGCAAGAGCCTGGAGACCAGGGTGGAACTGGTCGAAGGCATGCAGTTCGACAAGGGCTTCCTCAGCCCCCACTTTGTCACCGACCCCAACACCATGGAAGCCGTCCTCGAGGACGCCTATGTGCTGATCCACGAGAAGAAAATCACCAGTGCCCGCGACATGGTGCCGGTGCTCTCCAAGGTCGCCGAGCAGGGCAAGCCCCTGCTCATGATCGCCGAGGATGTCGAGGGTGAAGCCCTGGCCACCCTCGTGGTCAATAAGCTGCGCGGCACCCTCAAGGTCTGCGCCGTCAAGGCCCCGGGCTTTGGCGATCGGCGCAAGGCCATGCTCGAGGACATCGCCATCGTCACCGGCGGCACGGCCATTTTCGAGGAACTGGGCATCAAGCTCGAGAACGTCGAACTGAGCCAGCTCGGCCGGGCCAAGAAGGTCCGCGTGGACAAGGACAACTGCACCGTCATCGAGGGCGGCGGCGATGAAAAGGCCATCAAGGGCCGCATTGAGCAGATCAAGCACGAGGTCGACATCACCACCAGCGACTACGACAAGGAAAAACTCCAGGAACGCCTGGCCAAGCTGGCCGGCGGCGTGGCCCAGATCCAGGTGGGGGCGGCCACCGAAGTGGCCATGAAGGAGAAGAAGGCCCGCGTCGAGGACGCCCTGCACGCCTGCCGGGCGGCCGTCGAGGAAGGCATCCTGCCCGGCGGAGGCGTGAGCGTGATTCGCGCCGCCGCCAAGGTCCTCAAGAACGTGGCCCGCAATACGGCCAACGAGGACCAGCGCATCGGCGTGGAGATCGTGCGCCGGGCCGTCGAGGCCCCGATCAAGCAGATCGCCCAGAACGCCGGCGTCGATGGCTCGGTGGTGGCCCAGAAGGTCAAGGAATCCGAGCAGGTCAGCTTTGGCTATAACGCCCTGACCCACGAGTATGGCGACCTCATGAAGATGGGCGTGATCGTGCCCACCAAGGTGGAGCGTATCGCCCTGCAGAACGCCAGCTCGATCGCCAGCCTGCTGCTGACCACCGAGGCCGTGGTCAGCGAGATCAAGGAAGAGAAGCCCGAGATGCCGGCCGGCGCCGGTGGCGGCGGCATGGGCGGCATGGGCGGCATGGGTGGTATGGGCGGCATGTACTAAATCGCCGCTTTCAGCATCGCACAGACAAGCGCCCACGGAGCCACCCTCCGTGGGCGCTTTTCTGCGCGTCTGCAAGAGCCGCGTACGCAGTGAGCGGTCATTTCTCCAGAGTTCGCGAAGGCAACCTGGGTCTGGGGTTTGGGGTTTGGGGTTCATCCGGCAACTACCAACCAGCAACTGCCAACTACCAACTACCAACTCCGCCACCTGGGAACGCCGAGCTCCAGCTCGGCTCCTTTCCGTATGCCCGGTCTATGTCATGCTGAGCAACGCGAAGCATCTGCACGCCGAAGGGTCATCGACAACGAACACTTGCTCGCCGGCGAGCGGGCGCTGGTTATCGACAGCCACTGAGCGTGCAGAACGTCGGACCGTGATGGTCCGCAGGGCCGCAGGGCATGCACTTTGGCTGGACGGTGATCTTTCGACCGCGGCCCGGCGGACCCTACGCAAAACTACTACTGACAATCGGACCAATGGACCCTCTACTGACTACTGACCACGGACCACTGACTCCTGCTCTACAAAAGGAGAAGGCCGGAAAACACAGATGTCGAGAGGGCGATCGACGATTTCCGGCCTCTGGGGGAGGGCGTTATCGGCCGGGGAAACCGGCCGCTATGTACGGGGCGGACTAGGTTTCCTTGATCCTTTCGATGTTGGCGCCGACGGCATTGAGCTTCTGTTCGATCTTTTCATAGCCGCGGTCAATGTGATAGACGCGATCGATGCGGGTGGCGCCGCGGGCCACCAGCCCCGCCAGCACCAGGGCCGCCGAGGCCCGCAAATCGCTGGCCATGACGGTGGCGCCTTGCAGTTCCTTGACGCCCTGGACGACGGCGGTGGCGCCTTCCTTGCGAATGCGGGCGCCCATGCGATTGAGTTCCCCCACGTGCAAAAAGCGGTCGGGGAAAATGCGCTCGGTGATGACGCTGATGCCGTCGGACAGGCAAAGCAAGGCCATGAGCTGGGCCTGCAGGTCGGTGGGGAAGCCGGGATAGGGCTGCGTGGTCACTTCGACGGGATTGAGCCGGCGGTTGGAGGTCACCAGCACCGAGCCGTTCTGGGGCTTGAAGTGGACGCCGACATCCTGGAGCAATTCCGAGACGGCGACCAGGTGGTTGAGGTTGCAGTGCTTGAGTTCCAACTCGCCGTTGGTGATGGCGGCGGCGATCATGAAGGTGCCGCACTCGATGCGGTCGGGAATGACGCGGTGTTCGCAGGCGGCGAGCTTTTCCACGCCGTCGATGACCATTTCGGGGGTTCCGTGGCCGCGGATGCGGGCGCCCATTTTGTTGAGCATTTCGGCGCAGTCGGTGACCTCGGGTTCGCAGGCGGCACCGACCAGGACGGTCTGGCCTTCGGCCAGGGCGGCGGCGCACATGACGTTGATGGTTCCCAGGACGGTGGGGCCCTGGGCTCCGCCCAGGTACATGCGGCAGCCCTTGAGGCGTCCGCGGACCTCGCCGACGATGTTGCCGTTTTCGGTGCGGAACTCGGCGCCGAGTTTTTTCAGGCCGCGAATGTGCAGATCGATGGGGCGGTCGCCGATGGCGCAACCGCCGGGGATGGAGGCGACGGCGCGGCCGCGTTTGGCCAGCAGGGGGCCCATGACGCAGATGCTGGCGCGCATGGTCTTGACGATGCGATAGGCGGCCTCGCAGGCTTTCTCATCCTGGACTTCGATTTCCAGGGGCCCGTTGAGGGCCGGTCCGCCATCGGGCTGGGCCGGCTCGTGGCGGTGAACGTGGCAGCCGAGTTCCCCCAGGAGTTTGATCATGGAATCGATATCGCTGAGGCGGGGCACGCCGTGCAGGCGCGTGCGGCCATCGGCCATCAGGCACGCGGCCAAGATGGGCAGGGCGCTGTTCTTACTGCCGCTGATTTCGATGGTGCCCTTGAGGCGAGCGCCACCGTGAATGAGAAGGCTGTCCATTAGGCCTGTCCTTGGCCTGTAGGCCCAAATCGCCCGCGAGGGGGCAAACCAGAGCCGGCAACCCACGGCCGACCCATTGGGGCTTATCGACCAATCCGTTGATCGATAATCAGTCAATACCGGAGCATTGGCTGAGCCAGCATTCTGCCGGGGCGCGTCGGCAAATGCAAGGGTGGAGGGGAGGGATTTTGCGGCCAGAGAGCAGGGGCTGGAGAGCAGAGAAGCAAGACAAGAGCTCGCGAAGGCAAGCTGGGTCTGGGGTTTGGGGTCTAGGGTTTCGGGGTCAACTACCAACCAGCAACTACCAACTACCAACTACCAGCGAAAGATTTTTTCGTGGCGCCGTTGCGTCGTTGCGAGAGATGATTGACCGCCGCTGAGCGTGCAGAACGTTGGACCGTGATGGTCCGCAGGGCCGCAGGGCATGCACTTTGGCTGGACGGTGATCTTTCGACCGCGGCCCGGCGGACCCTACGTGAAAGCACTACTGACCATCGGACCATGGACCCTCTACTGACTACGGACCACTGACTGCGGACGCATGCCGCGCCCCCACCCCGGCCCTCCCCTCTTCGAGCCTGAGCCTTAGAGCCGAAGGCCGGAGTACCGGGAGAGGGTGATAGCGACGATCTCCTTGATTTTGCATTGCCACGCCGGCTGTGCATAATGGTAAACCGAGGTGGGGGCGGAACGTAGGCGAACCGTAGACTCTAGCGCGGGACACGAAGTGCGATGCAGCACCGGCAAGACCGTCAGCATCAACTGGGGCCATTCTTCGGCGGATGGTTGTGGGCGGCGCTGGCCGTCCTGCTGCTGAGTGGCGGGGCCTGGGCGGCGGGGCCCCAGGCCCAGGAAGATCAATTCCATAAGGACATCGCGGCCTTGGCCCAGCATCCGACGCGCGTGGTCGGATCGGCGGGCTATGAGGCGGTCGGGGCCTATTTGCGGCAGCAGATCGCGGCGTTGGGCTCGGCGGTGGAACTGAAAGAGCAGCGCTTCAGCGTGATGGTGCCGATCACGCGACGGGCCGAGTTGACCGTGGCGGCCGCGGCGGGGGCGGCGGCGCGGAAGCATGCGATCTATCCGTTCTGGCCGGCGTCGGTGCGCGTCAATTCGACGCCGGCCCAGGGAATTACCGGCAAACTGGTTTATGTGGGCATGGGGCGGCTGGAAGACATCCAGCCGGCGCTGTTGCAGGGACAGATCGCGGCGGTGGAGAGCCTGGGCAACTGGCAGAACGCGGTATATTTCGGGGCCCGCGCGGTGGTGGTGCTGGATACGCGCTACAGCACCGTCGAGGCGACCACGCGACCGACAGCGCATCTGACCCACTATCACCTGCAGAGCCAGGAACTGGCGATCCCGGTCAATCTGCCGCGCTTTTATCTGCCGGCGGACGCGGGCAACCAGGAACTGCTGGCCGATATTCGCGGCGGGCGGCTGACCGCGCCGGTGACGGTGTTTGCGGACGTGGCGCTGGAGCCGCGGCAGGCGACGAATTTTTATGCGCTGGTGCGGCCGCCGCAGTTAAAGCTGCTGCGGGAGCTTCCGCCGGCGGCGCAGTGGGTGCTGGGTCGGACGATGAATTTTGGTCCGGCGGGATGGGGCCCGTCGGTGAATCCCGGGGCGCTGGTGGTGTCGGCACCGTATGAATCGAGTTCGCTGGTGCCGGATTTGGCGCCGGGAGCGGGGCAGGCGGTGTCGGCGGCGGCGGGGTTGTCGCTTTTGCGGGAGCTGGCGGCGCAGCCGGTGGGGCGGCCGGTGATGGTGTTTTTCAGCGGCGGCGACAGTCTGCATTTTCGCGCTTCGCGCGAGATGATGATGAGCTTTGGCGAGCCGCCGTCGATGACCCGCGGCTGGAAAGAGCAACTGGCGGCGCTGGAGGCGGCGCAGGCCGCGCTGAAGCGCGACCTGGAGCGGGCGCGGCAATTGAAGGGCGATCCGTCGAAGTTAGGCATCGCCGCCGACCGCAGCCTGCTGGACCGCATAGCCAGGCTGATTGAGCTGGACATCTATTTCAACCAGGATGAGCTGTTTCGGGCGCGGCGCATCCGCGTTCAGGATCGGCCGGCGGACCTGGAGCAGCGCATCGAGCAGTTGGAGGATCGCACGCGCGACCTGACGGCGGTGCGTTCGGGGGTGCAGCAGCGGCCGGCGGAGCTGGGGCGGGTGTATCTGCCCAGCCGCGATCCGTTCCGGGTGGAGCTGGGTCAGCGCAAGCGTCAGGTGCCGGCGACCACGGCCGTCAAAGGGGCGCCGCCGCCGGAGGATGCGTCCATGCTGTCGGTGGCGCGGGGGTATCTGGCCCGGGCCATCGAGCGCATGGAGCTGCTGAGCGCCGAGCAGGCGCAGCGGCGGGCAGTGCTGGAAGAGCGCATCGGCCTGTTTCGGTGGCTGGCGCTGGCGGTGCAGCGCGACCCGGACCCAGAGCCGCGGGGCACGAACATCCGGCTGGTGGAAAGCATCGTGGGGCTGGACTTTTCCGATGGCGGGCGGCGCGTGGGCCCCATGACCGTGGGCGGCTTTTTACGCGCGGATTCGGCCGGCGCCGTGCAGGATTGGCGCGAGTGGCTGCGGCGGCAGGGCAAGGCGCGCTGGATGGAAGAGGCACGGGGGGTGCTGGACCTGGATCCGCTGGACGGGGCGCGCTCGCGCACGACGTGGTTGTGCGCGCCGATGGCGCTGCCGTCGGAGCCGGCGCAGATGTGGGGTGTGCCGGGATTTTCGCTGATCACGCTGGAGGATCGCCGGCCGCTGCGCGATACGCCCTATGACCTGATGGAGCGCGATGGGCAGGGCCGGGTGGTGCGGCCGGACGTGACGGTCCTGCTGCCGCAGGTGCGAGCGGCGATGGGCATGCTGCTGGCGGCGGCCAGCAGTCCGGAGCTGCGCCTCAGCGGCGATGGCAAATGGGCCAGGAACCTCGGCGTGGAAGGGCAGGTGGTCAGTCCGGCGGTGGGGCGGCCGGTGCCTGATCTGCCGCGCGATGGCTTTTTGGCCACGTTCTATTATGCCGCGTCCAAGCGCACGGCGCGGGTGGTGCCGCATGGTTACCTGGCGGGCCTGCGCCGCTGGGAGGTGGTGCCGTGCGATGCCGAGGGACACTATCGTTTCGAGGCCTTGTCGCGCGTGGGCGGCGTGCCGCCGGACATGCTGAGCGTTGCCGTGCAGGTATTCAAGCTGGCGGCCGACGGGTCGATTGTGAGTTGTTCGGACCTGGGCAAGCAGGGCGGCGACGTGCGGGTGTTCGTGGATGTGCGCACGGAGGCCGAGCCGCTGCGGAGCCTGGTGTTCAACTGCGAAGAATTCACCATGGTGGGGCTGTATGACCCGCGCTTTTTACAGGATTTGAGCGAGCTGACGCTGCTGGACCAGCGGCGGAATGCCGATCCGCAGCGGTTCAATTACTTCGTATTCCGGCAGATGATGGCCGGGTTCGTGGAGCCGGGGACGAGTTCGTATCTGCTTTTTCGCTATGGGCGGGTGGGCAACCGGCTGGTGTTCCTGAACACCTCGGCGCCGCTGTCCAAGGGGCGATATCGCGGCTTGCGGACCGGCGAAATTCAGGCGATGTCGGCGCCGGCGGCGTGGGCGGCGCAGGATTTCTGGAACCTGGACGAGCAGCGCATCGAGGAGTATCGGGCGGTGGGCGTTTCCAACGACCTGGTGGACGCGATGCACCGCGAGGCCAAGGGACAGTTGCAGGCGGCCCGCAGCGCCGGGACCGACGGCAGCGACGCCCGCCAACTGGTGCGCAGCGCCCTGGGGGCCCTGGCCAACGAGGCGCGGGTCTACAGCGCCACCAAGAACATGGCCAACGACGTGGTGCGGGCGGCGATTTTCCTGCTGCTGCTGGCCATTCCGTTCGCGTTCTGCCTGGAGCGGCTGCTGATCGGCACGCCCAACATCTACCGGCAGATCTTCGGCAGCTTCGTGATTTTCTGCGTCATGGCGGCGGCGCTGTGGCGATTTCATCCGGCGTTTCGCCTCAGTTCCAGCCCGCTGATCATCGTGCTGTCGTTCGCCATCATCTTCATGTCGCTGGTGGTGATCTCGATGGTTTACGGCAAGTTCGACACGGAACTGAAGCGGCTGCGCAGCGGGCGCGGCACGGCGGCGGTGACCAGCTTTGCCCGGGCCAGCGTGCTGATGAGCGCGGTGCTGCTGGGGATCGCCAACATGCGCAAGCGGCGCTTCCGCACGGCCCTGACCTGCGTGACGGTGATCCTGATCACCTTCGCGGTGCTTTGTTTCACCAGCGCCAGCCGCTACCTGGACGTGACGACGCTGTCGACGGCCCAGCCGGTGCGGCACAACGGGCTGCTGCTGCGGCAGCGTGGTTTTCGGCCGATGAATGTGGCGGTGCTGGAGCACCTGGGAGCGGTGCTGGTCGAGCCGGGCCTGGCGCAGCGTAACGCCGCCGAGGGGACCGGCGTGCTGGTGCCGCGGTTCTGGAACGTCAACGCGGCCGACTACAAGGACAATTTCAACATCAGCGTGGCCTCGGCCGCGACCACGGCGCCGGCGGCGCCGCTCAAGCCGCGGGCGGTGCAGGCGCTGCTGGGGCTGTCGCCGGGCGAGTCCAAGGTGTCGGAGGTTGCCCAGGTCGTGCCCCATTTTGACCGCTTGGAAAAGGGCGAGCAGCGGATCATCTATCTGCCCAGCAACGTGGCCCAGGCGCTGAAGTTGTCCGTGGGCATGAAGGTGCGCCTGGAGGGGCTGGAACTGGAACTGGCGGGGATTTTTGACCCCATCAAGTTCGATACGCGCGTGGTGGCGCTGAGCGGCGAATCGCTGGCGCCGCTGAACTATCAGAGCAACGTCGCCGACGCCGCCGGGCAGAGCCTGTCCAACACCAACCTGGAGCAGTTGACGCTGGACGCGGACCAGACGGCGGCCGAGCTGGCCAACGTCTATGAGCACCTTTATTCCAACGAAATCGCCATTATCCCGGCGGAGCTGTCGCAACTGCTGCGCAATGCCAGTTTGCGCACGGTGGCCCTGAAGCTGGGACCGGGCGACGAGGTGCGCCGCGTCAGCCGCGAGCTGGCCAAGCGCTTTGCCGTGGCGATGTTCGCGGCCGACGACGACGGCGTGCGCATGGTGGCGGCGTCGAATCTGTCCAGTGTCAGCGGGGCGGGGCAGGTGGCGATCCCGCTGGCGATCGCGGGGCTGATCATCTTCAACACCATGATGGGCTCGATTGCCGAGCGCCGCCGCGAGATCCATGTGTACACGTCGCTGGGACTGGCGCCGATGCACGTGGGCGCGCTGTTCGTGGCCGAGGCGATGACCTATGGCCTGCTGGGGACGGTTTGTGGCTACATCCTTGGCCAGGGCGTGGGCACGGCGCTGATGAAACTGAACTGGCTGGGCGGGGTGACACTCAATTATTCGGGCACCAGCGCCATGATGACCATGGGGCTGATCCTGGTGATCGTGTTGATGAGCGCGCTGGTGCCGGCGCGGCTGGCCAGCAAGATTGCCGCCCCCAGCATCGAGCGCACCTGGCGCGTGCCGCTGCCCAGCGAGGACCGGATCGAGGCCGTGCTGCCGTTCACCATCAACCGCACGGCCGCCGACGGGGTGCTGGCGTACCTGTCGGAGTATTTCGAGGCCCACCAGGAAGGCTCGATCGGCAAATTTTCGGCCGGTCGCGTGGAGGTTTTCGCCCACGAGGACAGCGCGGGGCGCGCGGGACGCGGTCTGAAGACCACCATCTGGCTGACGCCCTTTGACCTGGGCGTGCGGCAGCATATGTCGATCGTGGTTCATCCCAGCCCGCAGTTCGAGGATATTTTCGAGGTGCAGGTGATCCTGCAACGGCTCAGCGGCGACGACGGCAGCTGGTATCGCATGAACCGCACGTTCCTGACCGAGCTGCGCAAGCAGTTCCTGCAGTGGCGCTCGCTGTCGCCGGGGCGCATGCTCGAGTACGTCCAGCAGAGCCAGCGCGTGCTGGCCGGTCAGAGCGTGGACTCGGAGCCGGCGGCGGCGCCTTCGCTGCTGAGCCTGTAGAAGCGGCGGCAGGGCCGCGATAGCCATTCGGAAGCGCGATGAAGGAAGACCTGGAACTCAAACAATTTCGCGACCTGATGCCGGCTCCCGACCACTGGGAGGAGGGCTTTGGCGTCAAGGCCATGATCGGCGGCCTGTTCGTGGGCCTGATCATGACGCCGGCGTCGATGTACATGAGCCTGGTCATGGGCGGCGGGATCGGCTCGGCGGCGCAGTGGGTGACGCTGATCCTGTTCATCGAGGTGGCCCGGCGCTCGTTTACCGTGCTGAAGCGGCCGGAGATTTACGTCCTCTATTACATGGCCGGGGCCAGTTTCGTGGGCGGCACCACGCCGCTGCTTTGGAATCAGTTCCTGGCGCAGAGCGAAAGCATCCGTGAATTTGGTTTGAGCAATTACATTCCGGCGTGGGTGGCGCCGTCGGATCCGGACGTGCTGGGCTCGCGCAACTTTTTCCAGTCGGCGTGGCTGGTGCCCATCGGGCTACTGGCGATCGGCATGTTCATCCAGCGCGTCGATCATTTCGGGCTGGGCTACGTGATGTATCGCCTGACCAGCGACGTGGAGAAGCTGGCGTTTCCCATGGCCCCGGTGGGGGCGGCGGGCATCACCGCGCTGGCCGACGCCTCCAGCGGCCAGGATACGTGGCGCTGGCGCACGTTCAGCTTCGGGGCGGTTTTGGGTATGGGCTTTGCCGTGGTTTACATGGCGCTGCCGGCGGTATCGGCGGCGATGTTGGGCGGCGAGCCGCTGAGCATCTTTCCGCTGCCGTTCTATGACCTGACCAAGCACACGCAGCATTTCCTGCCGGCCATGCCGATGATGCTGTCGTTTGACCTGGCCCTGGTGATCGTGGGCATGGTCTTGCCATTCTGGGCGATGGTGGGATCGGCCATCGCGTTGCTGGTGGTGATGATCGCCAACCCGCTGCTCTACAAGGCCGGGATTCTCCATCACTGGAGCCCCAACGTGGGGGCTATCGCCACCCTCAACGCCAACTACCTGGATTTCTTCCTGTCGTTCGGGCTGGGGCTGACATTTGCAATCGCTCTCATCGGCATCCTCAAGGCCTTCGGCAGCGTGATTCGCAAGAAGCGGGAACTGGACCGCACCGCCGTCACCAGCTTTGACTGGAAGGCGCTGCTGCACCCGCCGCCGGGCCGCGGCGATTTTTCGCTGTGGATCGCCCTGGGCATCTATGTGTTTTCGACGGCCGCCTCGATCACCATGGCCGTGCTGCTGCTGCGTCATTCAGCGCTGGCCAAGCAGGGCAGCGCCCTGACGCCGGGGCTGATCGCGGTGCTGTGCTTCTACGGCTTTGTCTATACGCCGTTTATCAGCTACGTCTCAGCGCGGCTGGAGGGCATCATCGGGCAATCGGTGGCCATCCCCTTTGTGCGCGAGGCGACGTTTATTCTCAGCGGCTATAAGGGGGCGGCCATCTGGTTTGCGCCCTTCCCGGCTCATAATTACGGGGCGCAGACGGTCTATTTCCGCAAGACTGAACTGACGGGCACCAAGTTCTGGTCCATGGTGAAGGCCGAGGCTTTTATCTTCCCGGTGATCCTGCTGGCCACGCTGTTGTTCAGCCAGTTCATCTGGAAGATTGCCCCGGTGCCCAGTTCCAGCTTCCCTTATGCCGAGAAGTTCTGGGAGATGCAGGCCTTCCAGCAGTCGATCCTGCTGAGCAGCACCATGCCCGGCGGCGAACATGGGCCGTTCTTCGAGGCGTTCCGCCTGCCCTACATCGCGGTGGGGCTGGGCCTGGCGCTGGTGCTCTATGGCGGGCTGTCGTTCTTTGGCATTCCCATCCTGATGGTCTACGGCATCATCCGCGGGCTGGACCAGAGCACGCCTATGGCCATTTTGCCCCAGTTCGTGGGGGCGCTGCTGGGGCGCTACTATTTTGCCAAGCGGTTCAAGGACAACTGGCCTCAGTATCGCATTGTCTTTGCGGCCGGGTATGGTTGTGGCGTGGGACTGGTGATGATGCTGAGCCTGGGGCTGGTATTCATGACCAAGAGCGTCTATCAATCGGCGTTCTGATCCCGGGCCAGCGGTATGACCAAGCCACTGCTTCAGCCACAGGTCGCGGTGCCAGCGCCGGTTCGGCGGCGGCCGGTCAACTGGCGCAGCGTGCTGCTGGGGCTGTGTGGGGTGGTGTTCATCTGCGGTTTGGCTCCCTACAACGATTTCGTGCTGGAAAGCACCTACCTCTTACCGACGTGAGCAGGCATGGGTTTTCGCCAGACATCGTCGCTGGAGTTGGCCTGGCAGGGCTGGCGCATGGCGGTTCCGGTGCGCTGGAACCCGGTGCGCATCGAGGGCGACTACGACAGCGGCTACGTGCTGCTGTCGGACCTGCATGGGCCGCGACTGGGGCTGCGCTGGCGCAAGGCCGGTCGGCGCTTTGATGCGGCCTCCTGGGCTCGCAAGGCCCTGCGCCAGGAGGTGGGAATGGTGGCTTCAGAAGAAGCACGCCCAGTGGCGGCGGGTCCGGAGTTCGAGTCCTCTCTGCTGTTTACCGACCCGACGCCGCCGGGGCGCGATGTCTGGGTGGCCTATAGCACCCGCTCGCGGCGGGCGGTGGAACTGGTCTACCGCTCGCGGCGGCGCGAGCGCGTGCTGTCGCCCATCATCCTGCCCACGTTCAGCGACCAGGCCGCGGAGCAGCCGGTGCGCTGGTCCATCTTTGGGATCAGTTGCATCGTGCCGGCGGGTTTGCGCCTGGTGCGGCATCAGCTCAATGCCGGAGACCTGACCCTCAGCTTTGCCGGGCGCGGGCATGAATTGCTGGTGCGCCAAGTGTCGCTGGCCCAGCAGGCCCTGCGGCGCATGCCCATGGAGAAATGGCTGAACCAGGTCGAATGGGCGCGCCGCAGCCGCTATCGGCGACGAATCGAGCCTGGTCCGGTGGCGCTGGATCTGGCCGGACGGCGGCTGGAGGGACTGCGCGGCGTCATCCAGCGAAAGCGGCGCTTCTTCATGGCCTGGCGGCTGCCCAGGGAAATCTACAGCTATGCCCTGCATGATCCGGATCGTGACAGGCTGGTGTTTGTGCAAAGCACCGACGATCAGTCGGGCGCCCAGGCCGTGCAGAGCATCGGGTGGGCCGGTGACTCGATTTCCCCACCGGGCCTTTAGCGAGCCACCAGCGCGCCGAACAACACCAGCCCCAACAGCAGGAACAGCACGATGCTCAGCAGGGTCACGCTTTCGCGGTGGCAGCGGTCGAATTCATCCTTGGCGGGGTTGGCGATCTCGGGCTCGTCGGCATGCTGGATGTATTCCTGGCGATGCATCCAGATGCGCGGCCAGAGCACGCGCCGCTCGTAAACCAGCAGGATGATCACGGCGCTGAGCAGCGCCGAGCGCACGATGGCCGCGATCAGGCGGACCGGGGCGCTGACGTCGCTGACAAACCACTGGGCCATCAGCGTCAGGAATACCAGGGTCGCACAAACGGTTTGCACCCGCGCCAAAAGGCCCAGGAGGTTGGCAACCACCGTGCCGGCCAGCAGCGAGCTGTGCTGGCCTTCGAGGTTCACGCTCAGGACGTGGGGCAGCGTGGGGTTGGCGTCGCGCACGGTGCGGAAGATGACCGGCGCCGCCAGGGCAATAAACAGCACGCCGCCGAACCACGCCGCAAGCGCCAGCCAGTAGAGGGTCTGTACAATTAAATAGAGCAGCATCTTGGGGATCCGAGAGGGGCTTCAGGTCGGCGACAGCGCCGCGTCCAAGCCCACGATGGCAATCTTATAGCGGTCGGCCAGTTCCAGCACCTTGGGCTTCTCCAGCATCAGCGTCTTGCCGGCCTCCAGGGCAATGCATCCGCCGCCACAGGCGTGCAGGGCCTCGATGGTGGCCGTGCCTATGGTAGGCACGTCGACGCGCACGTCGCCGGTGGTGTTGGAGACTTTCACCAGCGTCCAGCCCCGGGTCTTGCAGAGACTCCCTGCGCGCTGGATCAGGGCGGCCGTGCCCTCCAGGGCCTCGACGGCCACGACCTGGCGTCGCATCACCACCAAGCACTGGCCGATGTCCATGCGGCTGATGGACTGTGCCAGTTGCCAGCCATAGAGCATGTCCTGTCGCTGCAGGTCTGTCGGCTGGCGTCGCGTCATGACGCCGGCGGCGGCCAGATGCTCGCGGCAGTATTGGGTTGAGTCCACCACGGTGATTCCCGCCGAACCAAGTTCATCCATCAGCGCGCCCAGCACCGCATAGGGCCGGGTATCGCGGCGCACCCGAGTCAGCCACAGCCGCACCGCTCGCAGGTCGGGAATATACCGCAAATACATCCAGCGGTCGTGGAGGCGCTGGTGGGCGACGCGGCCGACCATGATGGCCTCGGAGCAGCCGGCGGACCGCAAATAGCGGATCCAGCTACCCGGCCGGGCCACACTGACCCAGCGGAAACGGTCGCACTCGTTGCGGAGCTGGGTCCAGGCGCTGCCGCGAAAGGCCGCACAGACGACGCGGCGGCCGGCGGCATGGGCCCCCCGCGCCACCAGCAGAGGGAACACGCCCTCGCCGGCGATCAAACCCAGAGGATTGGCGCTCAGCCGTACCATTCTGGGCATCATTGTACTGCTGGTTGCAGGGACGACTATGGCTGTGGCGCCGGGGACAACGCCGGCGCGGGATATGCGGTAGAACCATTGGCCCGTCTGTGCGCGGGGATGGCTTCGCGCGCCTTCGGTGAAAGGTTGGGTCAGCTTGAGCCAGGTGGTCCAGTATTTCGTGCATCCTCCGGAGTCGGCGGCGCCCGCTGCGGCGGCTGCCAACCGGCCAGCGCTGCCAAACTCCGGAGGTAAGCTCCGGTGGATCGTTAAAGAATCGTGGTGGAAGCGGCTTCTGTTTACGCTGGCGGCCTTGGTGCTGACGGGCACCTTTGCCCGCCTGATGTGGGATCACTGGGTGCCGGCCCATGGCGGAGTCGACCAGAATGGCTACATGGTCGGCGGCAAACAGATGGCCCAGACCGGGACCACCAAGATCGCCCCGCGCGATCCGGACACTGGCGAGGTGGATCCGTTCCAATTCGTGGGCGCCATGTGGGTAGGGGTGGATCTGGGCACGCCCGTCGAGCGCTTCTATCCCAAGTATCCCATCGGACTGCCAGCGATGGTGGCCTTGGCACGCCAGCTTGGCGGCCAGCGCCACGCTGTGGACTTTGCCTACATCATCAACCCCGCGGCCATGACGCTGGCGGTCCTGGGCACGTTTTACCTGGCTCGGGCCGTGATTGGTTCCTTCATCGGCATCCTGGCGGCGGCCATCATGGCCACAACGCCCGTGACGCTGCTGCTGGCCAATAACCCCAGCAGTCATGCGACTACGGTGGCCTTCGTGACCTGGGGTGTGCTCCTGCTGCTGCGGTGGTGGCAGAGCCGCGGGGCGTTGCGGGCAGCCGGTGCGGGGTTTTGCCTGGGCTATGCCTACACCATTCGCTACACCGAAGGGCTGCTGCTGCTGCCGCTGCTGGCGGTCGTAGTGCTGAATATGCGCTGGCGGCAGCTTCGCTGCTGGCTGGAGGCCGGGCTGGCGCTGACATGGTGGGCCTTGCCGGTGCTGGTGCTGACCTGCTTCAACCTCAAGGCCATGGGCACGCTGACGGGCTATGACCCCACGCACGAAAGTACCGGCTTCAAGTGGGAATACTTCATTGGCGACGAGTCCTTCACCGGCAACTGGGATACGCTCCTGCGGCAGTTCAACAGCCAGGGCCTGTTTCTGATCTTCCCGCTGGCGGTGGTGGGCCTGGTCTGGATGTGGGTGTGGAATTGGCGCGTGGCGCTGCTGCTGACGGCCTGGATCGTGCCTAACAGCGCCATCTACCTGTTCTATTACTGGGCGCCGGACGGCGCGGGGACCGGATACCTGCGTTTCTTTCTGACGGTGGTGCCCGGCCTGGTGCTGTGCGCGTTCTGGCTGCTCAACCGGCTGTGCCACGCCACGCCCGAGGTTCCCGGCCACTGGGTGCGGGCCAGCGTGGGCGCGGTGGTGCTGGGAATCCTGACGGCCCTGTCGGTGCTGATTAACCTGCGCTCGGCGCTGGTCCCGCTCGAGGGCGAGCAGCGCGGGCAGTTGCAACTGGTGCGGGCGGCCCAGGAAATCGCCGGATACAAGAGCATTCCACCCGCCGTCCCGCCGGGCTCGGTGTTGTTTGCCGCCAGTCACCTGCTGCACCACATCCAGTTCGTGGGGGATTACCAACTCTACGCGCCGCAGGTCTTCAGTGAAGCGACCATCAAATCAGGCTTGCGCCAAGACCCCGAGGAGGCCCATCCGCTGCACCGCCAGCGCTCGCAAACCATCGTTGACCGCCTGGGCAGCAATTTTGGCCAGCCGGAACTCAGCCAGCGCCAGCGGCGGATCATCCAGTCGGCCCTGGAGCACAAGCGCCGCGTGTTTTTTGCTTTTCACAGCGCGGCCGGGCAAGCCGTGATCCGCGCTGACCAGGCCATGGTCAATGCCCTGACCCAGTTGATGCCCGGGACGGGGGTGGCGTGGGTGCAGAAGCATCTGAACACCACGGTCGTGCGACGATGGAGCGATCCGAACCCGCCCAGCAAGCCCGTGCAGGCCCGGCCGGGAGTCCGCCGCCGCCGCCCCGAGCCGCCCAAGTCGGATCCCAACCTGGCCAACTGGATTCTGCTGGAAGTCACGGCCAAGCCCGGCGCCTTTGAGCCTCCGCCGCCGCCACCGGCTCCTGCGCCTCTTGTGCCGCTGCCGGCCGCGGTTCGGGCTCCGAGCCCGGTTCCATCCACCCCAGCGACGACCAGGGCGGCTACCACGTTACCCGCGTCGGCGCCGACGACAGCGCGCGCTCGATAGCCGCGCCGGTTCGTTCGCTGAGCTTAAAGGGGATCGTGATCCTCAGCCCCGGATGGGCAGCAGACCCACGATGCGTCCGCGGTGGCCGTCCTCAATGTTCAGTGAGCCGACCATGCGGGCCGAACGGATTCCGCGGCTCTTGGGCGGCTTGGAGGTATCGGGGTTGTCCAGTCGGCCGCTGAGCGTAACGCGCTGGCCCAGGATGGTGCCCTGCCCGGTGAAGTAAGAGCCGTCGACGACGAGGCTGGCGTTAAGTGGGCCGGTAGCTCCGCTTTCGCTGCGGATATCGGCATTGAGGATAATACTGCTGCCGTGTCTGCTGGCCGAGCCGCTGCCGCTGTAGTAGCCACCGACCCGGACTTCGTAAAATACATCTTCCGAGCGCAGCAACACATATTCCCAGCCCGCAACCGCAAGCAGGGGGGCGCTGCAAAGCAAGGCGGCCAGCAGCATGGGTGTTATGCGACGCACGCGATGTGTTCTCCAGCTCCTTGAACTATCGTCCTACAGTCTACCTCATAACCGTTGCCCTGCATTAGAAAACCATGAGAATCACTTGCGCTGTGGCCCGTGGGTGGGCAGAATTACGTTGAACGTGCTGCCTCGGCCGGGCGTGGACTGCACCGTGCATTGCCCGCCCAGGGCCTGTGTATGGGCCCGAACCAGCGCCAGGCCCAGTCCCAGGTGCTGGGATTGGCCATCGCTCTGGCCGTGGCCCCGGAAAAACGGCTCAAAGAGGTGGGGCAGATCCTCGCTGCTAATGCCCTGGCCGGTGTCGCTAACACTGATGTGCAGGGAGCCGTTTCGGGCCGCGGCGATCAGTTCCACCTGCCCGCCGGGCTTGTTGTATTCGACGGCATTGGCCAGCAGGTTCAACAGGATGCTGCGCAGCCGCGGTGGGGCGGTTACGCACATCAAAGGTCCGATAAACGATCGCACGACCCGAATGCTGCGATCCTGGCCCAGGGACCCGGCCACGTCGGCGCACTCGGTCAGCAAGGGGGCGATGTCCATTTCCTCCAGGGCCTCTTCGCTGGCGGGGCGCTCGCCGCGCACCTGGTGCATCAGGGCATCAACCAGGCGCCGCAGCATCCGCGCGTCGCCCAGGCAGCTTTCCAAGGCCCGACGATAGGCCTCGGCCTGGCGCGGCTGGCGAAGGGTCACCTCCAGGGTCGTGGTCAATGCCGCCACGGGCGTCCGCAGTTCATGCGAGGCGTCGGCCAGGAACTGACGCCGCTGGGCGAAAGCCTGCTGCAGCCGGCCCAGCATCTCATTGAGGCGCTGGGCCATCGGCACCAGCTCCGGCGGCAGGCGCTGCACCTCCACGCGTCGCGACAGATTGGCTTCGTCAATGACACCGATGGTCTGGGCCGTGTGATGAAGCGGACGCAGCGCGGCCCGCGCCACTTTGGCCGCCAGGATGGTGGCCATCAATCCGCCGACGGCCGTGAACACGCCCAGCCCCAGGGCCAGGCGGTTGAGCAGGCGATCAAAGTCGCCGGCCAGGCCGCTGTAGGTCACCGTCATGAACAATGGGGTTTGGTTGGGCTGGGCCACCGGCGCAGGCACGCGCAGCGTCACCGTGCGCAAGCGATGCTGGCCGGCCAGCGGCTGGAATGATGCGTGCACCAAGGCGGCGCGAGGACGGTCCACCGGCGCGGTGGCCGGGCGGCTGAGGGTGCGCATCTGCGGGTCCTTGACCAGGTAGCGGTCACCGGGTTGAAGCAGGCTCAGCATGTGTCCCGGGCCCAGCTCCTGCAGCGACAGGGCGCGACGAATGAGCGAGGCATCCAGATCGGCCAGCAGGATGGAGCGCGTGGTGAGGTACGCGGTGAGGCCGCCGGCGATCAGCATCGCCCAGACGGTGAAGAGGATGGTCAGCGCGATGCGCCTGGTCATGGCTCGGCGGTCAGGACGTAACCCATGCCTCGTCGCGTGTGAATAAGCCTGCTCTCAAAGCCGCGGTCGATCTTGTTGCGCAGGTAACCGATGTAGACGTCCACCACATTGCTGGTGGCCTCGTCGTGCTGGTCATAGAGGTGTTCCCAGATATCGCTGCGCGAAACCACCTGTCCCTCGCGGTGGGCCAGGTACTCCAGGAGGGAGAATTCGCGGGCGGACAGCTCGATACTGCGTCCGCCGCGCCGCACGGCCTTGCGGGCCAGGTCGATTTCCAAGTCGCCGATGACCAGCACGGTGGACTGGTGGCCGTGGCCACGGCGAATGGCAGCGCGCACACGGGCGGCCAGCTCATCCCAGGCGAACGGCTTGACCAGGTAGTCGTCAGCGCCCAGGTTCAGTCCGCGGACGCGATCCTCCACGGCATCGCGGGCCGTCAAGCACAGGACGGGTGTCTTGTTGCCGGTGCGGCGCAGCTCCGTCAGGATGCTCCAGCCATCGCGGTGGGGCAGCAGGATGTCCAGCAGAATGGCGTCGTAGGGATTGGAGCGCGCCAGGTGGAGTGCTTCCTCGCCGTCGAAGGTCAGGTCCACGGCATAGCCTTCGTCGCGCAGACCGTCGGCGATAGAGCGGGCCAGCGTTGCGTGATCTTCTGCCACCAGTACACGCATACAGTACCTCCGAAGCGCAAGGCCGTCAGGGCGTCAGCGGGGTGTCCAGGTCACGAAAGCATTCTTCCTGATCCATGGGGCGCGCCGAACCGTCCGTATGAACCACGTTGAGTTGACCCCGCTGGTGCCACGACGGCAGGGCATCGAACGCCAGCACCAGCGAGCTGCGCTGGACCTTGGCCAGCAGCACGCCGGCCAGCGTCGTGGCGGGCTTGCCCGTGTCGCGCCAGTCATAGCTGGAGCCGACGGCCGGTCCCACTTCCTGATCAGCGGGGCATCGAAACAGCGGGCGATCGCCCAGGTAGGGCGCAAGGGTCTGCTCCCAAGGCGGGCCGCCGCTGCTTGGCAGGCGGCCGCCGTGCTCGTCGGCATAGAGGCGAAATCCCATGGCGATCTGCCGCAAATTGGATAGGCAGGTGAGCGAGCGCTCCGCGTGGCGCACGCCGCTGAGCGCCGGGGCCAATAGTCCCATCAAGACCATGACAATGGCAAGGACCACCAGCAGTTCGATGAGGCTGAAGGCTCCGCGGCCAGCCCGTGAGGATGTGCGCCGTCCGAACATGAAGATGCTGCTGCCAGGCCCTCTACAGTTGCCCGCCTGCTAGTATGGCTCATTTGCACGAAGCTGGCAAATCAGCGGGCGCACCCCCGTGCCGCCCATCGCGCTGGCGGGGCATTTTCGGTTCCCCGGCTTTGCCCTACAATGACCCGCTATGAGCGATTCCGGCGAAGCATGGACGGTTCGCCGCGTGCTGGAGTGGACCACCGCCTTCTTCGAGCGCAAGACGGTGGACTCGCCCCGGCTGTCGGCCGAATTGCTGCTGGCGCACGTGCTGGGGGCGGCGCGCATCAAGTTATATACCGACTATGAGCGGGCGCTGGCGCCGCCGCAGCTTGCGCAGTATCGACAGTTGGTCCAGCGCGCCGGCGAGCACGAGCCCATTGCCTACCTGATCGGCAAGGCCCATTTCTTCAACCTGGAACTGGACATCGAGCCGGGGGTGCTGATTCCTCGACCGGACACCGAAACCCTGGTGGAACAGGTGGTGCAGCTTTGCCGTCACCAGCCGGGCCTGGAGGCGCCGCGGATTCTGGAATTGTGCACCGGCTCAGGCTGCATCGCCGCAGCGTTGGCAAGCAATCTGAAAGCGGCGGTCGTCTATGCCACGGATGTCAGCCCGGTGGCCGTCGCACTGGCGAGGCGCAACCTGCAAAAACTGAATTTAGCCGAGCGTGTGACGGTGGAGGAGGGTGACCTGTTCGAGCCGTTGCAGCGCGCGGTCGACGTGCGCCCATTTGATCTGATCGTGGCCAATCCACCGTATATCCCCACGGGGCAGATCGAGGCCCTGGATCGCGGGGTGCGGCAATACGAGCCGCTGGCGGCGCTGGACGGCGGACTGGATGGGCTCAGCTTCCACCGCCGCATTTTGGAGCAGGCTCCGCGGCGGCTGGCGGCCGGGGGCAGGCTGTACTTGGAGATCGCGTTCGACCAGGGCCCGGCGGCGGTGGCGCTGGCCACCGCCCACGGTCCATACACGCAGATCCGGCTGATCAAAGATTACGGCGGCCACGAGCGGGTGCTGACGATGTGCCTGGCGGGCTGAGGCGGTCATGCCAAAGGGCGGCCCGTAATGAGCCGCCCTCGGTCATCCTTCCCACATGCGATGACGCAACGTTGTGATTAGCGCGAGGCCTGCGTCGGAGGCTCGGGCAGTTGCAGGACCATGCCCAGCTTCAGGCGATTGGGATCAGCGCCGATCCACTGCTTGTTCAACTCATAGATCTTGTCGGCGCGGTCGCCGCGACCGTAAAGCTTCTTGGCGATGGCATAGAGCGTATCGCCCTGGCCAACGCGGTACTCGCGCGCGGCATCGACAGGCCGAGTGCTGGGGGCATTGGCTGTCGCGCGTGCCTCGGCGCCGGTGTTTTGCGGCGCCGCGGTGATTTCTGGCAACACGATCACCTGGCCGGGTCGCAGGGCCTTGGGGTTGACGCCGGGGTTGGCCTTGGCGATCAGGTCGGCATAGGCCGCGTTGCCGTAGGCGGCGCGGGCGATGGTCCAGAAGTACTCGCCGCTTTGCACGCGATGAGTGCGCTGGGCCGGGCGGGTGCTGGGGTTGGCCGGGGTTTCGGTCTCACGCACCGGCGTGGGATCGACCACGTCGCGGCGCGCGGGCGCCACATCGACGCGAGCCAGGGGCGCCGCCTCGGCGCGATGCTCGGGAACATCGGCGCCAGCGACACCGGCGCGGTTCTCGGCGACTGGCGTGTGCGAGATGGCCGGAGGCACATCGCGTCCCATGGCCAGGGCTTCGCCCCAGTTCCAGCCGGTGTTGTTGGCCGGGGCGGGCGTGGGGGTGGGATTGGCTGGAACCGGATCCGATGTCACGTTGGAAGGCGTGACCTCGGCGAGCTTGCCGGCGTCATTGGAGGAATCGGCCGCCGCGGGTGGGGATTTGGTGGCTACGGGCAGGCGGCTCTTCTTGTCCTTGCCGGACCCTGAGACCACCAGGAGGTAGACGACGATGACCGCGAAGAGAATGACTCCGACGGCCAGACCGACTTTGACATCCTTACGCATTGTGGGACTCCTTTCCCGTGATGGGATTCAGCCGCTTGCCGGCTGAAGCGTTCCTCGCGCCGCCCTGGCTTCCACGGCGCCGGGCTCTTTGCCCAGCAGCAGGATCGGGGAAGCTATGGCGATCGACGAGTACGTGCCAACTAATATGCCAACCAGCAGGGCAAATGTAAAGCCATGGATACCCGGTCCGCCCTGGATGTACATGACGAAGACCGTGATGATGGTGGTGCCGCCGGTCAGCAGGGTGCGCGACAGGGTCTGGTTGATCGAGTCGTTGATGATGGACTTGCTCAGGTGGCCGAAGCGCCCGCGGTTCTCGCGGATGCGATCGAAGACCACGATGGTGTCGTTCATCGAGTAACCCATGACCGTCAGCACAGCCGCCAGCAGGGTCAGGTTCATGCGGAAGGGCTCGATGAGCAGGGCGTGCCCGACGGCCGTGTTGGCCAGGAAATGGGACAGGCCGATCATGCCCACGGTGATCAGGGTGTCGTGCAGCAGGGCGACCACGGTGGCCGCCGCGTATTTGAGGTTTCCGAAGCGGAACCAGATATAAACCATGATCAGCAGCATCGAGATGACCAGCGCCATCACGCCGGCGCGCATGGTTTCCGAGGCCACCTGGGCGTCGAAGTTGCTGACTTTCTGCAGTTCGGCCGGCTTGTGGATGGCATCCTGGGCCAGTTCCCACAGGGGACGGGCCAGTTCCACCTGCCAGTTTTCGGGCACCTTTTCATAGTGAAGACTCTCATCCGAGGCCAGGATCACGGCGCCGCTGCCGGCGGCCTGGCCGGGGCCGGGCTTGGGGGCGCTGATGTCGATCTTGCGGTAGGGCTCCTTCTGGCGGTCAGGCTGGAGCCGCGCTGCATTGATGCGCTTGGCGATCACGTCCGTGGGCAGCGGGGGGTCGATGTTGCTCAGGATGACAGCCACGCCGCCGCGATGTCGCTGCAGATCACTTTCATCGGCCCCGGCGGTGCGCAGCAGCGGCAGGTTGTCGGCCGTGATGGGCACGACGACCTTGTGGGCCATGGCCTGGTCGATCTTCTCGCCCACGCCGGTGAAGCGCGAGGGCTGGTCGAGCTTGAGGCGCTCGCCCAGGGCTTTCATGATGGCGGCCTTGACCTGCGCCGCCTCGGGGTTGGGGGTGACGATTTCGTAGGTGACCTGGTCGGTGCCCACGGCCACGACCTGGGCGCTGGGCAGGCCCTGTTTCTCGAAGGGTTCGACCAAAGCCTGAACCCGCGGGCGCGGGGTCTTTTCCTTGAGTTCAAACTGGACGCCCGTGCCCGACACGAACTCGATGTCGAACATGTCGCGGCCCTTGACGAAAAAGGCGCTAAGGCCCGTGACCGTGATCACCAGGCTGAAGACCACGAAGATCCACGCCTTGCCCATCCAGTCGATGCGCGGGCGCAGGGCCTGGTCCCAGCGCGGGAAGGTCAGCGGCAAGCTGCCCAGGTTCTTGAGATTGAACTTGTCGATGAGGATGTTGAAGATCGTGCGCGTCACGAACAAGGCCGTGAACAAGCTGCTGAGAATGCCCAGCAGCAGCGTCAGGCCGAAACCCTTCACTTCCTCGCTGCCCAGCCAGTACAGGAGCAGCGAAGTAATGGCGGTGGTGACGTTGGAGTCCAAAATGGCCGAGAAAGCCCGATCGTAGGCGTTGTGCAACGCCATGCGGATGGATAGGCCGCGCAACTGCTCTTCGCGCAGGCGTTCAAAGATCAGCACGTTGGCGTCGACGGCCATGCCCACCGTCAGCACCATGGCGGCGATGCCGGGAAGCGTAAAGGTGGCGTTGAAGGCGGCCATGATGCCCAGGATCAGCACCATGTTCATGAGCACGGCCAGGGTCGCCACCACGCCGGCCATGTAGTAATAGCCGATCAAAAACGTGGCTACCACGAACAGGCCCACGATGCACGCCACTAAACCGGCGCGGAGGTTGTCGGCACCCAGCTGCGGGCCGATGGTGCGCTCGCTGATGGGCTCCTCGGCCAGTCGGGCCGGCAGACTGCCGGCGTTGAGCGTGCTGATGAGGTACTGGCGGTCCTTCTCGGAGCGATCGCCGGTGATGATGCCCTGGCGCTCGATCCGGCTCTGGATATTGGGAGCGCTGATGATCTTGTCGTCCAGCACGATGGCCAGGGGCTGGTTGATATGCGTGCCGGTGAGCTGGCCAAAGAGCGAGGCGCCCTGGGCATCAAACTCGAAGCCCACCACCGGCCGATTGCTGCGATAGTCGAACTCCGGGAACGCGCGCTGCAGGCCCCACGGCGGCGCGCCGGGCCGATTGATCATGGAATCCTCGGGCTTGATGGATGCCAGGACCCATTTCTTGTCGGCGAAGTCCACCATCTGGTGGCCGGTCATCTCCTCGGGGCGGTCCACCTCGTACCAGCGCAGCGTGTCGCCGGGCAGGGGGGCGGGGCCCTTTTCGTGCAGACGCTTGATCATCGCCTGGGCCTCGCTGGTGCCCAGCGAAACCAGGATGTGGAACTCCAGCACGCCCGAGCCCTTCAGCAGCCGCTTGAGGTCCTCGGCGTCGTCCACCGTTCCCTTGTATTTGCTGTAGTGGTCAAAGGCGCCGACGAACTGCTCGATGGCGGCGGTGCGCGCCGGGAAATTCGGCGCCTTCTGGACCATCTCCTGGATCTTGGCCTGGCGCTCCTTCTGCCGCTTGTCGATCTCGTCCTTCTTGCCTTCCTTCTGGGCCCTCTCGATGGCCGCCCGCGTCAGTTCCAGATAGGACTCAAACTGCTGCACGGAGACATTGGCGTCGGCCAGTTGTTTTTCGAGCTGCTGCTTCTGGGGTTCCAGGACATTGATGGCCCGGTCGTTGTCGTTGGCGGCGATGGCCTTGCGATATTCCGCCTCGACCGCCGCCAGCCGGGTCAGCAGGTCGCTGAGCCAGGGGCTGCCGCCGGCCAGGCGGGCAATTTCCTTCTGCTGGGCGGCCGGGTCGGCGATCTGGAGCATGGCTTTGACCTCGGCGCTGCGCACGATCAGGTCGGCCAGAACCTCGCGGGTCCTGGTGAACTGCTCGCGGGCGGCGGCCGCCTGGTGGGAGACGGCCGAGGCGGGCATCTGGATTTCCAGGCGCGTGGCCCCCTGGGGACGCCAGATGAGGTTGCGCACCCCGTCGGGATCGACGCGCTTCTTGAGCACGGCGGCCACCTGCTCGGCCAGGTCCTGGCTGGCCCCGGCCGGGGCCTTGATCTCGTAGAGCAGGCTGGTGCCGCCCACGATATCAATGCCAGGCTTAAGCCCGTGGAGGTAAATACCCAGCAGGGCCAGTGACAGGACAATGCCAATGACCGTCAGACGTCCGGCGTGTTTCTGATGCATGAGAACTCTCGGAATATCAGGCGTAGGACAACAGGCGCGGCGGGCGGCGCGGCCTTACTTGCCGGCCTCGGCCGACTCCAGCACGCGGTGGATGGCGCTGCGCACAAAGCGCATCTTGGTATTGCTGGCTTCATCCACTTTCAGCAGCACTTCGCTCTCCTTGGCTTCCAGCACGGTGCCCAGGATGCCGCCGATGGTCTGCACCTTGTCGCCGCGCTTCAGCGAGTTGAGCATGTCGCGGCGCGTGCGTTCATCCCTCTGCTTGGAGCGGATGACAAACAGGTAGAACACCACCAGCATGACCACGAGCAGGAACACCGGGTGGGCAACCCAGTCCATGATTCCCGGGGCCGGCTTCTTGGCCTGCGTGGCTTGTGCGATCCATGCGAACAGACTCGTCAACATGCGAGGGTCCTCAGTAAGTAACTAAAACGTGCGCGGCTCGGCCAGGTTCGCCGTGCTTCGCCTGCTGAGCCTCAGTCGGGCGAGCCGCTGGCCGGACCCATCCGGCAGCGGGGATCACACTGCATGAACCTGTCCCAGACCCCATCCGACAGCGCCTGGCGGATGTCTACCATCAACCGCTGGTAGAACCGCACATTATGCACGGAAACCAGCACCGGGCCAAGCATCTCGCCGGCAAAAAAGTAATGGCGCAGCGCCGCCCGCGAAAACCGGCGGCAGGCCGCACAGTCGCAACCCTCTTCGATGGGTCGCGGATCGCGCTGGTAAATGCTGTTGCGCAGCCGCAGCGGGCCGGCGGCCGTAAAGGCGTAGGCATTGCGCCCGTTGCGCGTGGGCAGGACGCAGTCGAACATGTCCATGCCCTCGGCCACGGCCGCCACAATGTCGCGCGGATAGCCCACACCCATCAGATAGCGTGGCCGGTCGGTCGGCAGCAGGGGGGCCGTCTGCTGGATGACCTGGCGCATGGCCTCGAAGCCTTCACCCACGGCCAGGCCGCCCAGGGCATAGCCGGGAAATTCCATGGCGACCAGTTCCTGGGCGCAGTGGCTGCGCAAGTCCGGGTCGGTGCCGCCCTGGACGATGGCAAACAGCGCCTGCTGGTCGGGTTTCTGATGGGCCTGGCGACACTCGGCCGCCCAGCGCAGCGTCCGCTGCACGGCCAGGGCCTGCTGGTCGGGCGCGGCGGTGGCCGGCGGACACTGGTCGAAGGCCATGATGATGTCGGCGCCAAGCTCGTTCTGCACTTCGATGCTGCGGCGCGGAGTCAGCTCAACCATCCGGCCGTCGACGTGGCTTTTGAAGACGACTCCCTGGTCGCCGATCTTGCTGATATCAGCCAGCGAAAAGACCTGGAAGCCGCCGCTGTCGGTCAGGATCGGACCCTTCCAACCCATGAAGCGGTGCAGCCCGCCCACCTCGGCCACGACTTCGGAACCGGGGCGCAGCAGCAGGTGATAGGTGTTGGCCAAAACTAGCTGCGTCCCCGTTTCTTCCACGATGCTGGGCAGCAGGCCCTTGACCGAGCCCTGCGTGCCCACGGGCATGAAGGCCGGCGTGGCGCACGGGCCGTGGGGCGTGTGCAAAACCCCCAGGCGCGCGGCGCTGGCGGTGTCGGTCTTGAGGATCTGCAAATGGACGGGGTCTGCGGCCATGGGTGTTACGGCTGGCGATGGGCGATGTGGTAAAGCGCGGCGTCCTGGTTCTCCAGAAGAAGGGTAAAACGCCTGGGGTCGGCTTTGACCCAGGCCTGTTCGATGGTATCGCCAAACTGTCGGCTGATGACCAGGTATTCAGCACCGCTGGCGGCCAGGCGCTTCAACCAGTCGCTCTGGTCGGCATCCTTGCGAATCTGCTCCAGCAGCGCTTCCTGGACCTGCGGACCGCTGAGCGAGCGCCCAAAGTGCGGCAGGTCATGGACATGCACAAGCCCCCGCCCGCACGGCACCGCGACCAGCCGATGGTCAAGGCGGAAACCCATCAGGGGATAGGTCAGGTGGGTATTGGTATAAGCGATGGTGGCGCCGCGGCGGACCTTTTCTGGAGTGCGCACCGCCGCCCAAACGTCGGCCACCGGTCCGTAAAATTGCCGCCACAACTCCGGGGCCTCATCCTCCAGATCGCGCAAATACGCCGGCCAGTAAACATACGACCAGCCTGCTATGCCAACGACGGCCACGGCCGCCAGCTTCGGGCCCAAAGGCCTTGTGCGGCTGGATAGCAACAGCAGGGCGATACCGACGGCGACGCCGGCAGCCGCCGACAGCAATAGGGCCGGCAGATGCTGGCGATCAAAAGCCGTCAGTGCGGCAACCCCAAGCAGCAGCAGCGCTGGCCCATAACGGAGGAGCATCGCAGCGCGCCAGCGGCCGGAGATGGAGCCAACCACCATGGCCCAGCAACTGGCCGACATCAGCAGCGCCGGATAGAGGAAACGCAGCTCGGCATACGGCGAGGCAAGTACGTAGACCGCCAGCAGCAGCGGCGGTCCGAGCACGCAGGTCCGCAGCAGCGGATCAGTGCCAAGGCGGCGCCAGTTCATGGCGAGGGCCACCACCCAACCGACGACCCACAGACCCAGGAGCAGGGGGGGCGTGCCGAAATATCCTCCGCTCAGCACGCCCCACAAGCTCGCGGCACTGTGCAGGGCGGGGTCGGCGTGTGTTGGAAACAAGCCGTCCAGCAGCCGCCGCCCGCCGACGCGGACCTCCACCGGAAACAGTGGGCTGCCCCAGAGCAGCCCGTTGCGCAAGTACCACGGCGCAGCCAGCACCAGGGCAACGACAAGCGCAACTGCGATCGGCCGCCAGGACTTAGGCGGCGCAAGTTCGGTCCGCCACGGCAACATTAGCAGCAGCGCCGGCAGAGCCAGCAGCGCCGTGTACTTCACGCTGATAAGCAGACCCACGGCCAAGCCGACGCGCCAGGCGCTGGGGTTCTGCTTCCATCGTGTAAGTCCAACCAGGGCGGCCATGAAAAACGCGGCAACGTAGAGATCGTCCTTGGCCAGAATCGCCTGACTGACCAGCGGCCGGGCCAGCACCGCGCCGACGGCCAGGACCGATGCCAGCGCCAATGAAGCCCCCAACTGGCGACACCAGTTCACCATCGACACGACAAGCAGCGCCAGGGCCGGTAACTGCACGAAGCGCGCCAGCGCATCGTTGCCCAGCGGCGCCACCCACCAGGCGATAAAGACCGAACCAGCCAGGGGCGAATAGGTGTTGGCGGGGTTGTGAAACCAGATTTCGTAAAGCCCCAGGCGGCCATGCTGTATCCACTGAGCGGCCGCGGGCAGGTGGTAAGTCAGGGCGTCGGTAGCGATTGCAGGGCCCTGAACCATGTGGCCGACGGCGGCGACAACGTAACCGGCCAGGGCCCAGGCCAATAGAACCAGCGGCCGATGGCCCGTGAGATTGGTCGGCGGCTGGCAGGCCAACGTGCCGGGGCCTCTGCGTGTCCAATAAAGTAGAGCCAGGCTCTGCAGCACCGCCAGCAGAGCGATAATCGGCCAAGTGAGAAGACCCATGAGCCCGGCAGCGACAACGGACGTATATTGAATGCACAAGCTCAGCAGTAGCGCATCGGCGGTCGCCTGTACGGGGTCGTTGCCGCGACCGCGGGCCAAGCGCCAGGCGCTGTAGCCGACCAGGCCATTGAGAGCCAGGGCGGCCAGTAAACGGAGTTCGTCGCTGCCCGGAAACACGGGCCGGGATTATAAGTGCGGCGACGGCCGATGCGAGCAGCGCCTGGGGCGTTTGGTGGCTGGACAGGTAGCGATTCCGGCGGCATACTCCAGCTATTGCGGAGGCTGCCGGGCGCGTATGTCTTTACTCAAGGCTCACACCTATGCTCCACACCGCTGCTGTTTCATGCCGGGCTCTGGGTGTACTGCTGCTGGGCGCGCTGTTGTGTAGCTCGGCCAGTGCGGCCACACCACAGCAGGTCAATCAAACGCTGGACAAGGCCAAGGCGTTTCTGTTCAGCAAGCAGAAACCGGATGGCACCTGGGAGGTGGGCCCACCGCCCAAGGACATCGTCAACGTGCCGGGCGATCACGACATCAGGGGCCCCCAATATGGCGGCCTGACGGCGCTGGTGACCTACGCCATGCTGGCTTCCGGCGAGAAGCATCAGGATGAGCGCCTTAAGCGGGCGATCGAATTCCTGAAGACGACCAAGATGGCCGGCACCTATGCGGCCGGTTTCCGCGCCATGGTCTGGTTGTATCTGCCGCCCACGGCCGAAATCAGGCAACTGGCCAAGATCGATGCGGAGATCCTGCTGGGCACGGCCAACAAGAAGACTGGGACCCATACGTACTCGCTGCTGCTGGCCAGGACGAAACCTCCCTTCTGGGACATGAGTAACAGCCAGATCGGACTTCTGGGCCTGTGGGCGACCGGTGAGCTGGGGGTGGAGGTCCCCGCTGGCTACTGGACCACGGCCGATCAGCTTTGGCGAGCGATGCAGCACGCGGATGGTGCTTGGTCGTATTTGCCAGACAACACATTCGGTGCTGGTGCAGGCGCGCCGCATCCGGGCCTGACGGGGGCGGGCATCGCCTCGCTGTTTTTGATCAATGAGCGCAAGCAGCAGTCGGGCGAGTGTCGAGGTAATCCGCAGGAAGAGCCCATCGACAAAGCCCGCGCCTGGCTGGCGGCGAACTTCGACAAGATCATGATTTCGCCGACGCCGGGGGTCGGAGGCAACGCGGTGTACAACCTGTATGCCCTGGAGCGATGTGGCGTGGCCGGCGGCTACCGCAACTTCGGCAAGCACGACTGGTACCAGTTCGCCGCCGACTGGCTGATCAAAAACCAGAAACCCGATGGCCGTTGGAGTGCCGATATGGCAATCGTGGATCTGGACGGCGTGGCCACCACGGCCTTTGGCATGCTGGTGCTGACTTACGGCCGGGCGCCGCTGGTGATGACCAAGCTGGAGTATTTTTTGCCCGATGGCTCAACGCCCGTGCGCCCGCAACCGGCGCGGCCGCTGCCTGCTGCTGGCCCGG
>Ga0209450_10000092_pt1 | contig 52576 bp, 24 predicted proteins | sample FrelakmetLWP11LW_FD_187149 | JGI IMG/M metagenome (GOLD analysis project Ga0209450, IMG submission 187149) | Freshwater lake sediment microbial communities from the University of Notre Dame, USA, for methane emissions studies - LWP11 LW (SPAdes)... | ecosystem: Environmental > Aquatic >... | reverse complement strand
CCCCTGCCCCGTCCACGATCAGCCTGAAATGCCGTCCACGATCACGCTGAAACACCGTCCACGATCAGACTGAAACAGCCGTCCACGATCGCTGAAATACGCACCGTCACCGCCATCAGCGCCGGAGCGCCTTCGAGCATCGGCACCACCTCGCTCGCCCAGACACCCTCGAGCGGGTTCGCTCGGGTGCGCCAGTGACGCGCTGGACGCTGCGAGGGCAGCATCGCCCTGCTCTCGAGGCGTCGCGCGCTGCTTACGCTGATGCCCGTCTTCACCGCGGCCGCCTCCTGAGAGCATTCGCCACGCAGTTGTTTGTACTTGGTCATTTGCAGATCCGTAATGCGTTGGCCGGGCACAGTGGCTACCTCCTCTACGAGGCAAACCACTGTAAAACCCGATCGCACGACGCATCCCGGTAGCCTGCGTCAACCGCTCACGATAGTTGGTCGTCGACCGCTCAGAATAATTGTCTCTGGCCAGGCGCTGCTGGCCTTCGCGCGCGAGGGCGATACGGTGGTCGTTCACAGCATGGATCGCTTGGCGCGCAACCTCGACGACTTGCGACGCATCGTTCAAGGGTTGACGCGCCGCGGAGTCCGCATGGAGTTCGTCAAGGAAGGATTGACCTTCACCGGCGAGGACTCGCCGATGGCCAATCTGATGCTCTCGGTGATGGGGCGTTCGCCGAGTTCGAGCGCGCACTGATCCGCGAGCGTCAGCGCGAGGGAATCGCGCTCGCCCGGCTGCGCGGCGCCTATCGCGGTCGGAAGAAGTCGCTCGACATCGGGCAGATCGCGGAAATGATTCGCCGGCTCGATGCCGGCGAGCAGAAGGCCCAGGTCGCGCGCGACCTGGGCATCAGTCGCGAAAACTTGTATCAGTATCTGCGCGCGCGGTAGCGGATGCCGCGCCGATCACCCCTAAAAGGCATACGCAAACCTTACCAAAGCACAGTTTTCTCCTGGAGACGCTCCAATGCCCGCGCACTACCGTGCAATCGCGGAGTCTGGAATGACGGCGGACCGGCCACGGCCATATGCCACGCTTCACCCAGCCTGAGATGTATTGCCTGCATGTGCCGCGCTTCACCTGCCCCCGGCATCCGACAGCGCAGTACGGAGCCGCTGCCTGTAAATTCGATTTGGCGTAGTGGCAGCATCAATCCGACGCCGGTCGCTTTAAGGACGGCTTCCTTCAACGTCCACAGCCGCAAGAAGGCATCTGGACGGCAGGATGATGGAAGCCGCCGGTACTCGGCGTGCTGCCCGGCGGTAAAGTGACTGTTGGCCAGCGCGTCGATATCCTCGACAAGTGCAGGCGTCCACCGCTCGACATCTACACCGATTTCGATGTCTCCGTCGACCACGGCGACAACCAGCAATCCGTGAGAATGCGAGATGTTGAAGCTGGGCAGCCGTCTTCCGGTCAGAGTGCGTGCCGCCGGCTTGCCGCCCGCCTTCCTTACGAAAGTGACGTCTCGCGGCGACAGATCGGCATAGTCCGCCAGGAGTCGCTTCAGCGCGGCGCGGCCGTGCAGGACTTCAACCCGGCGCGCCGCTGAACGCACGCGCGCGAGCCCTTCCCGGTCTTCGTCATTCAGTAGCTCCAGCGCCCTGTCCGCGCCGGTCTGTTCGGCCAGCTCATGCAGGCAGAAGAGGTGGACATTGACGTCGATCCTGTCAGCCGGCATCGGCCCTGAGCCTTCTGTGCGCTCCCTCTGGATGTGAGCTCAGCGGCGTGTCAGCGACGAGGCGACAGATGGCTTCGGCATGCTGATTGATGAAAAAGTGATCCCCGCAGAATATATGCATTTTGAAGACGCCATGGGTATAGTCGCGCCACAGTCTTGCCTCGTGCTCCGTGACCAGCGGGTCGGATTCTCCCTGAAGCACTATGATGTGGGCGCTGGTCACGTGCACAGGGCGACGCGGCGTGTAGCAGTCGATCAGCCGATAGTCGCTGCGCAGCACCGGAAGGAACGCCCGGACCAGGTCGCTCGTCTCGAAAAAAGACGCTGGCGTGCCCCCCAGACGATGGATCTCTGCCAGGAACAGTTCATCGGACAGCAGATGGATGTGGCGCTGCGGATGAGGGTAGTGCGGTGGACTGCTTCCTGAGAGGAAAAGCGCTTGGGGCGCCGGCAGCCCGGTGTCGGCAAGCTGCTGCACCAGTTCGTACACCACGCTCGTTCCCATGCTATGTCCATAGAAGGCATAGCGAGCTTGACGCGCCACGGGGGCCACCGTGGCCGCAAGATCCTTGACTGCCGCCTCAATGCTGTCGTGGAACGGTTCGGGCGTGCGCCGGCCATGCCCCGCCAGATCCAGAGGCACGACCCGGACGGAAGCCGGGAGCATGCGAGCCCAGCGCCCATAGACGGCAGCGGCCGTACCTCCCGCATAGGCGACGCAGAATAGATACAGCCTGTCGGGGTCGATGTGTTGCAGCATGGACAGTTCTCGAACAGGAAGGGCTGAATCTAGAAGCTGATGAAGACGGCCAGTTCCGAGTACCAGCGGTACGGTACTGTGCCGAATTCAGTGCGAGAACCGCCGGCCGGCAAGATGATGCGCCACACGATTTCGGCTTGGTCCCAATAATTGGATCGAAACGTCAGGGTTCTGAGGGACGAGTTGTCGCCCGGTGCATACAAAACGCTCAATTCGATTCCCAACGTGTCGGTCAAGCGGCGCACGCCCTCGGTCACCGCGCTCAGGTTGGCCGCCGCCGTGAGGTAGCGCTGCTGGTTACGGCCATATGCGAGATGGTTGAGCCAAGCGGCTGACCCACCGTGACACGGCGCGGCGCGATCCGCCCGGCAATCGATGATGTGCTGATATTCCGTTCGGCTGTAGGCGTCGCCGATCCGGTAAATCTCCGCGGTCACGCTGAAGCGGTCGCTGAACTCATGGGTGCCCGCAAGCATCCAGGAGGTATACGGACCTTCCGCACCGATATCGCCGGGCAACAAATAATCGGTGCTGTTCTGGCTGACCGTGACGGCCTGTGGATAGCGCGACTTGCGATGCATTGCCACGCCGCCGGAAAGTATCAAGCCATGCAGTACGGCGTGCAGACGTTGTCCCGCGTCCAATGCGAACGAGGCGCCTACTGCTTCACCGATGCTCGGCGCGCGGTAGAAGACAGCATCCAGATCCAAGCCCGAGATCGCACTGCTCGTGACCTTGACGCCGAGGCTATCCACCTTGCTCTTGGTCTCTCGGCGCACCAGCGTCGTGAGTAGAAAGTAGTCGTTGACGTAATCCAGCGAGACGGCCGGCACCCCGACTTTAGCAATGTCTAACCCGGTAGGGTCCAGCGGCGGATTGACGAAATCAGTTGGAATATAAGTGAAGCCCCGTCCCCACAAGACCCGCTGCTTGCCCAGGCGCAGCTTGAGCGATTCGGTCAGATCGACGGCGACGTTGAACTGGTTGACGCGCCTGTCCCACGTATCGGTCTCGAACAGGCGCTCCACCTGTCCGTCGAACAGCAGCGCGAAGCGGTTGGGCTGCCCGGCGCGCAAGATGACGTTGGTCCGGGCACCCACCCACGACAGCTTGTCCGGCGAGCCCTGAACATCGTAGATGGAGTTGGCGCTGGATCGTTGTCCTCCCAGGGTCAGACCTATGATCCCGCTGTAGCGCCAGCCGAGCGCCGGCGCAATATCCGGCTCCGCATCGGCGTCAACCATCACGGGCTCGAGTTCGGGCTGCATTTGCGCGGCAGCGGCCTGTGCGGCCAGCAGCGCGCCAACCGCGCATACGGTCGCCAACCGGCGGCCCATCGATGATCTCGGTGCCATGCTCATGCCTCGGCCAGTTGCAGTGCCGCGGAGGCCGCAGCTGCTTCCGTCACCGGTGCTGCAACCGGATCGACCCGGGCCGTCTGGATTTCACTGTGCAAGGCCCCGAAGACTGGTCCACGGTGGCCGTCGATCGGCGCTTGCAACGGCCGGCCGGCACAACGTACCGGTCAAGGCCGCCATGCGATACGGCCGCTCCGAGGCCCCGGCCGGTGTAGGCGATGGCGAACCGATTCACCGCGGCGTGCCGCCTGAGCCCCGGCTCCGGTGGGCTGTGATATCGCGCAGCGCCGGCCGGATCAGCTTCGCGGCCGCGCCGCCGCCAAGGATGGGTCCGCACGTCTTGATGATCTTGCGCAGTCACGCAGGCACGCCCTTGAAGGCACGGGTCGCATGGATCACGCGTCACCCCTCCAGCAGAAAGGCGAAGGACAAGATCCCTGCTCTCCGGTGCGCCCGGATTCCAGTGCATCATCGGGCGGCCACGATGGCGAGCCACTGCGCGCCCCGGGCGGCCGCCTCGACGGCCTCGATCTCGCCTGCTGCCGCCTCGGCGCTGGGCGCCGCGCAGCTCGGCTTGAGCGCCGCGGCAAGCGCCTGGCGGTCCTTTCAGCCGGCGCAGTCGCTCGCCAGCAGGCAGATAGCCCGTGGGATGCGGTGACTTCTTGCCCCGCGCACGCCCGATCAGCGCCTCCTTTCGCGCCGCCGTCAAGGCGTTGATCCGCCCACCGCTCATCGTGCCGACAGCCCCGCCATTGGGTCAGGCCGCTGCTCGCTGAGGATCTTCGCCAGCACCGCACGGCACGTCGCGATCTGCGCACTCTTCCAATTCGTCGTACTCGGCATATACGCTCTATACTTTCAAGCTACGGAAACGCTGAACAATTGCCGCTTTTCGCGCGCCGGGGTACGGCCGACGGTCTTCGTTTCACGATGCGGCGCAAAGGGTTTGGCGGGAGTCGATTTTCCTCTCGATTTGGGGTCATCGGCCCGATTTCATCGGTGGTTCGGTCGCGGCGCCGATCGGTGGACGCACCTCGGCCGTGTCAGGCGAGCAAGCGTTTCTTGGCCAGCACCAGATTGGCCAACGCGAACAGCATCGTCGTCTGCACCGCGTTCTTGTCCAAGCCCCTGTAACGCACCTTCTTGTACTTGAACAGGTTCTTGACCACATTGAACGGATGCTCGACCCGCGCCCGAATCTGCGCCTTGGCCCGCTCCGCCGCCCGCAGCAACTCTTTCAGCGGCCCGTCTTCCATCTTCTTGATCGTGCCGCGCTTGACCGCCACTTGCCATTCGATGTCTGTCCGGACGCGGCCCGCCTGCCGTGCCGCCGCGATCTTGGCTCGCTGGTCCACGCCGGTATAGCCCGCGTCCGCATGCACCCGTTGCTCCTGCCCGTGCAGCAACTCGTGTGCGTGCGCCACGTCGCTCTCGTTGGCCGCCGTCACCTGCACGCTGTGCACCAGCCCCGAGTCCGCATCGGCGCCGATATGCGCCTTCATCCCGAAGTGCCACTGATTGCCCTTCTTGGTCTGGTGCATCTCGGCATCGCGCGCGCGGTCCTTGTTCTTCGTCGACGGCGCTGCCGCAATCAAGGTGGCGTCCACCATCGTGCCCGCCCGCAGCAGCAGCCCGCGCTCGCTCAGGTGCGCGTTGATCCGCTCGAACAGCCGCGCCGTCAACTCGTGCTCCTCCAGCAGGCGCCGAAACTTCAGCAGCGTGGTGGCGTCCGGCGCCAACTCGCGCCCCAGGTCGATGCCCACGAATTCACGCATCGACTGACTGTCGTACAGCGCGTCTTCCAGCGCTTCGTCGGCCAGACCGAACCACTGCTGCAGGAAATACATCCGCAGCATCCGCGCCACCCCGATGGGCGGCCGACCCACGCGCCCGCTGCTCGGGTACTTGACCTGCACCACCGCTTCCAGCCGCGCCACGGCACCACCTGCTCCATCTCCGCCAGAAACTTCTCGCGCCGCGTCACCCGCCTCTTCTGCGCGAACTCAAGGCTGGCAAAACTCTTCTGCATCGGCAACCCCTGCGACCATTCCATGAACCCTTCAACATGCAAGAATCACGCCGAATAAGTCAGCGTTTCCCTATGTCTCGCACGCAGAATCCCGGGCCGCTCGCTTGAACAGCCGCGCAGCCTCCTCCTCAAACAGCCGCTGCAGCACGCCGATGTCGCGCTCGAAGTTGCAGAAGACATCGAACTGGATAGTGCGATCCACCCGGGTCACTATCACGTACAGGCTGGCGTACCCGTCCTTGCTGGACGCTCCCTCCATCTGCCGGGTCGAGAAGTCGATGACCTTCTGGTACTCGGCCTCGGCCTTGCCGACGTAGTTGAGCAGGATCATCGGATCACGCCGGCCCAGCTTGCGTGCGTTCATCGGCGCCAACGCGTCCCACCACTTGAAGCGCATCGCCACGTTCATAAGCATGTTCATGAAGTTGACGTTGTAGCGATTGACGAAGCGGATCTTGCGGCGCAGCCCTTCGATCAGGGCGCCCGGGTCATCACGATCGATCATCACCAGCAGGGGCAGCACGTCGATGAACAGGCCTAGGGTGTCAAAATAGGACAGGTCCTGGTACTGTCGGCCCTGGTACACGATCTTCAGCGGCACGGCATCCTGCTCCAGGAACCGCGCCAGCGTGTACGCCAGCAGCATCAGCGTGATCTCCCAGGTGGCGTCATCGTCGTCGCTGATCTGGTAGAGATCGAGGTCGAGCGCGTAACGCAGCTTGCGGATCTGCGGCTGGCGGCGCGCTAGGATGCGCTCTTCCACCGCGTTCTTGGCCTTCTGGTAGCGCGGCAGTTCGAAGATCTCCAGCAGCTTCTGTTTAGTGATGCCCTGCGGGCCGCGGTTGATCTGCTCCAGATAGTCGCGAAACGACTTGACTGGCGCCATCGGCGCCGTGTTGCCGGCCAGCAGCTGGCGGTAACGGGTGAGCAGCTGACGCCGCAGCACCTGACCGCTCATGTTGTCGAAGATTGAATGATCGAGGTTGAAGAACAGCGTGTGCCGGCAGCGGTCCAGACGCATCAGCATCACGCGGAACATCACGCCTCCGGTTGCATTGAAGTCGATGCGGTTCTCCACCGCCATCAGGCGCTCGACCAGTTCGCCCTGCAGGGGCGGCGCGCAATCGGAGAGATCGACCAGCGGCAGCGCCAGAGGCTGCGACGGCGCGGCAAACTCATCCCAGACGAGACGGCGCACGAGGTTGCGCCGCAAACGGCTGCGCAAGAGGCCCTGCAGACTAACCACGTCGGTCAGTGCGCGCTCGAGCAGCAACACTTCGATCGGCTCGTCGAAATCAATCATGTAGAAGGTCACCCGGTTGGACTCCTTCAGGAACATCTTCTGGAAGGGGCTCAGGGGGTAGCTCGCCTGCACCGGGCCCTGACAGATCAGGGCGTGGAGCCGCCGCATATCCCGCGCCACCTGCTCCACCAGGCGCGGCGCGCGCGCATCAGCGTCGCTGTCGGCCAGTCCAATGGCACGCCACATCTCGGCCGCTTCGACCTCGTCGGCTTGGGCGGGGCAGCGCGACAGTGGCACCACGTAATGAGGCTGCAGCTCGGCCGGCAGCCGCAGACGCGCCAGCACCAGCAGCGGCCGCTGGTCGAAGGCTGTATCGCCCAGGAACAGCACGCGGATGCTGCGCCCCTCGTGCTGCACCGTGTGCAGTTCGGCCTCGGCGCCCAGTGTCTGGCGCAGCCGTGCCAGCAGGTCCGGCACGTTGCGAACGTCGCCGTGTTCTTCCTGCCGGTTGAGGTGCAGATAGCGCGCCAGCAGCCGGAGGGTCGGGTGGTTGAACACCTCATTGGGCATGAGCTTGACACCGTGTTTTTCCAGCTCGGCCGTCAGCTGCGCCACCTTGAGAGAGTCGCCGCCCAGTTCGAAGAAGTCCTCGTCCAGGCCGATGCGCTCAATGCCGAACAACTCGGCCCAGAGCGTATGCAGCAGTGACTGGTACTGCTCCGGCGCACTCGCGTCGATGGCCGACGAAAGCTTGATGGCTTGCATCGTATCGTCGGCGCGCAGAGCAGCATGCGCTGGCGGCAACGCAAACAGGTCGAGCCGGGACGCACCCAGCACAGCCCGCTCCAGGCCGCCGGCCACCACGCCCAGGGCCTGCTCTAGTTGCGCCGTATCCGGCAGCTGCGCCGAACCGTCGGCTCGCAGCGCCAACGGCAGATAAAGCTGCGACCCGGCCGGGCCGCCCGGCAGGGCACGGATCTGCCGCTGCGCTTGACCGCAGGCAATGGCCTGCACCAACTGATCCGGTGCGTGGCTCAGCGCCTGACCGCCTGACCACAGGCTGACGAAGCCCGGCCGCTGCGCTTGCAGCCAAGACAGCGCCGCCGGCCACAAACTGCCGGCGTCGGCATGCGACGCGAGCAGCTGCTCGCCATAGGGTTCGAACAGCGCTGGCGGGCGATCCCGCGCCACGTCCAGCACGATCACGCCATCCAGCGCTGCGCCGGGCACCTCGATGCGCCAGCCCTCGAGCGCAGCATCGGCGATCGGTTGCGGCGCAGCCGGCGTCTGCGCGACGAGGATGCCGGTCTCCAGGCAGCGCCGTGCCGACGCATCGGCGGGAAAGGAAATGACGTCGGCAAAGCCTGCGGCACGGGCCACGGCTTCCCACTGGTCGAGGTCGGTCAGCGGAGAGAGCTTGCGTTCCTGTTCGTCGAAGTGCCACCAGCCGTCGGCCAGACCCCAGATCAGGTCGATGTAGCGGCGCACTCGAGTGCGCTCGAGCAGGCACATGAGCCCGCCGTCGCGCAGCAGCCTACGAAGATGGCCCACGCTCGCCGTCAGGCTGCGCGTGGCATGCACCACGTTGAAGGCGAAAACCATATCGAAGCTGTTGAGTTCCAGTCCCTGCTCCTGCGGCGGGCGGTTGAGGTCGAAAATGCCGAAGGTGAGGAAGTCATAGCCCTCGCGCAGCGCAAACTCGCGTGCATCGTGCAGGAAGGTGCGGCCGATGTCGGTGAAGTAATACTCGACTTTCACCCCGCGCAGCAGCGGTGCCAGCCGCCGCATCGTCAGGCCGAAGCCGCCGCCAGCTTCGAGGATGCGGATCGGTCCACGCGCGCGCTGTACGATTTGCTTGAAGAGGTTTTCGAAGGTGATGCGGATCACGCGCTCCTCTAGCTCCTGGATCGAGCCTTTGTAGGCGTTTTCCAGCATGCTGTTGCTGCCGTCCGGATAGAGCACAGAAATCGGCGGCACCTGCTCCGGCAGGGCCGCCGGGAAAGCCGCCACGCAGTGCTCCACCACGTCCAGATTGCCGGTGAACAGCGGGCTGGCCTGCGCCAGTTCGTGCCGGATCGCTGCGACCTCACGCAGCTCGGCCGGTGCGCGCCGCACGGTGTAGCCGCCGGCACCGGGCTCCAGCACCCGGTTCTCGCTGAGCATGGCCAGGATGCAGTCAACGTACTTTTCCAGCCGCGGAGTCACGCGCAACGCCGCGCGCAGCACCTCGCGCGTGAAGCTCCGCCCCGGCGTGAGGGGCAGGCAGCCGTCGACGTAGCGCGCCACCAAGGTAGTGCAGGCCTCGTCCAGCAGGGCGTGGGCGTCGCTGAGTTCACGCAGGCCGTGGCGGCGCAGATCCTGCATCTGGTCGCGTGCCAGCAGCTCGCGGATCTGCCGCGGGCTGACATTCAGGGCGCAGGCAGTCGGCCTTGCCTCCTGCCAATAAGCGCTAATCGGAATCACTCGCGCAGCGCTGGCACGCTCAATGCGCGTGGCAAATTCGCGCAACGGCAAGCCGGCCGGTCCCAGCAAGCCGACGGTGCGGCCGGCCCAGCACGCTGGCGCGCCCGGTGCCGTCAGCGCTGCGGTACGGTACGCCGCGCGCCGGCCCTGGTCGTAGACGGCCAGCGTAAGGAGGGTGTCAGGGTCGTAGATTTCCCGCTCCAGCCGCTCGGCGAGTTGTGTCGGCTTCAGTCCGCCGCCGCCCAGCACGGCCCGCAGGTCCAACTGCGGGAAGTCGGCGCGTAGGCTGCGCAGGCAGGCGTCGAGTTCGGCGTCAACGTCGGCGTCGCGGCGCTGCAGCCCGGGCAGCGCCAGCACTAGGCGCGCCGCATGGTTCGGGCTTTCGCTGCGCAGGACCCTAGCCAAGCGCAGGACACGCTGTAGCAGGACGCGCAGGCACTGCGGTTCGCGCGCGGCCGACAGCCAGACCATGAGACCGGGCACACCATCGGCGGCGCGCAACGCATGCAGCAGGCGGCGCCAGTCGGTCGTGCGCTCGAGGTCGGCGGTGTAACGACCGCCTCCCTCGTCCGCCCACCCATGGGCGGCCTCGCATTCGATCACTCGCAGGCCGCTGACCAAGTGCAGTGCCTTGCGCGTGCGTCTCATGTAGTGCCCGCCTTCCATGATGCCTAGGCAGGCCCGCACGACGGCAGAGTCGTCCAGCGCGGGCAGCAACGCGCTTTGCCAGCCCAGAGTCATAACCGCGGTAGCATCGGTCACGGACACTGCAGCGGGGGCGCCGACCGATTCCAGCAGGCGATAGATGTCGCCCCGGCCGATCGGGAAAACGTGTGGGGCGAACGGGTATAGCGGCGCTTCCACCTTGGAGCGCACTTCGTGGCGGTAGTAGCGCTTCCAGTCGGGCTGCACGCCATGGCCCCAGAGCTCGCCTAGCGCACGGACTAGATGCTGCGTATCGGGCACGTCGGCGCGGGCATGACGCAGCACCGATACCGTCACCGACGCGTGCTCGCTGGCGCACTGCTTCACAAAGGCGCCCAGAACCTGACCCGGACCCAGTTCGACGTACAGCGTGTTCGGTTCAGCCAGCACTTTCTGCGCGCCGTCGGAAAAACGCACCGTGCCGCGCGTGTGGGCGGTGTAGTAGTTCGGATCCTGCGCCTGCTCGGGCGTAATCCATTCGCCGCTGAGGTTGGAGAGATAGGGTATGCACGGCGCAGCCAGAGTCACCTCCTCCAATGCCGCACGCAACGCCGGCAGCATGGGTTCCATTAGGGACGAGTGGAACGCGTGTGAGGTATGCAGGCGTTTGGCAGGGACACTGCTTGCATGCAGGGCCCGCTCGAACTCTTCGATAAGGCCGTGCGCGCCGGACACGGTGCATTGCCGTGGCCCGTTGACGGCCGCCAAGTCCAGTCCCGGCGGCAGCACGGAGGCCAGATCGGCAGGTGAGGCGGCCACGGCCAGCATGGCGCCGGAGGGCAACTCGTGCATGAGTCGTGCGCGCTTGATCACCAGCGGCAGGGCGTGTTCCAGTGACATCACTCCCGCGAGGCAGGCGGCCACGTACTCGCCCAGACTGTGGCCGATCATGGCTGCGGGCTGTATGCCCCAGTCCATCAGGAGGCTGGCCAGGGCGTATTCGACCGCGAACACGCTGGGCTGGGCCAGTTCGGTGTCGTTGAGCGCGGCAATGTCGCCCGCGTCGGGGGTGGCGTTCATGAGCAGGCTGCGCACTCGGGTGAGCCCGTGGCTGTCGCAGATCCCCAGGCAGCGCTCCAGCGTCTCGCGAAAGACCGGCTCGCTACGCACGAGGCCCAGAGCCATGCCCGGATATTGCGTACCTTGGCCTGCAAGCAGAAACACCAGGCGCGGCGGCTGGGCCGGGCTGAGGTAACGGCGTGCGCCGATCTCCTCCGCCGAGCCCGCCTCGGCCCGCAGTTGGTGCAGCAGATCGTCCCGATGACGGAACGCCAGCGCACGGCGCTGCGGCAGGCTACGCCGCCCCACCTGCAGCGTATAGGCGCAATCGGCCAGGTCGAGCTCCGGCCGATTGAGCAGATAGTCGGTCATGACGCGCTCTACCCGCTCCAGGGCCGCGGCATCGGCGCCGGACAGGCACAGTAGCTTCCATTCGCGTCCGGGCGTCGAGGCCGGCAGCTCCGGCGCTTCCTCCAGCACCACATGCACGTTGGTGCCGCCGATGCCAAAGGAACTGACCCCCGCGCGCAGCGGGTAGACTTCGTACGCGCTGCCGTCCACCGCGGGGTTAACCCAGTCACGGGCATGGTCCACCACGTAAAACGGGCTATGCGCAAAATCGATCTCCGGGTTAGCCGCGCGGAAGTTCAAGCTGGGCGGGATGCGGCGGTGCTGCAATGCCAGCACCGTCTTGATGAAGGAGGAGATGCCGGCCGCCGCGTCGAGATGGCCGATGTTGGATTTGAGCGAGCCGATGCCGCAAAAGCCGGTGCGTTCCGTGCGGAAGGCCTTTTTGAGGCCCTCAATCTCCACCGGGTCGCCCAGCGCGGTTCCGGTGCCATGGGCCTCGACGTAGGAGATGCTTTCCGGCTCGACCTCGGCCATGTGCAGCGCGCGTCGAATCACTTCGGCCTGCCCTTCCACACTGGGCGCCGTGTAGCCTACCTTGCGCGCACCGTCGTTATTGGCGCCCGTACCCTTGATGACTGCCAGGATGCGGTCATGGTCGCGCAGCGCGTGCTCCAGCGGCTTGAGCACCACGGCCCCCATGCCGTTGCCCTCCAGCGTGCCGTTGGAGTCGTCCGAGAACGGGCGGCACAGGCCGTCGGGCGACAGGATCATGCCCTCCTCGTACACATAGCCGTTCTTGTGCGGCAGGTTCAGGCCGCTGCCGGCGGCCACCGCCATGGAACAGGCCCCGGTGAGCAGCTGGCGGCAGGCTAAGTCCACGGCATAGAGCGAGGTCGAGCAGGCGGAATGCACCGCAGCGCAAGGCCCGCGCAGGTTGAGCTTGTAGGCGATGCGCGTGGCAACGAAGTCCTTGTCGTTGAGCTGCAGCGTGGCGAATTGCGAGGCGGCGCTCTCCTTCGTGTCCAGCCGCGTCGACAGCTCCCACACGAAGTTGCCCGAGGCGCCGACAAACAGGCCGATGCTGCCCTTGGACAAGTGCCCGGCATAGCCAGCGTCCTCCAGCACATGGTAGACACACTGGTGCAACGCGCGCACCTGCGGATCCATGAGCGCCGCGTCGCGCGGCGTGTAATCGAAGAAGGCCGCATCGAAATACTCGATGCTCGGGAAGACGCCCTTGGCGCGCACGAAGTTACTCAAGGTCAGCAGTTGCGGATGCACCCCGGCCGCCAGCAATTCCTCGTCGCTGAGCGGTGAGATCGAGCCGCGGCCGGCCCACAGGTTCTGCCAGAACTCCCGCGCGTTGGCTGCGCCGGGAAAGGTGCCGGCCAAGCCGATCACGGCGATCTCCAGCCCGGTACGAGAGGTCTTGATTTTCATGCGTCGTCCATGCTTTTGATCAGATTGCGGGTGCGCTTGAGCGCGCTCTGCGCCTCGTCCAGCGCCTGCGCCTCGGCGGCTCGGCGTTGCTGCTCGGCCACCGGGTCGGCGCCTAGGTATTCGGCCAGGCGAGCGATACTCGTGTACTCAAACAGCATTGCCAACGGGATATCGCGTGCAAACGCCTCTTGCAGGCGGTTGTTGATGGCAATCAGGTTGAGCGAGTTGGCACCGGCCTCGAAGAAGTTGTCGTGCACGCCGATGGCGCTCACGCCCAGCACTTCGCAGCAGATCTGAGCAATGCGACTCTCGGTCTGGCTGCGCGGCGCGATCGGCTGCAATGCGGCGGGGTCCTGCGCGGCCTGTGCCAAGCTCTGCAGGACGGGCAGCGCCCGGCGGTCGAGCTTGCCGTTGACGGTCAGCGGCATCTGCGCCAGCCGCAGAAAGAAGCCGGGCACCATGTACGAAGGCAGCGCGCTCAGATGCTCGCGTAACGCGGCCGGTGCAACGTCGGCCGGCCCTGTGTAGAAAGCATGCAGCTGCTTGTCTCCCCCCTGGGCACCGGCCCGTTCGTGGGCCACCACGACGACATCGGTGATGCCGGGATGACGCGCGAGCGCGCGTTCGATCTCGCCCAGTTCGACGCGAAAACCGCGAATCTTCACCTGGAAGTCATTGCGCCCCAGCATGTCCAGCGTGCCGTCCGGTAGCCAGCGCGCGATATCTCCGGTGCGGTAGAGCCGACCGACCGGCAGGGGCGGGGCCGCCGTTGCGGTAGGACCGCCGGACCGGAACGGATCCAGCCCGAACTTCTCCTGCGTTAGTTCGGGACGATTCAAATAGCCGAGGGCGACGCCGTCGCCGCCCACGCACAGCTCGCCGCAGGCGCCGGGCGGCAGCAATGCCCCGCCGGCGTCGAGGATGTAGGCCCTGGAGTTGGCGATCGGCCGGCCGATCGGGATGCGTTGCGCATAGGGACGGTCGATCAAGAAGGTGGTCGAGAACGTGGTGTTCTCCGTTGGACCATAGCCGTTGACGATCCGCAGGCCGGGGCTTGCGGCGCGCACGCGTTCGATGTGTCGCGGCGACAGCGTATCGCCGCCGACCAGCAGGGTGCGCAATCCGCCGAACATGTGCTCATCGGCTTCGCACAGCTGGTTGAACAGTGCTTGGGTAAGCCAGAGCACCGTGACGCGGTGCTGCTCCAGCGCGGCGCGCAGCAGGCGCGCGTCGAGCAGCGTGGCCTCGTCCACCAGCACCAGTTCACCCCCGTTGAGCAGCGCGCCCCAGACCTCGAAGGTGCTGGCGTCGAATGCCGGGGCACCGGTCTGCAGGATGCGCTGCTCGGGACCCAGCTCCACGTAGTCCGTATTGCGCACCAGGCGCACGACGTTGCGATGGGTCACGATGCAGCCCTTGGGTAGGCCGGTCGAACCCGAGGTGTACATCACATACGCTGCTTGGTCGGTCGCAGGCAGGCGCGGCGTGAACCCCGGCGGTGCGGCATGCAGCGTCGGCTCCAGGGGCAGCGCGTTGACGCCCTCGGGCAGCCTGCCGCTCCAGCCCGGCGGCACCCCCACCACCCGCACACCAGCGTCGCCAAGCAAGGCGGCCAGACGCTTCTCGGGCGCCTGGGTCTCGAGCGGCACATAGGCCGCGCCGCAGTACAGCGTGGCGAGCATCCCCAGCACCAGGTCGATGCCGCGCGGCGCCAGCAGGCCTACGTGCTCGCCCGCGGCGACGCCGGCCTCGCTCAGTGCGGCAGCCAGGGCCAGCGCCTGCTGCCGCAGCACGCGATAGCTAAGTACGCGGGCGCCCTCGCGCAGCGCCACAGCGTCGCCGCGCGACTGGGCAACCTGCTCGAACAACGCCGGAATCGATTGCTGAGCCGGATAGTCACGCTGCGTGGAGTTGAATACGTCCAGCACGCGGCGGCGATCGTCTTCCGCACAGATGGACAATTCCTTCAGAGGTGCATGCGGCCGGGCCGCGATGGCCGTCAGCAGGCATTGCAGGCTGCGCGCCAGAGTGGCCATAGTCTGACGGGCGTAGCGGTGCGCGTTGTAGACGAAGCTCAACCGCATGTCCGCACCGGGGAAGACGATGAGGTGGAAGTCGAATTTGGCCGCTTGATGCACATGCACGTCAGTCACGCGCAGGTCGCGGCTGTTCGCCGACAGCAGGCGCATCTGCTGCGAGATCGGCAAATTCTCGAAGGTGACGACGTGATTGATGAGCCGGCTCTTCAACGGCGAGGCGGCCTGCACCGCCGCCAGCGGGTAATACTCGTAGGCGGCGGCGGCAAAGATGTCCTGGTGCACACGCCGCGCCAGTTCGATGAAGGCGGTCTCCCGCGGTGCGGCTACGCGCAGCGGTTGGGTGTTGATGAACAGTCCGACCATGCGCTCGACCCCGGCCAGTTCGGCGGGGCGGCCGGAGACCACGGTGCCGAAGACGACATCGTCGACATGGTTGTACTTCTGCAGCAGTACGCCCCAAGCGGTTTGGAACAGGCTGTTGACGGTCAGATGATGGCTGCGGGCCACGCGCTGGATCTCGGCGGTCAGGTCCGCGCCGAGGCTCAACCCGTACTCGTCCGAACTCACCGGGCCCTCGTAGGCCAGGTTGAAATAGGGCGGCCCGGCTTCGGCCTCGTAACCGGCCAGCGCGCGCGTCCAGTGCTCGTGGGCGCACGCACGATCCTGCTGGCCCAGCCAGCGGATGTAGACGCCGTAGGGCACGGTCTCGCGCTCGTCGATCACGGCGACCGAATCGACACGCAGACGGTCGTAATAAGAGAAGAAATCCTCGAACAGCGGTCCGAAGCACCAACCGTCCAGGATGATGTGATGGAAGGTCAGCACCATGCGGTGGCGCTCGGGTCCGAGGCTGAACACCGACAGCCGGACCAGCAGATCCGACGAGATGTTGAAACCCCGATCACGGTCGGTCTGCTTGCAGTGATCGACTTCGGCTAGCGCGGCGTCCTCCTCCCAGGCGCCGAAGTCGCGATGCTCGACCGCCGGCGCGCGCGACTTGAGCACGACTTGGCGCGGCACATCCGTCTTGCGGAAGCTGAAGAGGGTGCGCAAGGCACTGTACTTGGCCACGATCGCGCCAAAGGCTCGGCGCACGGCCCCGATCTCCAGCGGCCCCTCCAGTACGAAATCGAACTGCTCGACGTACGCTGCCGAATCGGGGTTGCGTGCATAGTCGAGCAGCATCCCCTCCTGCATCGGCGTCAGGGGATAGATGTCTTGGACGTTTTCTTTGGTCAGCATGGACGCGGTCCGGGTGGCTTGGGAGTCGGTGCGGCGCTCAACCGATGTCGAGATCGGCCAGGATGCGGTCGCGCTCCTGCTCGTCGATGGCGACCGCCGGCGCGGCAGCGTGCGCGGCCTCGCCCGCGGCCAATGCCGCCCCGGTTTGCAGATGCGGGGCCAGTTCGGCGATGGTCTGGTGTTGGAACAGCAGCGCCACCTCGGTGCGCCAGCCGGCCGCGCGCAGGCGCGCCACGATCTGGATCGCTTTGATCGAATCGCCGCCGAGTGCAAAGAAGTTGTCGTGAATGCTCTGCGCCGGTAGTTGCAACACCTCGCTCCATACCTGTACCAGCGTCATCTCGCGTTCATCGCGCGGAGCCGCGGCGTTGGCCTGCACGCGCTGCGGCGCCGGCAGCGTGCGGCGATCAATCTTGCCGCTGGCATTAAGGACGAAGGCGGGCAACAGCATGAACACCGTCGGCACCATGTAATCCGGCACCCGGGTCGCAAGAAAGCTGCGCAGTTGCGCTTCCAGTTCGGGCGTCGGCGCGGCAGCCGGAACGACGTAGGCGCACAGCAGGCGCTGGCCCGATGCATCGGGGTCGGCCGTGACCAGACAGGTCTTCACCGCCGGATGACACGCAATGGCGACCTCGATCTCGCCCAGCTCGATGCGGAAGCCACGGATCTTGACTTGGTGGTCACGCCGGCCGATGAACAGCAGTGCGCCGTCGTCCAGCCATTTCACGAGGTCGCCCGTGCGGTACAGCGTCTGTCCGGCCGCATACGGATCGGGCACAAAGCGTTCGGCTGTCAGTTCCTGGCGGTTTAGGTAGCCCAACGCGACGCCGTCGCCGCCGATGTAGAGCTCGCCCACCACGCCATGCGGCACCCGCTGGCCGTCCTCATCCAGCACGTAGACCCTTGTATTGGAAATCGGCCGGCCGATGGGAACGGCGCCCAGCGCCGGATCCACGCGCTCCACGGCCGCCGTGACCGCAAAAACCGTGGTCTCGGTCGGCCCATAACAGTGAATGAGCTTGCCCGGCCCCAGCACTGCCAATGCCTGCGCCATGTGCCGCAGCGAGGCCGTCTCACCTCCGACCATCAGGTAGCGCAGGCTGGTCAGGGACTCGACGGACCAGTCCACGAGGGCGTTGAACAGCGCCGTGGTGATGAAGGTTGAGGAAATTTGCTGTTCGGCCAGCACCCGCCCCAGCCGCTCCGGATCGATCACCTCCTGCCTGGACAGCAGGACCACTCGCCCGCCGTTGAGCAGGGCACCGAACAGGTCCGGGATGGAGCCGTCGAAGGCGTAATTGGATATCATCAGACAGCGGTCCCAGGGCCCCAAATCAAGATAGTGGGTGCGTCGAACCACCCTGATCACGCTTTTGTGCCGAATCAGCGTTCCCTTGGGCCGGCCGGTCGAACCGGACGTAAACATCACGTAGGCAAGGTCGTCGCCGTTGACCGTTACCTCGGGCGGCCTGTCAGACCCGCCGGACAGGCCGATTTCCGCCTGGCACAGCATCGGCAGACCGGGACAGTCAGGTAAAGTCGCATCGGGCGGCAAAGGACCGCATAGCAGCAGCCGGGGCGCCGCGTCGGCCAAGATGTCGGTCAGCCGCTGCGGCGGGTTGTCGATGTCCAGCGGAACGTAAGCTGCCCCGGTTTTGAGCACCGCCAGAATGGCCACAACCTGCTCGATCGAACGGTCATGCAGCAACGCGACGCGGTCGCCGCGGCGTACACCCTGCGCCGCAAGGACATTCGCCAGCCGATTGGCCTCGCGCTCCAGAGCGGCATAGGTCAGGATCCGCTCGCCCAACTGCACCGCCGCCGCCTCGGGCCGGGCCCGGACCTGTGCGGCAAAGAGCGCGGGAATCCCGAGTTCGCCGCCGTAAGCAGTCGCCGTATCGTTGTAGGCATCGAGTTGCGCACGTTCCGCCGCGTCCAGCAGGCTCAAGTCGCATAGGGCTCGCTCCGGCTCTGCGCTGACCGCCGCCAGTACACGCACGAAGCGGACACCGAAGCGCTCGACCGTGGTTGGCTTGAACAGCGCCAGCGCATACTCCCAGTCAATGACCAGACCCGCGTCGGTGTCGCGCATCATCACGGTCATGTCGAACTTGGCGCTGCCGCCCTGCAGCGGCACCATCTCGACGCCGGCCACGCCGATGTCCTCGTTCTGCAGCGAAAAGCAGACGTCGAACAGCGGATTGCGCCCGGCGTTACGAGGCAAGCTCAGCTGCTCGACCAGTTCCTCGTAGGGGTAGTCCTGATGTTGCAGCGCCTCCAGCGTATTGGAGCGCACGCGCGCCAGGAAGTCGGCGAAGCTGTCTTGCGGCTCAATGCGGTCGCGCAGCGCCAGTGTGTTGACGAGCATGCCGATCAGGCCCTGCAGCGCAGGGTGGCTGCGGCCGCTGACGGGACTGCCCACGACGATGTCGCGGCCTCCGCCCAGCTTGTACAGCAGCACCTTGAAGGCCGCCAGCAGCAGGATGTACAGCGTGGTTCCTCGGGCCCGTGCCAGCGCGCGCAACCGCTCCGACAGCTCGGCCGGAATCTGGAAATGCGCCTTGGCGCCGCGATAGTCCTGGAAGGCCGGGCGCGGATAATCGGTGGGCAGAGTGAGCGCGGGCACCTCGTCCTCGAAGCGCGAGCGCCAGAAAGCGGCTTGGCCGGCCAGCGCTCCCGCGTCGAATCTGCGGTTCTGCCAAGCGGCGAAGTCCTTGTACTGGAACGGCAGCGGCGCCAGCGACGCGCCGGCCGAAAGCTGAGCGAACTCTCCGACCAGCACTCCCATGGACGAGCCGTCCGTCACGATGTGGTGCATGTCGATGGCTAAGTAATCACGGCCTGCACTGCCGTGCAGTACCGCCATGCGCAGCAACGGTGGCTGCGTCAGATCGAAAGGACGGATGAAGCGGCGCACCGCCTCGTGCAGCCGATCGAGCTCGGCCGCCTCGTCCGGTGCCGGCGGCAACGTAATCTCCTCGAAGGCAAACGGCACGTCGGCGTGCACCACCTGGCGCAGTTCGCCGTCGCGCTCCTCGAAGCCAGTGCGCAGGATTTCGTGACGTGCGCTGATGCGGCGCATCAGGGCTGCGGTCTGCGGCACGTCCACGGTGCCGGCCACCCGCACTACGGCGCTGACGTTGTAGGCCGTCGAGCCTTCGGTCAGGCATGCCAGCAGCAGCATGCGGCGCTGCGCCCGAGACAACGGATACGAAGCCGCCGCAGGCAGCGGTGTGATTGCCTCGGCCGCGTCGGCGCTGTCCTCGCCGCCCAGCGCATGGGCAAAATCATGCTGCTCGACCAGCATCCGCACGAAGGCGCCAAACTCGCTCGTGGCCAGCACCGCAGTCGGCGGCACCTGCAGGCCGAAGACGGCGTTGACGACGTGCACGATCTTCATGGCGGAGATCGAATCGCCGCCCAACGCATGGAAATCGTCGTCGGCGGCGATGCGCTCGTAGCCCAGCACCTCGCCCCACAGATGGGCCAGCACGCGCTGCGGCAGCAGCGCCTCGCCGCCGTCGTCGCCCGCGTAGCGGCTGCGGTCCTGATGCACGCTCTCCAGCAGGGCCATCCGTGTGGGCAGCGCTGCCGGCTCGTCCGCCGCTGCTGTAGTGATCTGGGCGGCAGCGTCCGGTGCCTTGCTCCAGAACGGACGGCCGTCAAAGGGTTGCGGCGGCAGGTTGACACGGCGCAGGCCGGCAGCCCGCTCGGCCTGGTAGAGCAGGTTCCAGTTGACCGGCACGCCCGCGACGTAAAGCGCGGCCAGTTCGTCGAGCGCACGCATATCGCCTTCCTGCCCACGCTCGATGGCCGCGTCGCGCCGCCGGCGCTCGGCGCTGTCGCCCGGCATTGGCACACCGGTCAGGCACAGGTGCAGGCCGTCCTCGCGCTGCACTCCGATGCCGGCCTCACACAGCGCCAGCAGACGCTGCAGCCGCGCGCGCAGAGTGGCCGTGGTGTCGGCCAGCACGGCAGCCCGCAGCTCATGGTGCTCGCGTCCGACGCCGGCCGTCAGTGCCAAGCCGGCCAGATCCAGCTCAGGCCGTGCCTCCAAATGGCGCAGCCAGCGGCGCACCGTCTCGGCGAACAGTTCCGGGCTGCGCGCCGACAGCGGCACCAAGCGCTGCGCCGCAGGCGGCCGCGCAGCGGGCCGGCACGCACTAGCCGGCGCCTCTTCCACCACTAAGTGGCAGTTGGTGCCGCTCAGGCTGAAGGAGCTGACCCCGGCCAAGCGCGGCACATCGCCGGCCGGCCAGGGCAGCACCCGGTCATTGACGTAGACCGGGCTGTTGCAAAAGTCGATATGGCGGTTCGGCTCGTCGAAATGGATGCTCGGCGGGATGCACTCATGCTCCAGGCTGAGCACCACTTTCAACAGGGACGCCAGCCCCGCCACGCCGACGGTATGGCCGATATTCGTCTTGACCGAGCCGACGGCACAGAACTGACGGCGTGTGCTGTGACGCTCGAAGGCGCCGATCAGGCCCTTGATCTCGATCGGGTCGCCCAGTGGGGTGCCGGTGCCGTGGGTTTCGATGTAGCCCAGCGCCTCGGGATCGATGCCTGCGCGTTCCCAGGCCTTGAGCAGCACTTCCTGCTGCGCCTTGGCGTTGGGCGCCGTCAGACCGTTGGAGGCGCCGTCGTTGTTGAGCGCGATGCCGGTCAGCACGGCATGGATGGGATCGCCGTCGCACAGGGCTTGCGCCAGCGGCTTGATCATCACACCGGCAACTCCCTCGCCCCAGGCCGTGCCGCTGGCCTTGTGGTCGAAGGCGCGCACCTGAAAGCTGTCGTTCTCGATTTCGCCAACCAAGCCTTTGCCCGGCGCGAAGAAAAGGTTGGCCGCTGCCACCAGAGCGACCTCGCAGTCGCCGTCGCGCAGTGCCTTGATGGCTTGGTCCAATGCCACCAGACCCGAAGAACAGGCAGTGTCAACCACGACGGCCGGCCCCTTGAAGTTGAACAGGTACGACAGGCGGCTGGCCAGCACGGCGGTCCACGAACCCGTAACGGCGTGGAAGTCGACCTCGTCGATGAAATTGACGTAGCTGTTGAACAGCCTATGGGTGTGGTCGTTGCCCACGTAGATGCCCACCGGCTTGCCGTACAGCGAGCCGCGGTGGTAGCCGGCATCCTCGATGGTCTCGACCAGGGTGTGCAGCATGAGACGCTGGTAGGGATCCAGGTGGCGCGCGACGCGCGGTGGAATCTGGAAGTACTCGTGGTCGAACCCGTCCACCGCATCCAGGAAGCCGCCGGCGAACAGCTCGGTGCGGCCATGGTCCAGAGCGGCCAGCTGGGCGCGGCGCGGCTCCGGGAAGGGCCGGATGGAGCTGCGCCCGGCCAGGAGATTGGCCCAGAACGCGTCCAAGGAGTCGGCCTGGGGGAAATGGCAGGCCATGCCGACGACCGCAACGGCGTCCTGCCCGCGCGCCGGGCCGGTAGAGGTCAGCGCCTGCAGGAAAGCGGCTGCGCGCTCCTTGTCGAGCTGCTGGGTCCGTGCCTGTTCGATGATGAAGCGCGCGAGGTCCTTGCGGGCCTCGACGCTTGCCTTCGGCGCAGTGCTCATTGGATGCGGTCCAGAAGGGCGTCGAGCGCGCCATCGCTTTCCAACGCGCCGTCGAGCATGACTTCCCACTTCGGCTCATCGGCCGTCGGCGCGGCCGCGGACTTGTGCCGCTCCTGCTTCTCGTCGATGTAGGCAGCCATGTCGTCGATCGACGGATAAGAGAACACATCGGAAATGTCGACCACGCGGGGAAACTGCGAATCGATCAGCTTGAGCAGATGCGTGGCGATGATGGAGTTGCCGCCCATGTCGTAGAAGCTGGTGTAGACGTCGATCTCGGCCAGCCCCAGCACGGCCGCGTAGATCTTGACCAGCACGATCTCGGTAGGCGTCAGGTCCTCAGCATTCTTGCCGCGGATGTCGATCTCGATGTCGGGGCCGTCCTCAGTGGCGGTACCGGCTGCCGTCCTGGGCAGGCGGCGCCGCAGCTCCGGTGCCAGCACGAAGGGCAACTGCGTCTGCACCGCCGCCATGGCGGCGGGCTGCACGGCCGAAGGCAGTATCTGCACCGGGGCGTGAGCCAGCACCCGCTGCAGCCGGGCAAGGGCGTCGTCCGGCCCGAGCGCGAGAAAGGGCGTTTCCTCCTCGCTTATGGCGTGCCCGGCCGCCATGCCCACGTCCTTCCAGCTCGGCCAGTTCAGACTGATGAGCCGGCGTCCGTCGCGGCGCGCCGCCCAGGCCAAGCCGTCCATGAAGGCATTGGCGGCGGCATAGTCGCCCTGGCCCTCGCCGCCCGTGAGCGCGACGATGGAAGAGAACAGCACGAAGCAGTCCGGCGCGTCGCGCGCGGTGGCAGCGTAGAGATTGCGCAGGCCCTGCATCTTGGGCCGCAGCACGGCGTCGAATCGTTGCGGCTCCTTACGCAGCAGGAAGCCGTCGCCGGCCACGCCGGCCAAGTGAAACAGCCCGCGCAGCGGACCGTGGGCGGCGCGCGCCTGTGCCAGCAGGTCCTCCACGGCCGCGGCGTCGGCGATGTCGCAGGCGCGGCAGTCCAGCGCCGCCAGCAGCGGCTCCAGCGCCAGCAGTTCGCGATAGCGGCGTGCCTGTGCGTCCTGCTCTGCGGCCCGCTGCGCCCACTGCAGGCGCGGCGTCAGTGGCAAGCGCCCGGTCAGCACAACACGCACACGGCCGCGTCGCGCCAAGTCGCGCGCCAGCGCCAAGCCCAGTCCGCCCAGGCCGCCGGTGATGAGGTAGAAGCCGTCCTCGCGCAGCGTCGGCGCCTCGGCCGCCGCCAGCCGGACGGGCGCAAGCTCGCGCACTAACGTCTGCACGCCAGCGTCTTGGGTCCGCACGGCCGTGATGCGACCGGCCGGCGCCGCCAGCAACTCCTGGGCCAGACGCGCGGTCGCTACACCCGGGCCGGCGTCAAGCAGGCGGCACGGCAGGTTGCGGTACTCCATGCCGATCACGCTGCCCAATGCCTGCGTCGCGGCCCCCAGCGGGTCGAGCGCAGCCTCTCGGCCATCCGCTTCGTAGGCAGCATACGTCAGCACCGCCAGCCCCCAGGGCAGCGCGGCCTTGGCGGCCAACAGCGCACGGGTGAGCAGGAACAGCGCATCGACACTGAGCTCACGCCGACGTGCAAAGACCGCCGCGTCGGCCAGTGCCTCCGCCGACCCGGCGCCATCGACCACGAAGACGATGCCGTCCGCATCCTGCAGCGCCCCGCCAGCCGCCCAGTGCGTGAGGGCTTCCAGTTTGGCCGGCAGCGCTGCCGGCCCGATCTCGACGGCCTGGGCTGCCACGCCCGCTGCGGTGAGTGCCTCAATCAGCAAGCTGTGGCGGGCGGCATCGGCACCCACCAGCAGCAGCTTGCGGCAGGCGGCCGTTTGCGTGGCGCCCGTCGCAGGCGTCGGCACCCAGCGCGGCAACAGGTACTCGCCGTCGGCGCCCGTGTCGGCCGCGCCCGGGCCGGCAAAGCGGGCGACTTTCTTTACCACATAGTCGCTGATGCGTACCAGAACTTGGCCCTGCGCATCGCACAGCACGATGTCGTAACTCAGCGTCTCGTCGGAACCCTTGCGCCGCTTAGACACGACGTGGCTGTAGATCTCGGTGGCTAGCGGCGCATAAAAACGGAAGGACTTGTAGCTGAAAGGCAGGTAGGTCGCGCCGGTGCTCTGACTGATCAGGTTGACGGCATTGTCCAGCACCGCGGGGTGCAGTTTGTAGACGGCCATCTCGTGCGCCAGCGAGGCGGGCAGCGCCAAGCGCGCCAGCGCGTCCTCGCCGATGCGCCAAGCCGAGCGGATGGCGTCCCAATGCGGGCCGAACTGAAAGACGCCGGTGTCGGTCTCGGCCACGAAGTGCTCGATGGTCTCGGTGGCCCGGCGCTTGAGCGCCTCGATGTCCACCCGCTCTTGCACCGGTGCGCACGCCGCCAGCCGCCCCTCGACGTGGCGCTGCCACTCGGCGCCAGGCTCGGCGCTCAGGCTCTCGATATCGAATCGCAGCGCCTCGCCGTCGGCAAGAAGGCGCAGGCGTACCTGCCGTGTCTTTTCCGGCTCGACCATCATCGGCACCAGGAAGTACACGTCGCACAGCTCCCCGCTGTGCCAGCCCGTCGCCTGCTCGGCCGCCACTCGCACCATCTCCAGGTAGGTGGTACCCGGCACCACGCAGCGGCCCTCGATCCGGTGATCGGCCAGCACCCATTGGGCGTCCACGCTGAACATGGACTCGAAGATCGTTTCCTGCGCGCTGCGGCCGGCCAGGCGCTGCACCAGCGGATGCAGCTGCTGGACCGGGCTTACCCGGGTGATCTTGGGGTCGGCCCAGACGCGCACGCGCTGGAAGGGATAGGGCGGCAAGGCCACGCGGCGGCGCGCCTCGCCCCGGTGCCAGCGCGCCCAGTCCGGCTCGGCGCCGGCCACGTACAGCCGGGCCAGCTGGTCCAAGGTAGCGGCGGCTTGTTTGCCGGCCACCAGAGCGGCAGCACGCTCCGTCAGCTGTTTTTTGTCCTTGTCGGTGAGTTCGCCAGCCGCCAGTTCGCGCTTCTTGTCGCTCACCACGACATGGCTGCTGTAGTGCATCCGGTCGTGACTCGTCTGGCCGCTGATGACGGCTGGCGCAGCCGCCAAGGCGGTGAGCAGCTGTTCGGCACTGTCCGCGACGAAGGCCAAGCGATGCGCGTAGTGGCCGCGTCCCACATTGAGCGTGTAGCAGACGTCGGCAAAGTCGGCTGGCTCGCGCTGCAGGTGCCGACGCAGCCGCTCAACGTACTCCAGCAGCACGGCCCGGGTCTGGGCCGAGAGCGTGAAGAGGTAGCTGTCGGCGCCGTGCGGCAGCGGCTGTACCAGCGGCGCCTCCTCCACCACCATATGGCAGTTGGTGTGGCTGAAGCCGAAGGAGCTGAGCGCGGCGCGCCGCGGCCCGTCTTCTGCCGCCCACGGACGCAGCGTGTCGCTCACGTACAGCGGGCTGCCCAGGAAGTTGATGTAGGGGTTGGGCTGGCCGAAGTTGATGGTGGGCGCGAGTTCGCGGTGCTCAAGCGACTTCACCACCTTAAACAGCGAGGCCACGCCGGAGGCCGCGACCAAGTGGCCCATATTGGTCTTGAGCGAACCGATGGCGCAGAACTGGCGGCGCCGGGTGTAGCGGCGAAACGCCGCGGACAGACCCTTGAACTCGATGGGGTCGCCCAGCACCGTACCGGTGCCGTGCGCCTCCACATAACTCAGGGTCGCCGGGTCGATACCGGCCTTCTGCCAGGCACGCACGATCACCTCTTGCTGCGACTCGGCATCAGGCGCGGTCAGGCCGCTGGAAGCGCCGTCGTTGTTGATGGCGCTGCCCAGGATGACGGCGTGGATGGGGTCGCGGTCGGCAATGGCGCGCGACAGGCGCTTGAGCATCACCATGGCCACGCCCTCGCCCCACACGGTGCCATTGGCCCGCGCATCGAAGGTCCGGATCACGCTATCGCGGGACTCGACGGCATCCATGGCCATGCTGCCCTGGTAGCCGCGGCCGAACTCGCCGGTCACCGACAGGTTGATGCCGCCGGCCAGGGCCTGATCGCAGTCGCCGTTGAGGATGGCCTGCGCCGCCATGTGCACCGACACCAAGCCGGCCGAGCAGGCCGTGTCGACCAGCATGCAGGGACCGCTGAAATCGAATAGGTAAGAGATGCGGCTGGCCATCACGCTCTCCCACGAGCCGGTCAGCTGCATGGGGTGGCTGACCGTGCAGTAGCGGTAGAGCGAGTAGTTCGTGCCTTCCTTGCCGATAAAAACGCCGGTGTTGCTGCCGAACAGGCTGCGCCCGCCGTAGCCGGCGTCCTCCATCGCCTCCCAGCTCACCTCCAGCGCGGCGCGCTGGTGCGGATCCATGAAGGTGGCCTCGGCCGGCGGAATGCCGAAGAAGCGAGCGTCGAACTTGTCGATCTCCTCCATGTAGCCCGCCGGCGCATGGGCTCGCTCCACGTGCTCGGCCGGGATGGTGGTGCCGATCAGAAACTCGGTGTAGCTCGGATTGCGCAGGATGTGGTCGAAGTCCTTCGTGCGCGCTGCCGGAAAATCACCGATGCAGTTGACGCCGTTGCGCAGCAGTTGCCAGAACTCTTCAGCATTGCGCGCACGCGGAAAGCGCCCAGCCATGCCGATGATGGCGATGGGCTCGTCCACACGCGCCGCGGCGTCGAGACCGGTCCGCCCTGCAGCGGCGAGTTCCAGCAGCATGTTCTTGGCGTCGTCCTGCGACAAGGCGCGCTTGGCCACCTGCTCGAGAATGTATTTCTTGATCGATGACATGGCCGTCGCTCCGCTCTGTCGTATCGGTATTGCACAGGAGCCGTTATGCCGCGCGCCGCCTCAGCTCGCCAGCAGCGACTGCGCTTCCTCCGGACTGATGCTGCCCTCGGACAGCCGGACCAGTACGGCCGCGAGCTCGTCCTCCTGTCCACCCGCGCCGTCCGCCGCAGGCGCGGCGCGACCGAGCGCCTTGCGGATGAAGTCCGACTGTTCACGCACCGTCGTGCAGGTGAAGAGGTCCACGATGTCCATAACACCGGGATACAGCTTTTCGTACTCGCCATGCAGCTGGGTCGTCAGGATGGAGTTGCCGCCGTGGTCGGCGAAGGCGTCGTCCGCGTGGAACTCCGTGAGGCCCAGAATCCGGCTCCAAGCGCCGGCGACGGTGCGCACGATGTCGTCCGACGCCCCAATGCCCTTGAGCACCACTTCCGCCTCGGCGCTGCGCGCGGCCGCGCCCGTGCGCTGCGAGCGGCGCAGCCGTGCGTGCGTGACCTCGGGCAGTTCGATGCCCAGTGCCTCGACGGCCTGCAACCCGCCGTGTTCGTTGAGCGCGCTCAGCACCACGACCGGGGGCAACTGCCCAGCGTCGCACAGCACGCGCTCGATCAGCGGCAGGGCATCGGCCGGCGCGATTGGAACGAAGAACTCCTGCTCGTCCACCGCGCCGTACTCCACGGCGATGCCCACCTCGCGCCAAGCCGGCCAACACACCGACACGGCCGGCAGGCCGAGTTGGCGGCGGCGCCAGGCGAGCGCATCGAGATAGGCGTTGCCCGCAGTGTAGTCGCTCTGCCCGGCGCTGCGCAGCACCGTGGCCACGGAGGAGTACATGACGAAGAACTGAAGGGGATCGTTCAGGGTCAGCTCGTGCAGCAGGCGCGCGCCTTCGATCTTGGGCGCGACCACGCGCTCGGCGGTTTCGCGGCTTTTGCCGTGCAGGAAGCCCGTACCGGCGCGGCCGGCCGCATGCACTACGCCGTGAATGGCGCCGTGCTCGCGCCGCAGCTCGTCCAGCAGCGCGGTCATTTGCGCGGCGTCGGCCACATCGGCGGCGCGGTAGAGCAGCTGCGCGCCCTGTGCCTGCAGCGCGTGCAGGCGGCGCAGTGCATGGCGCAGCTTCGCTGGCGTGGCGGCGTCGGCCGCCAGTGCTTCCCATTGGGCTTGCGGCGGCAGGGGGGTCGAGCTCACCAGCGCTAACGTGACCGGGCCGCGCGCGACCAGCCGGCCCGCCAGTTCCAGCCCAAGCGCGCCCAAGCCGCCGGTGATGATGTAGATGCCGCCGGCTCGCGGCTCGAAGCGCGCCTCGAGCAGCGGAGCCAGTGTTTCCAGCCGTTCCCGGTGGCGCACCCCGCCGCGCCAGACCGACAGGTCGCCCTGGGCCAGCGCCTCAACGGTAGCCAGTTCCTGCAACAGCGCCGCGGCCTCCGGGGCGGCATCGCTGTCCACGACACGCCAGCGCTGCTGCGGATACTCCAGCCGCGCGATGCGCGCCAGCGCGGCCAGCGCCGCAGCGCCCGGCTCCACCGGCAGCGCCTGACCCGGCACGGCAAAGGCGCCCCGTGTAAGCAGCAGCAACCCCCCCTGCATGCGCAGGCGGCGGGCCGCGATGGCACGCACGAAATCGGCCAGCGCGTGCAGTTCGGCGGTCACCGCCGCGGGGGCGCTGGCGGTCAGGTAGATCACCCCACCCAGGCGCGCACTGTCGAACGGCGCGAGCAGCAAAGACGGTTCCGCCGCAGGCGTACGCACCACTTCATGCACTTGAGCACCGGCTGCGCGCATCGCAGCGGCCAGCGCCGCCACTGCCGGCGTGTCGGGGCCAAGGACGAGTACGGGCGCGTTGATCGAGACGTGCGCCGCGGCCGCAGCGGCGGGCGCCGGCACTAGGCTGAGGGCGTGGGCCCGGGCCGTCTCGCCCCAAGCCAGCGCATCCTCGCCCACGCGCTTGACGGCATAGTCGCTCGCGCGCACGCAGACCGTGCCGTCCGCGGCGATGAGTTCGATGTCGAAGCGGCAGATCTCGGCCGACGCGTCCGGCTTGCGGTGCAAGCTGGCGTAGAAGTCCGGCGGCAGCGAACGGAACACGTCGAGCCGCTTGTAGGCAAACGGCAGGTACAGCGCGCCCCCGCCGGACAGGTGGTTGGCCGCGTTCACCGCCGTGTCCAGCAGCGCCGGGTGGCAGTGGTAGCGCTGCGCCTCGCCGGCGTAGCGCTCGGGCAGGCGCAGATGCACCAGCAGGGCATCGTGCGTCGTGCTGGCCCAGGCCTGATGCACCGACCGGTTCCAGCGGTCACCGATCTCCAGTCCGCGGCTCGCATCCTCCTGGAGGCTGTAGCTGACGGCCTCGGTCCGCAAGGCGCGCAGCGCGGCCAAGTCCTGCCGGACCGGTCCGGCGGCTGCGGCTGAGCGCAGCAGCGCCTCGGCATGCAGATTCCAGTCGTCATGGCCCTCGATCTGGCTGACCGCGCGCACCTGCCAGCTCTTGCCGTCCTCGCCGGCTGCCAACGTTATATGCACCGTGGCGTACTGGTGCGCGGCCAACGCTAGCGGACGCAGGAACACCAGCTGTTCCAGTTGCACCTGGGCGGCTGCGCCCTCGCGCATCTGCGCAGCCACCTCCAGCATCATTTCGATGAAGCCCGTGCCGGGCAGAACAAAATGGCCTCGCACTTTGTGCTCGGCCAGTTCCCAATGGATGTCCACGCTCAGCGTCGCCTCGTATACGCGCAGGCCCCGGCTGACAAGGACGCAGCGGTCCAGCAGCGGATGGCTTATCTGCTTGGCCGCGCCGCGGCGCGCCAGCCGTTCCCCGGATTCGGTGGTGACAACCCAGCAGCGCGTGCGGGCAAACGGGTACGTGGGCAGCGGAATGCGGCGCGCACTGCCGGGTGGGTAGCACGCGTCCCAAGGCAGATCGGCGCCGCGCACATAGAGTTGTGCGGCCTCGCGCCAGAACGTCGCGGGTTTGTGCGACGGTCCAGTATCCGCGGCGGCCTGCTCGTCCAGCGCACGCAGGCGGGGCTCGATATCCTGCGCCTCGGGCGCGGCTGCTCCGCCACCAAGCGCACCGCCGCGAGGCGGCTGGCCCCACAGCACGTGCTCGTCGGCTAGGGCCGGCCCCTGCGCGGCAGCCGCCGCTAAGCGGCAGCGCAACTCGTCGAGCTGCTCGAAGCGGATCGCGAGGCGGCAGGGATAGTGCAAGCGGCCAACTGCAGCAGTGTAGCAAAGGTCCCGGACCCGTCCGTCGAATTGGTCGAGGAAGTCGCACCAAGCGGAGATCAGCCGCTCCAGCGCCGCCGGCGTGACCGCGGAGAGCAGCAGCAGCTGGGGCGTCGACGCCTCGGCCATGACCGGGGGCGCCTGCGGCGGCTCCTCGACGATCACGTGGCAATTGGTGCCGCTCAGGCCGAAGGAGTTGATGCCGGCGCGCCGCGGCACGCCCGCGGGCGGCTGCCAGGGCTGCAATCGGTCGTTCACGTAGACCGGAGCGTTTTCGAAGGCGATCTTGCGGTTGGGCCGGCGCATGTTCAGGCTGGCCGGGATTTGGCGGTGCCGCAGGGCCAGCAGCACCTTGGCCAGCCCACCCAGGCCGGCAGCGCTGTCCAGATGGCCCACATTGGTCTTTACGCTGCCAATGGCGCAGTACTGGCGGCGGCGCGTATAGCGGCCGTAGGCGCGTGCGATGGCGGCGATCTCGATAGGGTCGCCCAGCTTGGTGGCCGTGCCGTGCGCCTCGATGCAAGAGATGGTGTCGGGCGCAACCTCGGCCTCCTGCAGGGCGCGCGCGATCAGCATTTCCTGCGCGGCCATGTTGGGCGCGGTGATGCCCACTGACAAGCCGTCCTGGTTGACGGCACTGCCCAGCACCACGCCGTAGAGGGTGTCGCCGTCGGCCAGCGCCCGCTCCAGCGGTTTGAGCACGAAGGCCAGCACGCCCTCGGCGGCCGAGGTCCCTTCACCGCTGTCGTCGAAGCTGCGCGTCAGGCCGTCCGCGGCCATAGTGGCGTGGATGTCCTTGACGCCGGTGCCGGTCTGCGGATCGTCGGGCACCGGCACGAGATCGATCTTCACCGCACCGGCCACGGCCATCTCGCAGTCGCCCGCACTCAGGGCGCGGCAGGCCAGGTGCAGGGCGACCAAGCCCGACGAGCAGGCGGTGTCGACCATCATGGCTGGTCCGCGCAAGTCAAGGTGATAGGCCAAGCGGCTGGCCACGATGGATTTGACGTTGCCTACGACGGAGACTTCGGGCGCATCGGGCGCCAGGGTGCGCACGATGTCGCGGTAGGCGTCGCCGAAGTCGGCGCTGTGGCCCACGAAGACGCCGGTGGCCGAGCCCTGGACCGAGGCGCCGCCGTAGCCTGCATGCTCCAGCGCGCTCCAGGCGGTTTGCAGGAACAGTCGCTGATTCGGATCCATCAGGTTGGCCTCCTGCCGGGCAATGCCGAAGAAGGCGTGGTCGAACTTGTCGATCTCGGTCAGAAAGGATTCGCGGAACACCTCCAGCGCTTGCCCCGGGCGCGGTACGCCTTTGAGCCGCAGGAACTCGCGCAGGTCGGCTTGCCGCGCCAGCGGCATGGCCCGGCGTGTGCTGCCTCCGGTACGCAGCAGCTCCCAGAAGGCGTCAAGGTCATCGCAGCCGCCGATGCAGCCCGCCAGACCGATGATGGCGATGCGCGGCCGCACCGGCGCAGCGCCGGCCTGGGGCAAGGCGGCCGGAGCGTCGCTCGCAAGCGCCAGCAACTCGTCCAACTCCAGGCTGGACATGTCGGCGTCGGCCAAGTGCTTCATGACTGTCAGTCCCGGTCGTTCAGCGCGGCCGCTGCAATGTCACCGAGCAGCGGGCGGGTGCCCGTGGTCTCCAGGATTTGGTCCAGGCGCCAGGAACGCTCCTCGGCAGGCGTGCGCTTAGTCGCGAAGATGCGGTCCAGCAGCGTCAACGCCGTGCGCATCTCGGACTCGCTGGCCTCGCGGCCTTGGCTTTCGAGCTGCTCCTGCAGAATCTGCAGCGCCCGGTAGGGCTCGACCACGCCCTGCTGATACTCGCTCTCATCCCAGTTGTGGTTGCGCGTGCACACCGCCACCGCCAAGCACTTGGTCACCAGCGAGGGTCGCTCACGCATGCTGCGCTGCTCGGCGGCAAACTCGTGGTCGATCGCGGCTTGATCGTCGGCGTCGTCCAGTGCATAAGCCGTGGCGCCCGGCACGTTGGCCAGCGCCAGCCGCTTGAGCACGCTGCGCGGCCCGGTTTCGAGAAAAACGTCCACGCTCTGCGCATGCAGCCAGGCTAGGGTTTCGCGCCAGCGTACCGGCGAAACGAGTTGGCGCTTGAGCGAGTCCACGATATCGGCCGGCTCGCCATGCGGGCGCACGTCGACGTTGCTGATCACCGGCACGCCGGGGCGGCTCAGCGCCATCCGGGAGAGCTGCTCGCCGACCACGCGCCCGGCTTCGGCCATGTAAGGGCTGTGGAAGGGGCCGCTGACCTTGAGTTCGATGACGCTCGCCCCCAGGGCCTTCAGCGTCTCGCCGGCGCGCCGCAATGCGGCCATGCTGCCCGACAGCACGCATTGCTGCGGTGAGTTGTCGTTGGCCAGCACGAACTCGCTGCCGAAGCCGGCTATGCCTCGGCAGGCCTGCAGTACTTGGCCGGTGTCAAGCTGGGTCACGGCGGCCATGCCAGCCGCGCCCGCTGCGGTACAGCGGCTCATGGCCAGCCCGCGCTCGCGTGCCAAGCGCAAGCCGTCTTCGAACGACAGCGCCTCGGCAGCCACCAGGGCCGACAGCTCGCCTAGGCTGTGACCGGCCATATATGCCGGCGCAAGGCCGGTGCGGGCACGCCAGACGTGGTAGTCGGCCAGCGCGCACAGCAGCAGCGCCGGCTGCGTGTTCTCGGTGCTGTTGAGCCGTTCGGCCGGTCCATCGAAGCAGAGCTTCTGCAAGTCCAGGTCCAGCACCTCGCCGGCGCGCGCAAACATTTGCTGTACCAAAGGCTCGCGCTCGAAGAGCTTGCGGCCCATGCCCACGTACTGCGAACCTTGGCCGCAGAAGAGTACAGCGACTCGTTTCATCGGAGACTCCCGCTCCCTTTCAACGTCATTCCAGGCTGGGCTCGGCCGCGCCGGCACCGGCCAGTACTTTGACCAGCCGCAAGTAATTGCCCACGAAGGCCTGCATCGCGGTCGGCAGCATGCGGCTGCCGTCGTAATCGGCCTGCACACCAAGGTGCTGCGCGCCGGCGTTCAGCCGCAGGACCAGATCGAAGCCGTAACGGCTGCGGCTGCCGGCGCTGCTGGCGCGCAGCAGCAGGGGGCGGATGCGTCCGTCGTCCTGCGGCGCGCTGTCGCGCTCGACCAGACGGCGGGCCACCCACTTATGCGAACGGTGCTGATTGCACACCGAGGCCACCAGCTGACGCAGCCCGCTCTGCGCGCCGAAGTCCAGTTGGAGGAGTACATACTCGGGCCGCTCGCGGAAGCCCACGGCGACTTCGAAGCTCGGCTCGCCAGCCAACTTGTTCAGATAGAGGGTGAAGATGGTCACGGCCAACTCGTAGGGCTCGGCGTCCAAGCTGGCCGCCATGGCGCCGAAGCCGCGCGTGACCGCGGCATCCAGCGCCATGTGCACCGTGGGCGATGCCAAAGGAGTACCGGCCGTGTTCAGCCACTGCGCGGGCAGGCTCAGAGCCTGCGGCATGCTCTGCGCCCCTTGGCCGGCGGCGATGCGGACCTTGAGCGCGGCCACCGTCGGGTTGGCGAAGAGGTCGGCCACCTCCAGCACGCCGGGGTATTTCTCGTTCAGCGCCGCGTGCATGGACACGAGGCTGAAGGAGTTGCCGCCCACGTCGAAGAAGCTGTCGTGCAGTCCGATCGGGCGCTCGCCCAGCAGGCGCTGCCAGATCTGCACGACCTCGGCCTCTATTCCGTCGTGCGCCCAAGGCGGTGCCGCAACCTCCGGCGGGCGGGCCTGCGGCAGATTGCGACGGTCGATCTTGCCATTAGGCGTACGGGGCAGTTCGGGCACGCGCAGCACCATGGCCGGCACCATGTAGGCGGGCAGTTCGCGTGCAGCATGGGCACGCAGCTCGACGGCAAAGGCGACCTCGTCCGCAGCGGCCCCCGCACGAGCCACGCAGCAGGCCACGAGCACAGGGTTGCCGGGCGCGAGGTCCTGCACGGCCACCGCGGCCAGGGCTACGCTCGGGTGACGCTGCAGCACCGCCTCGATCTCCTGCATCTCTATGCGGTAGCCGCGCAGCTTGACTTGGCTGTCACCACGGCCCTGATAGATCAGTTCGCCCGCAGCTGTCCAGGCGGCGCGGTCACCGCTGCGGTACATGCGCTCGTTCGGATGAAAAGGGTCCGGCACAAAACCGGCCGCCGTCTTCTCGCTGTCGTCCAGGTAGCCGCGCGCTAAGCCCTCGCCTGCGATCCACAGGTCGCCTGTGGCACCGACGGGCACGGGCTGCAGCCGCTCGTCCAGCACATAGACGCGGGTGTTGGCGATCGGCCGTCCCAGCGTCACTTCGCCGGCCCGGGTGAGATCCTTCACGCAGGACCAGACCGTGGTCTCCGTTGGTCCGTACATGTTGTAGATACGCAGACCCGGCAAGGCCTGCAGCGGCGCCAGCAGAGCGCGCGGGAAGGCCTCGCCTCCCACCAGCAGCATCTGCAGGCCGCCCAGCACTTCCGCCGGCATATGCGTCGCCAGCAGGGCCTGCAGGCGGCTCGGCGTGGCCTGCATCACATTGATGCGCCGGGCACGCAGCAGCGCGGCCAGTGCCGCCGGATCGCGCTGCGCGGCTTCGTCGGCCAGCACCAGGGTGCCGCCAGCGACGAAGCAGCTGAATACTTCCAGCACGAAAATGTCGAAGCTGATCGTCGTTAGGCCTAGCACCACCGGCTTGGCCGGCCAGGCCAGCGCCTGCTCCATGCCGCGCAGGAAGTTCACCACGCTGGCGTGCTCCAGCATCACTCCCTTGGGCTCGCCGGTTGAGCCCGAGGTGAAGATCACGTAGGCCAAGTCCCGAGGCTGCGCCTCTTCGATTGCAGTCTGCGGGCCGGGCTGCGCCAGCGTTTCGGGGTCAAGCACGTGGCCGGCAAAGCCCATACGAGAGGCCAGCCCATCCGTGGTCAGCAGCACTTCGATGCCGCCTTTGCGCAGCATGTAATCCACGCGCTTCGGCGGGTACTCCGGGTCCAGCGGCACGTAGGCGGCGCCGGCCTTGAGCACAGCCAGCATGGCCGCGATCAGACTCACGCCCCGCGGCAGCAGGATACCTACGCGATCGCTGCGGCGCACGCCAGCCGCATGCAGATGACGCGCCACATCGTCACTGAACGCGTCCAGCGCTTCGTAGCTGAGCACCCGCTCGCCGAACACCAGGGCTGGGTGCCGCGGCGTGCGGGCCACGGCAGCACGCCAGCACGAGACGACCGTGTCGCTGCGGTCATGCGCCAGCGCCGTGCGGTTGTTGCCTTCGATCAGTCGGGCGCGGTCGGCAGCGTCGAGCAGGGAAAGCTCGGCCATCGGTGTCTGCGGCGCTGCCAGCAACTGCAGCAGCAGATGCTCGAAATGCTGCGCCCAGCGCTGTACGGTGTCTGCCTGGAACAGGCGCCGGGCGTAGACGAAATGGCCGTGCAGCACCTCCTGCTGCTCGGTGATCTCCAGCGTCAGGTCGAATGCCGAACCCTTGGACGGCACAGGCAGTGTGTCCACCGATAGCATCTGCCCGTCGACCACGCGGCGGTTGCCGTTCTCGTAGATAAACAGGGTGTCGAACAGCGGATTGCGGCTGAAGTCGCGCGCCAGTCCGAGACCGTTGACGATCTCGTCGAGCGCGCAGTTCGGATGCGCATAGGCATCCATGCAGGCGCTGCGCACCGCCGCCAGCATCTGGCTGAAACTGAGCGTCTCCTCGACCGCCGTCCGCACCACCAGGGTCTGGGCGAACATACCCACGGTACGGTCGAAGTCGCCGTTGCCGCGCCGATCGAACGGTGTTCCGACGCATAGGTCAGACTGCTGCGTGAGCTTGCGCAGCAGGGCGAAATAGGCCGCCAGCAGCACCATAAAGGGCGTGGACTGGTGGGCCCGCGCCGCTGCGCGCACACGCTGCAGCACGTGCAGCCCGAGCTCAAAGCGCAGCGAAGCGCCGGCGAAATCGTTGCGCGGCGGCCGCGGGAAATCGGCCGGCAGTGCCAGCGACGCCGGCACCGGCGACAGCGTGCGCAGCCAGTAGTCGCGTTGCTGCGTAGCCTCGGCCGACGCGCGATAGGTCTGCTCCCAGCGCACGAAGGCGCTGTAGTCCTCGCCCACGGGTTCCAGGGCCGCGCCGCGGCACAGCTGGATGAATTCCTCGATCAGCACCGACATCGACACGCCGTCGGCAATCAGGTGGTGAAAGTCCAGCGCCAGCACCCATTCCTGCCCCTGGGGCGCATCCGGACGGATCAGCGCGGCGCGCCACAGCGGCGCGCGCGTCAAGTCGAAGGGCTGGATGACATCCGCCAGCACGGCGCCCAGCTCCCGTCCGTTCTGCGCCAGCGTCTGCAGGGGTAGCTTGATGCGGTCGGCCACGCGCCGCTGCACCTGCCCTTCGACCACCCCGTAGCTGGCGCGCAGCATGGCGTGCCGGCCGGCCAGGACGTTCAAAGCCCGCGCCACGCGCGTCACATCGCACTGGCCACGCAGGCGCAGCGCACCGGTCACGTGGTAGGCATACTCGCCTCCCTTCATGAGGCTGAGTACGTACATGCGCCGCTCCTCGGACGACAGCATGCCGGGCCCAGCCGCCAGCAGCGCCGGCACCGGGCGCGCCGCCCGGGCCGAGCGCAGCACGAAGCCGCCGGCGCGCAACGCCGCCACGCCGCGCCGCACTGCCTCCAGGATGCGGTCGGCGTCGGCCTCGGTGTGCGCCTCGGAGAAGAAAGACGTGCGCCGTTCCCAGACGAAGACGCCCTCGAGCATCATGAGCCTGAACAGCAGGTTCATTTCCAGCGCGCTGCGGGCCGGGTCCTGCGACAACTTGGTTTCGAAGCGATATAAGGAGCCGAAGCATTGCGCCTCGATCGGTACTTCCTCGGCATCGAAGTAGGCATTGGCGCGGTCGCAAAAGCGCTGCGTCAAATTGTTGATGCGTCCCAACAGAGCTTCGCCTTCGGCCTCCAGGCGGCGCAGCACCGCCCGCGCGGCCGCCATGGCCAGCGGGTGCTTGCAGAAGGTACCGGCGAAGAAGGTGGTTTCGTGCATCGGCCCCGAAGCGTCGCCGAACTGCCAGAAGCCGCCGTCGATGGCATCCATGAAGCGCGCCGAACCGGCCACGACGCCGATGGGCATACCGCCGCCCACGACCTTGCCGTAGGTGGCGATATCGGCGCGCACGCCGTAGTGCGCCTGCACGCCGCCCGGATGGACGCGAAAGCCGGTGATCATTTCGTCGAAAATCAGCGCAGCGCCGATCTCCGTGCAGACGTCGCGCAGCGCCTGCAGGTATTCGCGCGAGTGGTTGCGCGGCGCACGACTTTGGACCGGCTCGACCAGCACGCCCGCCAGTTGCGGGCCGAGCGCGCGGATGGACTGCAGAGCCTGCGGCGAGCCGTAGGGCAGCACCACGGTGTCGGCAATCATCGAGTCGACGATGCCCGGCGCGACGGGCGTGGCACCGTCCTCCCCGGCCTCGGCCAGTACGCCGTCAAAGCTGCCGTGGTAGGAGTTGATGAAGCGCACGATCTTGGGCCGGCGCGTGCCCGCCCGCGCCAGGCGCACGGCCATCATCACGGCCTCGGTGCCGGAATTGCAGAAGGCCGCACGCTCCTGACCGATCAGGCGGCAGATGCGCTCAGCCACTTCGCCGGCCGCTCCGGACTGCGGTCCGAGGATCATGCCCTCGTCCAGCTGCACCCGGAGGGCCTCGACGATAAAGTCCGGGTTGTGGCCGAACAGCGTGGCGCCGTAGCCCATGGCCGTGTCGATGTATTCGTTGCCGTCGATGTCCCAGAAGCGGCTGCCGTGTGAGCGTGCGGCAACCACCGGATAGGCCATCTCCTTGAGCGTCAGGCTGTAGTTCAGCGTGGCAATCCAGTCGGCAAAAAAACGGCGGTGGCGCTGCGCGTAAGCCTTGGAGCCGGGCGTTCTGGCTACCACGCGCTCGACCAGATCGCGGATGAAGGCCCGCTGCTGCGGCGTGACATCCTCCTCGTACAGGGCCATGTCGCGCAGCGTGTTTCTGCCCTGGGTCGCCGGAGCGGCCGGGCGCGGCGCGGCCGCAGGGGCCGCCCCGGTCACGGCCGGCGTCGCAGCCGCCGGGGGATCGCCGCGCAGCAGCGCGAGCTGCTGGCGCATGATCTCCAACTGGGCCGTGATCAGACCCTCCAGCCCGGCTGCGGCGGGCGGCAGCGCTGCTGTTGCTGCGGGGATCGTGCGCATGTCGGCAGCCGCATCGGCGGCCCGCTCGTCATGTCCTTCGTTCGACGCGGCGGCGCCGGGCGCCGGCAACAGCCCGGCTCGCACCGGCGCCGGCATCCGCGTGCAGAGGTAGTCGGCGATCTTTCCCGGGGTGGTCAATTCGGCGAAGAACTGCTTGACCGGCACATTCACCCCGAAGCGCTTGACGACGCGCTTGTCGATCTGCATGAGCATGAGCGAGTCGATGCCCAGTTCGAAGAGATTCGCGTCAGGAGTGATCTGATCCTGGGCGATGCCGGTAACGCGACCGATCATCGCGCGGAGTTCGTGCGTCACCCTGTCCTGCAGGTCCGCGCCGGCCTGCAGCGCCGGTGCCGCCCGTACTGCAGCGACGACCGCCTCCTGCGGTCGCGCCGGCGCGGCGCTGCGTCGCGGCGCGGCGGCTGCACTGTCCGAGCCGGCCAGGTCGGCAAACCAATGCACGCTGCGCTGGTAGCCGGTGTTGGGCAGACCGGCCACGAAGCCGCGCCGCCCCTCGTGATAAGCCTGCCAGTCCACGTGCTGGCCGCGCCGGTATAGCGTCGCCAGGCTCTGGTTGATCTGACTCCAATCGTCCCGGCCTTCGCGCAGGGATGGCAGGAAGGCCAGCCGCTCGTCGCGCCCGATCTGCGCGGCCAAACCCGACAGGGCGGCCGTACCGCCAATCTCGACAAAGGTGCTGCCGCCCAGCGACAGCGCCAGTTGCATCGCGTCGCGAAAACGCACCGGCTCGCACAGGTGCGCGCCCCAGTAGGCCGGACCCAGTTGCTCGGCCCGTTCCATCACTGCGGCCCGTTGCGCCGAGATGTATGTCAGGCGCGGGGCCTCGAAACGCACCCCGGCCAAGCCCTGCACGAGGCGGCTGGCGACGTCGGCCATCTGCGGTGAATGGAAGGCGTGCGAGACCGGCAGGGTCTCGGGGAAGATGCGCGCCTTGCGTGCGGCGGCCGTCAGCTGCGCCATGCGCTGCACCGGTGCGCTGACCGTGCAGTTCTCGTCGGTGTTGACGGCGGCGATGTGCACGTCGGCGCAGCCCGCGATGATCTGGCGCACGGCGGCCTCGTCGGCCAGCAGGCCGACCATCGCACCGTCCGCAGGAGCCGCGTCGACTAAGCGAGCGCGCAGCGCTACCATGGCCACCGCATCCTCCAGGCCGATTACGCCGGCTTCGCAGGCCGCCGCGTACTCGCCGATGCTGTGTCCGAGCACGATCTGAGGCTGCACCTTCCAGGATTTCCACAGCGCTGCCAGGGCGTGCTCGACTGCGAAGATGAGGGCCTGGGACACCGACGCTGCGGCGAGCGTGCGGCTGTCGCCGTCGAAGGCACAGGCCTGCAGCGGGTCAGGCAGATGGGGCGCGAAGAGCTGCGCGCAGCGGTCGAAGGCCCTGCGAAAGACGGTCGATTCCTGGTACAGGCGGCGTGCCACCTGCGGGTAGATCGAACCCTGTCCGGTGAAGAGGAACACGACGGGACCCACCGGGGTCGCGCTGACCGGCGCGACAGCCTCTTCGCCGCTGTGCATGGCCTGCTCGATCTGGCGGCGCACATCCGCGGAGCTGTCGGCAACACAGGCGAAGCGCCATGGGTGCTCACTGCGGCTGCGGTTGACCGTCTGGCACAAAGCAGCGAAATCGGTCTCCTCCAGCGCCCCGCATCCGACCCAGGCCCGCAAGGTGGTCGCAAGCCCCTCGCCCGAGCGCGCGCTGAGCGTAAATACCTGCGCATGGGGCACCGGCGCTGCGGTCGCGGTGCGGCGAGCACGGTATTCGCGCAGCACCACATGCGCATTGGTGCCGCTGATGCCGAAAGAGCTGACCCCGGCACGGCGCACATGGTCCTGCGCCGCGGGCCAGGGCTGCGAAACCGTGACGACCGAGAGCGGAACGGCCGCCCAGTCGATCAAGCTGTTGCCGGCCCGGAAGTGCAGCGTGGGCACCCACTGCCGATGTTGCAGCATCAGAGCCACTTTGATCAGCCCGGCCATGCCGGCGGCGCTTTCCAGATGACCGAGGTTGGACTTCACGCTGCCCAGGCGCAGCGGCTGCGAGCGCTCACCGAAGACGTGAGCTAAGGCCGTAAGCTCCTGCGGATCGCCCAGACGGGTGCCTGAGCCATGGGCTTCAACGTAGTCGACGGCGTCGGCCGCTACGCCTGCATTGGCTAGCGCCGCGCGGATCAGGCGCTCTTGCGCAGGGCCGCTGGGCACGGTCAAGCCGCCACTGCGTCCGTTGTGGTTGACCGCGCCGCCTTCGATCACGGCAACGATCGGGTCGCCGTCGCGCTCGGCGTCTTCCAAAGGCTTGAGGACGACGACGCCGCAGCCTTCGCTTCGGATGTAGCCGTCGGCTTCCTCGTCAAAGCTGCGGCAGCGACCGCTGCCGGCCAGAGCGTTGAGCTCGGTGAAGCTGAGGTGGGCATCGCTGCGCAGGATCAGGTTTACGCCGCCGACGATGACCTGGTCGCAGCTGCCAGAGCGTAGTTCGCGCATGCCCATCTGCACGGCAACCAGCGAGGAGGAGCAGGCAGTGTCCACCGCCAGACAGGGGCCTTGCAGGCCCCAAGTGTAAGCGATCCGCCCGGCTGCGCTGTTGAACATCGTGCCGGTGTAGGTGTAGGGGCCGGTAGCATGGCCGAGGTCGCGGCCCACGGCTGCGTATTCGGTGCCCGAGATGGCGACGATCACGCCGGTGCGCGTGCCGTTCAGCGACTGAGGGCTCCAGCCGGCGTTCTCGATGGCCTCGTGCGTCACCTCTAGCAGCAGGCGCTGCTGCGGGTCCAAAGCCACCGCCTCGGCCGGCGAGATGCCGAAGAACAGCGGGTCGAACTGGTCCACTTGGCGCAGGAAGCCGCCTTGGCGCGTGGTCAGGGGCATGCCGGCCTGCGGGTCGCGCTGCCAACGCTCGGCAGGTACCTCGCGCACCGGGTCGATACCGGTACGCAGGACCTGCCACAGCGCCTCGGGAGTGTCGGCGTCCCCAGGGAAGCGGCAGGCCATGGCCACCAGTGCGATGGCCCTGCTGCCGGCAGCGGCCGACTTCGGTGCGTCCGGCGCCGCCTCCTGCGGGGTCTGGTGCGCGGCGATGCGCTGTGCCAGACGGCGCACGGTAGGAAAGTCCAGCGGGCTGCTGGCGTCGAGCTCGATGCCCAAGTCCTCTTTCAGCGCCAGCTTGAACTGCTCCAGTCGCATCGAGGTCAGGCCTAGATCGAAGAAACTGGTGTCCAGGTCGATCTGCGCACGGCCCAGCATGCCGGCCACGACCGCGTGCACGCGCTCGAGCACGGCGGCGCCATCGGCCGCGTTGCACGCCTCCGGCACTGCCGCCTCGTCCCTGGCATCAGCCGGTTCGCGGCCGATCTCGCGCCGCTCGCCCAAGCCTTCGAGCACCTCGTCATACGCACCGGCCAGGAAGGCCTGCAAGAGCTTGAAGCGCTGCACTTTGCCGCTGGTGGTTTTGGGGATCTTTGCGGCCGGCAGCACATGGGCCACGGGTAGGCCGAAGGCATCCCGCACGATACGGCGCACATCCTCGGCCACCGGCGCGAACTCGCCGTCGGCGCGACGGTGATAGACGAAGACCAACAGTGCCTCGCTGCCGCGCTCGGCGTCATGCGCTCCCACCGCCACGTACTTGTTGAGATGGTTGTCGCCCTTGGCCCGCAGCAGCGCCTGCTCGATGTCGTGCGGAAAGTAGTTCACACCGCGAACCACGATCATCTCCTTCACCCGGCCGACCACGAAAAGGCGGCCGCCGCGCAGTACGCCGAGATCCTGTGTGTTCAGCCAGCCGTCGTCGGTGATCAGTTCGCGGCTGGCCTGTGGGTTACGAAAATAGCCGGTCGTGACCGCGCCGCCGCGTATCTCGATCTGCCCAACGTGGCCTTCGGGCAGCGGCCGGCGCTTGGCATCGGTAATGCGCAGCGCCGTGTGCGGATAGGGATGGCCGCAGTCGACGAAGCGCGCCGCCTGCGGATCATCCGCCGGCCGCTCCACCAGCGGCTTGCCCAGAGCGATCTTGCGCCGATCCACGCTGATGGCGCGCACCTCGGCCTCGGTGCGCGGGCACAGCGAGACGATGAGGGAACCCTCGGCCAGGCCATAGCCCGGCGTCATGGCGTGGCGGGGCAGGCCGTAGCGCGCCAGGGTGTCGGTAAATTCGCGGCACAGCTCCTCGGAGATCGGCTCGGCGCCATTGAGGATCACCTTCACACAGGACAGGTCCCAGTCGGCCGCGGCCGAGCGCCCGCGACGGAATAGCTTAAGAAAATGGCGGTAGCCGAAGTTGGGCGAACCCAGAATGGCCGCCCGATACTTGTGCACCATGGCAAACCACAGTACGGGATTCCAGATAAAGGCGTCGGTGTTGATGCGGACCTGGTCGCCGGCCGCGACGATGGGCGCCAAGTGGAAGGCGATCATGCCGAAGTCGTGAGTGATGGGCTTCCAGGTCAGGAAGCGGTCACCGCTCTCGTAGTCCACCGACTGCAAGATGTCGTCGATATTGGTCAGCAGGTTGCCGTGCGTCAGTGTCACGCCTTTTGGCGTGCCGGTCGAACCGGACGAATACTGGATGAAGGCGATGTCGTCGCGCTGCACCCGGTCCAGGCGGGCCGCGGCCGGATCTCCGGCTGCGGCCAGCGGCTGCAGCCGCCGCGCGCGCATCGCCTGCCAAGTGGTTTCTTCGCCATGGTCCTGTGCATAAGCGGAGAACTTCTCTACCAGCCGCTCGCCGTCGGTCGCCAGCCAGGGTGACCGCAAGGTACGCCATACCGCCATTACCTTCTGCGTGGCCGCCGTCTGGTCGCCGAACTCGAGCGGGACCGGCACGATTCGGCCGGCCAGACAGGCCCAATAGGTCAGGATCAGGGCGCGCAAGTCGGCGAATTGGAACACCAGCTCATCACCGGGCTGCACGCCCGCCGTCTGCAGACCAGCCAGCACGGCGCGCGACTGCACCGCCAGATCTGCGTAGCTGAGGACGCGGTCCTCGTCGGAGTTCTCGACGATGTGAATGCCGCGCTGCGTCTCTGCAGCGGCGTTCAAGGCATCTAGGAGAGTTTGGTGCATGTTCGGCCCCCTCAACTCGCATCAGCGGCGCGTCGGCAAGCGATAGCGCCGCACGCCATACTCTGCGATCAATAGCTGCTGGATCTGAGTCGATCCCTCGATGATCTCGAGAACCTTGGCCTCGCGGTACAAGCGCTCGGCGGCGTACTCCTCGCTGATGCCGTTGGCGCCGAGCAGTTGTACGGCATCGCCGGCCGTGCGTGTGGCCAGTTGCGAGGTAACGTACTTGGCGATGTTGGCCTCGTTGACGGCCTCGATGTCGCCCGCTTCGCGCAAGGCAGCCACGCGCTCGCACAGCGCGCGTCCTGCATGCACGCTGGCCACGCCGTCGGCGATCATTTCCTTTATCAGCTGGTGGTGGCGCAGCTTGCGGCCGAACTGTTCGCGGCTGCGGGCATAGCTCGCCATTTCTTCCAGCGCCGCCTCGGCCGTGGCCACACCGGCCCAGGCAATGCTGTAGCGACCGTGAAACAGTGCCTGGTTCGTCACGAAGCTGAAACCCGCGCCCAGCGGTCCGAGCAGAGCGTTGGCCTCCACCGGCACCGCCTCGAGCGTGATCTGCGCCAAGTGCGCCCCGCGGCTGGCCAGCAGGCCGGTGATCCGCTCTGTCCGCAGTCCCGCCGTCCCGCGTTCCACCAAGAACGCGGCCGGACCGGACTCGCCGTTGGCAATGACGAGGAACAGGTCGGCGACCGCCGCGTAGGTGATCCATTTCTTCGTGCCCGACAGCATGAAGCCGCCGTCGCAGGCGCTGTAACGAGTACGCACCGAGGCTGCATCCGAGCCGATCAGCGGTTCGGACAGCGCAAAGCAGGCGATCCGCTCCCCGCGGGCCAGGCGCGGCAGCCAACGCTGCTTCTGCTCGGCGCTGCCCAGGCGCAGCAGCGTCTCGGCCACCAGACTCGTGTGCACGGTCAGCAGCGCGCGCGTCGAGCTGCAGCCTTTGCCAATCTCGACTGTGAGCTCGCCGTAGGAGCGCATGTCGATACCGGCGCCGCCGAACTGCGGCGGCAGCACGCAGCCCAAGAAGCCCTGCGCCGCCATGGCTTCGATGATCTCGTGGGGTACTGCGCAGGAACGGTCGAACTCCGCGGCGCGCGGTCGCAGCACCTCCTGTGCGAAGCGGCGGGCCTGCTCGACCAGCGGATGCAAGGGCTGCACCGGCGTCATGATGGGATACCGCTGCGGTTTTTCCCGACCAGCTTCACCATCGCGTTGACGGAACTAAAGTTGGACAGCGCGATGTCGTCGTCGGCCAGCACGATGCCGCCCACCTTCTCGATGAACGCCAGCAGCCGCGTCGCGAACAGCGACGACACGTAGCCCAAACGGAAGATGTTGTCCTCGTCCTTGAGGTTGATCTCCTCGTCGACGTTCACGTTGACCTGGACATAGGTACGGATCTGCTGGCGCAGGGCCTCGAGTTCTTCGGCGTCGATGGGGTTCGCGGTTTCGTTGGTCATGGCTGGAACTGCACGTCGATATAGGAAGGAAAAGGCGGCACGGACTTCAAGTCGTGCTCGAACAGGATGTCGCCGTTGCCGCCGCGCTGCACCGCGCTGAACCCGGCGAACTGGTAGGTCACCAGCATCTGCCGGTTGCGCTCGGTGCGGAGGAAGTCCGCTTGCAACGTCTTGCCCACCGCGGCGGCCTGCCGCATCAGGTACGTCAGCAGCACGCTGCCGACCCCGCGCGAGGCTGTACGGCAGGACATGAGCAGCAACAGCAGCCGGTCGTGCGCCGGCGCGTGGCGGACGAGGGCTAGGCCGATCTGGCCGTAGCTGCCGTAGCGGTCGATCAGTTCGCACAGCAGCAGGCTGTGCGTATCCGAGTGCATGAACCCACGCAGGTCCTCAATGCTGTAGGTGATGCCGGTCGAGTTCAGCTGGTTGGTGCGCAGCGTGAGTTCCTCGGCGCGCAACAGATCGGCCTCGCGCGCGCGGCTGATCGTGAAACGCATGTCCAGCGTGGCTAGGAACTCCTCGGGCGTGCCGCTGTAGTTTTCCTCGTCGCGCTTGCGCGCGGCGTCCTCCAGGTACATCTTCCGCCGCCGACCGGCGTCCTCGGTCATCCGCACCGAGCGAATGCAGGGATGGTCGAGCAGGCCGGAGAATTCCTCGGCTGCAACGCAGCGGACGGCCGGATGCGCGGCGGCGACCTCGTCACGCTCGAAAGGCTGATCGTCGATGAACAGGATGCTGTCCAGGCCGATGTTGAGCTGCTGCTGAATGCGGCCCACGCCGGCGGACTTGGCACTCCAGTCAATCTGCGGATACAGGAAATAGCCGGCCACGCCGAATTCCTGCAGCTTGCGCATGGCGTCGTCATGCGTGTTTTTGCTCGCCACCGAGTTGAGGATCCCGCGCGCATCCAGCGCCTGCAGCAGTTCCACGATGCCCGGCTTGAGGCGCACCTCGTCGCCTTCGGACAGGACGCCGTCCCACAGCGTGTGATCCAGATCCCAGACGACGCACTTCACTGCCTTCTCCGCCGGCGCCGCAGCGACGGGCAAGGACGACGCCTCAATCGCGATATGCATAGAAACCTCGTCCTGTCTTCTTGCCCGTTACTCCAGCGTCGACCATTTTGCGCAGCAAGGGGCAGCAGCGGAACTTTGGATCCTGGTAGTGCTCGAAGAGCACATGCAGCGAACGCATTACCGTGTCCAGCCCGATCAGATCGGCCGTTTCCAGCGGCCCCATCTTGTGGCCGTAGCCCTCGCGGAAGATCGCGTCGATCTCCGTTGGCGAGGCCACGCCCTCCTGCACCAGAACGGCCGCCTCGTTCATGAACAGATGCGACAGACGGTTGGCGACAAAGCCGGGCATGTCCTTAACGACGATGGCATGGCGCTGCATTGTCCCGAGGAACTCCCGGGCTGCATCTAGTGTCTGCGACGAGGTATGAAAGCCCTGCACCACCTCCACCACACGCTTGAGCGGTACCGGGTTCATGAAATGCATCCCCACCACGAGCTCGGGGCGCGGCAGCAGCGAGGCGATGCACGTGATCGGAATGCAGCTCGTGTTGACGCCGTAATGCACATCCGTCCGGCAATGCCGGCGCAGCCCGGCATAGACGGTTTCCTTGACGGTCAGGTCCTCGGTTGCGCACTCGATGATCCAGTCCGCGGCGCCGACATCCGCCAGCGCCGCGGTACATTTCACGCGCGCCGCAACATCCGAGGCCTTGCAGGCTGGCAGGAATGCCCCCACCAATCGGCAGTTGCGCAGCGAAGACGCCAAGCCCGCACTGAAGCGCTCAAGTGCGGCAGCATCGATGTCGTGCAGCACCACCTCGTGACCGAAGGCAGCGCACAGCAATGCCAAGTCCGATCCCATCACGCCGGCGCCGATCACGGCAACCGTCTTGCGCATCATCTTCGGTTCTTCAGGCATTTTGGATATATGTCGCACTTCTAGATGGTTTCGGCCATCGTTGTGTCACTGCGCGCACCTCGAGCGTCACTTCGGCCCTGAAAGCCGCCGAGCCACTACTGCAGGGTCGTCTGCTAATGCTGTTCGCCTCTCGTCTGCCCGGGCTTTATTCCTGCCCATCGAAGCAACTCTTCCACTGTCAGCCGTGTTCAGATTTTCACGGTCCCTTCCTTAACGCTCGTCCGCTTGTACTCGAAGTCAGTCCACGGTCTCGAGATAACCCAGCGTGAACATGGCATCACGGATTTCGCCTGCCTGCTTCGGGTACACGCTGGAAATCTCCATTACCGTGCTGCGGTCCTTGTTGACGTGGCTGACGATGCTTACCTTGCCCGGAATGACATACTCGCCGGTCTCGAAGTAGTCGGTGTAGTAGATCGTTTTGATCTGCTGGCCCGAGATCGAATAGCAGTCGTTGCGCAGCATGCGCTTGGTCTTGAGTGCGACCCAACTGATGATCTTGGCGTAGCCTTCGGTCTGCGACTTGCCGGTCAGCTCAACTTTGACGACCGGCTCGCCGTCCAGCGTGTCCTCGGAAAAACCGCTGATCGTGTAGTCCTTCAGCAAATTAAGCTGCATCAGGTCGTAGTTGTTGGCGTCCGTTCCCATGAAGGAGTCCCGCGCCGACAGTCGGATCGAGCGGCGCACGTCGCTGAAGTACATCCAGAGATTGGCGTCCGCCTTCAGCAGATACTTGTGCTTGGCCGTGGCGGGCCAGTTCATGACCAGCAGATTGTTGTTGCCTTTCATGGTCATTTCGAAGGCAAAGGTCTTGAGCACCTTTTCCTCGCGCCGGTGCGTCAACTTATAGTTCGAGACCGCATTAGCGGGGAACATCGTGCGGTCGACGTGGGCAATTAAGGATTGCACGTCTTTCTCTTCGAGCTTGGCTTGCACCAGGACGGGCCAGACGGCGAGGGCCAGCAGGCTGGTGACGAGCAGGTTCTTGACGAAGGGGGTCATTCGAGCTTCCTCGGCGGCGTTACTGCGTCACCAGCTGACCGTCGCGCATGCGCAAAACATGGTCGCAGTGCTCGCTGATTTCGGGATCGTGCGTGGAAAACACCAGCGCGGTCTTCTCCTCGCGATTCACCTTGCGCAGCAGTTCCAGAATTTTCAGCGCGGTCTCAGAGTCGAGATTGGCCGTAGGCTCGTCCGCGAGCAGCAGTTGCGGATGATTGGTCAATGCACGGGCAATGGCAACTCGTTGGCGCTGCCCGCCCGACAACTCGTCGGGCCGGTGATGCACGCGGTCGGCCAGCCCGACCGCGTCGATCAGATGCAGCACCCACTCGCGCAGCCGCTTTTCGTCGGGCCGGCCCCTTCCGATACGTGCAGGAAGCTCCACGTTCTCGTATACGTTGAGCACTGGCATCAGGTTGAAGGATTGGAAGATGTAGCCGATCGTCTCGTTGCGCAGATGGGCGCGTTCCGTCGCGCTGAGCCGACCCACGTTCACCCCATCGAACAGGACCTCGCCTTCCTGCGGCGTATCTAGGCAGCCAAGCATGTTCAGTATGCTCGTCTTGCCGCTGCCCGACGGGCCGGCCAGCGTGAGGAAGTCCTGAGCCTGCACGCGCAAGCTGACACCCCGTAGCGCCTGGACCTCGGTTTTGCCGAGAGCGTATCGCTTGTGCACGTTGTTCAGCACGATTTCCATTTTCTCTGTCATTCCAAGGCCGGGGTCAGCGATCGGCCAGAGCCGTGGTGATGGGCAGGCGCGAGGCACGCCACGCGAAAAATGCGCTTGCCGTGACGGCCGTGAGGACCGGCAAGGCAACACCGGCCAAGTAGCCTGCGGGCGCAAACGCAGGGTGAAAATGCGAGGAGCCCAGAAAGCCGCTCAGCTCGCGATTGCCGATCGGGATTCCGTAGCGGACGGTCACGACGTACAGCAGCCCCGCAACCAGCAGACCGGCCAAGCTTGCCGCCAGCGCCAGGACGAGGCTCTCGCGCATCAGCAACGCACGGATCGTGGCAGGACTGGCCCCGAGCGCAGCCAGCGTGGCGATCTCCTTAGTGCGCTCCATGATGTTGAGCATGGTGGTGAACGCCAAACTGGCGGCCACCATGATCATCACAATCACGATCACGATGGTGTAACTCAGCTTGAGCGCGTCCGTCAGATCGGCAAAGATCTGCGCGCCGCTGCGCCAGTCGGCAGCCTCGAGCTCGGGTTCGTCGCCCGGATGCCCCCGCTGCACAAGGTAAGGGTTGATCTGGCTCAGAACGCGTTCGACGTTCGCATCGTCGCTCAGGTGCACGTTGATCCGGGTGGCGGCATAGGGGTCGTCTACCAATACCCGGGCAACGTCCAGGTCGAGGTAGATGTAGGCGTCCAGCCAAGCGGGCAGGCTGATGGCCGTGAACAGGCCGGTCACACGGTAGTCGATGAGGTTGACCTTCTTGTCCAGCGAGCGCGCCACCAGACGGATCGTGTCTCCCACTTTAATGAGGTTGCGGCGCGCGAAATCCGCCGGGACGATGACTTCATAGGAACCGCTGTCGAACATGCGACCCTCGACCAGCCGCAGATTGGCCGCCAGTTTGGAGTCACTGCGCACGTCGAAGGACATGGCCTTGAAAGGTACGCTGTCGATCTCCGTGGCGACCTTGGTGTCAAATTCCAAGCGCACATTGGCACCTGCATAGCCCGGCAACTGCTTCAGCGTAGCCTGCATCGACGGCGTGAACCGGAAGTAGTGATAGTCCCGGTCCATGATGTTGCGGTCGATCCGCCGCGTCACTTTGGATGCGATGTACACATTACCGGTCGCCACGGCCACCAAGTTGCGCGAAAAGTTCTGCTGTACGCCCGCCAGGAATTGCGAAAAAAAAATGATCACAAAGCTGGCAAACAGCATCAAGCCGCCGAGCAGTAGGTTGCGCGAGCGCTGGCGCAGCAAGTTGCGCACAATCAGTTTCCAGCGGCTGTTCAGCCCCACCCCTCCGAGTTGGACACGGTATGCGCGTTGACGGCCGTGCGCGACATCGATGTATTCGGGCACCATGGGGGGTCACTCCTTGGTATGGAGCAGAGAAACGACGTCCTCGTTCGCCGCCTGCCAGCAACTTGCGATAGTGGTGAGCAGCGACACGCCGAGCACTAGCAGCAGCCCGAGCACGATGTTGTACGCGTCGAGCACTGGCAGCAGAACCTTGCCGCCGTTCATGTACTGCTCCACCAGGGTCTCGCCCTTAAGCCCGCCGGCCTGACGGATGCCTAGCAGCAGCACCATGGCAACAGCAAATCCCAGCATGTAGCCGATCAGGACCTTGATGACCACCTCCGCCGCGAACATGCGCACGAGCCGTTCGCGGGTCATGCCCAGAGACATCAACGTGCCGATTTCCCGGCGTCGCTCGTGCAGACCCAATTTCGTGAGGATCAGGACTACGATCAGCATCACGAAGATGACAACCCCCACCTGGACTGTCGCCATGCCGGTAGCGATACTGCCGACGCTGTCGATGACCTGCGCGACTTCACGGTACGTACGCACAGCGAGGTGCTCACGCTCGTCGGGCGACAGCGCCTCGCGCACTTGGATGACCACCTCGGGTAGCCGATCCGCATATTCGGGCTTGACGCGCACGGCGATATCTGTGGCCACGCTTTCAACGTACAGCATCTTGCGCGTGCGATCAAGGTTCGTGAATACCACGGCATTCATGAATTCGTCGATCAAATGCGGCGAGCGGGCGTAGCCCTTGATGTCGTAGGGCCGGCCGTTGAACACTTCGCTTGGCGTTTCGGTCAGAACGAGGATCTCCTCTTCGAGCGGAACGCCGGACTTCTCCACCAGGTAAGGCGAGACCAAAGCAGCTTGGACCGCGGTGTCTAACAGAGGCAGCACCTCGGCCATGTCGGGGATGACATGTTGCTCTTGCTGCGTCTCGACAGCAATAACCATCGCGGGCGTCGAGCTTTCGCCGTTGCCGACCACGGCGCCGAAGCTCATGCGCGGGGATGCCGCCTCCACTGCGGGCAAGGCGCGCACCTTTTTCAGGACCGACGAGAGTTCGTCAACCTCGATAAGTTCCAGCCGGCGCCCGGTGGAGACGTCGAAGAAGCTCAACGCCGCTGCCTTGGGCTTGATCTGAAGATGGCCCGTAAGGCTGTCGGTCATACCGCGTACCAGCGCAGCCTTGACGCCACTGATCTGAGCGGTCGCAAAGACCAATAACAGGCTAGCTACTCCGACAACAAAAACACTTAAAAGGAACCGTCCGCGGTGACGCAACACGTTTCTTAAAATCAATCGCATTAGTTATATATGCCCAGAAATTAGGGAAGCGCTGAAGTAATTGGTTTTGAAGGAGGGGACGACGAACAAGGGCGTAGTTCTGGGCGGGATGCGCCTGCGCGCGGTTGCGGTCGAATTCGAGGCTGTTGCAGTACGCGGTCGAAGTCCAGATAGGCGCGATCCATCACGTAGAAGGCGCCGGGCTCGGGCACGAACAGGTCCAGGGCCTTGACGTCGTGCAGCTTGCCATCGGAGATGTGAATGAACGACGGGATCGAGCCGCGCAGATCGAGCAGCATATGCAGCTTGATGGCCGCCTTGGTGGAGCGAAACGGCGCCCACGGGAACACCGACAGGCACAGGTCGATGGTGGTGGCGTCCAGTGCATAGACGGTGTTGGACAGTTCGACCCCGAAGCTGTCGGCGGCGTACAGCTTCCGCGCCTGTGCGATCAGTACCTGAGCGAAGTCGGCATGGATGCGCCAGTCGCGGCCTTCGTTGGCGTCGGCCAGGGTCGAGCGGGCCACCGGCTGGCGCAGGCCCATGTGGTACAGCTTGGCCACCTGCGCCGACAGGCAAATCTCGATGTCGCGCAGACTCTCGCGCCAGGTCAACTGCGCGAAGGCCATGCAGCGGAACTGCTCGGCGCACGACAAGGTCCGTACTCGATGGTCGCCGCCGTAGCGCTCGACGATGCGGTGGAAGGTCTTCCACGGCAGAAAGTCCATGATCTGGGCGAACAGGGTCTTGCCGACGTTCATCGCGCTCTCCGGCCGAAACGAGGCCGCGAGCGTGGCGCAAGCCGGCTGCGCCGTTCAAATCGGAGACACCCCTAACTGCCATGAAAGCCGCGCCGCTATTGGGTTTCCGGGCACTCGCCCTGAATTTAACCGGACACTACTGATGAATGTACTTTATCCAAATTCGAACTGTATGTTGTTTCAATACCTGTTATTTCTACCACTACTGTGCGCTGCCGCCTGCACGGGGTGATCTCGGTTTTCGTGCAATTTGTGCGGTTTGGTCGAAGTGAGGGCAGCCGTATCAAGCACTTGGAGAATCGCCTGTTTCGGCGCAGTTTGGTTTTCGTGCACTTTGCATCATTTGCGAGGTTGTTGGAGACCCCGTCCGATCCGCCGCCGAGGCATTGGGCTGCGCAGCCTTCCTGCGCGATCGCCAAACGCCGCTCCCATCTCCTCCGCCCGCCGCGCCTCGTCGGTGTGCAGATAGCCCGAGGTCGTCGCGATCGACGCGTGACGCAAGTTGTCGCGGACGGTGGTGAGGGCTGCGCCCGGCGCCAGCGCGTGCGTGGCATGGGTGTGCCGCATCCAGTGCGGGCTGGCGCGGCGCAGCTTTGTAAGCGTCCACCGAACTCAGGTTGAGATGGTTGCGGTCGTGGGCGAGGATCGGTTTCACCGAGTAGGAGGTGAACCCGATGGAAGGGCGGCAGGACAAGAGGCGGTATCGACGTCACGGCGCCGAGTTCAAGCGGCAGGTACTGGCCGAGTGCGCAGCGCCGGGCGCACGCGTTGCCGAGGTGGCTGCCGCGCACGGCCTGCATCCGAACCTGATCTACTACTGGCGCAGTCGCGCCGCCGCGGCCGCGTTACGGACGAGCGCCGCCGCGCCGGGCACCCCCGTTGCGCAGTTCGTCCCCGTGACCGTGGCCGATGTTGCGTCGGCTGCCATCCGGATCGAACTGCGCCGCGATGGCACTGTTGCCCAGAGATCG
>Ga0209450_10000091_pt1 | contig 54411 bp, 45 predicted proteins | sample FrelakmetLWP11LW_FD_187149 | JGI IMG/M metagenome (GOLD analysis project Ga0209450, IMG submission 187149) | Freshwater lake sediment microbial communities from the University of Notre Dame, USA, for methane emissions studies - LWP11 LW (SPAdes)... | ecosystem: Environmental > Aquatic >... | reverse complement strand
CGATCTTATGTGGACTTTTAATGGCGGCTTTGCGCCTTTAAGAAACTATATCTCATGGTTCATCCTTGCGCTTATCTTTCACTCAATCCTCAGGTTGGCAGGAATCAGGCTGACAAACAGGCTTGCACCATTTATCTTTTATTGCCAGGGAGCTTTTTTCATTATCCTGTTCATCTTTTTTAAACTTGCGGAATGATCTACAGGGCTTCCCATCATTTCTTTATATACCCTTTCTTCCGGTTCTATTCAGTATGGAAGACAAGAAGAAAATTCCACAAGGTATATATTAACGGTACTTTCACAGATAAAAACCTTCCCGTGCTTCTGTTTTCCAACCATTTCAGCTGGTGGGATGGTTTCTGGGCAGTTTACCTGAATGAAAAGATCTTTCACCGGATCTTCCATTTCATGATGCTTGAAGAACAGCTTAAGAGCCATATGTTTCTCAATAAAGCCGGGGGTTACTCAATAAAAAAAGGATCCAGAAGCATCATTGAAACCATTGATTATACTGCTCAACTGATGTCAGACAGGAAGAACCTTGTCCTGATATTCCCCCAGGGAGAAATCAGTTCCATGCATAACCGGGATATCTCTTTTGAAAACGGGATAGAACATATAATTAGAAAGATAAATAACAGAATTCACATTGTTTTTCTGGCAAATATTATAGATTATTTTTCAAGCCCGAAACCTGGACTTTATATGTATCTCATGGAGTACCAGGGAGATGATTTTACCACTGCAATTCTTCAGCGGGAATACAGCAGATTCTATTCTGATTGCATCTCTGAAAACCTGAAAATGACTGACATCTGATGATGATCCTGGCATATATCATATTGTCCTTTACGGTAATTCAGATGCTTGTAGCATTGATGAATCTTCTGCCGGGAACATATCTCCCAAAAGCCGGAGAATATTCAGAAGAGCTGGTTTCAGTGCTGATCCCAGCCAGGAATGAAGAGAATAATATCGGCAAGATACTGCAGGATCTGCTGATCCAGGACTATCAGAATATCGAGATAATCGTTTTTGATGATCAGTCGGAGGACAAGACTCGTGAAATAGTTAAAGGCTTATCTGCAGTTGATAGCAGGATCAGGCTTGTTTGCTCTGAAGGTCTGCCGCTGGGATGGCTGGGGAAAAATTATGCCTGTCACTCGCTTTCAAAGCATGCAAAAGGCGATTACCTCATGTTTCTGGATGCCGATGTACGTATTAAGAATAACACCATCGGAAAGGCTGTCTCCTTTTCTAAAAAACATGGGCTCTCCCTTATTTCAATTTTCCCAAAGCAGATTATTATATCGAGTGGCGAAAAAGTTACCGTGCCGAATATGAACTATATTCTGCTTACGCTTCTTCCTCTTATTCTGGTCAGAAAATCAAAATTCACTTCTCTCTCCGCAGCAAACGGGCAGTTCATGTTTTTCAGGGCAGATGTGTATCATTCAGTTGAGCCCCATTGGCTTATGAAGAGCAACAAGGTTGAAGATATCTCAATATCAAGATACCTGAAGGAAAATGATCATAAGATCGCATGCCTTGTGGGGGATGACAATATAAACTGCAGGATGTATTCAGGCTTCTGTGATGCCGTTTCGGGATTCTCAAAGAATGTCATTGCGTTCTTCGGAAATTCATTTTTATTTGCTGTAGTTTTCTGGCTTGTCACAACATTCGGATTCATTCCGGTCTTCTTTACTCTTTCAAGGGAGATCTTCCTGGCTTACCTGACATTATATCTTCTGACCAGGGTCTTTGTTTCATATGCCAGTCACCAGAATATTATTAACCATTTAGGATTTCTCGTTCCGTTGCAGATATCGATGGGCATCTTCATTTACAAGGCATTCATAAACAAACATTTCAGAAAATATCAATGGAAAGGGCGAAGCATAAAGTAATAATCCTGATGATGTTTATCATGTGTGGCTCTGAGCTCTTTGCCGGTTACAGGTCGGAGATTTATTATGCTTACGTGAACAAAAAAATGGACCTCTGGAAAAATATAATTGACCGAATGAATACCGTTCCTGATAAATCAAATGAATTCATAATGGAGCTTGTAAATTACCAGTACGGATATATAGGTTACTGCCTGGGATATGAAAAGAAGAGCGAAGCGAAAAAGTATTTAGAGCTGGCTCAGAAAAATATCGATATACTTGAAAAGCGCAACTATAGATTATCCATGGTAAATGCTTATAATGCAGCTTTTTGTGGCTTCAGAATAAGCATTAATATTCTTTCAGTTCCACATAATGGTTTCAGAAGTATTGAATATGCAAAAAAAGCAGTGGAAATCGACAGCGAAAACTATCTTGGTTATGTTCAGTACGGGAACATTCAGTTTTATATGCCCAAAACATTTGGCGGCTCAAAACAGGAAGGAATAGGTTATTATATAAGGGCAAAGGAAATTCTTGAAAAGGACAAAGACGACTTAAAGGATGACTGGAATTATCTGGCTGTGCTTTTAGTGATAGGCCAGTCCTACACATATCTGGATGATTATATTTCTGCAAAGGCGGTCTACGATTACATTCTCAGGCTGGAGCCGGATTTCACTTATGTAAGGGATGAGCTGTATCCGGAATTAATGAAAAAAATGAGGGAATCATAGTTATGGCAAAAACAGTACTTGTCATCGGCGCCGGTCTTGGCGGACTTGCAACAGCTCTCCGTCTGGCTAAGAAAGGTTATAAGGTTGAGATTATCGAAAAGAACGGACAGGCTGGAGGCAGGCTGAATCAGCTTAAAAAAGACGGATTCACCTTCGACACCGGACCAAGCTTCTTCAGCATGTCTTACGAATTCACAGATTTTGCAAAGGATTGCAATATAACCCTGCCTTTTAATTATTACAGTCTCGACCCTCTATATACGGTCAGCTTCAGGAATAACCCCAAAGTATACCACCTTTACCACGACCTGAAAAAGCTGGCCGCTGAATTCAGTGAAGTGGAACCTGATTTTGAAGCCTCGATGAAAAGATATCTGAACAAAAGCAGCAGGCTTTATCATGATACCAACATTGTTATTAAAAGCAATTATGATTCACTACTGCATTATTTAATTACACTTCCCAGGGTAGGGCCCGCTCATTTAGGAACGCTTTTCAGAAGTTTCTGGAAACAGGTATCACGCTATTTCAGCTCAAACGAAGCCAGGGAAATATTATCGCTTGTGGCTTTTTTCCTTGGTCGTACACCTTTCGACACACCTGCAACCTATACACTTCTCTCCTATACCGAATTCATGCACGACGGATATTTCAACGTAGAGGGTGGGATGTATAAAATTGTCGAGGGTATAGTGGAGGAGCTGAAAAAGGAAAATGTGAAAATCACCTACAACACCGAGATCAATGATTTTATTGCAGATGGCAGGAAGCTGAAATATGTTGTTGACATGACGGGAAAAAAGTGGGATGCCGACATAATAGTAATTAATGCCGATGCGGCTGTATTCAGGGGCAAAGTATTCAACAGGAAAGAGTTTTCGGAAAAGAAGCTCGACAAGATGGAATGGACAATGGGATCTCTGACAATATATCTCGGGATCGACTGTAAGCTGCCTGAAATACAGCACCATAATTACTATCTCGGAACAGATTACAGGGAATATGCCGGGAAAGTCTATAGCAGTCCCAATATTGATGAAACCCCTTACTATTATGTCAATGTGCTGTCAAGATCAAATCCGGAATGCGCCCCTCCCGGCTGCGAAAGCCTGTTTTTCGTATGTCCTGTTCCCGATCTGAGGTATAAGAAGAGCTGGAACGACAGGGATGAAATAGTGGATAAGATCATTGACGATTTTTCAAAAAGAACCGGAACAAACATAAAGCCGCATATAGTCTCAAGAACAATCTACACCCCCGAAGACTGGCAGAGTCAGTTTAATCTTCACAGGGGCAGTGGTCTTGGACTTTCGCATAAGATGATGCAGATCGGAGGCTTAAGACCAAAAAACTATGATGAGCATTTTAAAAATGTTTTTTATACGGGAGCTTCAACAATCCCGGGTACAGGCCTTCCAATGGTGATGATAAGCTCGAAGCTGACAACAGAAAGGATCCTGAAATACAAAGACCAGTAGGATAATCAATGAAGATCAGCATTTTCTGGTTCCGCAGGGATCTCCGGCTCGAAGACAATACCGGGCTGACCGCTGCATTGGAATCGGGGAATCCAGTTATGCCCATATTTTTTTTTGACACCAACATCATCGACGAACTGCCGACTGATGATCCAAGGAGAAACTTCATTTACAAAACACTTTCGTCAATCAACGATGAATTAAAAAAAGTCGGTTGTTCATTGCATGTTCTGAAAGGAGATCCAGAAAAAGTCTGGAAAAAGCTGATCAGCACCTGGGATATAGGTGAAGTCTATATCAACAAGGATTATGAGCCCTATGCGATCAAAAGGGATAAAATCATTGAAAACATACTGAAGTCTAAGGATATTCGGCTTTACAGGTTTAAAGATCAGGTAATATTTGAGGAAGGTGAGATCCTTAAACCGGATAATAAGCCATATACTGTTTTTACTCCATACAGGAACAAGTGGCTTCAGAAATTCCGCGAAACAACATCAGCCGGTTCTATTAAGAAAAGCAATACAACAGGCAATTTCACTAAGATTCAAACTCCGTTTCCCACTCTTGAAGAGCTGGGATTCAGAAGCAGTACAATTAAAGTCAGGCCTTTTAATCTTTCGGTCATCCCTGAATATGATAAATACCGCGATCTGCCTGCCGAAGATAAGACCAGCTATCTTTCTCCACATCTGAGATTCGGAACAATAAGCATCCGCAATCTTGTTTCAATTGCTTTTCGGGAAAACGCAACATTCCTGAATGAGCTTATCTGGCGTGAATTCTTCATGCAGATACTTTTCCATTTTCCGCATGTTGTCACAGGGAATTTCAAGTCGTCCTATGATGATGTACAGTGGCTAAACAATGAGAAAGATTTTGACAGGTGGTGCAAAGGTGAAACCGGATATCCCATAGTTGATGCCGGAATGCGGCAGCTGAATGAAACCGGATTTATGCACAACAGGGTGAGGATGATAACTGCAGGCTTCCTTTGTAAGCATCTGATTACTGACTGGCGATGGGGTGAAGCATACTTCGCTGAAAAACTGCTCGATTATGAGCTTTCATCCAATAACGGCAACTGGCAGTGGGCAGGAGGAACAGGCTGTGATGCAGCGCCTTATTTCAGGGTCTTCAATCCGGAAATACAGCAGAAGAAATTTGACCCGAAAAACGAATATGTAAGACGATGGGTTAATGATTTCGGGAAGCCCGGCTATCCCGAAAAAATGGTTGACCATGACTTTGCAAGGATCAGGGCAATTTCAACCTATAAAACGGGCATCAGAAAAAGGATTTCCTGAATTATACCTAATTTTAACTCCAATTATTTCTACCTTGGTGAACCTTCGTGCCTTGGTGCCCTGGTGGCAGTTTTTTTTGCCACCAAGACACTAAGTCACCAAGAAACACAAAGATGTACATGAAGATAAAGAATATTTTTATCCTTTTTTTGGCAGCAACATTCTCTATATCTCTTATTGCACAGAGATCTGATCTGTTTAAGGCTGACTTCAGCAAGCCTGAGGAAATAAGCAGAATGACGCTGGTCTGGAACGATGAATTTAATACCAACGGTAAACCTGATCCAGCAAACTGGCATTATGAAAAAGGATTTGTAAGGAACCGGGAGCTTCAATGGTATCAGGAGGAGAATGCGAACTGCATCGGAGGAGTCCTCTTGATTGAAGGAAAAAGGGAGAAGATCATAAATCCAGATTACATTCCGGGAAATAATGATTGGAAAAAGTCAAGGGAAAATGCAGAATACACTTCCGCAAGTATTCAGACCCGGGGTATGCACCAATGGCAGTTCGGGTGTTTCGAGATACGTGCCAGGATCGACACTGCCTGCGGATCATGGCCTGCAATATGGACGCTCGGCGTTTCAGGAGGCTGGCCTTCGGGCGGAGAAATTGATATAATGGAATTCTATAGGGTCAATAGCATACCTACAATACTTGCCAATTTTGCCTGGGGAACGGAAAAAAGAGGGGTGGCAAAATGGGATGACCTGAAAATGCCTTTGGCTGAGGTCGCCGGTAATGACAAACAGTGGGCTTTAAAATTCCATATCTGGAGAATGGACTGGGATAAGGAATCTATTAAACTATATCTTGACAACCGCCTGATGAACACCTTATCTGTCAGCGAAACCATCAATCCCGATGGTTTCAATCCGTTCCTTCAACCTCACTATTTACTTCTTAATCTTGCTATCGGAGCGAATGGAGGCGATCCATCGGGGTCACATTCGCCGATCAGGTATGAGGTTGATTGGGTGAGAGTGTATCAATGACCCCCTTTCCCTCCGGTTCTGACAAAAAACAATTTTCACTCAGTTTAAATACCTTTAACTTCTCCACTGATCAAATTCACAATGAAATATTATGTTTCTTTCCTGATTCTGATCATTTTACTGATTTCTCCGTTAAAAGCGCAGCAACTTCCAGGTGATTTTATTGATCCTCCGTGCGAGTTTTCTGTGATGCCTTTCTGGTTCTGGAACGATACACTCAAAGATGAGCAGATTGTCCGGCAGATAGCCGATTTCGAGGCTCATGGTGTGTACGGATTTGTAATCCATCCGCGTATCGGCCTGCCTGATAACGTAAAATGGCTTTCTGCTGAGATGATCCATGCCATGGGCGTTGCAATCAGCGAGGCAGCAAAGCGCAATATGTACGTAGTGTTGTATGATGAAGGAATGTATCCTTCAGGTTCATCAGGCGGACAGGTTGTCGCAAGAAATCCTGCCCATGCTGCCCGTGGACTGGCGAAGATCGACCTGAAGCCGGACGAAGGGCTTAAGCTTCAGGAAGGGATGAAGCTGGTAACCATACTTAACAGACCTGGAGGTGACCGTGTTGCTATTGTAGAACAGCCATCGGGAGGTGTCATCCGCGGACTTCATTATCTGAATGAAGGAGAAGAGAGGCTCAGAGAGGAGTCGCCTGCGGCAGGAGACATACTGAACCCGGATGCCGTTACCAGTTTTATGGAACTGGTTTATGACCGTTATGCAGCTGAGTTTGGAAAATATTTCGGAAAAACCGTGATAGGAATATTTACCGATGAACCTTCTCCGCTTGGAAGAGGAGGCACCAAAGGAGTTGTCCCTGGAAATGCTTCCCTACTTCCGCAGATAAACCGTATTCTGGGTTATGATATAACTCCATTTCTTGCAGACCTGTGGTATAACGATAATCCTGATTCAAGAAAACACCGCAATGGTTACAACCGGGCAATAAATGTATGTCTGGAAGAGAACTACTATAAAAGGCTGGGTAACTGGTGTTACATGCATAATATCGCCCTGATGGGACATCCGGCAGGGTCGATGGATATTGGCGCCGAACGCTATTTCCAGATCCCGGGTCAGGATCTCGTATGGAGATACGTGGAACCGGGACCTAAAGCACTTGAAGGACAACACTCCAAGATGGCTAAATGTGCTTCAAGCTCAATGCTGCACCTTGGATACAGGCGTAATTCGAATGAACTTTACGGAGCTTACGGCCATAACCTGACTTACGATGAAATGGCATGGCTGGCAAACTGGTGCTTTGTGCGAGGACAGAATTTCCTTATACCACATGCTTTTTATTATTCGATCCGCGGGCCCAGGTTTGAAGAGAGGCCGCCTGACGTAGGCCCAAATGCATCATGGTGGGGAGATTATAAGCACTTCGCCGATGCCTGCCGGAGAATGAGCTGGCTGAATACAGATTCCCGGCAGGTCTGTGATATCGCAATACTTTGCGAGGCAGCCTGGCTGCCTGATGGTTCAGCAAAAATCCTGTATCAAAGCCAGAAGGATTTCAACTATCTTGAGATCAGGCATCTCTGGGAAGATGTTAAAGTAAGCAGAAAAGGTGTTCAGATTGCCGGAATGACTTATAAGGCTGTAATCGTGGATACTCTTTCGTTCATCCCTGAGAAAGCCATGCCCGTGCTGAAAAAGATAGCCAGGAAAAAGCATTTGATCGTACATGTTGATTCAAAAATCACTCCCTATGCAAGGGGTGCATTAATGTACAAGACATCCTCTGACCTTATTAATGCAGTCAATAAAAGGACAATCCCCGACATTTTGTTTGATCCGTCTTCAGAAAGCATTCGTCTCCGGCATGTGCAAAAAGACGGTAATGATTATTATATGCTGTTTAATGAAGAGGCGCATGAATCAAGAACCGGCTTACGGCTTACGGCTTGCGGTAGCCGGGTTTGGATTGATCCTTTTTCAATGAAGACAACAATCTCAGAAGAAGGCGAAAAAGTCATTTTCAAACCATATGAGATGAAAATACTGATGATAAGCAATGAGAAATAGATTAATAATTTTCCCTCTTGCATTCATTCTTCTGTTCGCTGCCGGGGCGAAAGAGAAAGAGCCTGTTGTTCCATACGGATTAATGGTTGAGTTCATTCGTGTGCCTGAAAATATTAAAATCCTTGATCTGAAACCTGAATTAACATGGATCGTTCCTGCAAAGGCCAGGATCCAGACAGCCTATCAGATTATTGTTTCATCAAACCGTCAGAATATTGAAAACAATAACGGGGATGTCTGGAACAGCGGAAAAGTAATAAGCCATAATTCAGTTGAAGTTGAAACAGGGATTGATCTGCGGGCTGATTCAAAATATTACTGGAAAGTAAGGATCTGGAATGATAAATTCGGGCCGTCAGGATATTCAGTGATACAGAAGTTTTCAACCGGTGATCCCGGAAGATATCAATCCACTCCTAACCGCTTTGTGTACACTTATAATGAGCCATCTGGTCATGTGAAATTACCAGACCGGCACTGGTTGTACGACTTCGGGAAAGATGCATTCGGAACTCTTCTTATCAGTATATCACCAAATAAAAATGATACTCTGGTTATCCATCTTGGTGAAAAAATTACTCCTGACCGGAAGGTCGACAGGAACCCGGCAGGGTCGGTAAGATACCGGAAAGTCCTTCTTCCTGTCTCACCCGGGGAAAGAGAATATATCCTGAATTTGCCTTCGGATGAAAGGAATTCAGGTCCTGCAGCAATTCACCTGCCAGACACGATCGGTGTCATAACCCCATTCCGTTATGCAGAGATCGAAAACTATTCTGAAGAGATGTTGCCCGGTGATATGATTCAGAGGGCAATCACTTATTATTTTGATGATCGCTCCTCTTCATTCACATCTTCCGATACCATCCTCAACCAGGTCTGGGATATCTGCAAATATTCAATTAAAGCTACCTCTTTTGCCGGTATCTATGTTGACGGCGACAGGGAACGGATCCCGTATGAAGCCGATGCTTACATAAACCAGCTGGGATATTATTACACCGATCGGGAATATTCCATGGGCAGGGTTACTAGTGAATATTTCATTCATAACCCCACATGGCCAACGGAATGGATACTCCATACAGTGCTTATGTTTTATAATGATCTGATGTTCACAGGCAATACTGAATCATTAACTGAATTTTATAATGAACTTAAAATCAAGACACTAACAGCACTGGCAAGGGAAGACGGACTTATCAGCTCTAAGAATGTGAATGATGAAATAATGATTAGCCTCGGATTTTCAAATCCAAAGGAAAGGATCAGGGATATAGTCGACTGGCCTCCGGCACAGAAGGATACGGGCTGGAAGCTATCGGGACCAAACGGAGAAAGGGATGGTTATGATATGACTGAGATAAATACTGTCGTAAATGCTTTTTATTACCGGAATCTTGTCCTTATGTCTAAATTGGCAGGCATGGTTGATAAAGAAAAAGATTCACTTTATTTTCAGAATGAATCCGCTAAAGTCAGAAATTCATTTAATCAAAAACTTCTTGACAAGACTAAAGGAATATACATCGATGGAGATAATTCCCGGCATTCTTCTCTTCATGCCAATATGATGGCGCTGGCATTCGATCTTGTTCCGGCTGAAAATAAAAGGTCTGTCATCGATTTCATTAAATCGCGCGGAATGGCCTGCAGTGTTTATGGATCTCAATATCTCCTTGAAGGATTATACAGATCAGGTGAATGCGAATATGCTTATAGCCTGCTGACTGCCACAAACGACAGAAGCTGGTGGAATATGATCCGAACCGGTTCAACAATAACTATGGAGGCATGGGATATAAAATACAAGCCCAACTCCGACTGGAATCATGCATGGGGAGCAGCTCCGGCAAATATAATTCCGGGATATATGTGGGGTATTTCTCCTGCAGAACCGGGATTTGAAAAATGCATCATCAGGCCACATCTTGGCGGCCTGAAGTACAGCAAGATTACAGTGCCAACAATCCGCGGTTTTATTGAAGCTGAATTCAGGGATACCGGAAAGTTGAAGGAATATATCATCAGAATCCCGGGAAATATGGATTGTGATTTTATAAATCCTGAAGGCAAAATTATCAAGCTGTCACATGGATTGAATAAACTTACTTATTAAAATAATTTACCACGAAGGCGCACAAAGTAAATCACAAAGTCTCACAAAGTAATAACATTTATTAAATGTCTTTGTGTTCCTTTGTGTAATCCTTTATGATACTTTGTGGTTAAAAAAAAAGTTCTGAATATGAAACCATTATTCCCCTTCATTTTCTCAATCCTGGCTGTTATTCTCTTTCCCCGTTGCAGTGTTAAAGACCGTCAGGGACAATCATTCAAAGCAGATGTAATAGTTTACGGAGGCACATCATCGGCTGTAACGACTGCCGTACAGGTGGTCAGAATGGGTAGATCTGTGATTTTAGTTTCCCCCGATAAGCACCTGGGAGGATTATCTTCATCAGGACTGGGATTCACAGATACCGGCAACAAGGAGGTTATTGGTGGACTTGCACGTGAGTTTTATCAGCTGATATATCAGCATTACCAAAAACCTGAAGCCTGGAAATGGCAGAAGCAGTCTGAATACGGAAACAGGGGACAGGGAAGTCCCGCAGTCGACGGTGAAAAAAGAACTATGTGGATCTTCGAGCCGCATGTGGCAGAAGCGGCTTTTGAAAAAATGATCTCTGATAACAAAATACCCGTTTACAGGGATGAGTGGCTCGACCGGGAAAACGGAGTAATAAAGAAAAACGGAAAAATAATTTCAATACAGACATTAAGCGGTAAGTTATTCAGGGGGAAGATCTTCATTGATGCTACTTATGAAGGCGACCTTATGGCTTCAGCAGGTGTGACCTATACAGTCGGACGCGAAGCTAATAGTGTCTATAACGAAACATGGAACGGCATTCAGAAAGGAGTTTATCATCATGGTCATTATTTCAAGGATAAAATTGATCCTTATAAGATCCCGGGTGATCCCTCAAGCGGACTGTTGCCATTTATCTCATCAGAATCACCTGGAGAAAACGGATCAGGCGATAACAAAATACAGGCTTATTGTTTCAGGTTATGCCTTACGCAGAATCCTGACAACCGGATAAAGATTGAAAAGCCTGAAGGTTATGACAGCACGCAGTATGAACTTCTTGTCAGACTATCGGAAACACGCTGGAATGAGTTTTTCGGAAAATATGATCCGATACCAAATGCAAAAACAGATGTAAATAATCATGGCCCCTTCAGCTACGACAATATTGGGATGAACTGGGATTACCCCGATGCTTCCTATGCTCGCAGAAAAGAGATAATCAGGCAGCATATACTGTACCAGAAAGGATTGCTTTATTTCATGGCAACAGATCTGAGACTCCCGCATTCAGTAAGAGAAACAATGAATAAATGGGGATATGCGAAGGATGAGTTTGCCGACAACGGTAATTGGCCTTACAATATTTATGTCAGGGAAGCACGAAGGATGATTGGGGAATATATTATGACCGAGAATGATGTTCTTGGCAAACGGAATGTGCCCAGATCTGTTGGGATGGGATCATATACAATGGATTCTCACAATGTCCAGAGATATGTCACCCCTGATGGTTTTGTCCAGAATGAAGGTGATATTGGTGTCGCTCCTGAACATCCATATCAGATCGACCTGGGATCTCTGATGCCTAATAAAAAGGAGTGCAGCAATTTACTGGTAACTGTCTGCGTTTCATGCTCTCATATTGCATTTGGATCAATCAGGATGGAACCGGTTTTTATGATCCTTGGTCAGAGTGCAGGAACGGTTGCAGCTATGGCAGTTGATAAACACAAAAGCATTTATGAGCTCAGTTACGAAGAAATAAGGCCTAAACTTGAATCTGACGGACAAATACTTGAATTTTGAATTACTTTTGATGAGATAATTGAAACTTATGAAAACAAGGATTTCATTTTGTGCATTTTTGATTTTTTCATTTCTGACTATCAAATCCGGTGCACAGGTTTCTTCACTGAACCTTTGGCCTGACGGGATTCCCGGATTCATTGTGAACGACTCATATGTTGAGAAGACTACCATTGCCGATGGAATAAACACCAGGTTTGAAAAAGTAACCAGCCCGGCACTTTACCCCTATCTTCCACCTAAGGAATCAGCTACCGGGACGGCCGTACTTATTTGCCCGGGAGGAGGCTATAGCGGCCTTGCTTTCAACCATGAGGGACATGCTGTTGCAAAATGGCTGAATGACAATGGTATTGCCGGGATCATTTTAAAATACAGGCTTCCTTCCGATCTGATTATGAAAGACAAGTCAGTCGGTCCTCTTCAGGATGCACAGGAAGCAATCCGCACCATCCGCAGAAATGCCGCAAAATGGAATATAGATCCTAACAGAATAGGCGTTATAGGATTTTCTGCCGGCGGACATCTTGCTTCGACACTTTCGACACATTATACTGAAAAAGTATATGAACCGAAAGATACTGTGAGCGCCAAACCGAATTTTTCACTCCTTATCTACCCTGTAATTACTATGGATTCATCATTCACCCATGCAGGATCAAGAAGAAATCTTATTGGTGCAAAGCCTTCTGCAGAAGATATAAAACGATTTTCCAATGAGCTGCAGGTGAATGAGAAAACACCACCTGCGTTTATGGTACACTCTGCCGATGATAAAGCTGTTCCAATAAAAAACAGCATCGTTTATTATGAGCAGCTTGTCAAATACGGAATCCCTTCTGAGCTTCATATTTTCCAGAAAGGGGGACATGGATACGGACTTGCAGGCGGAAGAGAAACGGAATCATCATGGCCCGATCTGTGCATCAAATGGCTGAAAGCTTCAGGATTCTGATAATCGGCTCATAGCATTCAACATCATCTTATCCAAATTATCAGCAGTAATCAGGCAAAAGAGAAGCTGTCGTACTTGATATCGTTCTCATCGAGCAATTTACGGAACCGGCTGTAACAGGAATTGTCATTATAATCGGCAGCAATTGCTTTTAACAGTCCTTCCCTGTCGTTTTTGTCAACATGGAAGAGAAGATAAAGCTTTTCAAGTTCCTCTCCTGCAAGGGTTGTTGAATATTCATAGTCAGAATCTCCAAACCACTCATCAACGCTCTTGCCAACGTCATATCCTTCGATGATGAGCTTCTCATTCCTGAAGAAAGCTTCTATTCGCACGCTGATGTCCGGAGTTTGATAATGATATAGAATAATTCTCTCCATTATGATAAAGTTACAAAACAGAGTAATACAAGTCAAATAAAAATTACAGGCTGCTTATTTTTATCATTCCAAGATTTTTTAGTTAAATTGGGTAGGATGAATGACAGGCTGCTATATAAGATCCATATTACAGGCCGTGTCCAGGGAGTAGGATTCCGATGGAATGTTGCTCTTGCTGCCAGGAGCCGGGGCATTACAGGTTATGTCAAAAATCTATTTATTATGTCCAATATCCTGACTGGTTAGGTTCGGGGGCTTCTTAGCCGAGTACTTCAACGAATATTAAAATAAATTTGACTTTGGCTCTTTGCCGATGTAACTTGCATAAAGAAACTGATTCCAGATTCTGTAAAACTCATCATAATGTGCCGTAAAATAAGAATTTTCACCGTTATTCTGTTTGCCATTCTGACAGCATCATGTGCGACAGACAGGATTCAAATCGCCCAGAAAGAAGGGCTTGACTGCAAAACGCCAAAATCCAGGTATGATTATGGCAGGAATAAACCAATCCATGCAATTAAATCAAATAACCGTAAATATATAAGATATGCGTACCGTACGGATTGGAGAAGTGCTCATAACGGTAATTCAGCCGGAAACCTCATAAGGAAGGAGAAGCAACCGGAAAAGCTAATTTATGGATTGGGGAATGCTAAAAACTACCATATGCCAGCATATTCCGGCATAAATGAACCAATGTTTTTGCAAAAGATTCCGAACAGTTCAGAGATCAACCTCTATTATTATGAATTGAAAACACTGCCGGAACCGGCACGAATAATTGAGGAAGCCGGGGAAATTATCAATAGCCCTTCACGGGAAAATATACTATTGCCAATGAACCAGGCAAATAATGAATCCGGTTACTCTTATGTCTTTTTAATGCAAGAGGACTTATATGATATTATGTCTGCTGAGTTCTCTGATGAATCAATGGGCTCTATTCTGAATAATACAAAATCCGATAAATCACAGAATATACCTTTTCACAAAAGCGGGAGTTTTATTTTAATGATGGCAATCTTAGCTGGATTGATCCCGTTTGGAGCGATCAAAGCTACACCAAATATTGCCAGGAATATATCCTTCTGGACCGCAATGAATCCATGGAAGACAAGATTCATGTATGCAGGAATTCAGATTGCACTTGGTAGTTCAGGATTCCTGCTTGGAAAACAGCTTGCGGAAAATGGAATACAGTTTTCAGATCTCTCCAAGGATCTGTTATTGGGTGTATTCTTAACCTCATCACTGTTATATCCGGTAAGATATTCTACAGTTAAATTATTTAAACATTCATATTTAAGACAGAAAGCATTTGACCTGGCACTGGCATTATCCGGCTTCATGCTTATGGTAAATGCCGGTAATAATCCCCAGTGGACTTCTTCATTGACGAGCATGATCAATTTAAAAGGTAATGAGCAGTCAAATGTAAACATGCTAAATGAACATAGTCAGACACCAAAACAGCTGGTATATTATCAGGATGTAAATCAGTTACAGGTTGAAGAGCCGGTTCCTCAGAAAAGAGAAAGAAGTCTGGGGATGAATATTCTGTTAACAGCACTGGCTGTTCTGGCTGGTTTGGGGTTAGCATATCTGCTGGCAGCAGCAGCATGCGGTCTTGCCTGCAACGGGATGGAGGGATTAGCCTATCTTGTAGGCATCGGAGGAGGCCTTCTGCTTATTGGACTGGCGATCTGGGTAATAAAAAGCATCTGGCATCCTAAACATAAGAGACGAACAAATCCCTCTGAGGTCCCTAATCCCATTCCATCTGAGGGTACTTTGCAGACATAATCACGAATGGCAACCCATTTTTATCAATTGATGCATTTAGCCTTCACGCCTTGCACATAAATAAAGTCCCTGATAAGTCTATTAATAAGCTAACTATCCGATTTCCATTGCTCTTTTATTTGCTTCGTATTCAATCCTTTCATAACTTTATTACAATGATTGAATGAACAAATAATCTCCTTTTTTAATGTATAAATCATTTCTGAAAGGCTTCTGGACTCAACTGAAAACTAAACATTTTGAAAATAAGAGAAAGGGCGTTTATGGTTTTGTGGGAAAGACTGCCATAAAAATAATCCTGATATATTCAGCGATTATGATACCTGCCGTCCTGATCAGCAAGTACCTTATTGATTTTGATGCCATTTTTAAATACCTGACTGGCCGTTTCCCGGATATATTCGTTTTGACTATCTTTTTGCTTTCGGAGTCATTCCTGGGAATGATCCCTCCTGATCTTTTTGTTATATGGGCCGCAAAATTCAATGAGCCTTTTGCAATCCTGACTATCCTCGGTGTTCTTTCTTACCTGGGAGGAGCGCTTTCATATTATATCGGATACTGGATTTCAGGAAAGAAAAAAATAAAAGCTTACTCTGAACGCGCGCTTGATAATTATATTGGCATGGTAAGAAAATGGGGAGGGGCTTTTATTATAATATCAGCCCTCTTTCCATTCTCTCCGTTCTCAATGGTAGTCATTGCAGTAAGCCTATTTAAATACCCGTTCAGATTATATCTTATTTTTGGACTTTCAAGGATTGTCAGATTCATTATTCAGGGAGTTTTCTACTTAAATGTGCTGAATATGGATTCTATCCTGACGCAGATATAAAGAAGTAGTATTCCCCGGTAAAACAAATTTCCCGCTGCATTTAAAACCTACTCTGTTTTATATTTTGAAATTAATCTACTCACTTGTTCCTCAATGCTTTTCGTTCGCGCCAGAATCTCTTTCAACTCCTGTACATCAGTAATAACTATTTCTTTTTTATTCTCTTCTTTTATTATTAGCGGTACATTTTTCAAATTTTTGCTGAGCTTTTCAGCCATTTCGTTAAAAACCAGTGCAATTTCAGAAAATTCGTCTTCCCCTTCAAAATATAACCTTTGACCATAGTTGCTTGAAACCAATTCTTTTATGCCTTTATGCAATTGGTAAAAACGTTCATTGAAATATGCAGTATAGTTGTATGATAAGATCATGGCAATCAGGAAACACAATGTTCCGAGAATTGACATTTGCGCTAATGCCTTTTTTGCATAAACCTTTGCATCTTCAGTTTTAACTTCAATGTTTTTCCCGTTCATCTGGGATAGAAGCACCAGCTGAGAGTTAAGGTCAGCGGACTTATTCTGCATGGAAAGAACATTGTCAGCTGATTGCTGTAAGTTCATAGATTTCAGAACTGTATTACGATATTCACTGTAATCAGTTTCAATCTCCAATACTAGCCTGTCTTCGCCAGGACTTGTTATATTGTTTTTCTCCAATTCAAGAGATTTGTCAATCAGGTTTAGCTCTTTTGCAATTTTTAAGCTATCTGAATTCTTGTTCAATAAGAAACGATCTGTGATTTCCTGATTTATGTTCATTATGCCTTCCGACATTTCACGGGCATAAACCATAGATAAATAGTTTTCATTCAGGATTGCACTTGTTTTCTTTGACATCCTGCTCAGATAATAGCCTGAAAAAACTGTTAGTGCCAGAATGATCAGGAATAAAATAATCATTGCTAATGCGAATTTTGTACGGACGGATAATTTCATGGAATCAATTATATATTTGAAATGTAATATTTCTAACAAATTTATGAAGTTCAATGCTTAGGATCACCATGTTTGTATGATTTTCTAAAGGATAATAATAAAGCGGCCCCACAATCACTGGCTGAAGTAACCGGAAATTGTCAGACAGCTTCAGTCTGAACCATGTAAATGCCCGCTACAAATTTTACAAAATGAACCTCAATCAAATAATCCAAAAAGGGGGCATATTCCCGTACCTTTTAATAAATTTGTATAAAACAGTCCTGAAAAAATATAATGGTAATAACTCAAAACAAATGAAAAACCTATCAAGGAGAGAATTTCTTAGTAAGAGTACGCTTGCAATCGGGTCAGCTGTTGCTGCTTCTCAGATCCCGCTCATGGTTGGCGCAGCGACGCCTCCTAAAAAGATTAAAATTCCACTTGGATTCCAGGTGTGGACTTTAAGGGATCAGCTTGTAAAGGATTTCCCGGGGACGCTGAAGATGATGGCCGGCCTTGGATATCAAAGTCTTGAAATGTGTTCTCCCCCGGGCTATGAATCATCCGGGTTCGGTCCTCTGATGAAACTGAAGGCCAAAGAGATGAAGCAGATAATCAGCGATGCGGGACTTATCTGCGAAAGCTCACATTATGGAATGGACGAGTTCAGGAACCATCTCGGTGAACGTATAGAATTTGCCCTGGAGTCGGGTCAGAAACAGATGATCCTCTCAAGCTTCTGGCTGCCAAATGAAGCGACCATGGATGACTGGCTGAAAGCGGCAGATGAATTGAATGAAATGGGGGTTAAAACAAAAAAATCCGGAATACAACTTGGCTTTCACAATCATAACATGGAATTCGCAAAAATTAACGGGACACTTATTTACGATGAACTTATGAACCGGCTTGATCCCTCATACATTAAAATGCAATTCCAGGTAGCAGTTATTGAGCTTGGCTATAAAGCATCAGCATATTTTACCAAATACCCCGGCAGATTCATTTCCGCCCATCTGGCTGACTGGTCTCCGGATCAAAAAAAGGCTGTACCTGTCGGACAGGGAATAGTTGACTGGAAGGAATTCTTTGCTGCAGCCAAAACTGGCGGAGTTAAAAATATTTTTGTGGAAATGGATCCATCAACTTTCAGGGAGAGTGCAGATTATCTTCATAAATTAACCTGGTAATTTTAAAAAAATGAAAGAACGAAAAAAAATAAACCGTCGTGAGTTTCTGGGATCAGCTGCTGCTGCCTCCCTGGCATTCACCGTAGTTCCAAGACAAGTAATTGGCGGTGCCGGGTTCATAGCCCCCAGCGACAAGATAACATTGGGTTATATTGGTTGCGGTACACAGGGCCTGAGGGAGATGGCCTCCCTGCTTCCAAATCCTGCAATTCGAATAGTTGCTGTATGTGATCCCAATAAATACACCACAGATTATGTAGACTGGTCTCAAAACGATATCCGCGAAAGCATAAGATCGGCACTTGGAGATAATACCTGGGGAGAAGGGATAAAGGGTATTCCGGGAGGAAGGGATATCGGAAAAGAGCTTGTCCAGAAGTATTATGGGAAATCAAAAGATTCCGGAAACTATAAAGGATGCGCCTCATATGAGGATTTCCGTGAGCTTCTGGAAAAGGAGAGTGATCTGAATGCAATAAAGATCATGACCCCTGATCACCTTCATGCGGCTGTTGCAATTGCATCCATGAAAAAAGGAAAGCATGTCGTCACTCACAAACCAATTGCAAACCGGATGCATGAGGCGCGGCTTACAATTGATACGGCGAGAAAAACAAATCTTGTCACACATCTTCTGGCGTGGAGTAAAAGGCCTGAGTATGATCTGATCAGGAAATGGATCGATGAAGGCAGGATCGGCAGTCTCAGGGAGATCCACAACTGGTCGAACAGACCAGTCTGGCCCCAGTGGCAGGCAAATCCCACAGAACAACCGCCTGTGCCGGAAAGCTTTAACTGGGATCTGTGGCTGGGCCCTGTCCCCGACCGTCCCTATCATCCCAATTACACCCATGCAGTTTTTCGCGGCTGGTACGACTTTGGTGCAGGAAGCATTGCCGATATGGGTCACTATAGTCTTTTCCCTCTTTTCCTGACACTTGGAATAAACTCTCCTGCTGTCAGTGCTGAATCTTATGCCACCACGACCTGTACTCTGCGTAATAATGTTGCGGTTGGAGTCAGGAATGATGTAGCGTTCCCATTGTCGTGTATCATCCGGTTCAGATTTCAGGAACAGGAAAGACTGCCGGCATTTGAGCTTTTCTGGTATGACGGTGGCATGAAGCCGGTCGCGCCGGATGAGGTGATTGCCGAAGGAGGATCACTGGAAAGCGAGGGGCTTATGTTTGTCGGCGACAAGGGAAAAATAATCGGTCAGTTCAGGGGAGAAAAGCCGGTGCTTTACACCGGTGGCAGAAGGGTTGTAACTGAAGAAGCATTTTCACAGCCGGCTGATCAGGAGACCAGGGATGTCTGGATCACCGCAATGAAGAATAATACCCAGTCGCCGGGAAGCTTCCTGTATGCAGGACCTGTTACCGAGACGATTCTTCTCGGTGCAGTGGCGTTGAGGGCAGAAAGGCGGGTTGAATACGATACTGTGAATATGAAAATTACCAATTATCCGGATGCAGATAAATATCTGACGAGGCAATATCGCAAAGGCTGGGAATTATGATATACGAAAACATATTACAAACCATTGGAAATACTCCGCTTGTAAGGATTAATAGCTTGAATCCAAATAAAAATGTCAGTATTTATGCCAAAATTGAGGGAAGTAATCCAACCGGCAGCATAAAAGACAGGATAGCCCTGAAGATGATTGAGCAGGCTGAAGCAGAGGGTTCATTGGTGGAAGGAAAAACAATAATCGAGCCGACATCCGGGAATACAGGTATCGGATTGGCAATGATTGGAGTAGTAAAAGGGTATAATGTTGAGATTGTTATGAGCGGGGCAGTATCTGTTGAAAGAATAAAAATGATCAGGTCTTTTGGCGTAAAAGTCACATTAACCGACGAAAAATTAGGTACTGATGGTGCAATAACTAAAGCAAGGGACCTTGTTAAAGAAAATCCTCAAAAATATTTTATGCCGGATCAGTTTTCAAACAAGTATAATAGGATTGCACATTATAAAACTACAAGTGAGGAAATCTGGAAACAAACAAATGGCAGAATTGACTATTTCGTTTCTGCGCTTGGAACTTCAGGTACAATCATGGGAGTAGGAAAAGCCCTGAAAGAAAACAACCCAAGAATAAAGATTGTCTGTGCCCATCCCGTAAAGGGACATTATATACAAGGTTTAAAAAACATGGAAGAAGCAATGGTGCCATCAATATTTGAACCTTCGGAAATCGATGAGACGATTATGGTTGAGACAGAAACTGCATATGAAATGTCAAGGCAAATCATTAAAAAAGAAGGAATATTTGTTGGGATGAGCAGCGGGGCAGCGATGTATGCAGCAATAGAAGTAGCCAAAAAAATCAAATCAGGAGTAATCGTGGTTATTTTCCCGGACAGGGGAGAAAAATATTTGACCACTAACTTATTCAATGAAAAATAAAAGTTTTTAAAACAAGGGAAACGGGTGTTCGGGTTGTTCTAATAAATACTTTTACAACAGTGTTTGATATCTTTAGTCCTGATGAAATCAATTGGAATATTCAAAGTTGTGGAAATATATTCCCCCCGTTCTAATATATCTTCATCTTCTTCCTCATAACACCAGTGTACAAAAAATTGTTTTTTGAACTGAACAACCCGTGAAATTTCTTTGAGAATAGAGACTAGTATTACTGTACTCAGGCTATTTATGTATTCCAATGCAACGATAACAGTAGTAAGCTCAGCCGGATCTTTCAGATATTCATGAATCCAGTTCAGAATCAGTTCGGAGGTCTCATAATTATGTCCTATTATTCCACGGCCATCAATCCTGATAAATCCTTTTGGATTCAGCATTACCTCCGGTGAGCCATCTTTTGGTAAAATATGAAGCTCTTCTATTTTCACTAATCGAGATACTACAGAAAATTTCCACGTAAAAAGGACAATTTAGTAAAATTTCCTATATGATGATTTGATAAATTACATTTATCATGGTCCCACGGCCTGCAATCATCCTGGCATGCCCCTGTCATGGGTAGAAAATTCGGAGATTAGCGAATTCCGGTATCAATATCTATATTAAGCAGGGTCTCGTTTTGTGTAGTTATTGAGACTTCGACTGGCAGGTTGCTGCTGCCGATTCTATTCTGGCCATTTTCGAGGACGACCAGATAATTTCCATGATCAAGCTCTGCTTTGTATGAGCCATCCAATGCCGGATTTATCTGAGCAATTTTCCTTCTCCCGTTTGAGCTCCAAATACTTACAGGATAAGCTTTATATGTCTCAGCTGTAGGTAAACAACCTGGTTGAGGAGGATCAGTCTCAACAGGGCAAATTGGCCCGATAGAAATTACACCCTCAAGGAACCCGGTTCCCTGATTTATTAGTTTCTCACAACCTGATATAAAAAGCAAACCCGTCAGGGATGCTATGCTAAAGAAAATCTTTAAACTGAGTCTTACCATGAGTCAGGAGTTTGATTTGAAATGCGTAATAATTATACCAAACCCCGGCTTTAGCTTCCAAAGTGCTGTGGCAAAGCCAGTGGCTCTGACCACCCTTTGCCGGAATTAAGTGGTTGTTCTTAAATAGTTTATGATAATTGTAATTGAACCGGCCAGATGAGGCTAAGGTGTCCGGCATTTGCAGACCTGCCCCGTGACCTCCAACAAAAAGTAAAAGAAAACATCAAGATAGTTCTTGAGCTGGACTAAAATGTCATTACACCAGTTAACCTGGACAAAAAAACTGGTCATGGTTTTTGCGACCTGCTTCCGGTATCTCAACAGTTTCCTGTCGTGGTTGTAATCTGGTGGTCAACTTATAAATACTGATGAAAACGGGCTGTGCTGATTCCATCCACCAGGTCCCTTAAAAGTAGACTGGAGTGGGTGGAAAAAAAAATTGACTTGTATAGTGCTATTTAGTAACTTTGATCTAATAGGATTCATTTCTAGTATACGTTAACAATATTTTAAATAAAAAAATATTAATTATGAAATCAATACTACTTACGATTTTTATTTTTACAAGTGCTTTATTAAATGCACAGGATATAATTTTGCATAAAAATGGTGAAAGAATCTCAGCCAAAATTCTTGAAATCACGCCAGAATTAGTAAAATATAAAAAATATACTAATCTGGATGGACCTATTTATTCTGTTTATAAATCTGATGTAGTTCAGATAACATTTGAAGATGGCACAGTAGAATCATTTTCAGCTAAGCCGGTTATCACTAATGATGAAAAAAAGCGAGTTGAAGAAAAAGTTATTACAAAAAATGAAGATGAAAGAAAGGCAGACATCTTAACTGATCTCCGGGATAATCAAAAGTATAAAATTGTACAGGTTGGTGAGCAGGTTTGGATGGCTCAAAATTTAAATTATATTTCAAATCAATCGTGGTGTTATGATAATCTGCCGGCAAACTGCGAAAGATATGGAAGATTATACACTTTTGATGCTGCTAAAAACGTATGTCCTACGGGATGGCATCTTCCTTCAGATGATGAATGGAAAAAACTGGAAATAGAATTGGGGATGCAAACTGTTGTAAACAAAAACGGATGGAGAGGAACATCTCCCGGACAAGGAAAATTAATGAAAATTGGAGGTAGATCAGGCTTGAATGTTGAATTAACCGGATACCGTGATTGGGGAGGATATTTAAAGCTCGATAAGAGCGCTTATTTATGGACAAGTTCATTATCAAAGAATAATAATGAAGCTGTTATAAGAGAATTAAGTAAAAAGGCTAGCATTAAAAGAGATGTTGCTGATATCAACCTGGGTTATTCTGTAAGATGTGTTGAAGGGAATCCGGATTCTGAGAACAAAGTAATTCCTAAAGATGAAAAAACAGACCGTATTTTACGTACTCATGAGAAAGCCTATCTTTCTTTTGGAGCTGGTTCAGGTGCCATAACCGGTTTAGTTGGTTTAAAAATTCAGGGGAAAATGTCGGTTGGAAAATTTGGATTTGGACTACAATATGGAATGGGCTATATGCCATTATTAGGAGGCCCTTATATTTCTTTTGGTCCAAGATTTTATTATAAATATTATTTCATTAGCGGGATAGTTGGACTCAATGAGGGTGATCAACATCCTTCATTAAATAAATTTGCAGTCTTAGCTGGTATTGACTATCCTTTATCTAAAAATTTTAATATTTCTGCGGGATTAGGTTTTGTAAATGATGATATACCTATTGCATGGGAATTAGGGTTTAATTATAAAATATTCAAATAGATAATTGCCTTAATCAGGTGCTCGCCTGCTGCAGCCAATTTTATACGGCAACTCGTGGGTTTGCATAAAGCAATATTTAATTACACAGCAAGGCCAATTCCTGCCGGGTTATTGCGAATTATGTGGTATAGTTTCTTCACATTTTTAGATTTTTCATGATCATAATAAATTTTTTAACAATAACTTCGGATAGCTTGGAATTCAACAAAGGCTAATAAAAGTCCATTGGAAGTATTGAAAGAATTTGAAATGAGAACTCAAGTGAGGCCAAGAAAAACAATAGTAAAATGAAAAATTAAGTCACATATAATAAATTTATTATGAGATATGAATTCACAACAGCACCTGGAAGTTGCCCCGTCTGTGGATCAACTCACATTGCCAAAATCCTATACGGCACACCTAGATTTGTTACCCAAGACAAATACATATTAGATGAAGAAAATGAAATACACTTGGAACCAGAGCTTGAAGCCCAAATCAAATCAGGCGAAATTGTGTTAGGCGGATGCTTTGTATTTAGAGATAGCCCGGCCTGGAAATGTAATAATTGCAAAACCAAGTTTTATAAGACCCTTAAAGACAATCTGCAAAACGCAACTTAAAGGGAGAATACTCTCTTTTACCCACCAAAATCCCATATAATCTATTCCCTGGGAAGTTGGGATCCTATCAAATAAATAGCTTATAATCCTTAAAATGCTTCAGTATGTCTTAGCAATTTGTAAGATCCTCACTAGAGTTGTGCCAGCTATGTGCCAGCCAACTAAATGTAAAAAGCTCTGATGTAGTTGATTATCAGAGCTATAATAACAACATTTTGTTGACCCACCTGGGCTCGAACCAGGACTCTGCGGAACCAAAATCCGACGTGTTGCCAATTACACCATGGGTCAATATCCACTAAATTGACGCTGCAAAACTAAAAAAAAAATTTAATTGTTCCTGATGCGCAGACCCTTAGTTGTGTTGCGACATTAAATTCCTGTAGAACCTGCCATTCATATTGTCAACCTCAACCATATTAAACTGACACTCAACAAGCGATTTTAAAATACTCCCCAGGTCGTGCATATCTTCATCCCCCTTTTCATAGTACCAGCTTATTTCCAGGTTCTCCTGTATGTCGCGGAGCTCCGATAATTCCCTGATTAATATGTAAAGCCATTTAGTGGAACCTGTGTTAATATATTCAAATCCTAGCTCTATCTTCACCTTGCCTGTCCACTCCCTGGTGAAACTGGTCAACCAGTTCAGCGCGGGTCCATAGAACTCCGACGGATTCTCTATTATTGAGCGACCCATAATGAAAAGACAGCCACGCTCAAAAACTATCCATGGCGATCTTCTGGTAGCATCTATATTGTATTTCTCAGGATACATTCTGCCCGGGTCCTTATTAAGAAACAGATCAAAACTAAAACATGAAAAAGAAAAAAATCTTCTCCTCAGCGTAAAAATATGAAACCCCCGGATTAAATCAAACTTTATTTTGTCTCATTCTGATTAAAAAGAGTCACCGCTGGTTCTTCCCACAGAGAGGGATGCTCTTCCTCAAACCGCTTTAAAATGGCTTTCATTATGGTTTCCCTGAGGAATTCTGATTTGTTTTTTATCCTGTATCTGCTGCAATAAATGGCAATGGCTCTCATTTCCCTTTCGTTCAGCATAATTGAAAGTCTGTTCGTACGGCGTAAACGATCTTCTTTATATGTGGAATGCCTCACTGATGTGGCTGGCTTGATTGGTTGCAAAAGTATGAAATCGGTATATTCCGGGGAAGTGGCCGGAATGGCAGGTTTTGAACATAAAAAGATAGCCAGTCCATATATGGCTGACTATCAAATTAATATAATATTGACAACTTTATGCCTTATTTGCGCTTCCCAGCACACTCACAACCTTGTGCATATAAAGTTCCTTAAGCTTGTCGCGTGCTGGCCCAAGGTAGTTGCGCGGATCGAACTCACCGGGCTTTTCAAAAAAGACCTTGCGAATGGCAGCTGTCATAGCAAGACGTCCGTCGCTGTCGATGTTTATCTTGCATACAGCCGAACTGGCAGCCCTGCGAAGCTGATCTTCCGATACTCCGGCGGTGTTTTCCATCTTGCCTCCATATTTGTTGATCTCGGCAACAATATCCTGCGGAACAGAAGAAGCACCGTGAAGCACTATCGGGAAGCCGGGGATCCTCTTTTCACACTCTTCAAGAATGTCAAAACGAAGCGGCGGAGGCAGCTGGCCCGGTTTTACCTTGAACTTGAAAGCGCCGTGTGAGGTTCCGATCGAAATGGCCAGTGAGTCAACTCCTGTCTTTTTCACAAAATCCTCGACTTCTTCCGGTCTTGTGTATGATGTGTGTTCTGACGATACCTCATCTTCAATGCCGGCCAGGACTCCCAATTCGCCTTCTACCGTTACGTCGAACTGATGAGCATATTCCACCACCTGTTTGGTAAGCCTGACGTTTTCCTCATACGGAAAATGAGAGCCGTCGATCATTACTGACGAAAAGCCGGTTTCGATGCACGATTTGCATGTCTCGAATGTATCGCCATGATCAAGATGCAATACTATCGGAATCGGATAACCGAGTTCCTTTGCGTATTCCACAGCACCCTTGGCAAGATACTGTAGTAATGTCTGATTGGCATATTTACGTGCTCCTTTCGATACCTGCAGGATAACAGGGGATTTCGTCTCAACACAGGCGCTGATGATCGCCTGAAGCTGTTCAAGATTGTTGAAATTGAATGCAGGTATGGCATATCCGCCCTTTACTGCTTTTTGGAATAATTCTCTCGAATTTACTAGTCCTAATTCTTTATAATGTAACATAATCCTGGTGTTTTAAATGGCGGCGTAATTTAATTATTTTCATTTTATCTGTCAGGCAAATTAAGATATTATTTATCTTCGTAGCCTTATAAAATTTTTAACTGATGAAAATAGACTGCGATGCAGCATTGACTTTAGAATGACGTATTTATCTTTGAACCCTGATGTTATCGTAGTAAATCAATATATTAAAATGAAGAAATATCTGTTTTCCCTTGCGGCATTCCTCATTCTTTCTGCGGGAACCGCTTTTTCACAGCAGAAGGAATGGTCACTCGAAGAGTGTGTCAGATATGCTATTGACAATAACATCCAGATTAAGCAGCAGGTCTTGCAGACCAGGTACCAGGAGAATACACTGGCACAATCGAAGCTGAACCTTCTGCCGACAATTAACGGACAGGCTACACATAATTATTCGTTTGGCCGTGCCCTTGATGAGACTACCTATGAGTTCACTGATAATCAGAATATCCAGTCGAACAGTTTCTATGCCGGAGGAAGCATGAATCTCTTCAGCGGGCTCCAGAATTACAACACTATAAAAAAGAACCAGAACCAGCTTCTCGCAAGCGAGCTCGATCTCCAGAGCATCAAGGATAATATCGCACTGAATATTGCACTTGCTTATCTTCAGATCCTCCTCAACAAGGAGCTTGTCTCCACGACTGACAATCAGCTGAAGATAACTAAACAGCAGATCGGGAAAACTAAGAAAATGTTCGAGGCAGGAAGCGTTGCAAAAGGCAATCTCCTTCAGATTGAATCACAGGCAGCAAGCGAGGAATTGCAGCTTATCAACCTCATGAACCAACTTGACATATCATACCTTACCCTGACGCAGATGCTTGAGCTCAAAACTCCGGAAGGCTTTAGTATCATCACGCCGGATATAAGCATCGACACCAATACCATAATAACCGGGAAAGTGGAAGATATATATTCTCAGGCTCAGGGTATAAGGCCGGAAATAAAAAGCGCCGAGCTGAATCTTACAGTAAGCGAATATGACCTTAAAATAGCGAAGGGAGGCAGAAGTCCCAGGCTGTCGATGAGCCATTCTTTCAGCACAAGATATTCCGATATTGCGATCAAACTTAGCGCTCCGGCTGAAAAATACACTTTCGGTGAACAGCTTAATGATAACATTAATTATGGCGTGGGATTCTCACTGAACATCCCAATCCTCAATGGATGGCAGGTAAACAAGAACATTTCCAATTCAAAGATCAATATCGAGAATTACCGTTATACGCTTGAGGGACAGAAGAAGCAGCTCTACAAAAGCATCCAGCAGGCTTATGCGGATGCTGTTGCTTCTCTGAAAAAATTCAGCGCCAGCATGAAAGCTGTTGTCTCTATGGAAGAATCGTTCAGATACACCGAGCAGAAATTCAATGTGGGAATGGTTACGCCGGTCGATTACAATGCTGCGAAGTCGCAGCTCCTGAACGCTCAATCAGACATGTCGCAGGCAAAGTATGAGTTTATCTTCAAGACAAAGGTTCTTGATTTCTATAAAGGATTACCCCTTTCATTAAATTAATAAAACAAACCGACAAAGTTTATAATCATGAAAAAGAATAAGATATTAACGATCCTTATTGGCGCTGTACTCCTTCTGGTGGTCTTCGCAATAGTTGGAAAGAAAGCCGGATGGTTCGGCAAAGCCGTCACTGTAAAGGTCGCTGTTGAAAATGCAGAAAAAAGACGGATCACAGAGGCTATCACCGCAAATGGTAAAATACAGCCTGAAAAAGAAGTTAAGATCACTCCGGATGTATCAGGCGAAATAGTCGAGCTTACCGTAAAGGAAGGCGATAATGTTGAAAAAGGCCAGCTGCTGCTCAGGATCAAGCCCGATATTTACATCTCACAGAAGGATCGTTCCCTGGCTGCAATAAACTCTGCCCGTGCCCGTCTTGCACAGGCTGAAGCACAGTTCACCCAGGCTGAATTATCATTTAAGAGAACATCACAGCTCTTCAGCGAACAGACTATTTCGAAGTCGGAATACGAACAGGCAGAAGCTACCTACAACGTTGCAAAATCTGAGGTTGACGCCGCAAGATACTCAGTAGGCAGCGCCGAAGCATCAGTTAAGGAGGCAAATGAAAATCTTATCAAGACATCGATCTATTCACCCATGACCGGTACCGTCTCGATGCTTCTCGTGGAGCTCGGTGAGAGAGTTGCCGGGACAAATCTGATGGCAGGAACTGATATTCTTCGCATTGCGGACCTTTCGCGTATGGAAGCACAGGTTGAGGTCAATGAAAATGATATTGTAAAGGTCAAGCTCTACGACACAGCGTTTATTGAAGTCGATGCCTATCTTGATGAAAAGTTCAGGGGGATTGTTACCGAGATTGCCAACTCGGCAAAGACTACCGGAGTGTCAGCCGACCAGGTCACAAATTTTGATGTGAAGATATTGATTCTCCCATCTTCATACGATAAATACACACAGAAGGGTATAAATCCTTTCAGGCCCGGAATGTCGACCACTGTTGAAATCCAGACTGAAACGAAAGACGGGATAATCACTGTTCCGATCCAATCTGTAACTACCCGTGTAGACACGACCAAGACAGCGGCTACGGTTGCTGACGAAGATATACGCACCCTGGTTTTCGTAACCGACGGGAAATACGCACTTGCAAAAGATGTTAAAACAGGAATACAGGATAATAATTACATAGAGATCCTTTCCGGTGTCGAGGACAGTGCCCGTGTTATATCTGCACCATTCAGCGCCATAAGCAAGAAGCTGTCAGACAGCACATTAATTGAAGTTGTTAAGAAAGAAGATCTTTACAAAGAGAAATAAAGTAGGGAATCTCCTGAATACCAATGATATTATGCCTTGAAACTGCCACTTCACTATGTTCAGTCGCTCTTTGCGACAGGAACGGAATCGTGGCGTTGAAGGAGAGCGGGGGAGACAGATCGCATGCTACCCGGCTTACCGTTTTTATTCAGGATGTACTTACAGAGGCAGGTATTAAGGCTGGCAGCCTTGAGGCGGTGGCAGTCAGCAAAGGACCCGGATCATATACCGGGCTCCGTATAGGCGTTTCAACCGGCAAAGGGATCGCTTATGCGGCATCCGTTCCGCTCATAAGCATTGACACAACTTTATCCATGTTTCTTGGTTTTTCCTCTGCGGCCGAGAAAGAATATGGCATTACACAAAATGACCTTTTCTGCCCCGCTCTTGATGCACGAAGGATGGAGATATACTATTCCGTTTTTGACGCGAAAGGAAATACAGTAAAAGACATAAGTGCAGAAATAGTCGACCGGAACTTCCTGACGGATCTTGGCGGCAGGGAAAGAATTTTTGTTTTCGGCGACGGGGCAGCCAAATGCAGGGACGTAATGGAACGGAACAACGTTGTCTTTGATGACAGCTTCCTGGTATCAGCGGCATTTATGAAGAGTGCGGTATACAATGCACTTGATAATAAACGTTTTGAAGATGTCGCATATTTTGAACCGTTTTATCTCAAGGATTTTCTGGCTTCCAAACCTGTAAAGAATATACTTGGGAAATAATTTGGTCCGGAAAGGTCTGGGAATATAATATAATAATGAAAAAATTGATTTTTTTAGCCGGTCTTGCTTTCCTGATAAGCATGCCTGCAACAGGCCAGTTACTCTCATACCAGCCTGGTGAAAAAGTCAATTATATTATACATTACGGCGCCATAAACGGAGGTGTTGCAACCCTTGGGATTGAAAGCGATACATCCACAGGAAAGGAATTATGGCACTCAAGGCTGGATGCAAAAACAACCGGCATGGCTGATGCTCTTTTCCGTGTAAGGGACATATATGAAGTATACATAAATCCCGAAACAGAACTGCCTTTAAAATCTATAAGGAACATCAGCGAAGGGCGGTATAAGAGATATAACGTGGTTCTGTTCGATCATGACTCAAGGCAGGATTCTGCAATACTTACAAGCGACCGGACAGGCATACACATAGTGCCTCAGGGGATACATGATATTCTTTCCTGCTTTTACTGGTTCCGCAACCATAATCTCCCTGATATGGAAAATGTAAATAAAGGAGATATAATCACTATAATGACATGGTTTACAGATGAGCTTTATCCGATGCGGATGAAATACATAGGCCTTGAGGATGTGAAAATAAGGCATGGAAGGATTAAATGCTATAAGTTCAATCCGGTTACCGAAACCGGAAGACTCTTTAAAACGGAAGAAGATGTTTCATTCTGGTTCTCGGCAGATAAAAATTTTTTACCGGTTAAGATTCGTTTTGATATCTTTGTGGGGGCGTTTATGGTAGAAGTGTCCAGCTATGAAGGACTTCTCTATCCGCTTGAAATAAGAAAGAGATAAACAAATTTATAAGAATCAGTTAAACATTTATGGCAAGTACTTCAGACTTCAGGAACGGGATGGTTATTGAATTCAACAATGACCTGTATGTGATAGTCAGTTTTCAGCATGTGAAGCCCGGCAAGGGACCGGCATTCGTGCGTACAAAGCTGAAAAACATTAAAACGGGAAGGGTGATCGACAACACATTCAATTCAGGTGTCAAGGTCAATGTGGCAAGGGTTGAGAGAAGGCCCTATCAATATTTGTACAAGGATGATATAGGATACTACTTCATGCATCTGGAAACATTTGAACAGGTCCATGTTGAAGAACATATTATCGATTATCCTGAATTCCTGCTCGAAGGGCAGAATGTGGAAGTTGTCGTGCATGCCGATACAGAAACTGTTCTGTCAGTCGAGCTCCCGCAATTTGTTACAATGGAGGTGGTTTATTCAGAACCCGGCCTCAGGGGAGATACGGCAACCAATACCCTGAAACCGGCAAAACTGCAGAACGGGGCATCTGTTAATGTACCATTGTTCGTTAATACAGGCGACAGGATCAGGATTGAGGTTGCCACTAAGTATTATATGGATCGCGTCAAAGGTTGACCCTGACATGGAAGAAAAGAAGATTGCAAACGACAGGATCAAGATACTCAAGTTCAAGCTTGAATCTTTGCTTGATATTACACTTTCAATAAATGCAAATCTTCCTACTGAAGTTCTTCTTTCAAAATATGAATCGATACTGAGGGAAAATCTTGGTATCGGCAAGATTCTGATATTCAAGAATTCAGGCACATGGGAGTGCCTGCTGAACGGCGGCTTTCCAAAGCAGATGGAAGGTATTGATGTAGCATCCCGCCTTCTGGGATTTGACGACATCACATATGTGTCGGCTGACATGGGTTTTGAAGGAGTTGACATCATCGTTCCTGTCCTCAGCAACAATCAACCTGTCGCTTTTCTTTTCATTGGCGACATCGAAGAGGAAGGTGAAGGTATGAGTCCCGTCCTGAAGCACCTGAATTTCATCCAGACAATATCAAGCATCATAATTGTAGCCATAGAGAATATCAGGCTTCACAAGGAGAGCCTGAGGCAGGAAGCAATGAAGAAGGAGCTGGAACTTGCTTCAAAAATGCAGAAGATGCTTATTCCTGATAACCGGCACATGCCCAAGAATCCGAATTGCATTGTGACCGGTTTTTATTTCCCTCATTATGAGGTCGGGGGTGATTATTATGACTGCATCAGGCTTTCAGACACAAAAACCGGATTTTGCATTGCTGATGTATCCGGGAAAGGTATGTCTGCAGCAATATTAATGTCGAACTTCCAGGCCAGCTTAAGGGCCCTGCTTACAGCCGACATAGACCTTGAGCAGCTTATCCACAAGCTGAACTCAATAGTTGTGGCAAATGCCGCCGGAGAAAAATTCATAACGTTTTTTGTCTGCCGGTACGATCACCGTGAAAAAGTGCTGGAATATGTCAACGCCGCACACAATCCGCCAGTTCTTTATAATTCCTCTACAGGAGAAACAATACATTTCATAACATCATGTGTTGGTATAGGAATGCTCGATGAGATCCCTGTTGTGAAGGCGACGTCGATTCCAATCAGTGGCTATACTAAAATTGTTTGTTACACCGACGGGCTCTCGGAGCTGAAGGGCGATGACGGCCATGATATAGGCACCGGAGAGATCATAAGGCATATTTCCAACATGGAACCAGTGGAAAAGAATCTTCAGAAAATGATAAAGTTCCTGGGTATCCCTGATACCAATCCCTATCTCTTTGATGATGTGTCGATAATTGCTGCGGACCTCAGGTGATGGTCAGACCGCGCGTATCAGGAAATAATTTTTCTTTCCCTTCTGTATAAGCAGATATTTACCGTTTAGCAGGTTTTCCTGCCTGATTGTTGATTCAGGATCCTCTACCTTGATCTTATTAAGGCTTACCCCGCCTCCCTGGACAAGCCTTCTGAGGTCTCCCTTTGAAGGAAATACCTGTGAATGCTCCGTGCAGAGAGATGAAAATGAAATTCCGGCTGAAAGTATTTCCCTCTTAACATCATATGAAGGGACTCCCTCGAAAACCGAAAGGAATGTATTTTCACTCATCTTTCTTAGTGATTCCGTTGTCCCTTTTCCGAAAAGTATCTGTGATGCTTCAATTGCAGATTCAAGATCTTCCCGTGAATGAACCATTACCGTAACTTCTTCTGCCAGTCTCTTCTGGAGAATTCTTTCATGAGGTGATTTATTGTGCTCTGCTATAAGTTTATCTGTTTCATCCCTGCCTATCAGTGTGAAGATCTTTATATACCTTGCAGCATCCTCGTCGGAAACATTGAGCCAGAACTGATAAAACTGGTATGGTGATGTTTTTTCCGGATCCAGCCATACATTACCTGATTCTGTCTTGCCGAATTTAGAACCGTCGGCTTTGGTTATGAGAGGACATGTAAGTGCATATGCTTCACCTCCGGTCTTGCGTCTTATAAGCTCGGTTCCGGTGACAATATTGCCCCATTGGTCGGAGCCTCCCATCTGAAGCCTGCATCCAAGCTTTTCATAAAGATGCAGGAAATCAGTTCCCTGTACCAGCTGGTAAGAAAATTCCGTATACGACATACCTTCCTTTGCATCGGATCCCAATCGTTTCTTCACTGAATCCTTTGCCATCATGTAATTCACCGTGATATGCTTTCCAATGTCGCGGATGAATCCGAGATAAGAGTATTCCTTCATCCAGTCGTAGTTATTCACCATTAAGGCATTGTTCTTTCTGTCTGACTGAAAATCAAGGAATTTTGACAGTTGTTTTTTTATCCCTTCTTGGTTGAAGAACAACGTTTTCTCATCAAGCAGGTTCCTCTCTTCCGACTTTCCGGAGGGGTCACCAATCATTCCGGTGGCGCCTCCAATAAGAGCCACCGGCACATGTCCTGCCCTCTGAAAATGAACCAGCAGCATCACCTGTACCATATGACCGATATGAAGAGAGTCGGAAGTAGGATCAAACCCTATATACCCGGTTGTAATTTCTTTATTGAGCAATTCCTCAGTTCCCGGCATGATGTCGTGTATCATGCCTCTCCATTTCAGTTCTTCAACAAAATTCATATCAGCTTTTTTGAAAATTGCAAATATAGCAAAGAGGATTAAATTGAAATCTCAGTGGAATCGGGTACAGGAACAGCTTCAGGTTGTTTTTTAAACCTGTCGAAGCTCTGCTTGAAATTCCCTTCGCCGATAACCGGGAAGATTGATGGGACTATGTCGGAGATCGGTTTATAGAATCTTGATCCCTCAACCCCTTCCGGCAGGAAATGCCTTTGTGCATCTATGGCGTTAAGAACTGAGAATATGACACTAAGTATCAGGATATTCTTTACTGCCCCGAAAACCATCCCAAGCAATCTGTTAAGAAATCCGAGTTGTACGGCATCGACGACTTTATCGGCAAGCACTCCCACGAAATGTATGCACACAACAATGGCGCAGAAGGTGATAACGAAAGCGATTATTCCCACATACTGGCCCGCCATATTGAACCAGTCGTAAAGTTTTGATGCAGTGAAGTTGGAAAATGTTATCGCTCCCCATATGCCAAGGATGAGTCCTACGAGGGATGCAACTTCTTTAACCAGTCCGTTTGAGAAGCCTGATATTACTGAAAGAACAACCAGAATAACAATAATGAAGTCGATCCAGTTCATGCTATAATGTTTAAGGTTGTGAAATTATGAAAGATCGGGGACTAATCAAAATGTAAGAAGGTGTAAAGGCACAGAGGCGCAGGGGCTAAGTAGTCTGATGTTTTAATAATCCTGAATATGTTATTATTCCAGTTTCTTGCTTTTCAATTTTGGAATGAATGTAAAACCCACCATTCCTGTGACCTGATTACCAATACTTACGCCAAGATCCAGGCTCCCGACACCAATATACCATCCGACTCCGGCAAGAACTGCTCCACTGAAGGTCCCGGCACCGACGCCAAAAGGTGTATAAGTTATTTCTATTAAAATGGGAATATGGTGAAAAAGCCAATGGCTATGATCACTTTTCACCGGAGTAAATTGGTCATATCTAGCCGGAAATAAATGCGATTAAACCCACCAGAAGTGGTCAAAGTGTCCGGCTTCTGCACCACCTGAGGTGATCAGAGGGTTTATTACTTATATGTATAATTTCTCTTTTATTTCAAGGTATACAGAGTTCCTTATTTAAAAAAATACCATCATATCCTTCCTGATGTTTCATTGGATTATCACAATCATTCTTTTCCTTTATTCCCAGTAAGAATTTAAGATTGTCTAAAGCAAGTCTTCGATTTGTTCTTTTGTCCCCGGGATTTTTAGGCAGATTTCTTCTTGCCCGATAATCTCTTATTCCCGCAACAAAAAGTAACAGCACAAATACAAACATAAATACAGCAAATATCCACGATTCATCAAAGTCAATATCCAGTTTCCTGATGACCGTACCACAGACAGTACATTTCCAGGTAGGACTTTCGTAAGATGTGCAACAACCACCTAAGACTATTTTATGATCTTCACTTTTTTCTCTAACGTTGACAGAAAATGCAGACAGGTAAACCCGAACACTTATTTACCAAATATAAATTATCAGATTGCATTAATATTTTGGAAAGGATGCATTGCAAATTATAAAATATTAATCCCAATAAAAATCAGAACCATGTCTGAACCAAGGTCTTATTCCCAAGATGTAACTGACTTAATATATAACTTGTATTATCAATTCCCGATTCTATCTTGTAAATCCAATCTCCCCACACACCTCCCTTATTGATACATTTCCTTCGTACGTATAATCTTTCTCCTGATTGAAATTTACATGTTTTTGAAAAAGCTGATATCTCTCCATATGTACTTTCAAGGTTAGTCTTAATCAATATAAGATGCTGTCCACCAAACCTGTCTGGCTTGACATACCGGTATTCTATAAAATTACCTACATACTTACGTGTAAGAAACATCTCGTCTTCCTGAATTGTTGACGGTTTTGTTGATGAGCAGGACATAATAAGGATACCAATAAACGCAAATGCAATAATTTTTTTCATATATAACTGTACAACGAGTAACAATAATTTTCTTTAACAGAGAGCAATCCGAACATCTATTTACCTGGTTAATTATTTTATCTTTCACTACTAGTTGCTAGAAGTTCTTCAATTTTATCAACTTTTTCCTGAAGTGTCTGAAGTTGTGATTTGTAGGATTCAATCTGTTGTTGTTGTTCTTTGATAGCCTCAACAAGTACAACGCTGAGTTTGTCATATGCAACAGCCTTAAAACCATTTATGTTGGTATTTACCAGTTCCGGGAAAATATTTTCTAATTCCTGTGCCACAAGCCCGATTTGCTTTCCTGATTCAAAACCCATTTCCGGATATTCAGTAGTTTTGAATTCATAAACAACGCCTTGCAGAGAAAGAATCCGTTCAAGTGCATTATTCAATGAAGAGATGTTTTTCTTCCATCGTAAATCAGAACCTGTCCATGTGCCAGAGGTGCACCAGGCAGTACCATTAACGGTAAGTGTATAGCCGGGATTTGTTGTGCCTATACCAACTCTTGAATTAACGAAATCAAAAGTTACCAGATCCACCACATCAGGGACAGTAAAATTAAGTTTACCAGCTGTCCCCTGGTTTATAGTGATCAATTTTCCACCTGTCAAGGTACTTTTTAAGCCAATACCGGCATAAGCATTAAATCCTGATGTTAATATTTCCAATTTCGCTGAGGGTGCACTTGTTCCGATACCGACATTACCGCTTTTTAGCACTGTCAATGCATCCGACCTTAATGATGATGTCCCATTACCTATTACAAAAAGCCTATCAGTTGGTTTCCATTCGTACTCACCAAGTGGAACATATATTGTATTATATGCTCCTATTACAGTTTCACAGTAGGAAGGAGCATCAGTATTATATCCCATCGCTGTTGTAGAACTTCCTCTTGCTTTAGAATAAAATCCCATTGCAGTTGAGAAGTTACCACTCGCTAAAGTTGCAGAACCCAATGCAGTTGATGGATTTCCACTTGCCACAGAACAATAACCATTTGCATACGATGACAAACCGCTTGCTGTAGTATAGTATCCTATTGCAGTTGACAATCCTCCAATTGCTTTGGTCCCTTCACCAAAAGCAAAAGAATTTCTATTATTTGCCACAGCGTTTAATCCTATAGCGGTCGAATATTCTCCCCTTGCTATTGCTTTATATCCTAATGCCTGCGAATATTGTCCTATAGCTTTTGACTCATATCCGCTCGTAAATGAATTCTCTCCAACACTATCGGGATTCTCCACAAGTACCTTGCCAGTCAGAAAAGCATTCTTTAATGGATACCACAATATTCTGTTCTGAGAGGGATTAATTATACCAGTCGCTTCAGTTGATACATCAAAGAAGTTGTTATCATTAAAACCTCCTAAGACAAAACCTCCCATTGTCCCCTTATTCCCGTCGGAAACCCACATCCTTACCCCTTCGTTATAGACTGCAAAAATTGTCTGACTATCCTTGTTCTTTACCTCAAAAAGCGGCTCTTCCATATCTGATGTTGTTCCCTTAATGTCCAGTTTTGAGGTACTTATCAGGTTCTTTGCAGCCATTGCATAAGGTACAGAATACAACTGGGCTGCATTTCCCATGTCCTTCCAGGAACCTGAATGATAAATCTCCGTCTTCAGGTACTTCGGTGTGACCTTCCAGTCGATAAGGTCAAATGTCGCAACCGTACTTGCCGCCTGCCTGACACCTGTCCCCACAATGATTGTGAAGAGGCCAAAATTATTAGTCGTTACCGGATTATAAAGTTCTTTCCAGAAGACCGTCCCGCCTGTCGATGAGGACTGGATATACAGCATTACCTGTAACTCGGTATTTTGCAGAATATTTCCTAATCCGTCGCGTGCAATGGCCTGGTAGTTGAAGCCCTGCGGTATCTGGCTCAGGGCACAGAGCGCAGAGCCCAGGGCAAGAATGGTGGTAAGGAGTTTTGTTTTCATGGTATGAAAGGCTTTAAGGCTCAACGGCACAGCGGCACAACGGCCTCCGGAACGAGGACCTGGTTTGACAATAGGTTGAAAACAAATTATTTAAGGAAAGTTAAGATAAAAGCAAAGGCAAGTCAAATTTTTTTGACAAATGATCATTAAATGAATGTGGTTCTTTTTCTGACCGGGTAATTAATTTTTTAAGCAACGAACTGAAGTTCCAAAATACATAGGATAAGCATTTAATCCTGAACTATAAGCAGAATATTGCATAAGTGCAGTAAAGATTGTATTTCCACTAAGAGTGGTAGTCCCCCAGTAACCACCTATACCTAAACTGGAAAAATACCAATGACTTGCAACTCCATATCCTTCACCTCCTGGCAGAGCCTTAAATACGTATTCATCCGATGCATAATTTGGATCTTTCCAGTGAGAGGTTCCTGCCTCTTTAAGCTTATAGCCGGCAATGTCGCTTCCACCTACAAAGTCAAAGAGTATCGTCCATTCATAACTTGAGGGGACATGCCACCCTTCAGGGCAGAGTTTACCTGAACTGACCGAATACCAGTTGTATAAAGCGCCATAGATATTTTTATTGGTAGCTTTATCATTGTCGTAATAGCATAATGCAGGAGTTTTTGTATTCTCCCAGACAACTGCATCAGTTATATCAGGGATCGGTGTGCCATCATTAAGATTCTCTGTTTTAAGGTTCTCCTGCATCCAGAACTGCGTGCCTATGTGGACAACCGCATACACATTGCCGTCAATGTCTGTTATTGTTGAGAGTGTCACGAAGCTGAACTCATTGCCATAATAAGTTCCAAGGTCGGTAGTGACATATGCCCGTAGATAGTAAATTGTACTTTTTGCAAGCCCGGTCACACTGCTGGTAAAGCTGCCGGTTCCGGTTCCGTCTGTGGTGAAATTACCAGAGATTGTCGGATTTGGCGACGTACCCCAGCATACCCCGCGTGCGTTTACAGCGGCTCCGCAGTTGGAGATTGAGTTGCCTCCTGCTGAAACGGAAGTAGTGTTAACCGATGAGACCGAAATTGTAAAAACTTTGATGCATACTGGGGTGGTGAATGACAAATCTGGACCATAGGCTGTACCCACCGAGTTTGTGGCATAAGCTCTCACATGGTATGTCGTCCCGGGACTCAATCCTGATATGTTGCTTACGAATGAACCCGATCCGGTCCCGTCGTTGGTTTTTTGATTACTTGTGGTCGGATTTGCGGATGTGCCCCAGCATACACCTTTAGTTGTTATTTCTGCCTCTCCGTCAGATATGATATTTCCTCCGCTCATAGCCGTTGTTGTTTCAACGGGAAATACTGATGTTGTGGTTACAGCCGGAATAACAGGAGCAGCAGCAGTTGTAAAGGAAACATCAGCCCCGTAGGCTGTTCCCTGGATGCTTGTTGCATAAGCCCTTACATGATAGGTCGTACCCGGTTCAAGCCCAGTCATGCTGCTGGAAAATGTCCCGATTCCATCACCGTCTTCGGTTTTATCATCAATAATTGTGGGATTGGGCTCGGTGCCCCAGCAAACGCCGCGTGCAGTCACTGTTGCATCTCCGTCGGAGACGATATTGCCTCCTGCGGATGCAGTTGTCCGGGTGATTAAATTTATTTCAGCGGTAGAAATGAAAATATTGTATTGTATTTGCAGCACTCCCGCCAGTGAAAGGGTATCAGGATTGGCGATCAAAAGATATTGACGGTCGCCTTCCTGGTCAATTCCTATGATATTGAACGTCGAAACGGTCTCTTCGTTTATTTTTCTCACATAAATATTGGTGCTGTCGGGCTCAATTGTCATGTAATCCTTCACCAGGCCTTTTGTAAAATCATACCCGCTTACCGCAAAACCTCGACCGGCGCCTTTGGTTGCAGGATTACTGTCAATGTAAATCCTTATACTGTCATCAGACACCACAAAATATTCCTTTTGGGTCCCTTTTGTCATATCAAATCCTCCTACTGCAAAACCTCCTTTTGATCCCTTGGCGCCATCGGCCACCCAGATCCTTACTCCCTCATTATAAACCGCAAATATTGTCTGCCCATCCTTATTTTTCACCTCAAACAGAGGAGATTCCATATCTGAAGTGGTTCCTTTGATGTCGAGTTTTGAAACACCCATGAGATTTTGTGCAACCAGCGCATAAGGGACCGAATGAAGTTGTACAGCTTCCCCCATATCTTTCCATGAACCAGAATAATAAATCTCAGTTTTCAAGTATTTCGGCGAAATCTTCCAGTCGATAAGGTCGAATGTTGCAACTGTGCTTGCCGTCTGCTTTACACCTGTTCCCATAACAACCGAGAAGAGTCCGAAGCTGTTGGTTTTTATCGGACTGTGAAGTTCCTTCCAGAAAACCGTCCCGCCAGTCGATGAGGACTGGATATAGAGCATCACCTGCAAGTCGGTATTTTGCAGAATATTTTCTGATCCGTCGCGTGCAACGGCCTGGTAGTTGAAGCCCTGCGGGACCTGGCTCAGGGCGCAGAGCGCAGAGCTCAGGGCAAGAATGATGGTAAGGAGTTTTGTTTTCATAGTATGATAGGCTTTAAGGCTCAACGGCACAGCGGCGCAACGGTCTCTGAGCCGATGACCTGTTTTGACAATAGGTTGAAAACAAATTATTTAAGGAAAGTTAAGATAAAAGTAAAGGCAAGTCAAATTTTTTTGACAAATGAATAATAAATGACTTTCAAACGTTCATTTTGACTACCCATAATAAAAACCGCCTGAAATCCTGGATTTTAAGCGGTTATGAAAAAAATGAGATTGTTTCTTGTAGTCCCACCAGGAATCGAACCTGGATTTAAGGTTTAGGAAACCTCCGTTCTATCCATTGAACTATAGGACCAGTTGGGAATGCAAAAATAGAGGTTTTTTTCGGGTTAACAAACATCATGGATATTAGATTTTCCCTTTAAAAGAGGGGGAGCCACTTTTGCCAAGGCTTCGGTGGCCAATGGAGGGCGAGAGCGCGCGCGAGAGATTATAGAGCTGCGTAGCAGCGATCTGTTTATAGCAAGAGAAATTTGAAATTGGATTTGAGCCCCGTTGGGGCGGCCTGTTAATTTTATTTGACTTGCATTCAACACTTTCGTAACTTTATCACAATGAAGTGGTAATATGGCAAGCCTCATCTCCGGTTACGAATACGACATTTTCATCAGCTATCGCCAGAAGGACAATAAACATGACGGCTGGGTGACTGAATTCGTCAATCAGCTGAAGGGGGAACTCGAAGCCACATTTAAAGAGGATATTTCAATTTACTTTGATGAAAATCCAGACGATGGCCTGCTTGAGACATACAGTGTTGATAAAAGTCTTGAAGGCAAATTAAGAAGCCTCATTTTCATACCTGTCATTTCGCAAACTTATTGCGATCCGAAAAGCTTTGCCTGGCAAAATGAATTTTGTGCTTTTAATAAGCTGGCAAAGGAAGACCAGTACGGAAGGGATATAAAGCTAAGCAGCGGGAATGTGGCCAGCCGAATACTTCCTGTCAAGATCCATGAAATTGATCCTGATGATAAAACACTATTAGAAAATGAACTGGGTGGTGTATTGCGCAGCATCGAGTTTATTTATAAGTCTGCAGGAGTCAACAGGCCTTTAAGAGCCAATGAAGATCATCCGCAGGATAATATAAATAAGACTTATTATCGCGATCAGATCAATAAGGTGGCAAACGCAGTTAAGGAGATTATTACAGCATTAAAGAAGCAGAATCAGCGTCCAGAAGAAGTATCAAGACAAAACTTTAAAGCTAAATCTGTACCTCAGAAGAATCTTAAAACTAAAATCATTACAGGAATTTCAATATTGCTTCCATTAATTGTACTTGGATGGTTCTTTATCCCAAAACCTTTTAAGCCTTCAAAACAAATTGAAAAATCCATTGCCGTATTACCCTTTTCAAACCTGAGCAATGATCCTGAGCAGGAGTATTTCAGTGATGGAATTGTAGATGCAATTCTGGATAACCTTTTTAAGATTGGTGATCTAAAAGTAAGTTCCCGTACCTCATCAATGAGTTATAAGAAAACAAAACTCTCTTTAAGAGAGATTGCTCAGGAATTAAATGTTTCTACAATTTTAGAGGGCAGCGTACAAAAGATTGGAAATAATGTTAGAATAACCGTTCAATTAATTGATACAAAAACAGATGCACACTTATGGTCAGACACATATGACAGAGAATGGAAAGACATATTTGAAATACAAAGTGACATAGCACAGAAAATTGCAGAAGAATTAAAGACAGCACTTACACCCGAAGAGATAAAGAAGATTGAAAAAAGACCTACTGAAAACCTTGAAGCCTATAATTATTACCTTGAGGGAATTTACTATTATTGGAAAGCTGTTGCTTCCGGAGACAATAAGACTTCAATTAAATTATTTAAAAAAGCAATCATTCTTGATCCGGAATTTGCCTTAGCTTATTCTGGAATCGCAAAATGCCTGCTTGATCAATATTGGCTTTATAATAATCATAACGAAAATGTATTACTTGAAAGTAAAAAGGCAATTGACAAAGCTTTTGAAATTGATCCTGACCTGCCGGATGCTCACCTTGCTTTAGGTATTTATTATTACTATGGTTATTTGAAATACTCCGAAGCACTGGAACAATTTGAGCTTATATTAAAAAATCAGCCAAATAACTCGGAGATTATAATGTGGATAGCTGCCGTCTATCGACGTATTGGAAACCTGGAGCTGGCAAAGTCTTATTTTGAGCAAGCCTTAGATCTTGACCCCAGAAGGTCAGAAGTAGCTGAGGAAGTAGGAGAAACCCTTGATTTACTTCGGGAATATGATAAAGCGGAGAAGTACTATAATATGTCCATAACGCTTCAGCCGGATTGGGTTTTCCCTTATCAATTTTTATCCCAGATGATTCTGCGATGGAATGGGAATACGAAAAAAGCAAAAGAAATATTGGAGAATGCAGCCCGGTATAATAAATCTTCTATATCAGATTCGCTTGTTATCCAGGCAAATGTACTAATTGATATCTATGATAAAAACTATGAAGAGGCTTTAAAAGAAATGTCACTTCTAAAATATGACGTGGTTCAAAATCAGGCTTATTTCAGACCTAAATATCTGTATTATGCAACGATTTATGGTTTGATGAATAGGCCTGAATTAGAGCATGCCTATTATGATTCAGCCCGCATATTCCTTGAAAAGAAAATAATTGATTTCCCTGAAGATAACAGATTGTATAGTTCATTAGGTATTGCATATGCGGGATTGGGATTCGATGTTAAGGCAATATACGCCGGAGAAAAGGCTGTAAAATTACTTCCTGTTAGTAAAGAGGCATACAGGGGCCCATTTCCGATTGAAGATTTAGCACTCATTTATGTTATGACCTGCAAATATGATAAAGCTCTTGAGCAAATAGATTATCTGCTCTCACTTCCGGGATTTTTTTCAACCAAAATACTTGAGATTGATCCCAGGTGGGCACCATTGAAAAATAAACCAGAATTTAAAAAAATAATGGAAAAATATTCTGTTAATTAAATAGTAAACCTTATCCCCTTTTATGAATATGACATCTGCCTTCGTACCTGGTAATCGTGACGAAGGCGTACAAGTCTTTATCAGCTACCTCTGGAAAGAAATTAAAAAAGAGGGGGATAGACAATGGGGATTTATTAAAATCCATACCTTACCTCTCGGCTACTTACCCATTAGTTACTTACTGTTTGGTGAGTTATTATAATTTTCTTATATTTGTAAAAAAGTTTATGGAAACTCCGTTTGTATTCGGGAAAATAGCTTCTGACAAGAACTTTACGGACAGGGACAAGGAAACAGAAAAACTGGTTCAGAATTTCACTTCTTCAGTCAATACCATCCTTATTTCGCCCAGGAGATGGGGCAAATCATCCCTGGTGGCCCGATCGGCACAGATCACAAAAAGAAAAAACAAAAACACAAAATTTTGTTTTATAGATCTTAATAATGTCCGTACAGAAGAAGAATTTTACAGGCATTTTGCCACAAAGATCCTGATCGCATCCTCATCCAAAACCAAAATACTGATCGAAAACACACGTAAATTCCTTGGCAGGTTTATACCAAATATCACCATAAGTCCCAGTCCCGGAAGTGAAATAAAGCTGGGACTTAACTGGGAGGAGGTAAAAAAAGCGCCTGACGATATTCTTGATCTTGCAGAGAAAATAGGCAAAGCGAACAATCAGAAGTTTGTGGTCTGCATCGATGAATTTCAGAATATTTCAGAGTTCGAAAATCCTGCCGACCTTCAGAAGAAACTGAGAGCGCACTGGCAGAAACATGATAAAGCATCTTATTGTCTTTATGGCAGCAAACGTCATATGATGATGGAGGTATTCACCTCTCCTTCAATGCCGTTCTACAAATTCGGAGATATTTTATTCCTTGAAAAGATATCCCTGAACGATTGGGTTGATTTCATTAAAAAACGCTTTACTGAAACGGGTAAAAAAATCAGTAAGGATGAAGCCGGCATGATCCCGCTGCTGACTGACTGTCATCCGTATTATGTTCAGCAGCTGGCCCAGCAAGCATGGCTGAGGACAGATACAGAATGTACCGCTGCAATAATAACTGAATCATTCAACGACCTGGTACTGCAGATGAGCATGCTGTTTCAGAACCTGACCGACGGCCTCAGCAAAACACAGCTCAATTTCCTCAGGGCGCTTGCAGATAATGTTGAACAATTGAGTTCCCAGTCAGCTATTGCTGATTACCAACTGGGAACTTCAGCAAATGTTGTTAAGATCAAGAAGACGCTGGTAAATAAGGAAATTATTGATATACGGGGAAACACCTTAACATTTCTGGACCCTCTCTATAAAGTCTGGCTTAAGGAGATTCTACAATAATTCGATGATCTACGATCATCATAGACATAACTCATTTTCTGAATAAATCCTATCTTTAAAAGAAAAAGCAATGGATAAACGATCATTCCTTAAAAGTGCCGGATTAATTGGTCTTGGATCCATGTTTGGACCCTCCGGACTGGCAAAGCTGATTGAATCTGTTGCAGAAATACCTAATGCAGAGCTGGCAAAAGATGAGGATTTCTGGAAACAGATAAGAGCCGGATACCTGATAAAGCCTGAATATATTAATCTTGAAAACGGCTATTACTGTTTCCTCCCAAAGCAGACACTTGAGAGCTTTATCAAGCACGTAAGGGAGATTAATTATCAGGGATCTTATTACATGAGGACCGTGCAGTTTGACAATAAAAAAGCCATGGCATCTAAACTAGCAGCCCTCGCCGGATGTTCCACCGATGAGCTGATAATAACAAGGAATACCACTGAATCCCTTGATATTATCATAGGCGGACTGGATTGGAAACCAGGCGATGAGGCCGTAATGGCAGAACAGGATTATCCGTCAATGCTGAATATGTTCAGGCAGGTAGCCGCCAGGTATGGTGTGGTAAATAAGATAATCTCCGTTCCAAACCATCCTGCATCAGATGAGGAGTTAGTGAATCTCTATGCGAATGCCATCACTGATAAAACAAAGCTTCTGATGGTTTGCCATATGATAAATATTACAGGACAAATCCTCCCTGTCAGGAAAATTTGCGATATGGCTCATACCAGGGGTGTTGATATAATGGTCGACGGAGCACATGCCTTCTGCCATTTCAGGTTCACAATCCCTGAACTTAATTGCGATTATTATGGCAGCAGCCTCCATAAATGGCTGAGTGTTCCTCTCGGATCAGGCATTCTTTATGTGAAAAAGGAGAACATTAAAAAGATTTGGCCTCTTATCGCTTCGGGGGAAACAAATCCCGACAGCATCCTGCGGCTGAACCAGATCGGGACTCATGCGGTTTATACCGACCTTACGGTGACTGAAGCTATTGATTACTTCAATATGCTGGGTGCAGAAAGGAAAGAGGCAAGGCTCAGATACCTCCAGCATTACTGGACCGATAAAGTCAGGAATATGCCGCACATTATCCTTAATACTCCTGCAGGTCCAGTCAGATCGTGTGCGATAGCAAATGTGGGAGTTAACGGAATCAAACCTGGCGAGCTTGGAGATATTCTTTTTAAGAAATACAAAATTTATTGCGCACCGATCGATGGAGCCAATGTGCATGGATGCAGGATTACCCCTAATGTCTATACATCCACTGAAGAACTTGATGTCCTGGTAAAGGCCCTGACAGAACTTGGCTGACAAAACAGGAGGTCCACTATGGGGATTTTCAATAACCCCAGTTTTTCATAATTTCCAGATCCTCCTTAACACATTCCATAGGAGTCTTATCCTGGTATGCTTCCTGCTCAATGATAAACACCTCTGTGCCTCCCATCTTCTTCGCCAGCTCAAGCACTTTCCTGGCATCAACTATCCCTTTTCCCAGTATGGTGCTTTCAAATTGCTCATTGCTGTTGCCGGATCTTATCTCATCCTTGACATGAATATTCTCAAAGCGTCCCGGATACTGTTTAAGAACGTCCATTGCCACGGCACCCCCATTATAAAGATTGCCGATATCTAACTGCACAACAACTAGGTTGGGATCTATATTCTTCATCATAATATCAAACAGTTTTTCGCCATTCAGTTTTTCGCTGAATTCAAAATCATGATTATGATAGCCAAACTTCATCCCCCATTTTTTGCATAATTCACCGCATTTGTTGTAAATATCCATGTAATGCCTGAAATCGTCATAAGTCTTTCTTATGTTCTCGTCCATCCATGGGCTTACAACATATTTCTGTCCAAGAGCTGCCGCATCTTCAACTGTATATTTCCAGCTATCGGAAAAATCTTTCTGTGATTCAACCCAGTGTTCTGTCCCCATTACAGTATGGCCGCTTATCATTTTCAATCCATTATCATCCAGTACCTTTTTGAATTCTGAAACCGGATAGCCATAGAATTTACGGTCAGTGTAACTGGCATGTTCAACATATATATAGCCCATTGCCGCAAGCTGTTTCAGTGATCCGGAAGGATCCTTTGCCATGTCGTCACGGATAGAATAGAGCTGCAGGCCAGTGATCCCCTTTTTCTTTGGAGTTGCTGAGAATGAGTTGTCAAGAAACATCGTTCCGGCCAGGGCCATGGTACCTGTTTTAATGAATGTTCTCCTGTCAGTTTTCATAGTATGGCTTATTTAAATCTTAATAAACAGATATTTCCTGAATCTTTCAGAAATAATTATCAATAAAGATAGTATAATTGAAACTGACTTAAAAGAATCTGCACTTTCTGTTTGTCTTTACCTGTGGTGGTGAAAAACAGTTAGGTGATTTAAGATTCTACAATAATCCGATGATCTGGATCATCTTTAAAATATAAGATCCCTCGATTGCAAGATGCCACGATTGCAGGATTGCAGGATTGGGGGTTGAATATTCTCGTCAGGCCCGGATTTTCAGAGGCATACTGATATTCTGGGAGTAGAAGTACGTTAATCCGTTCATCTCTGTCATATCGAGAACCTTGAAGCCATATCTCCCAAGAAGTTTTGAAACGTCTTTATTATCCATAATACGATCCGTTCTTAAATCCAGTAAATTATTGAATCGCGTCGAAAATTCAGAAAGAAACTTATTCCCAATGAGAGGCTTGCTGTCGGAAAAGCATCCAACCAGATTGATATTCGGAGGCAAAACACGTATCAGTGTGGTAAAAAAAGTATCAAGATTGCTAATCGTATTCAGCTTTATAAGATTTACTATCGTCCTGACATTTTTGAAATCATTTTCCTCATAGTAATAATGGTTACTTGGAGATAGTATTAACAGATCAGGCTTATTCAACAGATCAAAGCTTTTAAGGTAAAGAAGAATATTCTTACCTCCTTCGGCTGTCAGCCTGTTGCTCAATGAATTAAAACCCTGTTCCTCACTTAAAGTTTTAGCCCTGTAATAGCCAGCCTCCTGACTATTGCCATTAGTAGTTTTAATTTTATTTTGAACTGAAATATCTTCCATCATTTTAAAGCCGGATATCTATCATTAGTTAGGTTATCAATTATAATACCAAACAATGAAAAATAAGCAATTGTTCAAAAACAAATGATAAATTGTTAATCACCTCAGGTTTGGAATTTGATTATTTGACTGGCGTTCAGAAATTTCGTAGTTTTAACATAATGATCGGGCAAATTGGCAGAGATCTTAAAACAAAAAAAATGGACAACTTATACCAGCTTAAGCGTGACACATTGTCATCTAATTTTTCCGGAAGGGATCATTATGATCTTGTAATTATTGGCGCCGGATTAAGCGGGTTGGTATGCGGATTGATGTAATTGAAGATCGGATGCTTGACAGAAAATTTAATAATGGGAATTCCCTGTTTGTTCCACCAAAATCCGTCAGGGCAGTCTAATGAGTGTAAAAGGCAGTAAAAAAATTTACTTGCCTTTGTGCCATTGCACCGTTGCGCCGTTGTGCATTTATTTCTTCACACAATATAGTGCCTCAACACCTTTGAAGATATAACCATTACCGGTAATCGCCACAGAAGCCCAGGTCTTGTCATTCAGCCTGTTGTCATTAATAAGTTCGAATTTGTCTCCTGCAGTAAAAGATCTCGTTATGCCTTTCTCGTCGAAGAACCAGACCTTGTCATTGTACATCCATGGAGATGCCCATACTGCTCCTAAGCCGCTTACCCTGTCCTTGTAAACAAGAGTGCCGTCTGACGCTTTTATGCATTTAATTTCACCGCCACGGCTTGCAATGATGTAAATGAATCCGTTGAACAGAAGAGGCGAACTGTTGCCAAGTCCGGCATCGCGAAATACCCAGGCAACACCATCGCCAGTTGTAATGCTGTCAGGAATCGTGATTTCGCCTTCTGCTCCTGCTAAAACAGCGAACAGGTTGCTTTTGGCATTCTGTCCTCCTGTATTCCCAACGTAAAGCATGTTTTCATCTCCCGAAGGTGAGGGTATAACCATTTCCCCTCCGGCCTTCATTGCCCACAATTGCTTACCGGTTTCCGGATCATAGGATCGCACTGTCTTTCCCCCGGCAATGAGTTCTGGTCTAATTATATTCTTCCATATGCAGGGAGTGCTGTAGTTTGTTTTTTCGTCACGCACAGCCCTCCATTTTTCTTCTCCGGTAACTGCATCAAGCGCTGCAATAAATGAATTTTCCTCGTTGTCATCCTGTATGTAAACCATGCCATTGTAAATAATTGGAGAAGAGCCTGTTCCCCACCCATTTAAAACCTTATATGCTCCAAAATCCTTTTTCCACAACAGGTTCCCGGAAAAATCATAGCAGAAGAGCCCGATGTTGCCGAAATAGGCGTATACCCGTTTACCGTCAGTGGCAGGAGTTTCTGTTGCATAATTGTTCATCGGATGTTTCTTTACCTTTGGATTGCCATGGTATGCAACCTGCTTCCATAGCTCTTTTCCTGTATTCAGGTCAATGCAGGTCACTTGCCATTTGTAAACATCCTGTTTGAATGTAGTGTCGTTATCTTGCTGTGGCGGAGCTCCTGGCTGTCCCCGTCCGGGATGAGGGGCCTGTCCCTGCTGAGATGTTCCTGGCCGGGAGGGTGGCGGCGGGCCCTGCATTGGGGGGCGTTCCGGCGCCGGGGCCACTTTTTCGGGAAATGCTGATGTTATAAATATTTTATTACCCAATACAATTGGGGAAGACCATCCCGCTCCGCCAAGCTTAAATGTCCACGCTACATTCATAACCGTGTCCCATTCTTCAGGAAGGTCTTTTACCGAAGAGATCATGTTACCATCAGGTCCCCTGAACTGGGGCCAGTTTTGCTTCTGCGTACATGAAGTTATAATTGAAAATAATATGATGCACACAAGTGCATATACACTGATGGAAGATCTTTGTTTCATAGAAAATCAGGATTTAGTTTTTGTCTGTCTTTACAAATATGACAAAAAACGGATATATTTTATTCCCCTACCTGTAAAAATCAGAAACGGGATTTCATTATGTTTGCAGTACAAGTAAAGAATCCTTTATGCCTGAGCCAGAAACCACCAACCAGGACAACGGAAAAATTAAAGCAAAGACAAAGATTCCCAGGTTTGTCATCATTTCTTTAATTGCCTCATTGTTTGTGGCTTCGCTTCTCACCGTACTTGACCATTATAATATTGTACATGTCGGAAAAACAGTTCTTCTGATTTTCCGGTGGATTTTCATCGTGACTGTTATTGCTTATGCATTCTATAAGAAATCGCTTACCACCTGGATCCTGATAAGCATGATCATAGGGGCAGAATTTGGCTTCGATGTTCCAGATGTTGCGGTTAAACTGAATCTTATCAGCAAAATATTCCTGCGGATGATCAAGACGATCATCGCCCCGCTGCTATTTGCTACCCTGGTTGTAGGTATCGCCGGCCACTCAAACCTGAAACAGGTAGGACGGATGGGATGGAAATCCCTTGTCTATTTCGAAATTATCTCGACAATTGCACTTTTTATCGGGCTGGCTGCCATTAATATCAGCAAGGCAGGAGTAGGTGTTACGATACCGGATGTTGTCAACCAGTCGGAAATTGCACAGGTAACGCCACATACCGGATCCGATCTGATCCTTAATATCTTCCCTGAAAACATAGCCAAATCTATCTATGAAGGACAGGTATTACAGATAGTGGTCTTCAGCATCCTTTTCGGGATTGCCGTTGCCCTGATCAAGGAGAAATACAGAAGCCCCATGGTACGTTTCTCTGAAGCACTTGCCGAAACCATGTTCAAGTTCACCCAGCTCATAATGTACTTTGCTCCTTTTGCAGTATTTGCTGCAATAGCTTACAGTGTAGGACATATGGGACTCGATATCCTGGTAAATCTTTTCAAGCTTCTTGCTACTCTTTATGTTTCTCTGATAGTCTTTCTCCTTTTAGTCCTTCTTCCTGTTGCCTTGCTGTTCAGGATCCCTGTGCGGAAATTCCTTAACAAGGTTGTTGAGCCTTTCACGATAGCCTTTGCAACCACAAGTTCAGAGTCGGCCTTACCGATAGCAATGGAAAGAATGGAAGAATTTGGTGTCCCCCGTAAAATTGTTGCCTTCGTAATGCCGACCGGGTATAGCTTTAACCTTGATGGTACAACACTTTATCTTTCTCTGGCGACCATCTTTGTTGCCCAGATTAGCGGCATTCATCTGTCTTTTGATAAACAGCTTCTTATTGTTTTCACCTTAATGCTTACGAGCAAAGGCGTGGCTGGTGTTCCCAGGGCTTCAATGGTAATCCTCCTGGGTACTGCTGCAAGCTTCGGTCTTCCCACATGGCCGATCTATATAATCCTTGGAATCGACGAGCTGATGGATATGGCCAGAACTTCGGTAAATGTCCTTGGCAATTGCCTTGCCACGGCAGTAATTGCCCGCTGGGAAGGGGAATTCAATCCAAAATAGATATCTCTTAAAAAATCTAGAGTTACAAGTTGCAGGTTACATGTTGCAGGTTTATTTCAAACCACGACTTAAATCAATACTTTCTTTTCAGCCATATCGCCTCCTGCGCCCAGTTCAGGCGGTGTATATCCGCAAATGCGCTGATAGACCGATGCTGGTTTCAGGTTACCTGATTCACTGTCGGCAAAAAGCTTTGCGAGGTCCACTTCAATGACCTGTATCGCACTGCTTATTCTCGGGGGACCTTGCTGTGGCATTGGCTGAGCTCCGGGTTGTTGATTTCCCCGGGTAGCCGGCTGTCCTGTTGGTGGTGAAAATCTTCTCCGGTTGATTGTATCTCTCATGAAATAAAGCTTCATTGATTTCCGTGCCACATTGAGCATTCCGATATAGCCATCTTCAGATACCTGGATTAATACACCTGTTTTCTCATTAACAGCCATAGCTTCTCCCCTAACCCTGTTCGACCTGAATATAACCCAGTTGCCATCGGCTGTCCATTGATTATGTGTCTGATATATCTTTGAATCACCTCCCGGCGTGCTTGTAAGAAAAGTGATCTCCGTCCCCGTTACAGGATCTTTCACTACCTTCTTCTCAGATGGAAACCGGGCTCCGATCTGGGCAGAAACATTTGAAAATGCAATGACTATTGCCAGTGCTATTAATACCTGTATTTTGTTTGATTTTTTTTCATTTTAATGTGTATACTTTCTTGAATCCATTGTCATTACGAGCGAAGCGAAGCAATCTTTAAAGCCCACCCCAACCCCCCCGCCGAAGCGGGGCAGGCTTCCGCTGACGCGGAATCTCCACTTCGTTCCGATCTCCAAGGAGGGGATTTTTTAAAATGAAGCCGTACCGTTGTGCCGCTACGCCAACTTCTTATACTTGATTCTCGCAGGAGTTGTGTCTGTTACCCGTTTTTTATAATTTTCTTCATAGTCGGAATAGTTCCCTTCGAACCATATGACCTTCGAGTTTCCTTCAAACGCCATCATATGAGTAGTAACTCTGTCGAGGAACCAGCGATCGTGCGAGATTATCACGGCACAGCCGGCAAAGTTTTCAAGTCCCTCTTCCAGTGCCCTCAGGGTGTTGACATCTATATCGTTTGTCGGTTCGTCGAGAAGCAGTACGTTTGCACCTGATTTAAGGGTAAGGGCAAGATGCAGCCTGTTTCGTTCGCCACCCGAAAGTATTCCGCATTTTTTCTCCTGATCGGCACCCGTAAAATTGAATCTTGCCACATAAGCCCTGGCATTTACGAGCCGGTTCCCCACCATTATATCCTGTTGTCCTCCTGAAATGACTTCATAAACAGTCTTTGCCGGATCTATTGCTGAATGGGCCTGGTCGACATATCCCAGCGATACTGTTTCTCCGATTTCAAAAGTTCCTTTTGTGGCAGATTCCTGTTTCATTATCATCCTGAACAATGTCGTTTTCCCGGCGCCATTGGGGCCGATCACTCCAACAATTCCGTTGGGCGGAAGATTAAAGTCGAGATCTTCAAACAGGAGTTTTTCTCCATAAGATTTTGCAACACCGGTTGCTTTAATCACTTTATCTCCAAGTCTAGGTCCGTTAGGTATGAATATTTCAAGCTTTTCTTCCTTCTGTTTTACATCCTGGTTCAGCAGGTTCTCATAAGCGCCCAGACGGGCTTTCGATTTAGCATGGCGGGCCTTGGGCGACATTCTTACCCATTCAAGCTCACGCTCAAGGATTTTCCTTCTCTTTACATTTCCCTTTTCTTCGACCTCCAGGCGTTTTGCTTTCTGCTCAAGCCACGAGGTATAGTTTCCCTTCCATGGTATTCCCTCTCCCCTGTCAAGTTCAAGTATCCATCCTGCAACATTATCCAGAAAATACCTGTCGTGGGTTATGCATATTACTGTTCCGTGGTATTGTTTGAGTGTTGTTTCGAGCCATTGCACCGATTCAGCATCGAGATGGTTTGTGGGCTCGTCGAGCAGCAGCACATCAGGTTGCTGGAGCAGAAGCCTGCAGAGAGCAACACGTCGGCGCTCGCCTCCTGAAAGGACATTCACCTTTGCAGTGCTCTCCGGACACCTTAGGGCATCCATGGCCCTTTCCAGCTTGTGTTCAATGTTCCAGCCGTCATGATATTCGATCTTCTCCTGCAGAACAGCCTGCCTGTCCATAAGCTGCTGCATCTTATCCGGTTTCTCATAAACCTCCGGTTCACCAAAGCTGGCATTTATCTTTTCATATTCCTTTATGATGTCCATCGTCTCACGGACACCTTCTTCCACTATCTCCTTTACGGTCCTGCTGTCATCGAGAAGCGGATCCTGGGGCAAATGGCCGACCGTGTAGCCGGAAAGAAAAGTGATTTCGCCCTGGTACTCTTTTTCCTTGCCGGCAATTATCTTCATCAGGGTTGATTTCCCAGAACCGTTAAGACCGATTATACCGATCTTGGCTCCAAGGAAAAATGAAAGTGAAATGTCTTTAAGCACCTGGCGGTGAGGAGGGTATGTTTTCCCAACACGGTACATCGAAAAGATGATCTTGTTGTCGTCAGCCATATGATTTTGATTTTTCCTAAAATTAAAAATTAAGTGATTGATGGCAATGTTTATTATCTTTTTATTTAGCCCCTGCAGGGCTATTGGTACTGGGGGGTTTATCTACCCTGGGTTCGCACCCGGGGTTATTCATATTTAGCCGCGTTGCGGCTGATAGCTCTGAAGGAGCTGAATAAAAAAAGGGGCATTGTTTGCAATGTCCCTTTTAAAAGCAATAAAATAACCTTACTTCCTTTCAAACAGCTTTATCGTATCATCCTGCAGCAGCACCCATAGTGAATAGACCCCTTTAAGGGTACCTATCGGGATGTTGAGGCATCCAAGTGCGGCTACCACAATGACCAGATATCTTGCCCATGGCTGCAGTGAAAGAAGGCCGATTCCTCCGATTAGTCCGAGTGTCGACGTAAATCCGACCAGCATGGGAATACTGATTGAAAGGAATTTAAGCAATACCTCAGGTATTGCTTAAATTCCTTTCAATCAGTAT
>Ga0209450_10000090_pt1 | contig 54822 bp, 40 predicted proteins | sample FrelakmetLWP11LW_FD_187149 | JGI IMG/M metagenome (GOLD analysis project Ga0209450, IMG submission 187149) | Freshwater lake sediment microbial communities from the University of Notre Dame, USA, for methane emissions studies - LWP11 LW (SPAdes)... | ecosystem: Environmental > Aquatic >... | reverse complement strand
CGCCTCCCCGATCCCCTGTGATCCCAAAATGCGATGTCATTCCGAACGAAGTGAGGAATCTCCTTCCTTTTACACAATTCTCTTTATGTTACTACGACCCTTAGATTTTCTTTTTTGAAGCGAGGAATCTCTATCCCTAAATAGTATATTTTGACAATCACCGTCTGGCCTTAAAGAACTTCACCATCAGCTCTCTGCATTCTGATGCCAGGATCCCATTGAAGACTTTTGTCTTCGGATGCAGAAGAGTCCCTTTTACCAGTGTGTAACCTTTCTTCTCATCGGATGCTCCGTAAATGAGTCTTTCAGCCTGGCTCCAGCCGATAGCTCCAGCACACATGGCACATGGTTCAAGAGTTACATAGATTGTACAGCCGGTGAGGTACTTGCCTCCTAGCCAGTTTGTCGCAGCAGTTATCACCTGCATCTCGGCATGAGCAGTCGGATCATTAAGAGTTTCGGTAAGGTTGTGAGCCCTTGCAATTATGGTGTCGTTGCAGACTACAACAGCGCCAACAGGGATCTCCTTCCTGTCGAAAGCTTTTCTGGCTTCCTCCAGAGCCGCCTGCATATATTTTTCATGTTTGTCCCTGACCAAATTTTCTTAATTTTGCTGAACAAATTTAAAAAAAATGTACAGAACACACACATGCGGGGAGCTTGCAATAAACGATGCAGGGAAGAATGTCACATTATGCGGATGGGTTCATAAGTCGAGAGACCTGGGCGGGATGACATTCGTTGATCTACGCGACAGATACGGGTTAACACAGCTGGTCTTCAATATGGAAACAAATGCGGAGCTGTGCGGACAGGCACGTAAGCTTGGCCGGGAGTTCGTAATAAAAGCTATCGGAAAAGTGCGGGAGCGAAGTAACAAGAACCTTAAAATACCGACGGGAGAGATTGAAATCGATGTTACCGGACTTATTGTTCTCAACAAGAGTGAACTTCCTCCTTTTACTATCGAAGAGGAAACCGACGGAGGCGAGGAGCTGAGAATGAAGTACCGGTACCTCGACCTGCGCAGAAATTCGGTCAAGAACAACATTATTCTTCGTCACAGGGTTGCACAGGAGGTTCGTAAGTACATGGATTCCATTGGATTCATCGAGGTGGAAACTCCGGTTTTAATCAAATCAACACCTGAGGGAGCCCGCGACTTTGTTGTCCCCAGCCGCATGCAGCCCGGAACTTTCTATGCCCTGCCACAATCGCCGCAGACATTAAAGCAGCTGCTGATGGTTGCCGGCTTCGACAAATATTTCCAGCTTGTTAAGTGTTTCCGCGACGAGGATCTTCGTGCCGACAGGCAGCCTGAGTTTTCGCAGATCGACTGCGAGATGTCGTTCGTAGAAAGGGATGACATCCTCAACACCTTTGAAGGACTGGCTAAATATCTTTTCAAACAGGCGAGAGGCATAGAGTTCAAAGATCCTTTCCTTAAGCTTCCCTACAAAGATGCGATGGAAAATTATGGCTCGGATAAACCCGACCTTCGTTTTGGAATGAAATTCAAAGACCTCACATCGATTGTAAAGGGGAAGGGATTCCAGGTATTTGACGGAGCTGAGTATGCGGGCGGTATCTGTGCGGAAGGATGTTCCGAATACTCGAGAAAACAGCTCGATGAACTGACGGAATTCGTTAAACGGCCACAAATAGGAGCGAAGGGACTAGTATATATGAAGCATGGAACTGATGGTTCACTGAAATCGTCAGCTGATAAATTTTATTCACAGGAGGATCTTGCAAAATGGGCCGGATACATGAATGCAAAGCAGGGCGATCTTGTACTGATTCTTGCCGGTGAAAAGAAAAAAACACTCACAGCCTTATCGGAACTAAGGCTCGAAATGGGAAACAGGCTTGGTCTGAGAAAAAAGGATATATTTTTCCCTCTTTGGGTAGTCGATTTTCCATTGCTTGAATGGGATGAAGAAGAGAAACGATTCTTTGCAATGCATCATCCATTCACATCTCCGAAACCAGAGGATATTCACCTCATGGAAACAGATCCGGGGAAAGTAAGGGCTAATGCCTATGACCTTGTAATCAACGGAGTTGAAATAGGCGGCGGTTCGGTTAGGATACATGATTCTGCAGTTCAGAAGCTGATGTTTAAAGTTCTTGGATTCAGTGAAGCAGAAGCCGAGGAACAGTTCGGATTCCTTCTAAATGCTTTTAAATATGGGGCTCCTCCTCATGGAGGCATTGCATTCGGATTCGACAGGTGGGTTGCAATGTTCGGCGGCCAGGATTCAATCCGCGATTTCATTGCGTTTCCGAAAAACAATTCCGGAAGAGATGTGATGCTGGATACGCCGGCACCGATATCTCAGAAACAGCTCAACGAGCTGATGATCGATTTAAAAATGGAAAAGAAAAGCTGACAGCTGTTTACTTATTGTCAAGGTCTTTAAGAGTAATCAGTAAAACACCTTTAGCCTCTCACGGAAGTAACTTATCTGATTCCCTTTATTTATCTTTCCCTGAAATCAACGTTATGCTGATAACCCCGTTAGCGCCTTCGGTACCGTATATATTTGCATTAGAGCCTTTCAGCAGCTGGATGGATTTTACTTCAATAGGATTAATATAGTCTATACTGTTCACTCTGACCCCGTTTACTACGAAAAGTGGAGTAGTTGACCCGAAAAATGAGTTTTGCTGCTGCACAACAATGCTCCTTCCGCTTACCATTACCCCCGGTACCTCCTGACGTATCATCTGATAAATATCAGTATAGGTGTTCATCTTTTTCACTTTTACTGGTTTTTCAGGCTTGTACTTTTTAATGTTTAATGCCATAAAAGCGTTCATATTATACAGGTCCCCATTAAGGGTAAGATCAATCTCCCTCCTGCCGTTGATTTCTTCGGCGCAATAACCCCAATCCGGTGAACTGACTATTATTCTTTTCGCTGTGTCGCTCACTTTGATCCTGTATCTCCCCGAGTTATCTGACATCTTGCCGGTAAAAAGGCTGTCAATATAGATCTTAGCAGCAGGAACAGGATTTTTATCAGGACTGATGATCAGCCCTGACAGAGTAATTTTTTCCGTGTTTTTTGAATTGGATTTCTGCCCTGATAAAAATAACGGTAAAAAAAGTATTAAGGCGATTGTCAATATAACTAATCGTTTCATGGCAAGCTCTTTAAATTGCTACAAGTTAATAATATTAAAAGAAAAGTACAAATTATGAATCCACAAAAACTTTGCCAATAAGCGTGGCAGAGGTATTTTTTTTAATAAGAACTTTCACATATTCCCCTGATTTATGATTTTCAGCAGGAAACACTACAACCTTATTCTGCGAAGTTCTTCCTGAAAGATTATCAGGTGATCTTTTTGAAACACCCTCAATAAGAACTTCAAATATTTTTCCGATGTCATGTTTTTTCGAAACTGCCGAGAGTTTGTTCTGAAGGGTTATTATTTCATTAAGCCTTCTTGTCTTGATATCATCCGGCACATCATCCTTAAGCTTCCTGGCAGCTTTTGTTCCGGGTCTCTCGCTGTACTTGAACATATATGCGAAATCAAAACCTGCCCATTCCATTAGTGAAAGTGATTCGTAATGGTCCTTTTCAGTCTCTGTGCAGAACCCCGCGATCATGTCTGTAGAAAGTGCACAATCAGGAATAATCGTTTTTATAGCTGTTATCCTGTCCATGTACCATTCCCTTGTATATTCCCGGTTCATGAGTTTCAGTATCCTGCTGCTTCCGCTCTGAGCAGGGAGATGTATGTGCCTGCAGATATTATTATGACTTGCAATAGTTTTCAGAAGTTCATCTGAAATATCTTTTGGATGCGAAGTCGAAAATCTTACCCTCAGCAAAGGATCGATCAGCGCCACTTTCTCAAGCAATGCGGCAAAGGTTAATATTTTTTCACCGTCATCCCATTTGTATGAATCAACGTTCTGTCCGAGGAGAGTAACCTCTCTGTATCCGGACTCGAAAAGCTCCCTTGCCTCCCTTATTACGGATTCCGGATCGCGGCTTCTTTCTCCGCCCCTCACATACGGAACCACACAGTAGGCGCACATATTGTTGCAGCCCCGCATGATGGAGATAAACGAAGAAACGCCGTTCTTATCCATTCTGACAGGAGAGATATCTGCGTAGGTCTCCTCTCGTGAAAGCAGCACATTTACTGCCTTATGACCCGATTCTGCTTCGGAGATCAGCATTGGCAGCTCACGGTATGCATCAGGTCCGACTACAATGTCAACCAGGTGTTCTGTTTCGAGAACTTTTTCCTTCAGCCTTTCAGCCATGCATCCTATCAATCCTACGATCAGGGCTCTGTTTTTCTTCTTCAGATGACTTATTGCCTTAAGTCTGCCCCAGACGCGCTGTTCTGCATTCTCGCGGATAGAACAGGTGTTGATCAGTATCAGTCCTGCGCTGTTTATATCATCGGTATGCTTAAATCCCTTGTCTTCAAGTATTGATACAACCACTTCACTGTCAGCGACATTCATCTGGCAACCATAGGTTTCAATGTAGACTTTCTTCCCCATATAGAATTTCAATATTCTTTCAAATCCTTGCAATAATTCAGAGGCAACAGGTAAAAGGCGACCGGCGACCGGCAGAATTTAAAGGCCGCAAGCCGCAAGCCGCAAGCCGGTAACCATAAAAACCGTACAAAAGTACATAAGTAGAGTGAAGTATTAAAGAATTATATAATTTTGCACTCATAACATTTAAAATAAGTATATGTCAGGTCACAATAAATGGTCAACAATCAAGAGGAAGAAAGGTGCGACTGATGCCAAGAGAGGGAAGATCTTCACAAAGATCATAAAGGAAATTATAATTGCAGCCAAAGAAGGAGGCGGAGATCCTGATACCAATGCAAGGCTGAGGCTTGCAATCCAGAACGCCAAGGGTGCCAACATGCCCAAGGATAATATAGAAAGAGCCATAAAGAAGGCTGTCGGCGCCGATGCAGTGAACTATATCGAAACATCATTTGAAGGTTATGCTCCTCACGGCATTGCTGTATTTGCAGAATGCCTCACTGATAACAATAACAGGACAGTGGCTTCAATCAGATCGGCATTCAATAAATACGGAGGAAACCTGGGGACAAACGGTTCGCTTAGTTTTCTGTTCGACAGAAAAGGAACCTTCACAATCAAGAATGCAGGTATCAATATTGAAGAGATGGAGCTGGAAATGATAGATGCAGGAGCCGAGGATTTTGAGGTTAACGATGATACCATAACAATCACATGTGCCAAGGAGGATTTCGGCCATGTAAGCAAGAAGCTTGCAAATCTTGGCATTGAGCCGGAAGAATCAGGACTTAAAAGAATTCCGAACGATACCAAGAAACTCGATATCGAATCGGCAAAGAAGGTGCTTAAATTCGTTGAAGCCCTGGAAGATGATGATGATATTCAGAATGTCTACCATAACCTTGAAATGACAGACGAGCTGGCTGCGGAGCTTGAATAATTGATATCATGAAAAAGCTGATTCCCTTTTTTCTCCTGGTGATCGTGCTTTTTGCCTGTAAAAAGGAAGAAAGTAATAACATCATCTGGGAAAAATCGCTTGGACAAGGGAATGCCTTCTTCATAGAGTCTTCCCGGGATTCAGGAATCCTCAGTTGTGGGGTGCTTTCCGGCAAGCCATACCTGGTGAAATTCAACAAAGAAAAAAGCTTCGAGACTGATTACACTTCCGACAGGATAGGTTTATTCACCTCGGCATGGTCAGATCAGTCAGGTTATATTGCTGCCGGCAGCAGCGGTGGTAAAATGCTTCTTGCCTGTATCGGTAATGACGGAAATAAAGTCTGGGATACAACCATCATTGCCAGTTTCAGTCTCGACATAACCAGCCTGATCGACAAGGGCAGCGGCAATTTCCTTGCAGTTGGATCGGCCAGTCCGGATTCCTCCGATAGCGGAGATACGGAGATCCTTTTTGTAAAGTTCAACAAGGCGGGTCAAATAAACAGGAAGGAAGAAACTATTAGTACTGTATCCAGTTTTATGTCAGCCAGTAACGCAACCGCTGATGCTGCAGGAAACATTTACCTTGCCCTCACAAGAAAGACCGGAAGTCAGAAACCGAAAGCAATTATAGTAAAATATAACAGCGATTTGCAGAAACTCTGGGAAACTGAACTTTACAATAATCCGGCCTTTACGGCTGTCTGCTATGATGCTTCAGCTGACGGATCAGGGAGTATTTATGTTACGGGAAAAACCGAAGCATCAAATCTGTCAGGTACCCTGAACAATTCCTTTCTTGGTTCTGTCAGCAAGACGGGAGTGGTAAACTGGAAGAAATACATGGAAAATTCAAACTCAGGATCTTCGGTTATCATTAATGGCACAGAGGAGGTGTTCATGCTGAACCGGAGTTGCCTGATAATAAGAAAAGCAATTTCCATCGATGGTTCCGATGCAGGAATTATAAGAATGTACAGCGAATGCGATTCGTACACAACCGATGCCTTCGGTTCCGATATGAACCTTGATCATGAGGGAAATATTCTGATAGCAGGATCGCAGGGAGGAAAATTTTATCTTGCCCTTAAATCTTCGCAATAACAACTATCTTTGCCGCATGGTCCGAAAGACATTATTTATTTTCATAATAACGGGTCTTACCGCTGGCTTATGCAATGCTCAGGCCTTCATAAGAACTGCCGAACTTTTTTCAAGACCTGGGAGCAGAGGCTCACTGAATATTGACCAGAGCAGCTCCATCGATACATTGCTAAGCAGGTATATCATTTCAAAAAAGAGTATCAGAACAAGCGATGGAAATCAGGCAATAATAGGCGTACGCATACAGATTTACCAGAGTTCGGTGAGGTCCGCAAAAGAAGAAGCGAACAAGGTTATGCTGAATTTTCTCAACGATCATGGCGATATAAAAGCATACATTCAATTCCAGGATCCCGGATGGTATAAAGTGAGGGTTGGGAATTACAGAACACTTACCGAGGCATATAAGGACCTGATGATGATCAGGAAGCAATATCCATCTGCCTATGCCGTGCAGGATAAGATCCCTTTCCCCGATCAGATTAAGTAATAACGATGAGCGATAGTATTAAACATGAATGCGGCATAGCAATGTTAAGATTGCGTAAGCCGCTCGAATATTATATTGATAAATACGGATCATGGGATTACGGCCTGCAGAAGATGTACCTCATGATGGAAAAACAGCATAACAGGGGGCAGGATGGAGCCGGGATTGCAGGAATCAAGCTCTATGTGGAACCTGGCAACAGGTATATCTTCAGGCAGAGATCAAACAAGGCCGATCCCCTCAGGGAAATATTCGGACTCATTTATGAGGATATCGAGAAGATAACCGGAAATGGAACAGATGATTCTCATGATCCGCAATTCGTAAAGGAAAATATACCATTTGCATGCGATGTTTATCTTGGTCACCTGAGATACGGTACATACGGGAATTATAATATTGATTATGTACACCCGGTAAGCCGCGAAAACAACTGGAAGTCGAGAAATCTGGTAATGGCCGGCAATTTCAATCTCACAAATGTGGGAGAGGTGTTCAATCATCTGATCGACCTTGGCCAGAATCCAGTGGATTTTTCAGACACTGTTACAATTCTTGAAAATATCGGTCACAGGCTTGATGAGGAAAACGAAAAGCTCTTCCGACAGTACAAGGATCAGGGTTATTCGAAGAAAGAGATCTCCCCGATGATTGAAAAAAACCTTGATCTTGTCACAATTCTTTCCAAGGCAAGCCGTAACTGGGACGGCGGATACGCGATGGCAGGTATGGTAGGACATGGCGATGCCTTTGTGATGCGTGATCCATCAGGGATAAGGCCGGCCTTCTATTATATTGATGATGAGGTTGTTGTGGTAGCTTCAGAAAGGCCTGTGATTCAGACAATTTTCAATATACGTACTGATAATGTTCTCGAATTGCCTCCGGCACATGCATTGATAATCAAGGCTTCAGGAGAGACATCTGTCGAAAGACTGAGGGAGGATGCGGAGATAAGGAAATGCTCATTTGAAAGAATATATTTCTCAAGAGGCACCGACAAGACGATTTACCGCGAAAGAAAAAAGCTTGGAGAGCTCCTTACCGGGACCGTTCTGAAGGCTGTTGATTATGACCTGGATCATACTGTTTTTTCTTTCATACCGAATACTGCCGAAAGCGCATTTTATGGTCTCATAAAAGGGGTGGAGGATCACCTTAACAAATGGAAGGTCGAGACTATTAAAAAGAAAGGGAAATCAATCACGGATGAAGAGCTGGCCGCCATAATAAACCGCAGGCCAAGAGTGGAGAAGATCGCTGTCAAGGATGCAAAGCTCAGAACATTCATTACAGGCGATCGTGGAAGGGACGACCTTGTAGGGCATGTTTATGATGTTACATATGGTGTTGTCAAAAGAGGAGTAGATAACCTGGTGGTAATAGATGATTCAATCGTAAGGGGAACGACTCTTAAGAATAGTATTATACGGATACTCGACAGGCTTGATCCGAAAAAGATAGTGGTAGTATCATCATCACCTCAGTTAAGATATCCCGACTGCTATGGCATTGACATGGCAAAACTCGGAGACCTTATAGCATTCCGTGCAGCAATTGAGCTTCTGAAGGATACAGGCAGGACCGCCCTCATTGCCCGGATCTATGAGGAGGCAAAGGCTGAAATCAAAAAACCAGTTAATGAGATAAGGAATCTTGTCAGGGAAATTTACAGTCCATTCTGCCCTGCTGAGGTTTCCGGGAAAATTTCCTCCATGCTCAGGCCGGAGGAGATAAAGGCAGAAGTTGAAATCGTCTTCCAGTCTATTGAAGGGCTTCACGAGGCGTGCCCCGGACATACCGGAGACTGGTATTTTACAGGCAATTATCCTACACCCGGAGGCAACAAAGTTGCTAACCAGTCATTCATAAACTATATTGAGGGGAGAAATGTAAGGGCTTACTGACGGTCGTGGGAAAACCATGTGATCATGAAGTCCTTTTTATAGGAAGCCAGGTGCCTGTTGATCTTTTCAATATAAATATCCCTCAGGGTTATCATAATTCCCGTCTCCTCAACATTCCCGAAATGTTGATTAATGAATGTACCGAATACCCTCATCGTCGGTGAGAGATTCATATAGGCATTTATCAGCGGAGGTATATTTTCTCCAAGGTTCCTGACTTCTGCAGAAAGTATTTTGTAGTCCTCCTTGTAGCGCCAGCTCCTGAAGAGTTTCTTCATTTCCTCCTTATTAAGGTCGATGTTGGCAGGTTCGATGGGAATGACCAGGTTCTCAGGATCGCCAAAATGTTTATTCAGGAAATAGAGGATCATATTCCTCGCTTTCTGGTTAAAATGAGGATACATTGTGACTTTTCCGAACAGGTATCTGATATGGTGAATTTCAATGAACAATGCACACAACCCATCCCAGATGTTGTCGAGTGCATAAAGGCTTTTTCTTCCCATTGTTTTTGACTGGTAATCGGGATGCACGAACGAACGGCCTAGCTCCATCATGTGGGGAAAATATTTGCCCATGAATTTTTCCGAAAATGTAAAATATATTGATGATGCAAGCTTGGTAATATCATAGTTGCTACAACCTTTCGGCGGGAAATAAAACCGATATCCTCCAACGATCTCCCTGTTATCAGGGTCCCAGACGATCAGCTGTCTTTGCGGATCCTCTTTTACAGTGTCAAATTCATCAATATCGATTGAATGACCCGTACCTCCCCCGGCATGACGAAAAGTCAATTCCCTTACCCTGCCTACTTCCTGCATCAGAACCGGTGAAGTATTATTATCAAAAATATAAACCTCATTATTGCCATTGTTGGTCTTTCGCAGAAGCTTGTCTGGTGTAAGCTCTGCCATTATCTTGTCTAGTGGCTGCTGGGCAACAATCGGTTTAATTTCCATTGGAATGATTTTTCGAATAGATTCAGGAAAAAGTCAGATGCAATTTACTCTTTTTTTAATATTGTGACCATATTTTGATCAACGATTCAAGTTCGTATGATTTTGATTTCACCCAGTCGGCCCATTCAAGATGAGTTTTTGAATTATCAAATGTCTGCCAGGGAATTGGCTTCCCGAAAACCAGAGAGATATCCTTTTCTTTCTGTCTGAACATTTCATCGGGGAGGTATAGCATTTCGATGTTGGCTTTTATTCCGACAGATTTTCTGAAGTTTGAAAGGTTATAGAAGAAGTTGGAATTACGTCCTGAAAAAAATGCAGGAACTACATTTCTCTTATGCTGTATGGCTTTGGTTATAAAGCTTTTATGCCATACGAGATCTTTTATCTCACCATGTTTTTTGCGGGAACATAGTCCTGCAGGAAAATAAAGGATCTGATTGTCGGATGCGTATGTTTCCTCGAGCTGTTTTATGGCATCCTTAGTCTGTCCTCCATGCTTGTTAATTGGCAGGAATATACCAGAGAGATTTTCAAGATTCATCAGGATATCGTTAACCGGAAACTTAATTTTCTTATAGTATTTTCCAAGTTCATTCATAAAAACCAGTCCGTCAAGTCCACCGAGCGGATGGTTTGACACGAAAAAATACCTGCCGGTTTGAGGGATATTTTCCACTCCGAAAGCCTTGTATTTTATTCCCATGAAATCGAGAGTCGGCCCGATGAATTCGACATCCTTTAAGTGACCGAAATTCTTCAGTATTGTATTTAAGTCATCCTGGTGGATTATCCTCTTCAGATAGTTGATTGCAAATGATGGAATTGCCTTTGCCAGAGACGGATTTTTTGACCGGAGAACATTTTCAATATCGATCTGCAGCAAGCTTTTTTTATCGGGTGACTGGTCCATATGAGATCCGGATTAAATGAGAAGTGCAAATTTATGATTTTTTTGAATCCCGGCTTTTATCACCTTATCTCACTTTTATATCGCACGTACTCACCCCCTTTTGTTCCAACTCTTCCTTTTTAGAGAAACCCTACCCCCAGCCTCCCTTCTCATTAACACGTATTCATCCCCCCAGCCCCCTTCTCTGGTAAACCACTACTCTTTATACACAAGTATTCAAAATGTTGTAAAAGAATTTATTAAACTGAATTTTTTCATTAAGTAAAAAAATCTGGACAAGCTATCAAATTAAATATCGTGTTTTTATTGGGATTCTATTAAAGCCGGAGGCTTTTAAGTCTAATAACCCCGGTTACAACCGGGGTAGGCCGACACAAAATTTATCAACCCCGGAGGTGGTTGAAGTTGTGAGTCTGCAGTTCTTCAACACCGCCGGTGTTGTAAAACTTCCCTGCACAATTACCATGGATTAAACCATGGATATTAGACTTGGATGCCTCCGGCATCTTTTTTTTATTTAACCATTTTACCTTACTGAAGACATTACAATAATCAGATCCTTAATAAGAAATGATTTAATCTTCGGTCACCTCATAAACCTCGTAAATGATTTCAAGAAAAAAGATGTTTATAAAGGGTAGTTCTGAAGCAAAGAAGGGGGAGTATATCATTGGATATAAGACAATTCCCCCTCTTTGCTTTAACATAGAGCGGGCCGAGCGTAATAAAACAATCCTGCGGGCTGTTTTAGCGAAGGAACCAGCCTGCGGGGTGGTAAGAAGGGGGTGAGTACATGAGGTTAAAAGGAATGAGATTAAAAATTCTTAAGTGGTTGGCTTTTTACTCTTCCAGAAAGTTTTCAACAAAAAAATAAAAAAAGTGGAGCAAAGTGGAGGAAAGTGGATATTTTTTATTTATTTTAGCCTTTTATTGAAAAATAGTAAGCATGGCCACATTTATTGGCGATTATACGTGCAAGGTGGATGTCAAGGGAAGGATAATTCTTCCTATGGCATTCAAGAAGCAGATGCCTGCTGATGCACGCGACCATTTTGTGGTTCGGAAAGATATCTTCGAAAACTGTCTTGTTCTCTATTCAATAGAAGACTGGAACAGGCAGCTGGAGAAGATCAGGAAAAGGATAAATCCCTATAACCGGGAACATAACAGATTCCTGAGGAATTTCTTCAAGGGGACAGCCGAGCTTTCACTCGACAACAATAACAGGATGCTTATACCAAAAAGACTTCTCGATCTGATAAGTGCACAGAGGGATGTAGTGCTGGCCGGTCAGGATGGACGAATTGAAATATGGGCTGCTGATGTCTATGAACAGATCGGACTGCCTGCAGACGAGTTTGCAGATCTGGCCGAGAAACTAATGGGTGGAACAATTAACGAGGCTGACGAATAATGGTTTACCATATACCCGCATTGCTGGATGAGAGTATTGAAGGACTGAATATCCGGCCTGACGGAATATATGTCGACGCCACATTCGGTGGTGGAGGACATTCGATGGAAATTCTTAAAAGGCTGACTGCTGGAAAACTTATCGCTTTTGATCAGGATGAAGATGCCAGGCTCAATGCCCCTGATGACAGCAGATTCATTTTCCTGGAACAGAATTTCCGCTTCCTGAAAAACAACCTCAGCTTTAACAGCATAAAGTCAATCGACGGTCTGATTGCAGACCTCGGTGTCTCTTTCCATCAGTTCGACGAGGCAGAACGCGGATTCACTTTCCGCCATGATGCACCGCTGGATATGAGGATGAACAGAAAGGGCTCACTGACCGCTGCTTCACTTATACAGACTGCCGACGAGTCCCTTCTGGCGGATATTTTCTACAATTATGGCGAGCTTACTAATTCAAGAAAGATCGCCAGGAACATTGCAGAGGCACGCTCCGGAAAACCGGTAACCAGTGCAGGCGAGCTCATTTCTGCAATCGAAAAGCTTGCACCTCCCAGGCAGGAGAATAAGTTCTATGCAAAAGTCTTTCAGGCGTTGCGCATTGCCGTGAATCATGAGATCGATTTTCTGAAGGAGATGCTGCTTCAGGCCCTCGAAATGCTTAATACCGGCGGAAGACTGGTGATGATAACCTACCATTCACTCGAAGACAGAGTTGTGAAGAATTTTATGAAGACCGGCAATTTTGAAGGTATAAGCAAAAAAGATTTTTACGGCAACATAGAAACACCTTTCAGGGTGCTGACAAAAAAAGGAGTGACTCCTGATAAAGAAGAGGTTTCACGAAACAACAGGTCGCGCAGCGCACGGCTCAGAATTGCAGAAAAGATCTGAGAGATGACAGAAAAGAAAGCAGATGGCAACAAGCAGCAGAAGTCCGGAAGCTTCCTGAAGGAGCTTCTGAGTGGAACCATGGTTACAGAGAAGATCATTCTCAGGAACCTGTGGTATGTACTGCTTCTTACATTGCTTGCAGCGATCTATATCGGCAACAGGTTCCATGCCGAAAAAGTAACAAGGGAAATGACGAAGCTCCAGCGTGAGGTTAAAGAACTCAGGGCTGAATCACTTTCCACATCAGCCGACCTGATGTACCTGAGCAGGCAGTCCGAAGTATATAAGCTTGTGAAGGAAAAAGGCCTGAACCTTGAAGAACTGAAGGTTCCACCCTTCAAACTACTGGTTAATAAGAAATAATTTAATGGCAGTCAGGGACGAAATAGTATGGCGTACAGGGGTTATATACATCGCGGTCGTAGCGGTGGCCCTTGTCATACTTGCCAGGATACTGTTCATACAGACAGTTCAGCATGGCAAATGGGCTGCAATGGCTGAGAGATATGTTTACAAAACCACTGATATGCCTGCCAACAGGGGAGATATTCTGGCCCACGACGGCCGTCTGCTGGCAAGTTCAGTCCCATTCTACACGATCTATATGGATACCAGAAGCACCGGGATGTCGGCCAGAACATGGTCGAATGGCATTAACGGACTCTCGGCAGGACTTGCAAAATATCTTGGCGTAAGATCTGCAGCAGGCTGGAAATCTGTGATTACTGAAGCAAGACGGAGGGGCGACAGATATTTTCTTATACAGCGGAAAGTCGATTATGAAACTCTTAAGAAGCTCAGGGAGCTACCGATCTTCAGGGAAGGCCAGTACAGAGGCGGACTCATGGCGCAGCCTGAAAACCGTCGCATACTGCCGAACAGCGAGCTTGCTGCACGTACAATCGGATATCTCAATCTTGGAGATGAAGGAACAGAGGTAGGGCTTGAAGGATCATTTGACAAGGAGCTTGGAGGCAAGAACGGGATAGTGGTCAAACAGAGACTTACTGGCGGCGACTGGATAACCATCAACGATGCCAGCAGCGTGGAGCCCAGAGATGGAAATGATATTGTAACAACAATTGATATTGATCTGCAGGATGTTGCAACAACGGCACTCATGAACCAGCTGAAAAAGCATGATGCACATCACGGATGCGCTGTGGTGATGGAAGTGGAGACCGGCGATATTAGGGCAATCGCCAACCTGGAGCAGAGCGGCGATGGAAGCTATCGCGAAACATATAATTATGCAATTGGTGAAAGCACCGAACCAGGTTCAACATTCAAGCTGCCGGCTCTTATGGCCGCACTTGAGGATGGTGTGATCGATACAGGCGACATTGTGGATACCGGTAACGGCACTGTAAAGTATTACAACAAGGTGATCAGGGATACTAAAGAGGATGGTTATGGCAGGCTGACTGTAAAGGAAGTATTTGAAAAATCGTCCAATGTCGGGACCTCGAAGATCATCTGGCAGCATTACAAAGATAATCCTAAAGCATGGGTGAACAGGCTCTATGCCATGAAGCTGAATGAAAAACTTGATATTCAGATAATGGGAGAAGGGACACCCATAATAAGATATCCGGGCGAGAAGCTCTGGTCAGGGCTGTCACTTCCGATGATGTCGCATGGATATGAAGTCCAGTTGACACCGCTTCAGATACTTACATTCTATAACGGAGTTGCTAACGACGGAAAGATGATGAAGCCCCGCTTCGTGACCGCAGTGATGCGCAACGGTAATGTCGTAAGGAGATACGAGCCTGATGTCATAATCAATTCAATAGCCTCGCGCTCGACAATAAAAAAAGTAAAAAAAATGATGGAAGGGGTTGTCGAACATGGCACGGCCATCAACCTCCGAAATGCCAATTACAGGATAGCAGGCAAGACAGGAACGGCACAGATAGCAAGGGGCACAACAGGATACAGATCGGGTTCCAAGATTTCGTACCAGGCATCTTTCGTCGGGTACTTTCCTGCAGAGAATCCCCTCTATTCCTGCATCGTTGTTGTAAATGCTCCGTCAAATGGTGTCTATTACGGCAATATTGTTGCCGGTTCTGTCTTCAGGGAGATATCCGATAAACTTTATGCTACGAATTTCTTCAGGGATTACATGACAGGCACCGCAGAAAGCAGAAAATCAGTGGCTCCTGAGGCTGGCAACGGATATCGTGGCGATATAAACAAGGTTCTCCGCGGACTGGATGTGAATTACCGGCGGACAGCAAGCAATGACTGGGTCAAAACCAGGGAGAGCGGAGATACTATAAAGCTGGTGGGATTGAACATAAAGAAAGGACTTGTCCCTGATGTCCGCGGGATGAGCCTTAGAGATGCAATGTACCTGCTGGAGAATTCAGGATATAAAGTTAAATACAGTGGTAAAGGCAAAGTTCTCAGACAATCGCCGGAGCACGGCGCCAGATACTTTGAGGGACAGATAGTCTCTCTGGAAATGAATATGTGATATGATAGAGCTGGAAAAAATATTGACAGGTATACGTGTCATTTCTTTCACCGGAGATAAGAAAAGATTGATCAGGAACATCGCTTTTGATTCACGCAGCGTAACTGCAGACTCACTGTTCGTTGCTGTAAGGGGTTCAAAAAACGATGGTCATGATTTCATTTCCACAGCTGTGACAGCGGGTGCATCAGCAATTATGTGCGAAACTCTTCCTGAGAATCCAGCCGGGAATATTTCATGGGTAAAGACAGAAGATTCTGCAAAAGCTCTTGGTCAGGCAGCATCAAATTTTTTCGGAAATCCTTCCTCATCACTGAAGCTGGTCGGAGTCACGGGCACAAATGGAAAAACGACTATTGCCACCCTCTTATACAGGATGTTTACAATGCGCGGCTACAAGTGCGGTCTCTTCTCGACAGTCTGCAATTATGTGATTGATCGTGAGTTACCTGCAACCCACACAACTCCAGATCCGGTTCAGCTTAACCGGACCATGGCCGAAATGGTAAGTACGGGATGTGCTTATGCCTTCATGGAAGTAAGCTCTCATTCCGTTCATCAGCAGCGTATTGCAGGACTGGAATTTACAGGAGGAGTATTCACAAACCTCACTCATGATCATCTTGATTATCACAAAACTTTTGAAAACTATCTGGCAGCAAAGAAAAGCTGGTTCGATTCACTGACCCCGGAAGCTTTTGCCCTGGTTAACGCCGATGACAGGAACGGGAAGATCATGCTTCAGAACTGCAACGCGAAGCACTATACTTTTTCAGTAAGGGGAATGGCTGATTTCAGATGCAGGATCATTGAGCAGAGCTTTGAAGGAATGGGATTGAAGATACAGGATGATGAAGTATGGACAAGGTTTGTTGGCGATTATAATGCCTCAAACCTGCTTGCAGTATTCGGCGCTTCAATACTTCTCGGGGCAGACAAGAAAGAGGTTCTCACTATTCTCAGCAGCCTTACGCCGGTGGCAGGACGAATGGAAGTCATCAGATCAGAAACCGGAATAACAGGCATCGTCGATTATGCCCATACTCCCGATGCCCTGGTTAACGTAATCGGGACCATCAACAAGGTAAGAAAGGGCAACATACAGCTTATTACAGTTGTCGGTGCCGGAGGAGACCGGGATAAGACCAAGAGACCCAAAATGGCCGCCATCTCCGCTGAAGGAAGCACAAAAGTGATTCTGACATCAGATAATCCCAGGACAGAAAATCCCGAGATGATCCTCGATGACATGGAAGCAGGATTAACTCCCGGGATGAAAAAGAAAACCCTCAGGATCGCTGACAGGAGGGAAGCGATAAGAACTGCAGTAATGATGGCAAATCCTGGTGATGTGATCCTGATTGCAGGAAAGGGACATGAACCTTACCAGGAGATCAATGGTGTGAAGCACCATTTTGATGACAGGGAGGAGATCAGGAAAGCATTTTCACAGAGATAAAATTTTATAGTAATGCTGTACTATTTGTTTCAATATCTTGACAAACTTAATGTTCCCGGAGCAGGAGTCTTTTCATACATTTCATTCAGGTCCGCTGCAGCTGTAATAACCTCTCTTCTGATCTCTCTTCTGATCGGGAAGAGAATAATCAGGCTTCTCCAGAAAAGACAGGTTGGTGAAGTTGTCAGGGATCTCGGTCTTGAAGGTCAGTACCAGAAGAAGGGCACTCCTTCAATGGGAGGAATAATAATTCTTGCATCGATAATTCTACCTACACTTTTATTTGCAAAGCTTGATAACATTTACATCATTCTGATGCTGATTACAACCATCTGGCTTGGTTTCATAGGATTTATTGATGATTACATTAAAATATTCAAAAAGAATAAGGATGGACTTGCGGCACGATTCAAGGTTATAGGACAGTTGGTCCTTGGTCTGATTATAGCGATCACTCTCTTTCTGAGCGATGAGGCGGTTATTGTTGAAACGCCAAATGTAACAGGCATGAGCCTGAAAGAAAAAAATGAGCTGGTTGCATCGACAGTGGAAGAAATAGAATCTGCCAGCTATATTGCTGACAAGAGCTCGATAAAAACAACTATCCCATTTATAAAGAATAATGAATTTGACTATTCATGGCTGGTTGCATTCATTGGAAAGGATCACCGTACACCATGGACATGGGTTATTTTTGCACTGATTGTAGTATTCGTTATTACGGCAGTTTCAAATGGTGCGAACCTGACTGACGGACTTGACGGACTGGCGACCGGGACGTCTGCGATAATAGGTACGGCGCTTGCAATTCTGGCATATGTCTCGAGTAATATTATTTATGCCGACTACCTGAATATAATGTTCATTCCTCATTCCGAGGAGCTCGTGATATTCGCAGCCGCCATGATCGGGGCTACTATCGGATTCCTGTGGTACAATTCATTTCCGGCCCAGGTTTTCATGGGAGATACCGGTTCACTGGCTCTGGGAGGCATAATTGCAGTTTTTGCAATTATGATCAGAAAAGAGCTTCTCATACCGATACTATGCGGGATATTCCTGGTGGAGAGTCTGTCGGTTGTCATCCAGGTTTCATGGTTTAAAAGAACAAAAAGAAAATACGGGGCGGGCCGCAGGATTTTCCTGATGGCGCCTATCCATCATCATTATCAGAAAAAAGGATTTCCCGAACCGAAGATAGTCACGCGGTTCTGGATAGTGGCAATACTACTTGCAGTATTAAGCATCGTGACGCTCAAGATCAGGTAAAGTGATGAAGAAGAAAATTGTAATACTCGGAGCAGGGGAAAGCGGAACAGGATCAGCAGTACTGGCACTCAGGAAGGGTTTTGATGTTTTTGTATCTGACCAGGGACAGGTAAAGGAACAGTACAAGAAGATCCTGGAAGAGCATAAGGTTGAGTGGGAGGAAGGCAGGCATACCGAGAAGAAGATCCTTGCTGCCGATGAGGTTATCAAGAGCCCGGGCATAAAAGAAGATGCACCTGTTATATCATTGATAAGGGGAAAAGCCATCCCTGTAATTTCAGAAATTGAATTTGCCGGAAGATACGCAAAGGGCAAAAAGATTTGCGTAACAGGCAGCAACGGCAAGACGACAGTCACCAACCTTATTTACCATATTCTGAAGAAGGCGGGCATGAATGCCGCAATGACCGGCAATGTGGGAAACAGCTTTGCCATGGCCGTAGCTGAAGGAGATTACGATTATTATGTGATAGAGCTCAGCAGCTTCCAGCTCGATGGGATGTATGAATTCAAGGCAGACATTGCAGTTCTCATGAATATCACGCCTGACCATCTCGACAGGTATGATCACAAGCTTCAGAATTATATCGATTCAAAATTAAGGATAACGCAGAACCAGACAAAGTCTGACTTCCTCATATACTGGGCTGATGACCCTATAATAAAAGCTGAGCTGGCAAAGAAGAATTATGGAATGACGCTTCTTCCCTTTTCCGATACGACTTCAGATAAGATGACAGCATATATAGAGAACAATGAATTAATTATCGATTACCAACATAAAACTAACCTTATGTCCATTCATGATCTGGCGCTGAAAGGCCGTCACAACACTTACAATTCAATGGCTGCTGCCATTGCAGGCAAAGTGCTGAACATCCGCAAAGATGTCATCAGAGAAAGTCTCGCCGATTTCCAGGGAGTTGAGCACCGTTTAGAGCCGGTGATCAAAGTAAGCGGCATTAGCTTCATAAACGATTCCAAAGCCACCAACGTCAATTCCACCTGGTATGCTCTTGAATGCATGGAAACAGATGTCATATGGATTGTGGGAGGGATCGACAAGGGGAACGATTACTCGGAGCTCTTCCCTGTTGTGAAGCAGAAAGTAAAGGCAGTCGTCTGCCTTGGCAGGGATAACAAAAAGATAGTTGAGGCCTTTCAGGACAAAGTGCCGACGATCGTAGAAACCACATCAATGGAAGAAGCTGTAAGGTCATCGTACTACCTTGCAAAGAAAGGCGAGACGGTTCTTTTGTCACCCGCATGCGCAAGCTTCGACCTTTTCAGTAACTACGAGGACAGGGGACGTCAGTTCAAGGCAGCGGTCAGAAATCTTTAATAATCAATAAAATGCAGAAAGGCTGGCTGACAAGGACATTCAAGGGAGACAGGGCTATATGGGGCCTTGTAGTCCTTTTTATGATCTATTCCCTCCTTGCAGTCTACAGCTCCTCGGTTGGTGTGGCTTTCAGGAGTTATGGAGGCAACACAACCTATTTCCTCAGGACCCAGTTCCTGTGGCTCATTATCAGCCTGGGAATAATCATTATCGTTTCCTACCTTCCATACAGGATCTATTTTTCGATGGCCGGATTATTTCTTATTATTTCGGCGGGCTTGCTGGTGCTTACACTTTTATTCGGAGCAAGGGTTAACGAGGCAACCAGATGGCTTGTCATTCCTGGTACAGGCTTTAAGCTTCAGACTTCAGACGTGGCTAAAGTGGCGCTAGTCATATACCTGGCACGAACGCTGGCGAAATACCAGAAGGAACTTGACAATTTCCTTCTCGTCACCAAACTGTTCATGGTGCCGATAGGAATCATATGTGTGCTGATAATGCCGGAAAACCTTTCCACCGCCATGATGATCTTCGGGATGAGCCTGATAATATTGTTTATCGGTCGTGTACCGTTGAAATACCTGCTGGCATATGCCGGAATGGCTGTAGTGGGAGTAATCTTGTTTGCCCTGGTTCTTACATGGGTGACTGACGATAACAGGGTACAGGTATGGAAAAACAGGATAGAACACTATTTCTCCGGAGAACCTGATGAGGACGGAGATTACCAGGCCAATCAGGCAAAAATTGCCATCTCCACGGGAGGACTTTTCGGAAAGGCTCCGGGAAGAAGCACGCAGAGAAATATACTTCCGCAATCAAACTCCGATTTCATTTTTGCAATAATAATAGAAGAATACGGACTGTTCCTGGGTGCAATACCACTTCTGCTGGCATATATGATACTGCTTTTCAGGGGGGTGACAATAGCGAAGAAATGTGAGACTGCATTCCCCGCATTTATGGTGCTTGGGATGATTGTGATGATAGTTGTTCAGGCCTTTCTCAACATGCTTGTTGCCGTGGGACTTTTCCCGGTGACAGGGCAAACATTACCCATGGTGAGCTGGGGAAGGACATCAGTTCTTATGATGAGTTTTTCCATAGGAGCAATACTGAGTGTGAGCAGGGTGGTCAATGCAAAAATAAAAAAGGAAGAGCTTCCACCGGAGGATATTATTGAAGAAGGAGAGAAGATCTATGAACCATCAAAAGCATAAGAGGATCATAATCAGCGGCGGCGGAACGGGAGGACATGTATTCCCGGCCATTTCGGTCGCAAACGCACTCAGGAGAATAGATCCTGACATAGAGATCCTTTTTGTTGGTGCCGAGGGGAGAATGGAAATGGAAAAAGTTCCGGAAGCGGGATATAAGATTGTTGGTTTGCCTGTGGCAGGCTTTTACAGAAGCCTGACAACAAAGAACTTTATTGTCCTTTACAAGCTTGTCACCAGCCTGTTCATGGCACGAAAAATCATTTCAGAGTTTCAGCCCGATGTAGTTGTAGGTGTCGGCGGGTACGCAAGCGGTCCTATACTAAGGCAGGCAGGGAAAATGGGAATACCTCTGCTTATACAGGAGCAGAACAGCTACGCCGGTGTGACTAACAAGCTACTTGCAAAGAAGGCATCGGTGATCTGCGTTGCTTATGAGGGAATGGAAAAATATTTTCCTGCCGGGAAGATCATAAAGACCGGAAACCCTGTTCGCCAGAATTTTGACAACCTGGAAAACTTTCGCAGTGAGGCGATCTCATTTTTCAGGCTAAAAAAAGAGCTTCCTGTGATACTGGTCCTTGGAGGTTCTCTGGGCGCAGGAACAATCAACAGGAGCCTTTCCGAAAATATCAGTAAAGTAGCATCCTGTGGCTGCCAGTGGCTGTGGCAGACCGGGAAGAATTATTATGAAAAAATGAATGAGGCCGTCATTCAGACGGCAGCTGAAAACATATCATTGCAACCATTCATAAACAGGATGGATTATGCCTTTGCGGCAGCTGACATAATAGTGTCACGAGCTGGAGCAGGAACAATCTCCGAGCTGTGTCTTGTTGGCAAGCCGGTGATACTTGTTCCTTCACCAAATGTTGCCGAAGATCATCAGACAAGGAATGCCCTGGCACTGACATACAGGAACGCAGCAATAATGGTTAAGGATAATGAAGCAACAAAGCGGCTTGTTGATGAGGCGATCAAGCTGGTTTCAAACAAGAAGGAAAAGGCATCGCTGTCAGCCAATATATTGAAAATGGCCGACAGGGATGCTGATGCAAGAATAGCAAATGAAGTAATTAAGCTGGCGGGCAAATGATTGATTTTGAACATGTGGAAGGATTCTATTTTGTAGGTATCGGAGGTATCGGCATGAGCGCTCTTGCATTATATTTTGCAGGAGGCGGATTTGCCGTTGCGGGTTATGACAGGTCGCGGAGCAGGATCACCGATACGCTCGTTGAAGCCGGTTGCACGATCTTATTTACGGACGAAATTGAATCATTGCCGCAATTATTTAAAAATCCTTCAAACAGGAATAAAGTCAGAATTGTATATACTCCTGCAATTCCGGAAGAGAGCCGGATACTTTCATACTTCAGGAACAATGATTTTCAGGTATTTAAAAGATCTGAAGTCCTTGGCGCTATCTCAGAAGTAACCGATACAATAGCGATAGCCGGCACACACGGAAAGACAACGGTCTCCACCATGACTGCGCATATTCTCAAGCAATCGTCAGTTGACTGCTCTGCGTTCCTTGGTGGTATTTCAAAAAATTACAATTCCAATCTGATTACGGGCGATAGCCGCTATACCGTGATGGAGGCCGATGAATATGACCGTTCGTTCCACAGGCTGAATCCCTTAATAGCAGTTGTCACGGCAGTAGATCCTGATCATCTTGAAATCTACGGGACCCATGAATCGATGATTTCAGCATACAATGAATTTTGCAGAAAGATAAGACCGGGAGGCATACTTATATATAATTATGCAATCAGGCACCACATTGATTGCCCACCGGAAGTTACATGCCACACCTATGGAAGTGATCCGGCTGCCGATTACAGTTATTTCAATATTGAACACAAAAGCGATTTTTACAGCTTTTCGATAAAAACACCCAAAGGAATCATTGGTGACATTCACTTCCCGTTCCCCGGTATCATAAATATTGAGAACCTGACTGCTGCCATTTCAGTGGCCCTCAATTGCGGGGTTACAGAAAGTGAGATCAGAAAAGCCGCATTGCTGTTCCAGGGTGTAAGAAGACGGTTTGATATCAGGATAAACAGACCTGGGCTGACATACGTTGACGATTATGCACATCATCCTGAGGAGATAAGGGCATTTATCATTTCTGTCAGAGAGTATTTCGGAGAGAGGAAAATCACAGGGATATTCCAGCCGCATCTTTTCACCCGTACGCGTGATCATGCTGATGGATTCGCAAGTATTCTTGACAGGCTGAATGAAGTCATCCTTCTGCCGATTTATCCTGCACGGGAAAAGCCTATTCCCGGGGTATCCTCAGAGATGATACTTCAAAGAATGAAGCTGGGAAACAAGAAGCTCCTTGAAATGAGCGATATTCCGGAAAAGCTTGATGCCGGTAAATTAGATGTGCTGCTGACAATAGGAGCTGGTGATATCGACAGACTTGTTGAGCCTATCGAGCGGAAGTTTAAAGAGGAGGTGGGAACATGAAGAAGCTTCTTATGATATTGCTTCTGATCCCGGTCATGTACCTGTTTGCAATGCCTGTATACTATGCAGCCTCAAGCAGCAGCAAACCATGCAGCGGAATAGTGATAAACATTGCTGATTCGTCTGATTATCATTTTGTTACCAAGCGTCAATTATTGAATCTCGCATACGGAAGGAACGGAAAAATACTGGGTCAGCCGTTAAGCAAGGTCTCTGCGCAGGATATTGAAAACCGTATAAATGTGCTCCGGGAGCTGAAGGTTGCCGAAGTCTATACCACCATCGATGGTGCTGTTCACCTGTATATTGACCAGCGCAACCCGGTGTTGAGGATAATACCTGATGAGGGAGGCGATTATTTTCTCGATGATGAAGGATACCTCTTCAGAAAAAGGAATCTGTATAATCCGCGGCTTCATATAATAGAAGGGAATATCAATATAACACCGGCTATGCTCGACAGCGTCAGCGTTCTTGATACACTTATCAGGGGAACGATACTGAAGGATGCTTATCATTTTGTGAAATATATAAACAGGGATAATTTCTGGTCGGCTCAGATAGATCAGATCCATGTCGACGGCAATGATGAAGTAAACCTGATTCCCAGGGTGGGTAATCATATAATTCACCTTGGAACTTTTGAGAATTATGAAGCAAAGCTGAATAATCTGGAGGCCTTATATGAGGATGTAATGCCCGTAGTAGGCTGGGACAAATATTCTTCCATAAACCTTGAATACAGGGACCAGGTAGTTTGCAGGAAGAGACAATGATAAACCATATTTAATTCATATGAGCAAGAAAGAACAGTATGTAGCAGCAATCGACATCGGTACCACAAAAATTGTGGCAATTGTCGGTAAGAAAAACGAGAATGGAAAAATTGAAATTCTCGGGTTAAGCAAAGCCCTTTCAAAAGGTGTCAAAAGAGGAGTTGTCCTGAACATAGAAGAGACAGTGAACGCCATTCATACAACTGTTGAGGATGTTCAGAAGAGATCCGGGATAATGTTCTCGGAGGTCTTTGTGGGCATCGCAGGACAGCATATTAAAAGCATGAAGAACCGCGGATATATAACCCGCGACAATTATGAAGATGAGATAAGGAAGGAGGAAGTCTTCAGGCTTATAGAGGATATGCACAAAATACATATCGACATAGGAGAGGAGATCATTCATGTCATCCCGCAGAATTTCATCGTTGACAATGAAACCGGCGTGAAAAGCCCGATTGGTATGTGCGGAAGACGTCTTGAAGCCAACTTCCATATAGTAATTGGGCAGGTAGCTGCAGCCAAGAATATTGAGAAATGCGTCCGTAAAGCCAATCTTTCAGTCAGGGATATGATCCTTGAGCCGCTGGCATCATCAGATGCAGTGCTGACTGAAGACGAAAAGGAAGCAGGAGTGGTATTGGTAGACATTGGAGGAGGAACCACCGATGTGGCTGTATATTACGATAATATAATCAGGCATACTGCCGTGATACCGCTTGGAGGTAATGTAGTAACCAAGGATATTAAAGAAGGCTGTGCCATCCTTCAGAGGTTTGCAGAGCAGCTCAAGCTCCAGTACGGTTCAGCACTAGGCGACATAGCCCCTGAGGATAAGGTTGTATCGATACCAGGCATCAGCGGCAGGGAACCCAAGGAGATATCATTCAGGAGCCTGGCATATATCATCCAGTCGAGGATGGAGGAGATAATTGACTTTGTCAATTTCGAGATTCAGAATTCGGGCTATGCCGATAAACTGGCCGCAGGAGTGGTGATCACAGGTGGAGGAGCAATGCTGAAGCACCTTCCCCAGCTGGTGAAATTCAAGACTGCCATGGATGTCAGGATAGGTTATCCGAATGAACATCTTGCCGGAACCAGCAGGACTGAGATCAATCAACCGATGTATGCAACAAGCGTTGGACTTATTATGAAAGGATTCGAATATCTTGAAACATACAAGCAATCATTCAATGCCGGCACGCTTGAAGATTATGTAAGACCTTCACGGCAGGCAGTATTTGAGGAGCATGAGGAGCAGGAGGTACCTGAATTCAGGGATAAGCCGGCTGAAGAGGAACCAATACAGGGAAAGATGTCTATCACTGATAAGATAAAAGCAATGATGAGACAGATGTTTGAAGTAGAAGATCAGACAATCAGCTGATATCAGTTAAATATGGTTTAAAAAAAGGGATTTACTGTTCACTAACAATAAAAAACAAAAATATGTCAGACGATATAATGAACTTTGATCTGCCTGTGGAAAGATCGTCGATAATCAAAGTCCTTGGTATTGGCGGCGGTGGAAATAATGCTGTCAACCATATGTTTGAAAAAGGCATAAGGGATGTAAATTTCATTGTATGCAACACCGACCACCAGGCGCTCGGCAAGAGTCCTGTGCCCATAAAAGTCCAGATCGGTGAATCGCTCACCGAGGGTATGGGAGCGGGCAGTCAGCCGGAAAAGGGTAAAAAGGCAGCACTCGAGAACCTCGATGACGTTATGGATGCACTCGGAGGCAATACCCGGATGGTTTTCATTACGACCGGGATGGGAGGAGGCACCGGCACAGGTGCAATACCGGTCATTGCCAAGGCATGCAGGGAATCAGGTCTGCTGACAATAGCTGTTGTCACCATTCCTTTCAAATCAGAGGGGAAGGTCAGGATCAGATATGCTATCGATGGTATCACCGAGCTGAAAGATCATGTCGATTCGCTGCTTGTGATCAATAACGAGAAGCTGAGGGAGATCTATGGAAACCAGGGAGTATCCAGCGCCTTCTCGATGGCTGATGATGTGCTTACAACCGCGGTAAAAGGTATAGCTGAGATAATAACGGTGACCGGTTATATAAATGTCGATTTTGCCGATGTGGAGACAGTGATGAAGGATTCGGGAGTGGCAATCATGGGAATGGGCATGGCCTCAGGCGAGAACAGGGCAATACGCGCCATTGAAAACGCCCTTGCCTCTCCGCTGCTTAATTCAAATGATATCACCGGTGCAAAGAGCATCCTGATAAACATCTCATCCGGCAAGGGAGAGCATGAGCTTACCATGGATGAACTTGGTGAAATAACCGATTATATGTATGACGCAGCATCAGATGATGCACTGATTATAAGGGGATTATCCCAGGATGAGAACCTTGGGGAGAATATCAGCGTTATTGTGATCGCCACCGGATTTGAAGCCAACAGCATCTTCCAGCCATACAAGCCGGGCAAGAAAAGCAAGGTCGAGCTTTTCCCGGATAACAATATAGTACCGCCAAAGGTTATAACTGAAAGAGCTGAAGGAGAGATAAAAGTCCTGGATAAGAAGCGCAAATCCATAATTTCCGATTTTGAGGAAGAGTCGCAGGGGACGATTGACTTCGGACATATGAGCCAGGACGGAATCACTTCCCTGAGGGAAACTGCGGAAGGACAGGAAGATGAAGAGCATGAGAAGAGTGACAACACATTGAAGAAAGTCAAGCATATGCAGAAGATCCTGAAGAAGGAAGGGCTTTCAAATAAAACCATGAAGGAGAATATCGATACCTTCGAGGATGTTCCCGCTTATATCCGCAGAAATATGCTTCTGAATCCTTCGGATAAAAACTCAGACAGCAAGCTGTCGAAGTTCACCCTTACTTCCGATGATGAAGATGGCCCGGTCCTCCGGGAGAACAATGCCTATCTGAATGATAATGTGGATTGAAGATTGATTGAAATGCCGTCGGTTAAAGCCGACGGCATTTTTTATATATTTGCGCTGATGAAACGGAGCCTTGCCATATTATTATTAATCATCTTCACGATAGGACTAAGTGCCCAGAAGAAAGAGGCTCCGAAGAAGAGGATGCTTAAACAATGGACTCTCTCATCCGATTTTGCTGAAGAAAAAACCCTTACTTTCGATACGCTCTTTTCGTTATTCCACAGGTACAGGCTGACAGACAGATACTCACTGCTTAATTCCACACTGGGTAACTATGGACTGCCATTCTATCAATTAAACTTCTTCGACAGGATCACCGATCCGGATAAATTCCTTTATGCACATTATTTTCCTTTGATGCACCATCCCGATAATGCTGTTTTCATGAACACACAGGTTCCGTTCACAGAAATGGTCTGGACTTACGGAGCACCACGGGAGACATCAGAGCAGACGTTCAGGATACGTCACTCACAAAATGTGAACAGGTATCTGAATTTCGGACTGATTTATGATATTGTTTATTCCCTTGGGCAATATAATTACCAGCGCGCAGATGATAAGACATTTACATTATTCTCTTCATATACCGGGCCCAAGTATAAGCTTTATGCTGCTGCGGGATTAAATAACCTGACAGGCTATGAAAATGGAGGTATAATAGATGCCGAAGAACTTAAGACGCTTGAAACACGGGATGTGCAAACTAACCTCGGAAACCTCAACAAGGCAATAAGCGGTCTCAGGAACCGTAACCTGCTTCTTGTTCAGCGCTATACCGTTGGAGGCACCACAACCAAAGGCGACAGCACAGGACCTGAAAAAAAAGGATTTCTGGGTCTTAGCGGTACTTTTTCTCATATACTTATCTGGGATTATAATAAGCGGACATATACTGATAATTATCCTTTATCCGCCTTCTACAAAACAATAAATATCGACAGCTCGGCAACATTTGATTCGCTTTACTTCAGGAGCCTGAAGAACACCATAAGATTTGACTTCGTTACGGATACTTCTAGGAAATTCAGCCTGGGAATAGGGGTCGGATTAAGGAATGAGCTTCGCCGGTACAGCCAGATAATGCCAACACATGATACAACCTATGCCGATACCCTCAGGTGGAACAGGACCAGCAACGTGCTCGTGGGGCGTCTCTATAATAACATAGGTAAGAAATTCGGATGGAGCGCCGATGGAGAGCTGTATCTTACCGGTTACCGGGCTGGCGATTTCAACATTAAAGGTGAGATTCTTAAATCGTTCGAATGGAAAAAGGGACCGGCTTCATGGATAATAAACGGAGCTTTAATTAACAGAGAACCCTCTTTCTGGCATTCCCGGTGGGGAAGCAACCATTTTGAGTGGAGCAATAATCTGAAGAAGGAATTCAGGATAGATGTTGGCACCGTTTTTTTATATCCGGCACGAAAGGCAGAACTGAAATTCAACTATGCAATTATTGACAATTATGTTGATTTTGGCACTGATGCATTTCCTTCCCAGCATGAAGGCGGTCTGTCTGTAGCTTCAATCACCGCCAGGAAAGAGGTAAAAGCATGGAAATTCCACCTCGACGGGGAAATTCTTCTTCAGCAAAGCAGTAATCCGGATGTACTTGATCTTCCATTGTTTTCGACACGTTCAACATTTTATTTCGAACATCTTTTCAGATTCAAATCCACCAACGGAAGACTTAATGTCCAGCTTGGTGCCGATGCAATATATTATACCCTGTATCATCCCTACTCCTATATGCCCGCCACAGGCAGATTTTACAGGCAGGATCTTGTAACTTCAGGAAATTACCCTTTTCTCAATGTTTTTCTTAATCTTAAGCTTAAAAGAGCCAGGATCTTCCTTATGTACGATCATCTGAACTCAGGCTGGATGGGGTACGACTACTTTATGATACCCCATTACCCTCAGAATGCCAGGATGTTACGCTATGGAATCGCCTGGACGTTCTATGATTAGAAAAAAGTTGTATCTTTGCACCCAATTTTTTAAGAGCACAGGTATTAACTAAAAGCAAGCCTTTGATAAGAAAGACTATCATTTTTTTGACAATACTGGCAGTAATTGTTTCGTCCTGCAAACACAATCCGGATTCTTCACATAATAACAGCTCTGTTTCCTTAGATATTGATTCAATAATGAAAAGAGGGAAGCTTGTTGCAGTGACGGATTTCAATTCGACCAATTATTTTCTGTATAAGGGGGAACCGATGGGATTCCATTATGAATTGCTGAGGGCTTTCACCGAACATCTTGGTATTGACCTCGAAATAATAACCGAGAATCATCTTGAACATGCATTCAATTTCCTGAATACAGGAGAAGCCGACCTTATTGCGATTGGCCTCACCATAAGTTCATCCAGGAAGAAAGAGATAAGCTTCACCAAGCCTATACTTGAGACAAGACAGGTTCTAGTTCAGCGTAAACCTCGAAGCTGGAGGTCTATGACCGAAGAATCTCTTGGAAGGCATCTTGTTAGGAATCAGCTGGATCTGGCCGGTAAAACCGTTTATGTCCAGGAACGATCAATCCATTTCGACCGTTTGCAAACCCTTGCCGATGAGATCGGCGATACAATAAATATTATTGCGGTTCCCTATGAGACGGAAGACCTGATAAAGAACGTGGCAAAAGGTGAAATTGATTATACGGTATGCGATGAAAACATAGCCATGGTCAATGCTACCTATTATCCTGAAATTGATATAAATACTCCTGTAAGCTTTCCCCGGAACATTGCCTGGGGAGTGCGCAAGAACAATTCCGGAAAGCTTCTTAATGAGCTCAACAGCTGGATTGATTCATACAGGAAGACTTCATCCTATGCTCTTCTCTATGCTAAGTATTTCAGGAATTCGAGATCAAACACAATAGTAAAAAGCGATTATTATTCGCTCATCACCGGAAAGATATCACGGTGGGACGACCTTATAAAGAACACCAGCGAGGATATAGGCTGGGACTGGAGATTGCTTGCATCGCTGATATGCCAGGAGTCACGCTTCGACCCTGATGTCGAATCATGGGCAGGCGCTTACGGCCTGATGCAGATAATGCCCAAGACGGGAGAAAAATTTGGAATAGACATTACCTCGTCACCGTTTAATAATATGAAAGCCGGAGCATTGTATATTGAGTCGCTGCAATCGATTTTTAAAGACAAAATTCCGGATGAGAACGAGAGGATGAAATTCATCCTTGCATCATATAATGCAGGACCCGGACATGTACTTGATGCGATGAAGCTGACCGGGAAAAATGGAATGGATCCCAGGAAATGGGATGGTAATGTGGCTGTCTGGCTTCTTAAGAAATCAGAACCGGCATATTACAATGACACAGTTGTCAAAAACGGATACTTCAGGGGAATAGAGTCTGTCAACTTCGTTACAGAGATCCTCGACAGGTACGAGCATTATAAAAATATGATCCCTGTTGCCGACAGGCATTTAGCGCAGACTCAGGGTAAATAATGGTTCTTTAATCGTATCTGATTGCCTTAACAGGGGTTATGTTACTTATCAGCTTTGAAGGAACAAGAAGCATAATAAGTATCACAATCATTGTACCTGCATTCAGCAGGATAACATGGATAATATCCAGATTAACCGGAACGGTTTTAATGTAATATGAAGAAGGATCAAGGGTTACAAGTCCTGTTTTCAGTTGTAGAAATGCAAGTCCTATTCCAATAATATTACCCCAGAAAAGTCCCTTTCCGATAAGCCAGGCTGCCTGATAAATGAAAATCCTTCGTATAGTGATATCGTCGGAACCGAGAGCTTTCAGGACTCCAATCATGTTGGTCTTTTCAAGGATCAGGATCAGCAGTCCTGATATCATATTGAATCCGGCTACGATCAGCATAAGCAATATGATTATTATGACATTCACATCCTGGAAGTTGAGCCAGTCGAATATCTGGGGATACTTCTTCATGATGTTTACAACCTTGAATTTTTCCTGGTCCTCGACTACCTTATAACCTACGGCATCTTTAACTGCCATAGTCATTTCCTCGAGCTTATCGAAATCATCGATGAATATCTCAAAACCGCTTACCTGGTCATCTTTCCAGCCATTAAGACTTTTGATATGATCAATATCGCAGAAGACATAAACCTTATCAAATTCCTCAAGGCTGGTTTCATAAATACCGCTGACTGTGAATTTCCTCTGCCGGGGCGGATCCTGAACAAAATACATTGCAAAAGAATCTCCTGTTTTCAGCCTCAGCATATCAGAGATCTTCTTGGAGATGATAACCATATTTGTGCGCGCTGTATCGTTGACTTTAAATACTTTTCCATCAACCATGCAGCTGCTGAAATAGTTCCAGTCAAAATCGCTTCCGACACCCTTGAGGACAACGCCCTGAATCTCATCTTCCGTCTTAATGATTCCTGCTTTGGTTGCAAAAACCTGGATATGTTCGATTCCCGGTATTTTCTTAATCTTCGGGATGAAATCCTGACCTTCGCTTATGGGAGCTGTCTCCAGTGAATAATTTGAATCATAATTTACGATCTGGATGTGTGAACCGAAGCCAATGACCTTCTCCCGGATCTGCTGCTTGAAGCCTGTCAGGATGGCTACAGCCAGGATCATGACTGACAGCCCCAGGGAAATGCCAATCACAGCAATGACGTTGATAGGCCGGGAGAATGAAGTACCTGTGGTTCTTCCTTTTATAAGGCGCTGTGCTATGAAATATGGCAGGTTCATAAGAAGATAGAATCCAAAATTAGTAGATTTACAGTATAAAACAGCACGATGAAAAAACTATTCCCTGTCTTGTTGACATTTCTCATTATGGCTTCTTCCTGCAATGGAATAGAAAAAGTACCTGTTCCGGGTGCCAGCCAGTTTGATAAGTATAAAAAACTTATTGATGGCAAGGCTGTTGCCATTGTATCCAACCAGACCTCCATGGTGGGTGAAATGCATCTGGTTGATTTTCTCGTGAGTAAGGGTATAAACATCCGGATTATTTTTGCTCCCGAACACGGATTCCGCAACCTGGCAGATGCCGGGGAGGTTGTCAGCGACGGCGTGGATTCAAAAACAGGGATTTCTGTTATCAATCTTTATGGATCTCACCTGCGGGCCACTCCGGAAGACCTTAAAGATATTGATGTTGTTCTGTTCGACATTCAGGATGTTGGTGTAAGATTCTATACATATCTTGGCACGCTCCATTATCTTATGGAAGCATGTGCAGTGGCAGAAGTGAAGTGTGTAATCCTGGACAGGCCCAACCCGAATGGTTTCTATGTGGATGGTAATATACTGGATACTGCTTATTCTTCATTTGTCGGAATGCATCCTGTTCCGATTGTACATGGGATGACTGTTGGCGAATATGCAATGATGCTCAATGGTGAAGGCTGGCTGAAGAATAGCGCTAAATGTGACCTGGAAGTGATCAGTTGCCTTAATTACAAACACAGCACGCTATATGAACTTCCTGTCCGTCCATCTCCAAACCTGCCAAACCAGAATTCGGTATACCTCTATCCATCAATATGCTTCTTTGAGGGGACGCGGATATCGTTGGGAAGGGGCACCGATTTTCCTTTCCAGGTATATGGCTCACCGCTTCTTCCTGATAATGGTTTCAGCTTTGTGCCCGACAGCACATTTGGATCAAAGAATCCGCCTCTTCGAGGCCAGAAATGCTACGGCACCGATCTTCGAAACGCAATGAAAGATGGCCTGGTCCCGGTTCCCGGGATAAATCTGGGATGGGTCATTGATGCATACAGCAAATATCCTGAAAAGGATAATTTTTTTACTTCCTATTTTGATGTTCTCTCGGGTGGACCCGTAATCCGTGGGCAGATTCAAAAAGGCATGACAGCTGACCAGATCAGCGAAAGCTGGAAGGAAGGATTGGTAGAATTTAGCAAGATAAGGAAGAAATACCTTCTCTATAAATGACCCCTCCAACCCCCCTAAAGAGGGGCTAAATCCAAGGCAAATTATTTAATGAATGGATTTTAGGCCCCCTTCAGGGGGCAGTCCCGCTTCAGCGGGACAGGGGTTTACTTTCTGCCAGGATATACTTTCAACGCTTCAGCCAGTACTTCCATTGCATTTTTAAGGTCTTCGATCTTCAGAACATATGCGATGCGGACCTCATTTTTCCCCAGGCCGGGAGTTTTATAGAATCCTGAAGCCGGAGCCACCATAACTGTCTGATTCTTAAACTCGAACTCCTCCAGCAGCCATTGAGCGAATTTGTCGGAATCGTCAACAGGAAGCTTTACAACTGTATAAAACGCACCTTTTGGTTTTGGGCAATAGACTCCCGGTATCTTGTTTAGTGCATCTACCATATAATTGCGGCGTGCCGTATATTCCCTGTTCACTTCACTGAAGTATTCCGCGGGCGTATCAATTGAAGCCTCTCCGGCGATCTGTCCGAGTCCGGGCGGGGAGAGCCGTGCCTGTGCGAACTTAAGTGCAGTGGAGATGACATCCTTGTTTTTTGTAACCAGGGCTCCGATCCTGACTCCGCATTCGCTGTAGCGTTTCGACACGCTGTCGATCATAATGACATTGTTATCAACGCCTTCCAGCATCATTGCCGAAAAATGATCTGCGCCGTCATAGCAAAATTCCCTGTAAGCCTCATCTGAAAACAGGTAAAGGTCATGCTTAATAATGATCTCGCGAAGCTGGAGAAATTCGTCTTTTGAATAAAGATAACCGGTCGGATTATTTGGGCTGCAGACAATTATTCCCTTTGTCCTTGATGTGATCTTCTTCTCAATCTCTCTTATTGGCGGAAGGGCAAAATCGTCTTTGATATAAGATGTTACCGGAATGATATTAATACCGGCGGATATTGCAAAACCATTGTAATTGGCGTAGAATGGTTCAGGGGTTATGACCTCGTCGCCCGGATTGAGGCACGAGTTGAAAGCAAAAAGTATTGCTTCCGACCCTCCTGTGGTTATCAGCAGATTTGTGTAATCGATATTGAATCCTTTATCCTTGTAAAAGCCGGCAAGTTTATGGCGGTATGATTCATTTCCGGCCGAATGACTGTATTCGATCACTTTTATATCCAGATTGCGGATAGCATTGAGGGCAACTTCCGGAGTTGGAATATCGGGCTGGCCAATGTTGAGGTGGTAAACTTTCCTTCCTTTTCGTTTCGCTTCATCGGCATATGGAGCAAGCTTTCTTATTGGTGATGGGGGCATCGCCCTGCCTTTATCGGATATTGTCGGCATAATTCTTTGTATAATCTAGGTATACAGAAATTTTAGAAGATCAAAAGTAAGAAAAATCAGAATTGACCAATTATTAATTCTCAGTTTTTGTTGGCAAGCAAAGCACATTGCAGCTTTACAACTTCGGTACAGTATCCGAAATTGCAGTTTGAAACCAGATCATTTAAAGTATGATAATTAGGATCAGGGTCTCCTGAAAAGAAGAAAAGAGCTTTATAGCCATTTGTGAAGAAAGGGTAGCTGTCGCTCTGCTTGTTGTATGTATTATCATTAGTGTAGTTCAGTAGTGTATACTTGTCGCATATTTCTTCTGCTTCATGCCTCAGTGAATGCGAATTGTTGTAATCCATGATATTGACAAACCAGTCAGAGGAGGTGGATGAAGTTTCATAAGCGATCATATCCGAATTGAGCATGAACCTGACTTTTCCTGAGAATCCGTTTGGATACCCAGCAAAGTCCCTGCTCCCGAGCAATCCGATCTCTTCAGCACCAAATGCTATAAATATAATTGTACTTTTCGGCTTATATTTATTTTTCTTCATCACCCTGGCGACTTCTATAACCGCAGATGTACCGCTAGCATTATCATTTGCCCCCGGCACAACCGTCAGATCACTGGCGCTCAGGATATCGTCGTAATGAGCTCCCATGATGCAAGCGGAGTCAGGGTAATCAGTTCCCTCAATTGATGCAATCACATTATAATTCATCTGTTCGTAAAGTATACTCCTGAAAGTCTTTACGACATTGAATGAATCCAAAACTGCATTTGTATAGCCGAGATCCTGAAATTTCTTCTTTATTTTCAGTGCAATATTACTGTGATTGTTGGCAAGGGAGAACCGGGCTCCCATGTTCTGAAGCCAGACAACATCATTTTTAATGGAATCTGCATTGATATCCCGTAAGAGGGTTTTAATCACAGCTTCCCTTATTTCCTGTTCCGAAGCCTCTTTTTTACAGGTAGTCAGAGAAAAAGAAATTACTCCCAGTGACAATAAATAAAAGGAATACCTCAATAGTTTCATATTGTTAAATATTTAACAGCCGCATTCAGTCTTCCTTTCCCCTGGTTAATAGAAACGGCTTTTTAAACTTCCCGGAGCTAATATAACTAATTTTCCTATTTTTGCCTTTCAAACATTCCGGATTAACCTTCAACACCTGATGGAAATACCGACGAAATACGAACCTGGCAAGGCCGAAAGCAAATGGTATGATTACTGGATGAAGCATGGCTTCTTCAGGAGCATACCTGACAAAAGGGAACCATATACAATTGTAATACCGCCCCCCAATGTCACCGGTGTGCTTCATATGGGTCATATGCTTAACAATACAATTCAGGATGTGCTCATCCGCCGTGCAAGGATGCTTGGGAAAAATGCATGCTGGGTGCCGGGAACGGATCATGCTTCAATCGCAACAGAAGCGAAAGTCGTTGCGAAGCTCAGGAGTGAAGGAATTGAAAAAAGGGATCTGTCCAGGGAAAAATTCCTTGAATATGCATGGGACTGGACTAACAGGCACGGAGGCATTATCCTCGAGCAGCTCAAAAAGCTGGGTGCATCCTGCGACTGGGAGAGGACACTCTTCACAATGGATAAGCAACGTTACGATTCGGTTATTAAAGTTTTCGTTGACCTGTATAACAAGGGTCTGATATACAGAGGTGTAAGAATGGTTAACTGGGATCCTCAGGCAAGAACAGCCGTTTCAGACGAAGAGGTTTATTTTACCGAAGAGCAATCAAAGCTCTATTATGTAAGGTACAAGGTAGTCGGATGGAATGATTATGTAACTGTTGCCACAACACGTCCGGAAACTATCCTGGGAGATACGGCCGTATGTGCCAATCCTAACGACCAGAGATACCAGCATCTGAAGGGGAAAAAAGTCCTGGTTCCTATGACAAAGCGCGAAGTTCCATTCATATTCGACGAATACGTTGATATGGAATTTGGAACCGGATGCCTCAAGATAACTCCGGCTCATGACATTAACGACTATGAGATAGGTTTGAAACATAATCTTGAATCCATTGATATTTTCAATGATGACGGCACAATTCACCCTCGTGCAGGAATGTTTGCCGGAATGGACAGGTTCCTGGCCAAGGATCTGGCTGAAAAGGAACTGAAGCGCACTGGAAACCTTGTAAAGGTTGTTCCGTATAATAACAAGATAGGCCGTTCAGAAAGGACCCATGCAGTCATTGAGCCGAAACTCTCAACACAATGGTTCCTTAAAATGGCAGAGATTTCAAAGCCCGCCCTCGATGCGGTGATGAACGGAGAGGTTCATCTTCACCCTTCGAAATTCAAGAACCTTTACCGTCACTGGATGGAGAATGTCCATGACTGGTGCATAAGCCGTCAGCTGTGGTGGGGACACAGGATACCGGCCTGGTATTATAACAAAAATGAATTTGTTGTTGCAGAAAATATTAAGGAGGCGCTTGAGCTTGCACAGAAAAAAAGCGGAGATAAGTCGATCAGAGAATCAGACCTGAGGCAGGATGAGGATGTTCTCGATACTTGGTTTTCTTCATGGCTCTGGCCTATTACCTCATTCGACGGTATAAACAAGCCGGACAATCCTGACCTTAAGTATTATTACCCGACAAATGACCTGATAACTGCACCGGAGATTCTCTTTTTCTGGGTAGCAAGGATGATAATAGCAGGATTCGAGTATAGAGGAGAGAAGCCATTCAATAATGTTTATCTGACCGGGCTTGTCCGCGACCAGCAAAGGAGGAAGATGTCAAAGTCGCTGGGCAATTCCCCTGAGCCTCTAGATCTTATTGATAAATACGGGGCCGACGGAGTCAGGGTAGGAATGCTGCTCTGCTCACCTGCCGGTAATGATCTGCTTTATGAAGATTCCCTGCCGGAACAGGGACGCAATTTCGCGAATAAGATATGGAATGCATTCCGGCTTGTAAAAGGATGGAAGATCGATGATAAAATCAGTCAGCCCGAATCATCAAAGGTAGCCATCAGATGGATGGACGAAGCTCTTAAAAAAGCCACAGCAGAAATAGATTCAAACTTCAGGAAATTCAGGATTTCCGAAGCACTGATGGTAGTTTATAAACTTTTCTGGGATGAGTTCTCAGGGTGGTATCTCGAAGCAATTAAACCGGAATATGAAAAGCCTGCCGATAAAGCAACATATGAAGCCACTCTGGCATTTTTCGACAGACTTCTGCGGCTCCTTCATCCGTTCATGCCATTCATCTCAGAAGATATCTGGCAGATGCTGTCTGAGAGGAAGGACGGAGAGAGCCTAATGATCAGCAGAATGCCGGAATCGAAAAAATACAACAAGGAGCTTGTTGCAAGGTTTGAGACTGCAAAGGAGATAATAAGCTCACTGCGAACCGTAAGAAAAGAAAGGGAGATCCCCAATAAGGAGAAGCTTAATCTTTCCATAAAGGCTGATGAGAAAACGTTTGACAGGGAATTCCTTCCTGTTGTTGCAAAGCTGTGTAATCTTGATGCTGTAAGATTCACTGACAGAAAAGAGGAAGGGGCGGTCTCTTTCATGGTAAGCATCACCGAATTCTTTGTCCCGTTAAGCGGAAAGATTGACAAAGAAGCAGAGTTGTCAAGGATAAGGGAGGAGTTGGGTTATTATCGTGGTTTTCTTGCCTCTGTTATTAAGAAGCTTGATAATGAGCGTTTTGTGCAGAATGCTCCTGCAAATGTATTAGAGATTGAAAGGAAGAAGAAAAGTGATACGGAGTCGAAAATAAAATCGCTGGAAGAAGCTTTGAAGAGTCTTGGCTCTTCGCTTTCTTCTTAGTCTTAACGCTTCGCTGTCTTAACGCTTTGCTGTCTGTAAATAAGACAGGGCAAAGCCCGTAAAGACTATGAGACTTAAAGACCACAAGACATTCTTCAGGGCATCAGTTTCCTCACAAGATAATTCTCATTCATTTTGACCAGCTCCCAGCCGTTGTTAAGGATCAGGTGCCAGCCTTCTCCAACAAAACGGTTCTTATCAGCCTTAAATCCCCTCGAAGTAATACGAAGATACTTAAGGTTGTTTGATACCAGGCAACCCCCATTTTCAACAGTAAGCTTACCCCAGTTATCTGAAACACGTATTGCACTGTAAAGTATGCCAAGAGTATCCATAGGATGGATATCCGAGTCCTCAAAATCGAAATAGGGACTTTCAAGTTCAAGGTAGACAACCGGTTTTTCTGTAAAAGTGCTGATCTGCCTGTGGATCCTTTCCTTTATGTCGGCTTCACGTTCTGCTTCTTCGTTCTGAATAATCCCGATCTCGTAATTCAGAGCAATGCTTCCTGCCACATCACGGCATACATCTGGCAGCTGGATCTCATATAATATTTTGACCTCTTCGGCAAGATCGATATTTTCAGATCTGATTTTTTTTAAATCGTATCCCTTGCTGTACAGCAGATTGGCATAAAGTGCTCCGGTAACTGCCCCATATGAGCGGGAAAATACCGGCCTGGAATAAATCCGGTCGAGGTATTCAAAAAGACGCTTTTTGTTCTGCTCCGGCGACTCAGTCGATAAGAGGGTATATGTAAATGCTGCAAGCCCTTCATAGTTTTCAAACCTTATTTCATCGGCAACATATCCTGGGTACTGTTCACGATTTGATCCCTTGAAAACCAGGGCATCCCTTATCGCAAGCTGTTGTTCCGGTCCCTCGGAGTTTAACGCTTTCCTGAGTGCCTTCCATTCAAGTTTGATCCAGAGACGTGCATTCTTCTCATCCATATTACTGGTGTTATAGCCGGATGAAGTATATCCAATTGATTCCTGGTAACAGTGAAATAATCCATGGATTGCCCTGTTAATTATCGTGTATTCATCTTCCTCCATTGGAAGCGGGGCCATGGCGAAAAGAGCACCTCCGTAATGAACTGCAGCATTACTGATAATAAGTTCCTTCGGGTAGCTTCCTGAATAGATACCCTCCTTTACCTTCAGTAAGCCCTCTTTGTCGGGTTGATTGGCAATAATTTTTCGAGATTTGCGGTCAATATACATTATTGGTCCGTTAAGATTCTTCCCCCAGAGCTTCCCATTGTCCCTGTTGCAGGCATCCTCAACTTTACTGAAATACCGGAGTGCTTTTTCTGGAGTAAACCACGTATCCTGCTGTTTTTCCCTGCAACCGGTAAGGAGCAACAGAAAAGCAAAAATCATCCATTTGTTCATCAGCCATCAATTTTCTCTTCCAAAAATAATTAAAAAAGGTCATTCAGCCAATCATTCAGGGCAGTATGATCAGAATATGACTTTTAGCATGATAAGAAAGGTTTAAATATTTACTTTTGCCATTGAAGAAATTACTATTTCCCATGGTTGCAGATGATGTATTGATGAATCCGAATGAACTGGTCAGGTTTCTTCAGAAACCGGCAAAGGAATTCACGCGCGACGATATTGTCAGGTTTGTGGAAGCCAAAGGTATAACAATGTTAAACTTCAGGTACGCGGCTGAAGATGGCAAACTCAAGACGTTAAATTTTGTGCCTTACAGCAAGGAACATCTTATATCGATACTTACCGCAGGGGAGAGGGTTGACGGTTCAAGCCTGTTCTCTTTCGTGGAATCAGGTTCCAGCGACCTTTACGTCATTCCAAGATACAGGACGGCTTTCCTGAATCCATTTACTGAAACACCTGCGCTCGAACTACTCTGTTCCTTTTACAATAATGAGGGCAAGCCTCTGGAAAGTGCTCCTGATTATATTCTCAGGAAAGCTTATAGACGCTTCACGAAAAAAACAGGAATGAGGGTAAAGGCTTTCGGAGAGCTTGAATACTATATCAAGTCGTTCCATGACGACCTTTATCCGCTGGTCGATCAAAAAGGGTATCATCAGTCAAGGCCTTTTGCTAAATTCGAGAATCTCAGGATTGAAGCTCTTGAGTACTGTACGAGGGCTGGCTGCAAGATCAAATATGGTCATTCGGAGGTGGGCAGCTTTACAAAAGATGGCGAGGATTTTGAGCAACATGAGATAGAATTCCTTCCGGTTGAGCCCGATGAGGCAGTGGATACTCTTCTTATTTCTAAATGGATTCTCAGAATGCTTGGTTATGAGTACGGAGTTGAGGTAAGCTTTGCCCCGAAAATAACCGTCGGCAAAGCCGGCTCAGGAATGCATATACACATGATGCTTGAAAAAGACGGCAGGAACATAATGATTGAAAATGGCAGGTTGAGCGATTCAGCCAGGAAGATGATATCAGGAGTTCTTGACCTTTCAAAATCCCTTACGGCATTCGGTAATACTATTCCTACATCATACCTGCGCCTTGTTCCGCACCAGGAGGCTCCCACAAATATCTGCTGGGGCGACAGAAACAGGTCGGTGCTGATAAGAGTGCCGCTTGGCTGGAACGGTGCAATGGATATGATAAAGGATGCCAATCCTGTCGATAATGCTGAATTTCCAGGCATGCCCGCGAAGCAGACTGTTGAACTCAGATCGCCTGATGGCTCGGCGGATCTGTACAAGCTCTTTGCGGGACTGGTGGTTGCAATCGAACATGGTCTTGAGATGCCTGATGCCCTCAGGAGAGCTGAAGATCTCTATGTCGATTATAATGTTTTCAGCAGTGACAGGAAAGCAGGCAGAAATAAACTGGAATCGCTTCCTGCCTCATGCTGGGAATCAGCTGAGCTGCTTCTTGCACAGCGTGAGATTTTTGAAAAAGATGGCGTTTTTCCTTCAGGAGTGATTGATAATGTTGTAAAAAGACTGAAGGCGTTTGATGATGAGGGATTAAGTGAAAAGCTTTTCAACAAGCAGGAGGAGATTGGCGCTTTGGTCAGAAAGTTTCTTCATTGCAGCTGATCGTACGGAGCCTTTCTTCATCTTCTTCCCGGGCCTCCTTAATACTTACATTAAGCTCAAAGCCGATCAGCAAAGCTATTGAATTAAGGTAGAGCCATATCATTATAACCATAAGAGTTCCCATCCATCCATAAAGCTTGTTGTACTGGCCAAGGTCATTTACGTATGCAGAGAATCCCATTGAAGTTATTATAAAGAGTATTGTCGCAAGTGTCGACCCCGGGGAAATAAATCTGAAATCTGTCTTTTTGGCCGGAGCGAAGTAATAAAGAAATGAAATAGCCAGGAATAGCAATCCTACAACCAGGATCCATTTAAGGGAAACCACCATAAAAATCACAGCTTTTCTCTCAAGGATCCCGAGCTCAACAAGCCTGTTCATGGAGCTCTTGCCGAAGATCACAAGTAATCCTGCAAGGGCTATCATCAGCAACACTACAAAAAGAAGGAGGATGGAAACTTTTCTCTGGCTTCTCCATGTCCTTGTCTTGAAGGAATGTGACGATACGACGAATGCATGGATCATGGCATGGATCCCGTTCGTGGAGAAGACAACTGTCGCAATGAACATGAGGAGAAGCAGGCCCCAGCTTTTATTTGTCACAATGTCGACAATTGTTGTTTTGAGAAAATCGAAAGCATTTACAGGCATCATGCTCTCGAACAGCTTTATAAGTTCTTCCTGGAAATTCTGGATAGGGATGAAAGGTATGAGGGTGAAAAGGAAAATTGTGCCCGGAATTAATGCCATTAAAAGGTTGAAGGCTATGGAAGATGCCCTGGTCACAAGAACACCCTTGCGGAAACCTTTCAATACAAACCTTATCACCTGATTTATCGGGACACCGTCAAAGCCCGGAAGCACGAGCTTCTCAAATCTTTCCCTCCCTTTAATCACCTTGATCAGATGCATAGGTTAAACGGCTTTCAGGCTCATGTCGAGGCTTCTTATATGATGAGTCAGAGCCCCGACCGAAATAAAATCAACACCGCATTCTGCATAAGCCCTAACGGTATCGAGAGTAATTCCTCCCGATGATTCGATTTCATATCTGTCTCTGACCAGATTTACGGCAGCGAGTGTGTCTTCAATGCTGAAATTATCCAGCATGATCCGGTTAACGCCGCCAATATCCATGATCTTACTGACATCATCCAGGTTCCTTGCTTCAATTTCTATTTTGAGCTTCCTTTTATTCTTAGTAAGGTATTCCCTTGTTTTACCAATAGCCTTTTCAATTCCTCCGGCGTAAACAATATGGTTATCCTTAAGCATTATCATATCAAAAAGGCCCATCCTGTGATTCATTCCTCCGCCTATCCTTACAGCCTCCTTTTCAAGGAACCTCAGCCCGGGGGTGGTCTTACGCGTGTCGAGGATCTTCGCCTTTGTCCCTGCAACACGGCTGACATAATGATTGGTGCTGGTGGCTATTCCGCTCATTCTCTGCATAATATTCAGCACCAGCCTTTCAGATTTAAGTATTGATTGCTGCCTTCCTGAAACATAAAAGGAGATATCTCCGGGATTTACTTTTTTGCCGTCTTCGATCAGGATTTCACAGCTGATCTCATTATCGATTGTACTGAAGGCTTCCCGGGCGACGGTAACTCCGGCGAGAATACCCTCTTCCTTGATCAGGAGCTTTGCTTTGCCGGTTGCTTCCCAGGGTATGCATGCCAGTGATGAATGATCACCATCGCCAAGATCTTCACCGATGCATCTTAAAATAAATTCCCTGAGGATCCTATTTTCCATTTTCGAGATCTATGCGTATCAGGTGTATCAGTAGCTCCTGGTCGACTTTCTTCATAAGGAAATATACCCTGAAATCACCTTTTTCCGTATTCAGGTTGCCAATGGCATACTGAACATCATTCTTTACACCCTGGTAGCGAATGACGAAATCTTTTGTGGGATGTGATGAGAAAAAATCCTTCAGAATGGCTTCAGCAACATTTTTCTTATAGAAATCCTCCTTTTCAGGCAGAAGAAGTTCGACTGTAGGATTCAGATATTTTGATAATTCAGCAGCGTTGCCTGCTTTAAAGGCAATCGAGATCTCGGCAGGGATACTTGCCTGTTCCTGATCAGAACGACCCGGGCTGCCGAGCATAAAGAAAAACAGCGTAAAAATATTTATTATGTTCATTCAGTTCTTTTTATTTGCCGAACCTGATTATCGCCACACAAATTTAATATAATTCATCAAAGAATACCGTCGGGTTTCTCAATATATTATAATTGCATGGACACATTATTAATTATACTTTTGTATTTAACCCTTTGCAGATTATAATTACAAAAGTCGCGCCAATATTTATGAAGATCGCTCTGTTGCAGACAGGAAAAACAACCGAAAGGCATGTTTCTGAAGGTGTTGAGATCTATTCCGCGCGATTGAAAAAATATTGCGGGTTCGATATCATTACAATACCCGAACTGAAAGCTACACGTAATATGCCGGTGAAGGAACAGAAAACAAGGGAGGGAAAGAAGATGCTGGAGGCTCTTGGCAGGGATGATATTGCAGTATTGCTTGATGAAAGAGGAAAGGAGTTCAGCACAGTTGATTTTGCCGGATGGCTCGAAGACAAGTCGCAGATGCAGGGCAAACGACTGGTATTCATCATAGGGGGACCATGGGGCTTTTCGGATGAGGTGAATGAGATTGCCAGCATGAGAATATCACTTTCGAAGATGACATTTCCTCACCAACTGGTACGATTGTTGTTCGTCGAACAACTGTACAGGGCATTCACAATAATTAAGGGTGAACCTTATCACCATGAATAGGTCATAGCTTCAGATTATGGAAAAAAAGCGACGCTCCTGGATACTTCTTATAATTACTATTCTTCTTGTGGCTCTGGCACTGGTAAGCGAGTCACTCTATTTCAGTGATTTTGAATATTACTTCAGGACAAAGCGGTTCAACAGGATCCTGCATGAAAAAGAAAAGATCATGGATGATTGCCTGAGGCGCCTCGAACCGATAATCGCTGCCAGGGATCACCATGGCTCTGAAACGGAAAACAATATTTTCTCTATTGCTGAACAAAATGAGATCACTATCCTTGAATATCTGGATAACAAGCTGATATTATGGTCGGACAATGCTTTTGATGTGCCGCCCGGCCTTGAGGATTCGACATATGCCAAGCCATTTGTTTTTCTGCAGAACGGCTGGTTCCTGCCGAAAACGATCAGGGACGGTAATGAGGTTGTAGTCGGACTCCTCAGAGTGAGAACGGATTATGGCTTTGAAAACGAGATCATCAGGAACGGATTCGTAAAGGATTTCAGGATCGCTGATGATGTGGGATTGAACACAGATGACAATGGTTCAGCTTACAGGATATTCAACAGTGAGGGTGAATATCTCTTTTCACTGTCTTTCCCTGAAGTAAAAAGCAATACAGGACTGATATTTATCCCGCTTTTATTCTGGGCCCTGCTCTTCATACTTGCTGTTTTCCTTTCGAATGATATCATTAAGTTCCTTTCTGAAAGAGGCTGGACTAAAACAGGGTTACTGGTATGCTTCATCGTATTCGGACTTCTGTACTTGCTTATCCTTCTTTCCGGCAAGCCTGAAGTTGTTTTCAGAACAGGATTATTCTCCTCCTATATTTTTTCACTTAACGGCTTTATACCTTCGCTGGGACATCTCTTACTGCTGAGCATCCTGTCCGCTGACTTCTCGTATGTGCTTTACAGATATATACCACTGGATTCCTGTAAAAACGGGAAACGGTCTCACGGATACCTTATTATGACATTGCTGCTGGTTGGAGGAGTGCTTCTTTTAGCTGTCATACATATCCTTTTCAGTCATCTCATCACTGATTCCAACATCAGCTTCGAAGCTTACAAGGTGTTGAAGCTGAGCTTTTACAGCTTCATCGGGTATACATCCATAATTCTATTTTTTCTGGTGCCGCTTTTTCTTATAATCAAAGCCTTTCAGATCGGAAGAGTGCTTAAGAGTGAAAGCGGTATTGTTGCTGAGAAAGGAAGAAAAAGAAGCATGTTTAATATGACAGCTCTCTTCTCACTTGTCGTAGGACTCTATTCGCTTGGCATGATCCTGATAAATTCCGAGAAGAAAACAACCGAAAAAATGAAAATTCAAGTGCTCACATTTTCCGCTGAAAATGATCCTGAGGCAGAACATCTTCTGCTCGACATGGGGCCTCAGATGATGAGGGATTCGGTTCTGAAAAAGATGATGGATGCCGAAAATTTCCAGAATAATTATGATTTCATTTCAGACCACCTTAGCGACACATATTTCAACGGATACTGGGGGAATTATAATTATATGATCACCCTGTGCCGGAACGATGAACCTCTGCAGATAGTTCAGTCGGGAGAGATGGTTGATAATTGTTTTGCCTTCTTCAATGAACGCATCAGAAAATATGGTCATCAGCTAAACGGCACCGGCTTCTGGTTCATAGACAACCAGGGAGGAAGGTCATACTACCTCGGGCAGCTATTCTACAGGCAAAGCCAGACTATGACAAACGGTTTATTCATTGAGCTTTACGGCAACATAAATGTATTTCAGCCGGGCTACTCGGAATTGCTTCTCGACAAAAAATTCCGCGGATATTCAGGCTTGAGAGACTACTCCTTCTCCAAATATATCAATGGTGAGATCGTTCTCAAATCAGGTGATTTTGCCTATAACAAGTCTGATGTTGAATATATAGATAAGGACTCTGACTACAGGATCTTCAATGAGGAGAAATTCAGACATGTCCTGTATAAAAACGGAAATGCAACAGTAATTATCAGCAGGCCGGAACTGAATGCCGGTAATATCCTGATCACTCTTGCCTATCTGTTCGGGTTCACTTTCATCTTAACCAACCTGTTGATGCTCTTTATCCTCAGGCCGGGAATCAAAAGGCTGGCATCGCTGAATTTCAGGCAGAAGCTTCAGCTTTCATTTATCAGCATACTTCTTTTCTCATTCATACTTATCGGGATTGTAGTATCATCCATCACAATTAAGGAATTCAGATCGAAACATAATGATAATATAACTGAAAAGCTCAATTCAATTTATCTTGAGCTTGAAAACAAGATAGCGGCCGAGAAGACTCTTTCACGCGACTGGAGTAACAGCAGCAACTCTTCTCTGAACGCGATGCTTATCAAGCTGTCGAATGTCTTCAACACTGACATTAACCTGTACGACCTGAATGGTTTCCTGATGGCTACATCACGTGAGGAGATCTTTACCCGGGACCTGACCGGACTCAGGATTAATAACATGGCCTGGAACCACCTCAAGTACCAGACCAAAAGCTTTTATTCGCAGACGGAGACGATCGGGAGGCTCAAATATGTTTCAGTCTATGTTCCGTTCTACAACGTGGACAACAATGTTATTGTATATCTTAACCTCCCTTACTTCAGGATGCAAAGCCTTCTTGCGAGAGAAATATCGAACCTCGTAGTTGCTGTAATTAATTTCACCCTGCTTCTCATTATTATATCAATGGGTCTCGCCGTTTTCATCAGCGGAAGACTTACATCGCCGTTGACCATGCTAAGCAAGGGACTGGCTTCGGTCGAGCTGGGAAAGAAGAGCAAACATCTGGAATACAACGGTTCGGATGAGATCGGCGAACTCGTTAGACAGTACAACATAATGGTCGATGAGCTTGATGACAGCGCAATTAAGCTGGCAGATTCGGAGCGTGAGTATGCATGGAGGGAGATGGCAAAGCAGATAGCCCATGAGATCAAGAATCCGCTGACACCAATGAAGCTCAACGTGCAGCAGCTCCTGAAATCGTGGAGAGACGGAATTCCTGATTTCAACGAAAAGATTGAAGGCTTTTCAAGGAACCAGATAGAATATATTGATAACCTTTCATCAATAGCTTCGGCATTCTCTTCGTTTGCAAAAATGCCCGGGGCAAATCCCCTGGAAGTGGATCTGCTGGAGCAGGTAAGGAGTACGCTTGAGCTTTTCAAAAACACCGATAATGTGAAATTTGTGGTCCACTGGCCGCACGAAAGCAAGATATTCATTCTTGCCGACAGGGAACAGCTTAACGGAATCTTCTCGAATCTCTTTAAAAACAGCATTCAGGCAATTCCGCCCGACAGAAAAGGACTGGTGAAAGTAAAGACTGAAATAGTAAGGGACAAGGTTATTATTTCGGTACAGGATAATGGCTCGGGAATTCCGGAAGAACTGAAGAAAAAAATGTTCACTCCTAATTTCACTACAAAATCCTCTGGCGCGGGACTAGGACTTTCAATTGTGAAGAGATATGCAGAGGGAACCGGCGGCAAAGTCTGGTTCGAATCAGAAGCCGGTAAAGGAACTGTTTTTCATATTGAGTTCCCGCTTAAGTATACTGTTGAGCGGCCGGGTGTCTCTCATAATGATTGATTTCACACGATTAATTCAATTAAAACGTTATATTAGCAGTTCATTTGAGCTCTTGATGACAGGAAAGTTGTCTGGCAATATTAAGTATTTAGTTATTGGTCTGTTTCTGTTTTCAGGGATTAATACTGCTTTGTTTTCACAGTCACATGCACTAAACGGTATTATAAACAACTATGGAAGAGTTACATCATTTGGTCTTGATTATGTGACAGTCAAGGATGACGGGCCAAATGCAGGGCAATTTGCTGCATTTGAAGTTGGCGATACGGTTCTGCTTATTCAGATGAAGGGCGCCAGAACCCAGGTGGTGGATGCCTTGTATGGACAACTGGAGGGAACCTATGGTGTTCCGGGGCAGCACGAATTCCTGATCATCGAATCTTTAAACCCGGGTGCAAAGCAAATCACATTCCGAAACAATATTTCACACTCGACATTCAGTACTGCAAGCGATCTCCAGATTGTCAAGGTTCCGACGTATAATGCTGCCACAGTTGTTTCAACACTTACCTGTGCCCCATGGGACAGTATCAGCAAAACAGGAGGTGTTGTTGCCCTGATTGCAGGCAGGATTATTACCCTTAATGACTCTATCAGTGTAATCGGAAAAGGGTTTCGGGGGGGTGCAACAGCTTTGGGAATGGGTGTATGTGCTGAAAACCCAAGGATGTACAAATATGCTTACGCTGCGACCGGAGGGATCGACAGCGCAGGATTCAAAGGGGAGAGCCCTGTTTCAAGAGGGTTTCTGTCAGTTTCAAACTATCCGGCAATATATCCGAAATATGCCAAAGGCAGGGGTTATAACCTCAGCGGTGGCGGTGGCGGCGATGGAAAATTCTCAGGCGGTGGAGGCGGTGGAAATTATGGTGGTGGAGGCACCGGTGGAAGAGAAGCTTCCGGATGTACAATAACTTACCAGGGTGGTCTTGGAGGACTTCAGATAAAAGGAACCTTTCTGGCGAATACTCTTAAAAGCATATTCCTGGGAGGAGGAGGAGGTGCTTCGACGTATGTCTCGGGTACACCGAAACCCGGTGGCAACGGAGGAGGAATAATAATACTGATATCGGATACGATAAAAGCTGCAACTAATAAATTCATCGCTGCCGATGGAGCCGGCGCTAAAACAGCTTCTGGAGGAAATGCAGGAGCAGGAGGCGGTGGCGGAGGAGGAACAGTAGCCATTTACACTTCACATTATGCAAATCTGACTATAACCGCAAAAGGAGGCAAAGGTGGTGATAATCCCTCCTTTACCTTTGGTGAAGGTGGCGGAGGTGGCGGAGGACTCATAACCTCAAATACTCCGGCATCTTCCACAGCGGTTACCAGATCTGTTGCCGGCGGAGCTGTTGGTGTCCGTTCCGGTACCTCAACAGGTACAGGAGGAAGCGCAGGTGATAATCTTCTCACATGGGTTCCTATTTTAAATGGATTTCTTTTCAATTCAATCCGCTCTTCTGTTACAAACACCCAGACCGATTCAATATGCTCAAATGTTACTCCGGCACCTGTTACCGGAACTATGCCTGTCGGAGGCTCTGGAGATTATAAATACATATGGCAGAAAAGCTATAATTCCGGTGGATCATGGACTGAAATTGCAAACGGACCAGCATTTAAGGATTATTCATTTTCAGCAAGCGAAGCAGATACATTCCTGGTAAGAAGGATCGTCGTTGATAATGTCACATCGCTTACAGACACCAGCAAATGGGTCCAGATAAATGTCACTCCTGCAATTACAGGGAACCTTGTCGGAAAGGATACAACAATATGCAATGGCCAGAATCCGCTCAGCCTTATTCCGCTGAATTCCGGACCATCAAATGGAAATCCTAAAAAATATTATTATCAATGGCTGCAGAACCTGGACAACCTTAACTGGACTGCTTCGCCAAATGCCACGGGGACATCGAACCTGGCATCATTTGATCCGCCAATTCTCAATACCACAACTTATTATACCCGTTTTGTTAAGTCCGGCAGATGCGTGAATTACAGTTCATCTGTTAAAATCACTGTTCTGCCATCGATTACCGGTAATACATGGGGAGTGAGACCCGATTCAGTTATATGCGAAGGATCGTCATTCAATGTCCTCAGCACATCACTTCCCGGTGGCGGAACAGGAGCATTCACTTACCTGTGGCAGGACAGCATAACCTCGGGTAACTGGCAGCCGGCTGCAGGAACAAATAACACAACAACACATGCTCCATCCGTGACACCTTTTGCCACGATCGAACACAGGTATTTCAGAAGAGTTGTTATTTCAGGTCCCAGTAATGTGTGCAAGAATTTCAGCTCCCCGATCAGGCTTACCATGTGGCAGTCAATTGAAAATAATACGGTATCTGCTGACCAGACAATATGCTCAGGCGTCACCCCGGCCCAACTGACAGGCCTTACGCCTACGAAGGGTGACCATACATATACTTATCAGTGGCAGGACAGCTCCAAAGCAGCAACATGGACTACCAGATCGACAACCGGGACTCCATATGGCCCCTCTGCCCTGACCGATACAACATGGTACAGGAGAATCGTAAACTCATCAAAATGTTCAAGCACCAGCAATAAACTTGTGGTAAATGTCCATGATCCGATAACAAATAATACAGTAGCAGCTGATACCACAATCTGCAATGGAAGCAATCCCAACAAAATCAGGGGTAAGCTTCCTGTCGGAGGCAACAAAATATTCAGTTACCAGTGGTATTCTTCAAATAGTAATTTCGTAACCGACAGCGCCCAGATTTCTGTGTCGGGTACTCTGATAAATTATGATCCTTCATCTCTGGCCGCCACAATTTCATACAGAAGAGAAGTTATTTCAGGAATGTGCAGGACAAAAAGCAATAAAGTAACAGTGACTGTATTGCCCTCAATTACAAACAATACCATTACACCCGACAAACCGGAAGTATGCTTCAATACCAGCCCTGGTCTGATAACAGGTTCACCACTTACAGGAGGTGCCGGTGGAACACCAACATGGATCTGGCAGGACAGTACCAGTGGAGTTGCCTTTACGAATATTTCAGGAGCCAGTACCCAAAGCTATGATCCTCCCGGGAATCTCTCAAAACAGACATGGTACAGGCGTATCATCAAATCAGGACCCGCTGATTGCTGCATCAGTACATCTCCGAAAGTTTCTATTGATACGATCAAGCTTCCTACAGCGGCGATAACTTCAGTTGCTGATACAACAATATGCGGAGGAAAGGAGGTAAGGCTGAGAGTACATCTTACGGGCGCAAAGAACTGGAATCTTGTCTATAATGAGGGCGCCACTGCGGTACCCGTAAACAATATATCTTCCGTTAACTATACTATCAGCCGGACTCCGTCTCCCGGGAGCAGTATGACTACATTCAACTATACGCTTGCCTCGCTTACCGACAATAATGGATGTATTGCCGTGCCGGCAGGATTGACAGGCACCAGGAAAGCCAATGTATACAGAGTCCCCGTTGCAAATGCAGGACCATCTTCAACTTCTGTTTGCGGAACGGCCTTTACACTTGCAGCAGTGCCTACAGATGGTACAGGAACATGGACATTTCCTGCCCAGGTTACAAGCGGTGATCCTTCCCTTTACAATGCAGCCATAACAATATCATCATTTTCTCAACAGAATGTAACATACAAATTCTATTGGCAGGAACTGAACTGGACCTGCACTTCCAAAGACTCAATTGTAATAAGATTCGATCATGAAATTGTTGATATAAATGCAGGAGAAGATATCAGTCTTATGTCGTTCGACAATGCAATACAGCTTCACGCCGATCCCATACTGTCATATGAAAAGGGAAAATGGAGCATAACAGAGGGCTCAGGCGCATTCGATGATGATGAATCGACTGAACCATGGGTGACAGGCACAACGCTGGGAACAAATACTTTTAAATGGACAGTTGAGAACGGAGATTGTGTTGAGGAAGATCTTGTAACCTATATGATATCAGATCCGGTAATACCTGAACTGATATCACCCAACAACGATACGTTCAATGACGATCTGACAATCAGCGGCATCGATTTTGAAACACAGAAAGTTGAACTGACAATACTTAATGGAGCAGGTTCGCTTTTATTCTCAACTTCCAACGTGAACGGTAATGCAAACTGGAAGAACTGGGATGGTACAAATTCTAAAGGTGAGGACCTGCCGGAAGGGACATATTATTATCTGCTCAAGGTGAGCTCGGGAAAAGTGGAGGGGCTGATTTCCAGGAAGAGCGGATTTATTATTTTAAAACGAAAGTGAAGAAAACCGGATATATTGTACTGTTAATTCTTGCCCTGATTCCGAATAGATCTTTCGGGCAGGGTTATGATTCAGCCAGGATCATTCTCGGGTATCCGGTTTACAGCCAGTATATTCATAACGGTCTGATGATCAATCCCGCATATGCCGGATCCCGTGAGGCCCTTACAGCAACTCTTTCATACAGGATGCAATGGATGGGTATCACCGAATCACCAAGGCTTCAGACTGTATCTCTTCATACTCCGCTCAAGAATGACAAGGTAGGCATCGGTCTTAATGCCCGGTTCATGCAATACGGTATAACAAAATCATCAAGTGTCTATGCCATGTATGCCTACCAGATAAGACTGGCAAAAGGGAAATTGTCATTCGGACTGAAAGCAGGTGTCGACATATCAAATACTGATTATAACGGATTGCAGGGAATAGATAAATCTGATCCTGTTCTTCCGGCTAACGGGAAGCTATCGTACGTATTTCCAAATGCAGGAGCAGGAATATATTATTTCAGCGATAGGATCTTTGCAGGAGTTGCAGTGCCATCATTCCTGTTTTACAGGAGTGCAGGAGGCGGAAAGACCCAGGCATATCATTCATTCAGTGAGTACGATTTTATTTTTTCGGCCGGAGGACTGATCAGATTCTCACAAAACCTTAAGTTTAAGCCGTCGGTGCTTCTTGACCTTTCGGTTCATGAAGCGAACCTGATCAACCAGTTAGATCTGAACGGAAATTTCATTATAGCTGATCTTATATGGGTCGGAGCCTCATGGAGAACAACCGAACAGGTCATTACCGGACATCTTCAGGTCAATATCGGTCAGCAGCTGATGCTTGGTTTATCTTATGACCTCCCGGCAGGAAGGATGAATAAATATTCCAACGGCTCCAGTGAAATTATCCTGAGGTATGAATTCGGATCGAAGGTGAGCGCCTCAAATCCAAGGTACTTTTAGTTTATGTACAGGAAGTTAATATATATCGTAATTCTGATGCAACTGATCTTACCCGGCAATGCCCAGGAAAAGAAACAATCGGTTTACGAAATCACTCGTATCCCAATAAATGAAGGAGCTTTCAGCGAGATCTCACCTGTGATATACAATGACGGTATTATTTTCTGCTCAGACCGCAGGTTCAGCGCCGTGAAGGACAGGAAGTCATTTGAAGGAAGGCGTCTTTATAATCTGTATTTTGCACAAAAGAAAGACAGCGCCGATTGGAAAAAACCAGAGGAACTCGTAAGTGAGAGGAGCCGACTCTTCAACAACGGTCCATTGTGCATCGCTCCCGATGGAAAGACGGTCTATTTTACCAGTGAAATTGAAACAGGCCCGATAACAAAGAAACGCAGCTTTAAAAATCACAGCGGAATCTTCATTGCCGACCTATCAGGCAAAGACCTTCAGTCACTCCGTCCGTTCCCATACAATAATCCCCTGTACGATATAGGACAGCCTTCAGTAAGCAAAGACGGGAAGCTGCTTTTCTTCGCTTCCAACATGCCCGGAGGACAGGGAGGAACTGATCTTTATTACTGCGAATGGATCAGTGGACAATGGAGCTCTCCGGTAAACCTGGGAGCAAAGGTAAATTCACAGGTTACCGATAATTCCCCATATATACATCTGTCGGGCAGATTGTATTTTTCATCTGACAGACCGGGAGGAAAAGGCAAGAGGGATGTTTATTACACTGTCCTTAAGAATGGCGCATGGGAAGATCCGGTGCCATTGCCTGACCCCATAAATTCTTCAAATGATGATTTCGCTTTTATTGCTGACGAAGATATGCAGACAGGCTATTTCTCATCAGACCGCCGGTATAATGACGATATCTACCAGTTCAAATCCATGATTATCAGGAAAGCATCCTGCGATACTCTTATTGAAAACAGTTACTGGCGTGAACTGTATGAGGTGAATGCCATCAAGTACGAAAACGATTCAGTCCCATTCCGATATGAATGGGATTTTGGAGATGGCAGTCCCAAGGATTTTGGCACTAAAGTAATTCATGGTTTTCCGGGTCCTGGCATTTATACAATTAAGCTTGATGTAGTTAATCTGATTACCAATGAAGTTGTCTATAATGAACCCTTTATACAACCTATCGAGGATGAGGAACAACCATATATTTCTGGTCCGGATACAGGTTTAACGGGGCAGAAGCTGATGTTCAATGCCGACAGCACCAACCTGCCCGGATGGAATATCACCAGGTATTACTGGAATTTCGACGATGAAAATATTGCCATTGGCAAGGATGTTGATAACACATATATCAGACCCGGAACCTACAACATTCAGCTGATTGTAACTGCTGAACCGGAACCGGGTGGAGTAATCAGGGAAGCCTGCGTTTGTAAAAATATTGTTATTTCACGGCAACCCTGAAAATGAAAATGACTAATTTTGACGGCTTAATGAAATTATTTAAAACCATAATATTATCACTGCTTATCCTTGGATCACAATGGAACATTTTATCAGGGCAGGCTGTCCCTGGTAAGGATGAAAATATTCCCTTTCTTATAACCTTTGGAAACCAGGGCAAGACATCCTGGGGTGATGATGATTTTTATCAGGTCTGGTTCTTCAGCATTCCAAGGGATTTCACAAGACCATTCTATATAAGGATCTTTGATCCTGATTGCGGAGGTCAGAATGATGAGATTCAGGGCGATTTCAATACCCGGACATTTTTCGGCTTTTACGGAGGAAAGGGAGTAGATCCTGATCAGAATGAAGAATCAAAGGGATTGCTCAACGGTTTGGACTACAAAAGAGGGACCCTTCTGGAATCGAGGACTTTTGGAAATGAAGCCAGGTATGACGACAAATACTGCACATTCGGCCCG